>Ga0075122_10000965_pt1 | contig 21267 bp, 18 predicted proteins | sample AntAceMetag02UKB_FD_69790 | JGI IMG/M metagenome (GOLD analysis project Ga0075122, IMG submission 69790) | Saline lake microbial communities from Ace Lake, Antarctica - Antarctic Ace Lake Metagenome 02UKB | ecosystem: Environmental > Aquatic > Non-marine Saline and Alkaline > Saline | place...
CTGATTAATACAGATTATAAAAAGAAATCCCCTTGGGGATTTCTTTCTGTTTAAATTTGTTTAAATCAATGCTTAGTAATCTCTCAACTTCTCAACCACACTAAATGTCTGAATTTTTTCAAGAGCCTTAGCTTCAATTTGACGAATACGCTCACGAGTCACATCAAACTCACGACCCACTTCTTCCAAAGTATGGGTAACACCATCACCCAGACCAAAACGCATTTCCAAAATCTTTTGTTCACGCGGAGACAAATCTCGCAAAGCATCTTGGATATAATCACGTAGTAATTCTCTACCTGCAGCTTGCGAAGGTGTGACAGTTTTGATATCTTCGATAAAGTCAGATAATGATGAATCATCATCGTCGTCGTCACCAACAGAAGTTTCAAGAGAAACAGTATCCTGAGAAATTTTGATAATATGTTTTACTTTTTCTAACTCTTCTCCCATTTCAGCCGCTAGCTCTTCTGGAGTTGGATCACGACCTAAGTCTTGTAACAATCTTCTGTGCATTTGTTGAAAACGATTTATAGTTTCTACCATGTGCACTGGAATACGAATCGTACGAGACTGATCGGCCAAAGCTCTAGTAATAGCCTGCCTTATCCACCAAGTAGCATAAGTAGAAAACTTATAACCACGACGATAATCAAATTTTTTCACTGCTCTAAAAAGTCCAATATTACCTTCCTGAATCAAGTCGAGTAATGACAAAGATTTACCAACAAATTTCTTGGCAATAGAAACTACCAAACGCAAGTTAGCTTCAATAAGTTTCTTGTCGGCTTCTTTGTCCCCTCTTTCTTGACGCTTGGCCAAAGAGACTTCTTCATCAGCTGTCAAAAGTGGAATCTTACCAATCTCACGCAAATACATCTGAATAGAATCTTGAGAAATCGCCCCCAAATCAAAAGAAGTTCCAGCTTCTAAATCTGGTTGTTCGCCTTGAAATTGTTGCAATTTATCTTTACGCTCCTGGGCCTGTACAGAACCAAGTAAACCTTCTCGCATTTCTGCAATAGTTAGACCATTCCTATCTGAGGTCTCCAAAAAATCTTCGTACAAATGTAAATAATGTTCTAAATAAGGAAATGTAGCTAGAACTTCTATCTCTGTCAAAAAGCCCCGACCACGCCCTCTTTGTACCAAATTCCAAATCTGCGTAGCAGTTGGCTCCTTGATATCTTCTAGACGTATCTCGAGTTTGACCTTTTTTGGTCGGCCTTTTCTAACTACTTTTTTCTTTGGTTTTGAAATCTTTTTTACAGCTCGTTTTTTACTGGCAACTTTTGAGGTTGCTTTGCCACGAGTTGTTTTCTTTTTTACTATTGTTTTTTTTGCAACTTTTTTAGTTGCTTTGATTTTGCGAGTTGCGGTAGCCTTTTTTGATGATTTTTTGGCTGCTGTTTTTCTCGCAGGTTTTTTAATGGCTTTTTTGGCCTTGGAAACAATCTTTCGGACTGTTTTTTTTACTCTTATTGCCTTTTTAGCTTTTACAGCTTTTCCGGCTTTTTGAGCTGTTGTTTTGGTTGTAGCCTTTTTTCTAGGCATTCAACGTATTGGTTAATTAAATTAATTGTTTAATAATTTTAATATAAAAATCCTTATCTTCCTTATATTTTAAAACCTCAACTACTTCACCCTTATTAAACCAAGTCGCCTGATCGGTATCTTCAAAATTAGCTTTTAATTTAGTCTCGTTGGTTTTGAAAAGAAATAAATTTATTGTTTTAAATTCAGACTTATCAATACCCCCGTGTTTAAATCTCCCGTAGACACCTAGCTCTTTCACAAATTCAATTTTACTAACCCCTGTCTCTTCATAAACTTCTCTTTCAGCCGCCCTCAACAGGTCTTCGCCCTCTTCCACGTGTCCTTTTGGAAAACACCAAGCATCACCTTCAACCTGATGAATTAGTAAAACCTGACCCTTATCATTTAAAACTATACCACCAGCACTTAAGGTTTTTTTCATAAATTTTTAAACTCTTCAATTAGTTTTTTTAGTTCTTCCTGATTACCTTCTTTTTCAGCTAATTCAATTTTTATTTGCAGTTCTCTTCTTTTACTCTTTATTGCTTCTTCCTGAATAGAACTTGAAAGTTTGGCTAATTCTTTTTTCGCGGTTTCAATTTTCATATCAGCAAATTCCCATTCCAATTTCATCAGCAATATATCTACCAAATTTTCTTGGGTCCCGAAATTAGCTACTTCACACAGCTTGTCTACATTATACCCTGTCTTTATCCCTTGGTAAAGAGACTTATACACTTCTGTTGATAAATACTTTTCAAAACCATCTGGCAATTCAGACACAAGTTCAGGATATTTTAGAAGCAAAGAAAAAGCCTGTTCCAACAATATATCAAATTTAGTTTTTTCTATTTTAATGATCTCTTTATTATCTACTTTTTTTTCAACTGGACTGTAGGCTGTAGGCTGTGGACTTTTAATTTTTTTTAAATCTTCCCTAAGCACACTAACATCAACTCCAATATTACCACCAAGTTCTTTTAACCAATGATCTTGTTCTACAGCAAATGGAATCAAGGCTATTTCTTTTAATAAATTGTTAGCCACTTTTTGTTTATCATGTGGACTCGACAAATCAACCCCTGACAAAACCTTTTCAAAATACCATTGCATTACATTTTGAGCCTTGTCCACCGAATCAAACCAAACTTGTTTGTTTTGTTTTATACATTCATCTGGATCTTTACCTTTACCCTCAGGCACACGGATTACTTTTACATCCATCCCAGCAAGCAAAGCAATATCAATACCTCGTTTGGCTGCATTCTGACCAGCCTCATCCATATCGAATGACATGTTTATATTTCCTGAATAACGTTTTAGAAGTTTTATTTGATTTTCAGTCAAAGCCGTCCCCGATGAAGCCACTACATTTTTCATACCAACTTGATGACAAGCAATCACATCCATCTGACCTTCTACCATTACTATCAAATCCCTAGATTTAATTTCTTTTTTAGATTTATTGAGACCATAAATAACACTGGACTTATCATAAACAACAGTTTGAGGTGTATTTACATATTTACCACCACTCTTTTCTGTTTCTACTAACACACGCCCAGTAAATCCAACTACTTCACCGTGTACATTCCAAATAGGAAACATAATACGCCCACGAAAACGATCATAAAAACCACGCAAAGATGAAGAGTCAGCACCTTCTTTTTTTATAGTGAGACCAGCCCCCACCAAATCATCTATTCCAAAACCTTTTTTCATTAAATACTGCGTCAGTAAATCCCACTGCTCTGGTACAAAACCAACTTGCCACTCTTCTATTGTTTCATCCGTCAATCCACGATTGTGTAAATAATCTAATGCTGATTTACTAGATTCTAGTTTCACAAGAAAATTATGAAAAAATCTAGCCGCCTCAGTATTTATTTCTTTTATTCTATTTTTTTGACTAGAATTTACTTCTGTCTTAAAATTATTTGTTAATTGAATACCGGCTCTGTCTGCCAAATATTTTAAAGCTTCTTTGAATTCCATACCTTCCATTTCTTCTATAAAAGTAAAAATGTCCCCACCCTTACCACAACCAAAACAATGCCAGCTGCCACGCTCACTATTTACTACAAAAGAGGGGGTCTTTTCGTTATGAAAAGGGCACAGGCCCTTTTTATTAATCCCTGCAGGCTTCAACTGAACGTATTCACCTATCAATTCTTCTACCCCTACTTTATTTTTTATCTCGTCTATATCACTCATATATCGATTACTTGTCCACCGAAGCTTTAACGAAGGCGGATAATAATTGAATAATACCTTATTTTACTTTATAAATCAATAGTCCAAAAACCACCATGGTTAGGTGGTTAAATGATTAGATAATTAAATGACCTAGCCCATATCCTCATAATGAATCTCTTCTCCAGAATCAGTCTTATATCTACTGTCTCTTTTGGCTTCGACTTCAATTGCTTGTTGTAATTCATTTTCGGCTTCAGTCGGCAAACCGAGGTCAACAGCCAAATTGGATGGTGGTTCGGCTGTCTTTAGAGCTGCTTTTTGTACGAGAGGAGTTTTCACATGAGACATTGGAAAATGCCACAAAGTCGCCAATTCTTCTATGTTCAAAACATATCTTGGTCTACCTATCCACGGATTACGTTTTTTATAAGCACCCATCAAAGCCGTCCTTCTAAGATCTTTTCTTTGTTCAGCAAATAAATATTCAGTAGAGGTAACATATTTTGGCAAAAGCATGTTTGAGGTTGGAATATTGAATTGATTGATAGCTCCCACCAAAGAATTTACTCCACGAGATGGATTATAAATTTCTTTTTTGGCAATATAAATAGTTCTTATTTTACTCTTGAAACCAATCTTACTAATTTTTTCTTCCATAGCTTCGAGTAATTTCTTTTTACCTGGAGTAAGATAAAGAATTTGATTTGGTGGCCCGCCGTCGTCCTTATAACTGCTTGACCCACTATCTTCTGTTCTAAGAGTACCAGATACCTGGGCATTTATTTCTTCAAAACTTTTACCAATCTCTTTGGTAATAAAATTATCAGTCAAAGCATCCAAAAAAGCAGACCCACCGGAAGTCGATTTTTCTCCAATCAATTCTTTAATTTTTTCAATACATTTTTCTTTCCATTTACCTTCTGGTAATGGTTCAATTATAATTTGAAACCACATTTGTTCACCAGGACCGATACGAGAAAAACTTTCTAAAAAAGTTCCCATCGGATCTTTTAAAACTGTATCTTTGGAAATATTATGTTCAAATTCTTTGTACATTCTAAGAGGAAAAGCATAGTGTTCATTCAAAGCAAAATCAGCTGCCCAGATATTATGGGTATCATTAGGATATTTTGTAGGAATAGCTGTGGTATAATCCTCAACCTCAGTAACTTCAGCATCTGGATACTGAGCATAGACAGCTGCTTCGACTACATCACGAAACTTTTCATTGGTTCTAATTAAAAATTGGATATAACCCCCAATACTAATAATCTCAAAACTAAACTGATATTGTTGAAAACCTCGCCAGTATTTCATACCAATACTCGGAGGGTCCATTACAGAAAAAATCTGTGCAAACAATTGTTCAACTGCCATTGGTGTTTGTACATTTTCTGGTGGAATATCTATTGCCAATAAAATATTATTCCAATTTTTCTTTTTCCAAAGTTTTCTCTTGTAACTAGCTACCAAATAAAATAAAGCATAAAATAACCCCCACAAAAATACCAACCAAACAAACAAAGCAAACAAGTCCCAAACTACAAAAAAAGTAGGTTGGTCCAGAAAACTAAAATCCAGTATAAACAAACCAAAGTCCATATTAATTATTAAACTTTAAGTGCAGCATAAACTGCCCCATAGGTTATAAGGGAACCGAATCCAACCCACCACCAGCCATTCATACCACAACGGTACCCAGCAAACCATGCCAAAAAAATTATTACGGTTGCCAGTAAAGAAATAAAATGACGAATAAATTTGTCTGTCATAAAACAAAGGTTAAAAGTTCATAAAATCAAAAATGAAAAATCTAATAAATAATATTTTAAACTTAATATATACTTTATAAACTTTCTACTCTTGACTGACTGCATTATATCACAAAACAAAAAACCCCCATAGGGGGTCTCTGGATATTTGTGTAAAACTAAACTTTTCTTTTCTTTAGTCTCTCCCAAACCACTAACAAAGGACTAGCTAAAAATATAGAGGAATAGGTACCAGAAAGAATACCGACAATCAAAGCCAAAGCAAAATATTTGATAGATTCACCACCAAACAAGAACAAAGCAAATAAAACTATCAAAGTTGTCAGAGAAGTATTAAATGATCTAACTAAAGTCTGGTTAACACCCATATTCACCATTTCGGAAAATCTCTCGGCGCTACGTTTAATTAAATTTTCACGAACCCTATCAAACACCACAATTGAATCGTTGACTGAATAACCCAAAATAGTAAGCAAAGCCACAACGAACGGAATACCAACTTCTACATTCAGATATTTACCAAGTAATACAAATATACCCATAGTAAATGTCACATCATGGACAAGAGCAACAACAGCCGACAAACCATATTTCCATGATTGCACCGGTTTTGAAACTTTACGAAAAGCATAAGCAACATACAAAACAATCGCAATAACTACCGCGATAACAGCATAAATAGCCCTGCTACGAAGATGCGAACTAATTGCAGGACCAATAGTTTCAATTCTCTCTTCTAATACTCTATTTTGATTAAAATTTTCAATATTATCACCAGTCTCAACTTCAACTATCACATCACCCTCTCCTTCAACCAGTAAATTACTTTCGTCATTAGAAACTTCGAAACTCTTTCTTATCTGAGCCAAAACTAATTGATGTTCTTCTTCAGAAACAAAACGCATGCGTAGCAATATATTTGACTCTTCTGATGGTTGGACTATCACTTCTCCCAAATCAAAATCTATTTCTGCTAAACTTGTTTGTACTTCAGTCACAGTAGGTCTTTCACCAGTAAAACTAACTTCCAAAAGTGAACCACCAGTAAAATCAATACTAGGTTTCAAACCAATAGTTAAAATTAAAATAAGACTCACCACAAACAAAATGGCAGAGATTGTAAAAGGAATTTTTCTATATTTAATTATATTTATCATATTATTCTTCTCTCTTTTTATAACCTAAAAATAACCAGTTACCATATTCACTAAACCAAGGCTCTACGAACCTAAGCATAAGACGAGTAATAGTAATAGCAGAAAACATACTTAACAAAACACCAATTGCCAAAGTAATAGCAAAACCTTGCACAAAACTAGTACCAAACCAGATCAACAGTACACAAGTAAGTAGTGTGGATAAATTGCCATCGCGAATTGAAGTCCAAGCACGTAGGAAACCTTCTTCAATAGCAGCTTTCAAACTCTTACCTTCACGCAATTCTTCTTTTATACGTTCAAAAATAAGGACATTAGCATCAACCGCCATACCGATAGACAAAATCATACCAGCAATACCAGCCAAAGTAAGTGTTACACCAATCAATTTAAATAAAGCTAATAAAACCACCACATAAAGAGACAGGGCAATTACTGATAAAAATCCTGGCAGACGATAATACAGAAGCATGAAAAGCATAACAATGAGGATACCTGCGATACCAGCTTTTAGACTTGTTTCTAAAGATTTTGCACCTAGAGTAGCCCCGACGCTTTGTTGTGAAATAAGTTCTACTGGAACAGGTAATGCACCAGCATTAAGTCTTTGAGAAAGCAATCTAGCTTCTACCAAATCAAAACCACCAGTAATAACTGCTCTACCGTCACGAATTGGTTCATTTACAGTTGGGACAGAGATAGGCTCGCCATCTAGAAAAATAGCCACAGGTTGTCCTACATTTCTACCAGTAATCTCAGCAAACAAATCTTTACCTTCGCTATCAAACTGCAAGGAAACCTGGACAGCACCTGTCTGTTGATCGCTCACCACCTCGGCTCTATCTAGCTGTTTACCAGATAATTCTGTCAATTTCCAAGGATCTTGTGGAGGTAAGATATCAATTTCTTTTTTGGTACGAACTAAAACTCGAGACAATTCGTATTCTGTAGAAGTACGTTCATCTTTTTTATAAATAACATGATAACCAAATTGAGTCTCTACAGGACCAACAATCTCACCGACTTGGGCTTCAAAACTAGCTGTTTCAAATTCTGGAACCATCATACCTGTACCAAAAAAATCATATTCACCACCATTATCTTTTGAACCTGGATCAGTAGAATACTGATGAGCCAACTGAGCAAAATTATCAGCATTGGCTTCATTATAAATCTCTTGAGCTTTTTCCAAAGCTTCTTTTTTTGTGTAAACTGGACTTTCGCAGCTGTCAGCTCCAAGATAACAAATCAAAATGTGAGCCACTTTTACTTCTTTATCCCCTGCTCTTTGCCCACCACGTTGTAAAATATTATAACCTTCGTATGATTCTACTAAATTATTACTAGTAGTACCCTCAGTATTATTCTCGGCCCATTCATAAAGTTCTGGATAAGGTGAATTTACACCAATAAAATTCATGTAACCAGCATTGTTCTTGCTTAAATTATCTTCACTATATTCATTTACCACTTCAGCCAGACCATTTCCAGTATTAATTTTTTGTAAAACTTCATTAGCTTTTGTTTTGGCTTCTTTATTATAATTATCCAAATCTTGTTTTTCTTCTACAGTCAATTCTCTAGCTGGTTCATTATTTTGTTCTTTGAATTCCAAAATAGGAGTCTCACCAATCATATTGATAGCTTCATTGACATCTGTCACACCGGGTAGCTCTACAATAATACGATAATCCTCACCAACTTTATTGGTCTGTACTACTGGTTCACTTACACCAAAACCATTGACACGACGTTCGATTACATCACGCACACCTTCAACTGCAATACCACGTTCATCACCAGCTATATTTGATATATCAGCTTGGTAAACCAGATGAGCTCCACCTTGTAGATCTAACCCAAGACGAAATTCTTTGTCTGGAATATTTGGTAAACCAAGATGTGTAACTTCGTTTACTTTATTAATACCGTTATTAAAGTATCCTGGAGCATCAAAAAAACCTGCTACTACTAAAAGCGCAAGTATACCTACCATGCCCCAACGTATCTTTGAGCGAAGATTAGATTTTATGTGATTTTTAGCCATATTTCAGTGAGACCTATTTTACACTATACAATAAAAACCGTCAAGAAGAGTAATTAACAGGTTAACAACAACTTGACAAAAAATATTTTTTCTGTATAATCACATTGACGAAAAGAAGTGCTCTAACTCCTTGGAAAGGTTAGGCTGTACATGTCAGCACCAAACACTCAGCCGAGATTTTTCACCGGACCTCGCCACCAAAATCATGAGCCCAGACCAAAGATAGACAATGTCGATGGAGATGGTCAAGATAGCACAGACGTCATTAACGGCTCTGCATTTTGTCTTCTTCCTCAAGACGAGAGGGCTGGCACAGATTCTTTCTACTGCAAAAACTGTCAGGAAGAAACCCTGACAGCTATCTGTCTTCAACGTTTCGCTGACGACAACGCCTTCAAGGTGCCTGACTCGCCCTGCTGGAAATGCCAACAAGGAGGGCGTATCCGCGCTGACTTCGCCTGTTCCTGATCTTCACAACAAGAACATTTCGCTCTTTTTGAAAGGGAAGAAAAAAAATGGTACAAGTCATCCGATGCAGATCATACGCAGTATGCAATGAAAACACCGTCTCTGGTGTCAACAGTGTTGGGCTCACAGCAAAGCCCGGTGGCGATACCTTCTACTGCGAAAGGCTGGAGGAAAAAACATCGACAGCCTTCTGTCTAATCCATTTCGTCGACGACACCGCACTCAAAGTATACGATTCCCCTTGTTTCAAATGCTCTCAAGGAGACGACATTAGAAATGAGTTCGCCGACAAGTAATGAACCCCACCATCTCACCCCCACTACAAAACCCACCTACACCGTTGCTCTTTCTTCAAAAAAAAACCACCTACAGCCCCTTCCCTTGTTTCTAAAAAATTAGAAATAGATGAAGGAGAACAATGTAGGTGGGTTTTTGTTTATTTAAAAAAAAGAGACGCGATAAATCGCGTCTCTACTTTATATAATCTGTTTTAATTTGTCTAAATCAATGCTTTATTTCCCACAACACCTCTTATACTTCTTTCCACTACCACAAGGACAAGCATCATTTCTTCCAACTTTATTTCCTTCATCATTACGAGTTTTGCCTTCTAGTTTTACAGACTCTGGCGCTGACTTTTGAGCACCTTTCAAAACTAATTTGTCACCAGACATTATACTAGGAGCCAGTTGCAAACCAACACCTACTTTATAAAAAGAATAAACAATTTCTTTTTGCACCCCAGCCAAAAGCCCGTTGAACATAGCATAAGTCTCACGTTTGTATTCTACCAATGGATCACGCTGACCATAACCACGCAAACCAATACCAGTACGCAAATAATCAATCGCTACCAAATGATCTACCCACAAACTATCGATAGAACGCAATAAAATATTTTTTTCAATTGCCTTCATCATATTTCCACCTTCTTCACCTTCGGACTGACTATCTACCCCTGCTTCTATTTTTTCATACTCAGCCTTGGCTTTTTCAAGTAAAAATGTCAAAATCTTATCACGGACTTCCACGTCCCCTAGTTTTCCATTGCCATTGCGGTTGAAGTGAAGTAAATCTTCTCTTTCATCATTTGAAAGTGGGAAAACAGTTTTAACAGTCTCATAAACTTCTTTCATATTCCAATCTTTTTTATCCTCTGTATTGGTGTGAAAAGAAACAACCAATTCAAGCTCTTGTTCTATCAAATCCAAAATCATGGCCTTTAGTGAGTCATATTTTTTGGTAAAATCGCTTTCCCCTACTTCGTCTTTAATCAATTTTATATCTTCGGATAATTCCAAAACCTGACGACGTTTTTTGTAAATCACTTCTCTATGCTTATTCAAAACATCATCATACTCAAGTAAATGCTTACGTGTATCAAAATGATGACCTTCTACTTTTTCCTGCGCATTTTCAAGCATCTTGGTTATCATCTTTTGTTCAATTGGCATGTCATCTGGTACTTTCAAAGTTGTCATTATATTTTTCAGTCTGTCACCAGCAAAAATACGCATTAAATCGTCATCTGTCGAGACAAAAAACTGTGTCTCACCTGGATCTCCCTGACGAGCACTACGACCTCGAAGTTGATTATCAATACGACGGGACTCATGACGCTCGGTACCGAGCACAAACAAACCGCCCAATTCTTTTACTTTCTTTTCTGCCTCAGATTCAATTGGCATACCACCCAACTTGATATCTACACCACGACCGGCCATATTTGTAGCTAGGGTCACAGCCCCTGCCCTACCGGCTTGAGCCACAATTTCACCTTCACGTTCATGATTTTTGGCATTTAAAATTTCATGTTTTACACCATTACGAATTAAGTATTCACTTAATTCCTCATTTTTATCCACTGAAATTGTACCAACCAAAATAGGTTGACCTTTAGTTTGGCATTCTTGAATTTTTTCCAAAATCGCTTTATCTTTACCTACTTCATTTTTATAAATACGATCTGAATGATCTAGTCTAACGTCTGGTCTATTGGTTGGAATAATAACAATTTCCAAACCATAAATCTTACCAAATTCTTCGGCCTCAGTAGCAGCCGTACCTGTCATACCAGACAGCTTGTCATACATACGAAAAAGATTTTGGAACGTAACAGTCGCCAAAGTCTGACTCTCGCGTTGAATTGATACATTTTCTTTGGCTTCAATCGCCTGATGCAAACCTTCGGAATAACGACGACCTGGCATTTTACGTCCAGTAAATTCGTCAATAATTACAACTTCATTACTTTCCACAATATAATCTTTATCACGCTTAAAAAGTACTTCGGCTTTTAACGCTTGTTCTATATGATGAACTAGTCTAATACCACCCTCAGCATAAATATTTTCTACACCAAGAGCCTTTTCAAATCTAGCAATACCTGACTCAGTCAAAGTTGCACTACGCATCTTTTCATCTAGATTATAATCACCATCTTCCAAAATATTGCCTTCTGTATCAGTCTTGGCTTCTTTCAAACCAAGAACAAGTTTGGCAAATTGATAATATTGGTCAGCTGCTTCCTGAGCTGGAGCTGAAATAATAAGAGGGGTTCTAGCCTCATCAATCAAAATAGAGTCAACTTCATCAATAATCGCATAGTGCATTTCTTCGCCTGGTCTCATTACCATTTCTTTTGAACTCTGCACCATATTGTCACGAAGATAATCAAAACCAAATTCATTATTTGTACCATAAGTAATATCACAACGATAGGCTTCCTGACGAGAACCAGCCCGCAAATAATCATCTTCTACCTTATAACTACCAGATTCATCACGTTCTTTATCAGTTTCACTTCCCTCTTCTATTTCTTTTTCTGACTCATAAATATAAGAAACACGTTGATTTTGAATAATACCAATTGTAAGTCCTAGAAAATCATAAATCTGCCCCATCCAAACAGCATCACGTTTTGCCAAATAATCATTTACAGTAATAACATGAACACCTTTTCCTGCAATAGCATTTAGATAAACCGGTAAAGTCGCTACCAAAGTCTTACCCTCACCAGTACGCATTTCAGCAATCCGTCCGCGATGCAAAGCAATACCACCAATAAGCTGTACATCATAATGACGCATACCAGACACACGTCGGGCAGCTTCGCGTACAATAGCAAAAGCTTCGGGTAAAATGTCATCCAAAGTCTCATTAGATTCTAAGCGTTTTTTAAATTCTATGGTTTTACCTTTTAGCTCTTCATCTGACAAGGCAACAGACTGTTTTTCTAAATCATTAATACTATCAACGATTGGTTGAATTTCTTTAAGAGTTTTTACATTAGGATCACCTAAAATTTTATTCAAAAATTTCATAATTTTTATTTACTTTCATTGTCATAGCTCTAGTGAGCGACGACGTGTACGGCGCTTATTATAGCAGGAACACTGCCTTTTGTCCAGCTTGACAGAGTTATAAAAAAATACTATATTTTAGTCAACAAAACCGCCCTTTTTCAACAGCCTCCGGGGAGAATTATCATGCAGATGTGCCCCAAATGCAAAACGGACGCCCATGGTCGGCTCTGCCACACCTGTGGATGGGACAAGCACACGACTCCGAGAGGAGCCATTCCGCCGGATTATAGATCCGGAATGCCTGACGTCCAAGGTGTGGCCGGCAAGACCACTGTGCCCTCTGGACACGAAGGAACTGAAATTGCCCACATGCGATGATCTCTTTCATTAGACTGAGTCGTGATGGACTCGTCCCCACCACCATGACTCACCACCCTCTCAACCTCCGCGTCGAACTACCTAACATTTGACTCCTTGCTCGAGTCGGATGGGGTAAATAGAAACGCTGAGGTCCCCATCTAAAATAATACACCCTCTCCGACGTTACATCGGAGAGGGTGTTTTTTATAATTATATTTTTATTATTTTTTAAAATATTTATCAACAGAATCACTCCATCTGTTAGTATCTATATCATGTGTTAAATCAAGCAACATTAAACCAACACCCAATTGATCTTCATTTTCACGTTTTACAAATTTTCTAAAATCAGGAATTTGTTTTTTAAATTCTTCAAAAATCAAATCAGCAATTTCTGAAATACTCAACTTAGGATATCCATTTTTATAATCAAATATTACACGGGCTATATATCTAACAGCTTCATCTCCAGATCCAACTTCTCTAAAAATATCTTTATTAGAATATACAACCTCTGCCAAAGTCATTATTCTTAAAATATCATCTGGGGTTATTTTTTCACCTTCAAAATTATAACTTTCTCTTTCTGACATATATTTCTAATTTCTCAATTACTAATTACTTTATTTCTAAAAAAAATTTCGTACTTTCGTATTTTTCGTATTTCGTATGTTTTTTACCCTTGATACCCCTTACTATCACGAACCTCTTCCTTATCAATCTGTTCAGATTTACCTTTCATTTTCTCCAATTCTACTTTTAAATGATCCCTTACTTTATCAATCGCTTTGTAAAGATCTTCGGCTTGTTTTTTTAAATTTATATTTTTACCAGGAATTTGAAGATTAAACTCCGCAAAATAAATCTTACCTTTGTTGTGATGATGGGACTCCATTCCAATTATTACATCTATACCTTGGATATTTTCAAAATAATTTGGCAGATCACTGGCTTTGTCTTCTACATATTGTTTTATAGCGGCAGTCATTTCCATTCCTACTATTTGTGTATTTATGTACATATATAAATCCTGAGTGAAGCGAAGGATCCCGTCTGAGAACCTCGCGCATTAAAAATAAATTGTTTTTAAAAAAATATTATTTTACTAAAACGGGATTCTTCACCCTTTCTTAGGGTTCAGAATTAGACGATTTGTACTTCCTCCTCGATCTCAACACCAAACTTATCTCGCACGGCATCTTTGACTTCGTTTATAAGATTTATTACATCTTCAGCTTTGGCATTGTCAAAATTAATTATAAAGTTAGCATGATCATCGCTAATTTTTGCTCCACCAACTTGCTTACCTTTTAATCCTAAATTATCTATCATCCAGCCAACTGGTACTTTTCCATATTTTTCTAAAATATTTAAAATCTTTTCTTCTGTGATAATATTTTTAAACTTTGCCTTTTCTTCTTCATTTTTTATTACATAATTTTTAAAAGCACAACCAGCTGAAGGAGATTTTGTAGGCTGACCACAAGTACGATATTTTATTTGTTCCATCATTTCTTTTCTACTGTCTAATAAATCCTGTTCGCTAGTAATTTTTCTAAGTTTTACCCAGACACGCAAAATAATATCAGTATTATGTTTAAAAATACTTTCTTTATTGGAAAACTCACATTCTGTTTGTGAAATTTCCAAAATCTCTCCGTCACGAAAAACTTCTACTTTTTCTACGACATCAGCCGTATATTTTCCAGAATAAGCAGAATTACCTCGCACTGCCCCACCAATAGTACCTGGCAACCCCACAGACCACTCCATACCAAGAAGCTTTTCTTTCATCGCAGTCTGAGTCAGTTTTGCCATAGTACAACCAGATTCAACAATAACAATATCATCTTGGATTTCACAACTAGTGTTTTGCATTCTTATTACAACACCTTTAAAACCACCATCATTTACAAGAATATTACTACCACCACCAAGAATAAAATACTCAAGCCCTTCTCCCTGTAGATATTTTAATAATTCTACTAGTTTGTCATTTTCCTCTACAATTATAAAATAATCAGCTGGACCACCAATTTTAAAGGTTGTATTCTTTGACATCAACTCCCCTGTCTTTACTTTGCCAAATTCTTGTAGTTTTTTATATGTTTCGTTCATAATTTTACATTCTAATTACGAATTTGTACGAATTTTCGAATTACGAAATTCTATAGTCATGATTTATAATTCTCTTTATCACCACACAATCATTTGCAAAACAACCGACAATTGCTAAAGGTAAATTAATTACTTTTAAATATTGTTCCATTTGTTGATATAAATTTTTAGGATAATATCTACCTCTTTTCAATTCAAGAATAATTATCTCTTCATTTTTATTTTTAACAAGAAAATCTAAAAAATATTTACCTACAATTTTATCTTCAATCTTAACTGGAATATAATGCTGTTCTACAAATCTCAATTCTCTTTTAGCAAGCATAATCGCAACAGCCTTTTGAATTGTCTTTTCAGGATGACTTCCTCCTATTTGATTAAATACATCAAACAATGCTCCATTTACTTCAAAACTAAATTCTGGATATACTAGATCATTTCGATGAACTCTATAATTCATACACCCTCCATTCATAAATGAATACCCTTGATTTATACACTATTTTAAGCTATAATTCTTATCGTCTTCGTATTTCGAAAATTCGAACCACGAGGTGGTTTTCGAAATTAGAATGTAAACTATTTATGCTGGAATTATCCGACAATTCAATAATCTATGTCACTCGTGATATTGAGCGTGCCCTGGGTCTTGATTTAGCTACCCCAGGTTATTTTATTATCTCAAATTTTACCCCTTTTGCCAAGAGTGTGGATAACAACAATATTTTGTTGATAGATGAAAAAGAACAACTAGACACCTGGGAGCTCTTACAACACCCGAAAGTGATTGATTATATAAATTCTATAAAAAATGCTTCTGTGTTGGTTTTTAAAAATACCAAACAAATTGAAAGAGCTTGTGATGAAAATAATTGGAAACTTTTAAATCCTTCGGCTGAACTGTCTGATAAGATTGAAGAGAAAATTAGTCAGCTTGAATGGCTTGATGATTTAAAAAAATATTTACCAGACTACACTGTCGGAACTTGCAAAGATGTAAAATGGAATAATGAACATTTTATAATGCAGTTCAATCGTTCACACACTGGATCTGGAACTTTTCTAATTGAAAATGAAAAACAACTAAAAGAACTGCAAACAAAATTCCCCGAACGCCCTACTCGCACTGCCAAATACATTGACGGACCTCTTTTTACAAATAACAATGTCATTGCAGAAGATAAGATTCTCATGAGCAATATCAGCTATCAAATCACTGGCTTAAAACCATTTACAGATAACAAATTTGCCACGATCGGAAATGACTGGACTCTACCTCATAAATATTTGAATGAAAAACAATTGGAAAAATATAATAAAATTGTTAAAGATATTGGTAAAAAATTACAAGTTGATGGTTGGAAAGGATTATTTGGAGTAGATATTGTCGTTGATGACAAAACAGGTGAATTATTCTTGGTAGAAATAAATGCCAGACAGCCTGCTAGCACAACTTTTGAAAGTGAATTACAAAGAGAAAAATCATCTGGAGGAAGTCTTAGTATTTTTGAAGCACATTTACTAGGTCTACTAGATTTAAATATTAAAGATAATCTAACTGAGATAAAAAACGGCGCACAAATAGTACAGCGAGTAACAAAAAATATTCCAAGCCTACACGAACCAAAATACAATAAACGTATAGACATAAATGTTATAAAATATAATAACACCAAACTAAATTCTGACCTGCTTCGTACTCAGACACATTACTCAATCATGGACGGACACAACCAGCTAAATCGTGAGGGACTTAAAATTATTGATTTTATTACTGTCACTCAAAAAGGTAATGGTTGGGACTTACCCCGCGGGGCTATTTTAGCAATAAAGGATAATAAAATTCTACTAATAGAAAGGCAAAAATACTCTCAACATTTTTTTACCCCACCGGGTGGGACAAAAGAAGAATTTGATGAGGATATTTTGGCAACTGCCAAACGTGAAGGAAAAGAAGAAACAAATTTAGATTTTACAATTCCAGAACAAACACCTCTTCATTTCAACGTTAGTGGGCGTGATGAATATTATTTTTTTGCAGAAAATACTTCTGGTAAACTAGAGCTAGGTGAAGAAGAAACAGCAAGAAGCAATGAAGATAATTCTTACGAGCTAGTTTGGGTTGATTTAAAAGAATTAAAAAATATAAAATTATTACCAGAAGGACTAACGGAAAAACTTTTAAAACATTTAAATTAAACCTATGTCAAGAGAACTTGCTACTGCCCACAATGAAGCAATGATGTCTCAAGAAGATTCTGAGTCAAATTGGCCAATTCCATTACCAGAAAAACAGACGCCTGATACTGAAACAACGGAATGGACAGAAAACTTATCCCCCAAAGACTTAGTGACCATACACGTTACCAACACTTTTCCAGACAAAAAAACTATTAGAAGTCATACTGGTTGGGAAGAAAAAACTGGAAAAACTGGGGCTGTGCGAGATACTGTTCATTTTACATTAAACCATACTGTGGTAGAAAGTCATGGGGGCATGGATGAAAAAGAAAGGGGTAATTGGACCCAGAGAAACTTTGTTGTATTATCTCCATTTGAAAAAATTGATAGGACACAAATAAAAAACATGCTACCAGAGGATACTTTTATAGTAGGAGATTTTCAAATCCCAAATGGCTCACACATACTAGTTGATTGGCAATCATTACCAAAACTGAGAGAAGAAGAAATTATAGATGACAAGACAATGAAGGAATACACACAAGTTCTTATAGATACGAAAAATTCAACAGACAAAGAAATTACAATGGAGAAAGACGGAGTGACCTATATAATATGTGATCTTGGAAAAGGAAATTTAAGAACAAGGATTGTGCAAGAAATGAAAGAGATGAATTATAAAGTACAAGAAAATGATAATCTTTTTGAAGGTATCCCTTATGAAAAATTTTGTCAAAAATATGGACTGACTACTGAAATGAAACTACATGAACATAATGATGAAATTCAAAGTGAAAACATTGGAACAAGAATATCATTTTTAAATGATACTGGATTATTTTTAAAATTAATTTCATTAGTTAAACTTTCAGAAAAAGCAACTACCAAACCTGAAAAAGAAAACTTACATTCAAAAAAATACATAATCCTAAATATTTTGGAAGAAACGAAAGAAATACAATCTATGATAGAAAAATTACCAGAAGAATATAGAACAAAAAAACAACTAGAAAAAAGATTCCCTAGTGAATTAAAATTAACAGAGTGGTCTTTGATAAACCTAGCCCAAAAAATAAATGATCCAGAAATAAAAGAAGAACTTTTGAAAATAGCTGAGCAAATAGCAAATTTAAAAACTGAAAAATACCCAGAAGGCGAAACTGATTTTGATTATGTTATAAATAAATTGGATAGAAATTTTCAATATTATTTTGTAAATAAAATTGCCAATCTTTTTTATAAACCACAGAAATCAAATTTTGACTTTTTAGAAGTTCCTATTGAAGAATTAAAGTTTTTTATTCAAAGAACTGTAGGCATGAAGAATATTCCTGAAATACCAAAGGGGGGACAGACTAAACTAGATAAACTGTTTAAACGTTTTAAGCAGGCTATTAATTTAACAGCTGATAAAGAATGGTCTGATTCACAAATCTCTGAAGGATTAAAGGGGGTAGCAAATTTAATAGAGTAAAAAAAACATTATGACAAATAAATCTTTATCACAACCAACCCTAGACTTAATTAATGATTATCAAAATTTAGAAATTGGTGGTAAAAAAATAAATACACCATATTTTAATAATTGCCGATCTCAAGTCCGTGCTGGGCTTAGAGTTCTAATTGGAAAAGGTACTCCTAAAGATATTGCTGAGGAAGCGTTGATTTTATCTTTGCGAGAAAAAGTAGAACTAGACAAAATGAGTGGTGAAGAAATAACTAAATTTCTAGTTGATCATAATATTGGTATTGATTGCTCTGGTTTTGTTTATCATATTTTAAATACTGAATTGAAATCACAAAACAAAAAATCTTTGAACAAAGTTATCAGACGACCTTGGGTAAAAAATCCTTTACGAAAAATGATTGCTAAATTGCGTAGTGTAGAAAATACTGGTGTATCTACTTTTGGTAATCCTGCAAACTCTACTAAAGTAAATTTAGATAATATACAACCTGGAGACATGATTACTATGATAAATACCGGAAGTGATCACAATATCCATCATGTTTTGCTAGTTTACAAAATTGAAAACAAAACTATTCACTATGTGCATTCTTTCAAATACAGTGAGGACGGACAATACAATCACGGTATAAAAAAAGAAAGTCTTGAAATCACAGATCCAACTAAATCCCTACTGGAACAAAAATGGCAAGAACCACGGATGCTTGAGCATGCCAGACAAGCGCAAGAATTAAAAATAGTTAGAATAAAATAATAAAAACAGCAAAAAAGTCTTATTTTAAGGCTTTTTTTAATTACTTGAATTTTTAGGCTTTTTCTGCTATTATTAATGCACAAATATGACAATATCCATAGAATCTCTAGATCTACTAAAGACAGCCATTTTTTATGCTCTGTCTGCTTGTGTTGTCTCATTTCTCTGGGCACCCCTACTAATCAAGCTTCTCTATAAATTTAAAATAACTCGTCGGGCAGAATACGATGTTACTCTAAATGTAAAAACCAAAGCTGGCACCCCTATCATGGGGGGTCTTTTGATTATTATTACTGTGGCAGCCATTACCATGCTTTTCAACTGGGAAAGAAAGTTTACTTGGGTCCCAATTGCGGTGATGCTCTTGGCCGCTTTACTTGGTGGAGTAGATGATATTCTAAATATCTATGGACACAAAAGAAGAAACAGAAAAATAAAACAAATTTTAAAATTAATAAAAGTTCACAAAGATTGGAAAAAGAGACTCTGGTTAATTATTACTTTACCTTGGTCAGCTTTCAAACGCACTTCTCTCTGGCTAGGCAGTCACCCCGGTAAAGGTGTTCATGTCCATGAAAAACTACTTTTACAATTTGCGGCTGGAGCAATTTCAGCTTGGTGGATTTATTTCAAACTTGCCGAACATTGGCGCGAAATTTATATTCCTTTTGATGGTTTTGTAAATATTGGCTGGTGGATTATCCCACTTATCATTTTCTTTGTTATGCTCACCGCGAACGCTGTGAATGTAGCCGACGGTATGGACGGTCTAGCTGGTGGTTCACTTATTATTACTTTTTCTGCTCTTACCATTCTCTCTTGGCTCAATGGTTATCATGAAATCACAATACTTAATGCTACCACTGTCGGAGCTTTACTTACTTATACTTATTTCAATGTAAAACCTGCGAGATTTCAAATGGGTGATGTGGGTTCGCTAGGCTTAGGAGCCCTACTAGCTTTCAATGCGATTGTTATAAACAAAATGCTCTTACTCCCCTTTCTCGCTTTTATTTTTTATCTAGAGCTTGCTACAGTTATTATCCAGGTTTTTGGTAGACATATTTTGGGTAGAAGAATTTTTAAAATGGCTCCACTGCATCATCATTTTGAACTCAAAGGTTGGACAGAAGAAAAAACTGTCACCCGCTTTTGGCTTATTCATGCTGCTGCAGTTTTATTAGGTCTTTGGATAGCTTTGTACTATATATGAAAAAAATAATTATACCAGTCATCATCATTTTACTACTAGGTTTTGTTTCTGCTTTGGAAATAATAGAACACACACCCAACACAGTTAATGTTTCACTGTATGAATATCTGAATGATAAAAACATTAGAACACAATATCATAAATATAAAATTTGTAAAAAGTTAACAAATAAAAATGATTGTTTAGATAAACCTCTTTGCACATGGGAAAAATCTTTAGGAATAGGAGATTATACACCTGAACCTTACTGTGTGAACAAAGACTATGGAGATTATACACGCATAAAAAACATGAGTAGAGAATTTCAAAAAGAACAAGATAATTTGTCAGAAAATTTTAAAGAGTCATTATTGTAATATGTCAAAAGAATTCAAAATCACTCTACTTATAGTTCTAATGTTAGGTCTTGGTATCGTACACTATTCATTTACAAAAAATTGCTCCGAAGCTGACTCACTTTCATGTGAAAGCTCCTCCATATGTAAAACAAAAATTACCAGAAATGTAGAGGATAGGATAAGAAAAAGACATGAGGAAAGAGAAAAATGTATAAAAGAAAATGGAGGAAACGATTTAAAATGCCCAGGAAACATTACGATAACCTCCCCAAAAAATACAGAGACATGCATTCCTAAATACAATTTTTGGACAAGAACAATATGTATCTAAAGTGGAACGAAAAAACTATTACT
>Ga0075122_10000968_pt1 | contig 21231 bp, 29 predicted proteins | sample AntAceMetag02UKB_FD_69790 | JGI IMG/M metagenome (GOLD analysis project Ga0075122, IMG submission 69790) | Saline lake microbial communities from Ace Lake, Antarctica - Antarctic Ace Lake Metagenome 02UKB | ecosystem: Environmental > Aquatic > Non-marine Saline and Alkaline > Saline | place...
GAAATCCGCCTGCACGGTTCAACTAGGGGTTTCAGGTTAATTGTATTAATTTAGAGATCTACTATGAATAAAATTAGAATACTATATTCCATTCTCGCAATATTGATCGGTGCGTTAATGTTTATATATGCTGGATATGATGATAGTCCGGGTGGGCAATTAATAGGACTAATAGTGGCTATTATTGGTGTTGTAGGTTTAGTAAAGAGTAAGAAAAAAACTTCTGATTAAATAATTTTTGCCTTATCAATAGTAAGTTTTGGTATATAAAAACGATCATTTATTTATCTCCAATATCGAAATACATCTCTTGTCATTTGCTCTAATTTGGTTCTAATGTTAGTGCTTCCTCGGAGTTCCAAGAAAATCAGCTAACCTTAGTTGGATTTTTTTATACCTAAATTACCATTACTGAATTGGGTTTGATTTTTTTTATTAAATTTTATAAATTGTCAGTAGAATAAAAAAAAAGGAGGAATTAGGATGGACTCGAAAGGATACAAGCTTCAATTAGCAATTGTTCTTTCTGCTATAGGTCCCAGGGGATCTTCTAAAGATTTTATAGAAAACGGGATTAATAAAGCTAAAGAAGTTATTATTAATCTTTTAAGAGAAAGCCCTAGTGTTTTTTGTCATTAGGTGTTTCGGTTGTAAATCGTATTTTTTGATTATAAATTAATTATATCATTAAACTTGGCTAATTATATCATTTATGATACAATTAAATCATATTAATGACATAATTATATGAACCAAAAAATACATAATTTAAACAAAAGGCAAGATTTAATCTTAAATTTAATAGAAGATGAACAAGAGATTTCAATGTCTCAAATAGTTGAATTTATAGATAAAAAGTCGATAAAAGCCACTAGAATTACTATTAGTAGGGATTTAAAGGAATTGCTTAAATTAAATTTAATAATAAAACATGGCAAAGGTAGGGGTGTAACATACAAATTATCATTGTTTTTTAATTTAATAAAACCAATTGATGTTGAAAAATATTTTAAGACAGAAGTTGATGATAGACAAATTTTGAAGAATTTTAATTTTGATCTATTGGATAATTTTAAAAATATTTTTACAAAAAACGAGCAGGATGAACTTGAAAAGTTAACTGAAAAGTATAGAAGTAATTTAAAAAAATTATCAAAAACATTAATTAAGAAAGAATTTGAAAGATTAGCGATAGATTTGAGTTGGAAATCATCTCAGATTGAGGGCAATACTTATACTTTACTTGAGACTGAACATTTAATAAATGAGCACAAAGAATCTTCTGGGCGAACAAAAGAAGAAGCTTTAATGATTTTGAATCACAAACAAACATTGGATTATATTTACAAAAATATTAATGATTTTAAAAAAATTAATATTGCTAAATTAGAGAACATTCATTATCTTTTAACAAAAGACTTAGGGGTTTCAAGAAATTTAAGAAAAAGAATGGTTCGGATTACTGGCACTAACTATAAGCCACTTGATAATCAATTTCAAATTAAAGAGGCTCTAGAGAAAACTTGCTTGATAATTAATAAAGAAAAAGATTCAATGGCTAAAGCGTTAATGGTCATAGTTTTAATTTCATATATCCAGCCATTTGAGGATGGCAATAAACGTACAGGACGGTTAATCGGTGATGCTATTCTTTTAGCATATAATTTGTGCCCACTTTCATTTAGAAGTGTAGATAAGATTGAATACAAAAAATCAATTTTACTTTTTTACGAACAAAATAATATTAATTATTTTAAAGAGTTATTCATAGACCAATATCAATTTGCAATTGAGAACTATTTTGAGTAGTTAACTATCACTCATCAGAGTTCGGACAAGATCTCAAATAGAGAGTCAAAAGACACTTTTTAATTAATGTATTTTTTGATATAATTAAATCAAGTATATATTAATAAATAAAATAAAAATTATGGAAAAATTAAAATTTGAAACAGCTTTTAAATATCCTTTTAATAGAGCAAAAGGAATGTGGAATATCTTGTGGGTTTTAGTACCTATTATTGGTTGGTTTGCTTTAGGTGGGTATAGCGTAAGAATTATTCAAGAGTTTGTTAATGGTCAATTTAAGGAATTACCTGTTTTTAAATTTGAGGATGATTTTAAATTGGGCTTCTGGATGTTTTTAAAAGGTTTACCTTTTATAATAGTATATGCAGCAATTAGTGCTATATTAAACCAAACAGATTCTTGGGCAGCAAGGTTAGTTGATGTATTAATTGCAATATTTATAGTTCCAATGTTAACTATAAATTTCATGAAAAAAGAAACAATAGAGTCATATTTTGAATTTAAAATATTAAAATCTGTTTTTAATAATTTGTGGGAATATATTGTAGTGATGTTAAAAAGTGTATTATTGGCAGTAATATTTTTAGTTATGATTATAGTCCTAGTAGGTTTACCTGCAGGAGCTTTTACTAAAAACATATTTATAGCTGATTTTTATAGAAGAAAAGTAAAATAATCTCTAGTTAAAAAAGTAAATTGTTTAAGCAAACCAGCTAGTTTTAGCTGGTTTGCTACTTGACATTTATTCAATAAAGGAACATACTTTAGCCAAGTATTTAATAATTAAATTTTAAAACTATATGGGACAATATAACAATAATAGATCAAGTAATGACCGCGATAATAGAAGATCTGGCGGACGAAATTTTGGTGGCAATAATGATAGGCAAATGCACCAGGCTGTTTGCGATACCTGTGGAGAGGGCTGTGAGGTGCCTTTTAAGCCATCTGGAAGTAAACCAGTTTATTGTGATGGTTGTTTTGGTAAGAACAGAGATAAAGATAGGGGTTCTGATCGTAGTAATACTAGAAGTTTTGGTAAGGATCAAAATAAAGAACAGCTTAATGCTATTAATGTGAAAATAGATCAAATTTTAGAAATTTTGAAACAAAGTTCACAGGATAAAACAGAAGAAGAAAAAGTAGCTCCAGTTAAAGTTAAGAAAGAAAAGAAGGAAAAGAAGGAAAGTAAAGCAAAAAAAGAAAAAAAGCCAGAAAAGAAAAAAGTTAAAAAAACAACAAAAAAGAAATAGTTTATACAAGTTATATCAAAAAACCATCTAGTCTATTATTCTAGATGGTTTTTTGATATAATTTAATATATGTTGGAGAAACGTAGCAAAAAAATTATAGGGTTTTTGATTTTAGTTATCTTTTTAGTTTTTTTAATTATTATTCTTCATTTCATAAATCCTGAAGAAATAGTAAATAAAATTGGTATTCAAAATGGATATATCCTTGCGTTTGTAGTTTCGCTTTTTGGTGGTTTTTCTGCTGCTGGTTCGGCCTCTTTTATCAGTGTTCTAATTGTCCTAACTACAGGAGGAATGAACCCTATTTCTCTAGGGCTAGTTTCAGGAGTGAGTTTAGCAATAGGGGATATGATAATGTTTTATGCCGGCTCTAAAGGACGGGAACTTATTAAAGGAAAATGGGGTAAGAAAATAGATAAAGTAGCTGATGTATTTAAAAAACGGAAATGGTTAGAAAAAGCTATTCCACTTATTGCTTATCTATATATCGGTTTTACACCATTATCAAATGATATTTTAATCCTTTTTCTTGCAGCCATAGAATATCCTGCTAAAAAGATGAATAAAATAATAATTTTAGGTGATATATCTTTTGCTTTAATGGTTACTATGCTGGCTGCACAGGGTTTCTTTTAGGGTGTTTATAAGGCTTGTTTTTGTAGTTTGTTGTGGTATAATATATGGAAGTATAGAAGATGCAGATACTCAAGTAACTATCATTTTTTAAGTGAATAAAGTTTAGAATTAATTAATAAGATATATGTCTACACTAAATGAGAAAATATGTTGCCCAGAGTTTGATCCAACTCCTTGGGAAGATAAGGAAATAAGCTGGGATAATAAGTTGTTTATTAAAGAAACTACGGTTAGTCTTTTTCATATACCTTTAAATTTTGGTTCTATGATGAAAAAGGCATGTGATAAGATTGAGAAAGCAGGAGCAGGTTTTGATATGAAAGATTGGATAATCCTTTCTTATGATCCATCTCCATGGAAAGGTGAACATTATTTAGCAGTAACTAAAGAAGTTCCTGATTCTGAAAATGTAAGAATATCTGGTACTTTTTTAGCCAAGGTTTTTGAAGGGCCGTACAAAAATGTAGGGAAGTGGCATAAAGAAATGGAAGAATTAGTAAAAAATAAAGGGAAAGAAGTAAAGAAAATATATTTTTACTATACTACCTGTCCAAAATGTGCTAAAAAATGGGGTAAAAACTATGTAGTAGGGTTAGCACAGATATAATTTAAAATATTTAAATAACTAAATAAAATTTATGGAAGAACAAAAAACTCCTCAAGTTGAGGAAAAAAAGATTTGTACAGATAAACATCATGGTTTCTGTCCAGCCATTCTCGCAATATTAATCATTATATTTGTATGGGCTTGGACGCCAGATTGGGCAAATATTGCTATTACTATTTTAGCAGCTCTGATCGTTATAGGAGCAGGTGGAGGTATCTGTAAAGGTAAGAAATAACAAACATGTCTAAAAATCACTTTTATTTTAAATAAAGGTGATTTTTTGATATAATTAAGTCGCATCAAATGGATTTAAGTATTAAATTTTATGACTAAAAATAAACAAAAATCAAAAAAATGTATGCATGATTATAAAAATGCAATTCAAGTAGGCAATGTTGATTATATGTGTCCGTTGTGTCAAGAATTATTGGATCCTTTGGAATGGTTTATTATGAATAGTTTTAAATTTGTTGATGTAGAAGGAGAAGTCATAAAAAAATAAAATAATTATTAATAAGTTGAAAAAGTAAATTATGAAAAAAACAGAAACCATAACTCAAATAGCGATTTTTCGTCAAAAAGAAATTAGAAAAGTTATTTATAAAAATGAATGGTGGTTTGTGGTAGAGGATGCTATTTTGTCTTTAATTGATTCGAATGATCCTAAGCAGTATATTCAGCGCATGAAACAACGTGATTCCGAGCTCGCAAAAGGGTGGGTACAAATTGTACATACCCTTGCTGTACCCACTGTTGGTGGTCCACAAAATATGAATTGCGCTAATGCTGAAGGACTTTTGCGTATCATTCAGTCTGTTCCATCTCCTAAAGCAGAACCATTTAAACGCTGGCTTGCAAGAGTTGGTTATGAAAGAATTCAAGAGATAGAAGATCCAGAGTTAGCTACCAAAAGAACTAGATTTTTGTATAAAGCCAAAGGTTATCCAGATGACTGGATTGAAAAAAGAATGCGCGGGATTGCTATTCGAGAAGAACTAACAGATGAATGGCAAAAAAGAGGTGTGCAAGAGCAAAGAGATTACGAGATATTAACAGCAGAAATTTCTAAAGCAACATTTGGTGTTACGCCAAGTGAATATCAAAAATTTAAAGGATTAAAGCGTGAAAATCTTCGAGACCATATGGATGATTTTGAGTTAATTTTTAATATGCTGGGCGAACGAGCCACAACTGAAATTCATCGCAATGAAAATTCACAAGGTGTGATAAAATTAAAGTCAGATGCCAAAGCTGGTGGCAATATTGCTGGAGGAGCTAGAAAAAAATTAGAAAAACGATTAGGTCGGTCAGTGGTGTCTAAGAAAAATTTTCTACCACTCAAAAAGAGAGTTAAAAAAATAAAATAATAAAAAAATTATGCAACTAAATTACAAAAGATTAATAATTTCTCTTGCTTTGCCACAACTAGCAGGCATAATCGGATCAATTTTTACTACTTCATCTATCTCTGGATGGTATTCTGGTTTAATAAAACCAAGCTTTAATCCACCAAATTGGATATTTGGTCCAATGTGGATTTTGCTATATATCTTGATGGGTATTAGTATATATTTAATTTGGCAAAGTTTAGAAAAAAATAAAATTAATAAAAATATTTTTTATTTATTTTATATTCATCTATTTTTCAATGCAACCTGGTCAATTATATTTTTCGGTTTACAAAATCCAGGTTTGGCTTTTATAAACATCATAATACTTTTGATATTTATAATTACCCTAATATTTAAATTCTATAAAATATCCAAATTAGCTAGTTATTTATTAATCCCGTACCTGTTTTGGGTGAGTTTTGCCAGTTTGCTCAATTGCTTTATCTGGTATCTAAATTAAATATCTTAACCGTCCCGAGTACTCGGGACGGTTTTTTAAAAAATCTATGTCTAATTTAAAGCACATCATTAATGCCCAGCAATTTAATAAAGAATTATTGGAAAGTATTTTTAAGACAGCTGATAAAGCTAAACTTTTTTTCTCTCAAGGGAAAAGAACTAATATTTTTAAAGATAAGATATTAGCTACTTTGTTTTATGAACCAAGTACTCGTACACGACTTTCTTTTGAATCAGCTATGAGCCATTTAGGTGGCTCAGTTATTAGTACTGAAAATGCTAGGCAATTTTCATCAGCATCAAAAGGAGAAACTTTAGAAGATACAATCAAGATTATTAGTGCTTATGCAGATGTTATTGTTTTACGGCATTATGAAAGCGGATCAGCACAAAAAGCATCTGTTGTTTCAAAAATTCCAATTATCAATGCTGGTGATGGCCCAGGCCAGCATCCAACTCAGGCTTTACTTGATTTATACACAATTAAAGATGAATTAGGTAGGATAGACAATATCTCCATAGCTATGGTAGGGGACTTGGCAAATGGTAGAACTGTGAGATCTTTATGCTATTTATTAGGTAAATATGAGAATATTAAGATATATTTTGTTTCACCTGAGATTATTAGGATAAAGGATGATATTAAACAATATTTAACTAAACATAAAATAGAGTTTAGAGAAGAAGATAGTTTACAAGCTGTAGCTGATAAAGTTGATGTTATTTATCAAACACGTATTCAAAAAGAACGTTTTGGGGATAGATTAGAAGATTATGCAAAAGCCTGTGGTGTGTATGTGATTAATAATGAGATCCTTAATTTAATGAAAGATAACTCTATTATTATGCATCCATTACCAAGAGTAAATGAAATTTTACCTGAGGTTGATAATGACCCAAGAGCAGCATATTTTCGTCAGGCAGAAAATGGGTTATATGTTCGTATAGCTTTATTACGAATGGTTTTAAATAAATGAGTATGTGTGATATAATTTCTATATAAATATTATCAAATTAAAAAACAAAAACATGCCAATAAAAAAACCAATCAAAAAGACAATTACGAAACGAGCTACAAAACCTGTAATTAAAAATCAAAAACAAGATTTAGAACCCATAGGAGGCCCTGTGCCTATAGTAGAAAAAAAAGGCATTAATAAAATGAAAGTTATAATGTTTTTTATAATAATATTAGTAGGTTTAATGTTGATTGCGGTAATATTTTGTTATATAAACATAAAACAAACAGAGACAAAAGAAAATCAAAAGAAAAGTTTTGAGAACTACAATATAGATGTGAGTGAAAAACTACAGGAGTTAGTTGAAGAGACTGCTGAAGAAGAAGTACAAGAAGAGATTGTTGAAAAGGACATCGGTGTTGTTAAAGATACTCCAACAGGATATTTAAATGTTCGTGAAGGGCCAGATACTAATTATGATTTGGTTACTAAAGTTAATCCAGGTTCAGAATATGTAATATTAAATGAAGATGATTCTTGGTATGAAATAGAGATTAATGAGGATTTAACTGGGTGGGTATATGGTGAATATATAGAAAAGGTAAAATAATTAATATATATGTCTAAAAAAATTCTTATCGTTGAAGATGAAAAATCTTTGCGTGAACCACTTAGTAAGGCATTAAAAAAGGAAGGCTTTGAAGTTTTTGAAGCTGAGAATGGAGAGGAAGGTTTAGATGTTGCTAAAAAAGAACACCCTAATTTGATTTTAACTGACATTGTAATGCCCAAAATGGATGGTTTATCTATGTTGAAAGAGTTAAGAAAAGATAGGTGGGGCAAAAATGTTCATGCCATTATTCTTACTGTTTTGAACGAAGACAAGAAGGTTATTGATGCTTTGCAAGAGGGTGTTTATGATTATCTAATTAAATCTGATTGGGAAGTTGATAATGTGGTTAATAAGGTTAAAGAAAAATTAAATAATTAATTTTTAATTTAATATGTCTAAAAAACAAATATATAATTCTGGGTTATTGTTAGTATTATTACTTGCTGTTGTTTTTGTTTCTGGGTGTGCAAAAGATGGTAATGTAAACACAGAACCAAAGATATCTGCTGAAGAACAAGAATTTAATGATAGTGGTAGAGCTAAAGCAATTTTAGATGAAGAAGATCTTCAATCTCATTATGTACAAGAACTACAAGGTAGGTGGATTTCAGTTTACGACGAAGATTCAGTAATTGAATTTAAAGATGATAAGAAAATAGATTACTATGCTGGTCAATATATGTCAGAAGATGTCTTTAGTGTATATACCACAGAATTTTTAATTGTAGGAGAAGGTGAAGATAAGTTAGAATATAAAATAGCAGAATTATCAGAAGATACTTTAATTTTAATATATCTTGCTAGAGGAAATTTATTAGAATATAAGAGAATCAAAGAAGAGTAAAAATATTAATATTTTGTGTTTTAAAAAGACCTAGGATTTCCTAGGTTTTTTATTATGATAAATTTCTGAATAATGTGTTTTTGTATACTCGTCTTCTTCATATCTAGCTTCTATTTCCATTGGCATTTTGTTGTATCCATATTTTAGGAACTGTTTAAGGTATGTAAAGTAAAATTTAAATAACCCCATTCTTTTATATTGTTTCCAGTGTATTAGATCGTGGTTTAATATTTTTTCGTTACCTTTGTATTCTTTTTTAATAAATATACCAAATGGCGGTATGGTATGGGCCCGATATGGTGGTATTATCCGTTTGATGTAATATATTTTTGGTTGTTTCATTTTAAATTTTAATAATATGCCACTTCTAACTTAATTCCATCAGGATCGGCAAAAAAGACTGCATAATATTTATTGGTATAGTTAGGGTATTTTTGGGGAGCGTCAAAGATATGAACATTGTTTTTAAGTAGTACTTTATATATTTGATCTACCATTTTTACTGAATGGGTTTTTAAACAAAGATGGTGAAGTCCTGGTGCATTGAATTTGTATTGATGGTTTGTAATTTTGGCTTGAGCAATTAAAATTCCATAACCTTCTGGGCTAGCCCATCCAGCATGATCATTTTTGTTTGAAACTTGCTTGTATCCAAGCTCTTTAAAAATATCATTATACAAAGAATAACTTTTTTTGTAATCGGAAACGGCTATTTTAGTGTGACCACATGGATCGTACGAAGTGCTTTTGGTCATATAGTTGGGGTTTATTTAATATTTTTGAAAATCCATTTAATATCTTCTTTTGCTTTTTTCATATTTCTCATGCCCTGCCCAACAGGGTAGTATACAGGAAAAACTTTATATTGCTTTTTGTTTATTTCTAATATTTCGTGTTTTTTTCTATTTTCTGATACTTTTATATTTTTTTCAAGTAAAACAGAACTAACTTGATTTCCAAAAGTTATTATTACTTTTGGTTTTATAGTATCTATTTCTTGTTTGAATAAATCTAAATATTTTTTAAATACATTATTTGGTAATGGTCTAGCATCTATTTGAGTAGCTTTTGATAAGTTGGTGATATACATAGAAAGGTTACAAACTTCTCTATATATTTTTTCTGCAAAGTTATTATTCCAATCTTTTGGTTTTTTTGAATTTATTTCTTCAAATAAGTTTTTATTTAAAAAACCAAGTTGATAAAACATTTTCCATACATTTTTTGTACCGATCCAAGGAGCTTTAAGACCATCCCATTTTTTGTCAGAAGCAATATTTCTGGCTGTAGGATTCATAAAAACCAAACAAAAGTTTGGGTTTTTTGTTTTTCCGCAACCATAAATAGCATCTAAATCTTTATGACCATAGGATTTTTGTAGATTATCGAAATCTTTATGTAATTTATTTATTTGCATTTGATTTTTTGAGGATATATTTAATCGGCAATAAATTCTTTTTCTAGTCTTATTTCATTTTCTTTTAGAAAACCAGCTTTTTTTAATTCATTTAGTTTTTTATCATCAATCATTTTAAACCCAATTTTTTCATGAGCACGAATTGAAGTAATATTATCTTTCTTTATTGTCGCAAACAATGTTTGTAGACCGTATTTTTCTGCAAGTAGGTTTTCGGCAATTTCAAGAATTCCTTTACCTCTAAAGTCTGGAGAAATAACTATTTGTACAAAACCAGAGTTTTTTGGGAATTTCGCTGGAAAATATCCAACAATTCCTGCTTTTATATTATCACACAAAATTGTGTGATAAATTCCGTTTTCAAAAACAACAATTTCTTCTTTTCCTTGAAGAGTTTTTAAATAGCTTTTATCAAATTTATCTAATTTAATTTTCATATATTATATGTCTCAATTATACCTTTCTGAATTTATTAAATCAAACATAAATATTTGCAATTATTCCATATATATCATATTATTAAACATATATCATATACTCATACATCATGGATAAAGATGTTATACAACAACTAGAAAAAGAATTAGAAAAAGTTAAATCAGCAGATGATTTAGCTATTTTATGGCGTAAATATTTAGGTAAAAAAGAGGGGATTATTAAATCAGCAATGAAAGAATTGGGGATGTTATCAACTGCAGAAAAAAAAGTTAAAGGGCCAGCTATTCAAGAAATTGCAGAAAAGGCTAAAGATTTATTGAATAACAAAGAGGAAGAATTAAAAACAGGTAAGTTAGAAAAAGATTTAGGAACTCAAGCTGAGAAGCTTGATTTTAATATTCCTAAAATTGGTCATTTACATCCTTTTACACATACTATTCGTGAGATGAATAAGTTGTTTGTTGGTATGGGCTACAGTATTATGGATGGACCTGAGATTGAAACAGATGAATATTGTTTTCAAAGATTAAATGTTCCTGCTGATCATCCAGCTAGGGATATGCAAGATACAATATATATTGAAGAACCTAAATATCTATTAAGAACTCAAACATCTTCAATTGAAGCTAGGATTTTAGAGAAATACAAACCTCCTTTTAAAGTTGTTTGTCCTGGTAGATCATATAGGAATGAGAAAGTTAATAAGAGTAATCATTTTATGTTTCATCAATACCAAGGAGTTGTAGTTGTTAAAAAAACAAGTTTGAAAGATTTGTTTGGAACTTTTACTAGATTGTTTAAAAAGATGTATGGTGATGATGTTATTGTTAGGTATAGGAATAAATATTATCCAGAAGTTGAACCTGGCGTAGGTCCAGATATGCAATGTTTTGTTTGTAAAGGTAAAGGCTGTGCAACATGTAAAGGTACTGGTTGGATTGAAATGGGTGGTGCAGGTATTATTCATCCTAATGTATTAAAGATGGCTGGGATTGATTCAAAAGAATGGATGGGCTTTGCTTTTGGTTTAGGATTAGATAGATGGGTAATGGCTAAATATGGGATTGATGATATACGAACACTATTAGAAGGAAATTTAGGATATAAATATTACGAAAATGAAAATACTATATAGTCAAATTCAAGAATTGTTACCAGATTTAAAAGCTACTGCACAAGAAGCAGGAGAGACTTTAACTATGACTGGTTTTATGATGGATGAGTTAGAGGAGGTTAAGTATAAAGGAGGAAAGGATTATGTTATTAGTTTAGAAGTTAGACAGAATAGAGCTGACTGTTTATCAGTTATTGGTGTGGCTAGAGAATTAGCTGCTTCATATAATATAGATATTAAATTACCAGAAGCTAAAGTGTCTGGTTTTGGTAGTGATGAGATTGATATAGATATCAAATCTAAAGATGTTGTTAAAAGAATATCTGCAGTTGAGATATCAGGATTAGAAAACAAAGAATCACCAGATTGGTTAAAAGAATGGTTAGCTTTTTATGATATTAATAGTATTAATTTTTTAGTTGATTTATCTAATTATGTAATGATGTATACAGGCTATACATCTCATCTATTAGATAAAGATAAAATGTCAGAAGGTTTGACTTGGAAGATAAATGATCAGTTTGATAAGATTATTACCTTAGATGGTACAGAAATTGAATTAAGTAAAAATAACGAGCTTGTTATTTGTGATTCAAAAAATGTATTAGCTTTAGCTGGTATGGTTGGTGGACAAGCTGCAGCAATTGATATCAATACAAAAAATATTGTTTGTGAGATGGCTGTTTATGACAGAACAATTGTTCGTCAAAATTCTAGAAGTTTGAAAGTCGTAACAGAAGCAAGTACCAGGTTAGAAAAAGAATTAGATCCAAATGGATTAGATTATGCAATAAATTTATTAATCTCTTTAATTTTAGAAAACTGTGGTGGAAATTTAAACACAAAACTTTTTGAATATTATCCAGATAAAAAAGTATCTTCAAAGATTGAGATGGATATATCTGCACCAACTGTTTATGCTGGCGTTGAGATATCAGATAAGAGGGTAGTGGAAGTTTTAGAATCTCTTAGATTTGAAGTAGAAAAGAATGGTAGTAAATTAGTAGTTACACCACCAACAGATAGAATGGATGTTAATTTAATGGAAGATGTTGTGGAAGAGGTAGTTAGGATTGTTGGTTTTGATAACATTCCGTCAGATATTACACCGGATTTAACAGTTGTTAAGGATATCACATCTAAGAATATATATTTAGCAGATAAGGCTAGAGATATATTAGTTAATTTAGGGTTAGATGAAATCTTATCTTTACCTTTAGTTAGGGTAGGAGATAATGAAAAATTAAATCATTTAGATTGGGAAACCATTACTACACAGAATTCAATTAATGATGAATATCCTTTTTTAAGACAATCTATAGCTTCTGGATTATTAATCCAATTAGAGGAATATATTAAAAAGAATGTTGAATATGTAGATATATTTGAAATAGGGAGAGTATTTGGCAAAAAGGGCAATGAATATACAGAACATGATTCTTTAGGTGTTTTAATGAGAGGTAATAAGACAATTAATGATGTTAAAAGTAATTTAGAAACCTTATTACGTTCTCTTGGTTCAAATGATATATATTATTCTGTTTCTAAAATAAAGCCTGAAATAGCTAATCCTTCATCTTGTTGGGATATATTAGTAGATGATAAGTCTATTGGGATTGTGTATAAGTTAAAACCACAGAATGATAATGTAAATACATATTTCTTTGAAATTAATCTATTTGAATTATTAGGTTTATTAGAAAAAACAAAACATAATCCTGTGGTAGAAATAACTAAAAAGTTAGTTATTTTAGATGCTAATGTAGAATTATCTGAAAAAGAATCAATTACAGATTATGTAAAAGACTTAAAGAAAAAAATTGATGAAGATAAGTTATGGAGTATTGTTATCCATGATATATTTCCTTTAGATAACAATAAGGTGAGGTATACTATACGGACAACATACCAGGAGTTGTTAGATCAAGAAGCCAAAAAGTTACATGCAGATGTTTTTGGGTTGTAGAATTGGATTATGTGTTTAAAAAAGGGTGGTGGCTAATTACCACCACCCTTTTTAATGTCTAGTTTTATCCACACTGTGGGTTATTTTAAAAAACATAAACAACAAAAGTGGTGTATATTTGACTAATGTTAGGTAAAATATTAACTATTGACATTTGTAGTATAGTATAATATACTACAAATATATGTTTGTAGTCTAATTAAATATATCACAAAATAATATGAACAAACCCGAATTAACACAATATCTACAAAAACAAATTTTAACCACAGACGATAGGTTAAAAAAGTTCACCCATAGCTTGGCTAACAAAAAGTATCCAAAGCGTTTTTTGTTTATTAAATTGCAAAAATATATAAATGATTTTCTAAGCAAGGTCAGTGAAAATAAATTAGTAATAATTCCTGGATTTCGAGGTGTTGGGAAAACAACTGTTGTTGCCCAGACTTGTGTAGAGTTCAAAAGAAGAGGTTTTAAAGTATTGTTTCTATCGATCGAAGATGCTAAAAACTTATTTGATATAGGGATAAATGAATTAATGTCTGCTTATGAGGAGATTTTAGGTGAAAATTTAGAAAGTTTAAAGGAACCCATTTTAATTTTTTTAGATGAAGTCCAAACAGACCCAAAATGGACAATTACATTAAAATCTTTATATGAGAAAACAACAAAAATATTTTTTTGTTGTACTGGTTTTTCAGCTATTAATTTACAAAACCAAGCAACAGCTAATCTCGCTCGTCGTGCAAAATTTGAACCAATGACGCCAATGTCTTTTGGTGAATATCAAATGATAAATAAAGATATTTATCCAATGTCTGGTTTAAAGGAAAAAATAAAACAGACAATTTATTTTTCCAGTAGTGCAGACGCAGTTTATAGAGGTTTGTTGAAAATACAGAGCGAAGTTAATAAATACTGGTCAAAAATAGATAGGAATGATATAAAAAAATATTTATCATACGGAAGTTTGCCATTTTCTTCTATAATGCCGGATGAAGTATCGATTTATAATTCAATATCATTATTGGTAGAGAAAATAATTCAACAAGACATGCCATCTTTGGGCAGTTTTGATAGGGATACCTTAGGAGCAGTAAAAAGAATTTTGTTTGCTATTGCTGAAAATGACACAACAAGTTTGAATACTTTAGAAAACAAGTTTTATATTAACCGTTTAACTATTGCTAACATTTTTGATGTTTTAGAAAAAGCAGAATTGTTAATAAAAATTTCGCCACACGGATCTAATATGACCATTGCCAATAAGCCAAATAAATATTTATTTATGAGCCCTGCCATTAGAATGTCTTTTTTCTATTTTACAGGTAATGAGAGTACTTATTTAGTAAGACAAGGTAAGTTATTGGAGGATTCTGTTGGGGGACATCTTTATAGGGAGTTTATATTAAGAAGTAACGGTATTATTCGATATGATAGTGCACAAGGAGGAGCTGATTTTATATTACAAATAGGTGATAAGAAAAAAGTGGTAATTGAAGCGGGTCTAGGGAGTAAAGACAAAAAACAGGTTATAAGTACAATGCAGAAAGTAAAATCTGATTATGGAATAGTTTTTTCAAAAACAGAGTTGAGTTTTGATAAAGAAACAAACATTATTACTATTCCGTTAGATTATTATTTTTTAATGTGATTTTATTTATTCTATTAAAAATATACGAAATGTTTTTCCAAATTTTTGTTCAGAGCAAGAAGCAGAATCAGCTGGTTTCCGTAAAGCTATTAATTGTCCGTAGATGATTTTTATGTTGATTGAAGGTATTAAATTTATATCAAATTGACCGTTTTTGGTCGGTTTTTTGGTTTGACTTTTGGGATGGGAAATGGGAGAATTAAGGTATTAAATGTTATTTATTGACTGTAGATAAAAATATTATGCCAATTAACAAAGAAAATTTTAGAGATATAAAAACTTGTTTTTGTTTTTTAGACGAAACAGGGTTAGTTTATAGTCCACGAGATAAATTTTTTGCTTTAGGAATAATAAAATGCTCTTCACCAGAAAAGATTTATAATAGAATTAGAAAAGTTAGAGATAAATATAATTATAGAGAAGAATTAAAGTGGAGTAGTTTGGATAGGAGAATAAGATTTGATATAGCTAGAGAATTTTTTAATATTTTTTTAACAGAAGATATTGAGTTTAACTGTATTATTTTAGATAAAGAAAAGTTAAATTTTAAAAAATATTTTAATAACGATTTATATAAAGTTTATAGAAATTTTACTGTTGCCTTGTTAAAACTAATCATTGGTAAAAAACCAAAAGAGATTATAACATTGTTGGCTGACGATTATTTCACACCAGATGGTATTAATTTAGAATGCACAATAAAAAAATTTACAAATGATCATTATAAAAATTTTGTTGTGGCTGGTGTTTGCCAAATAGATTCAAAATCTTCAGACTTGCTTCAATTAACAGATTTACTTTTAGGAGCAATTGTTTATGATTTAAAAAAACAAGAAAAGATAATTAGTAAACAAAATACGTATAAAAGAAAATTTTTAAATTTTGTTTATCAAAAGTTAAGAATTAGAGAATCTTTTTTTAAACACCGGTTAGGTTTTAGAATACCTAATTTTGTTTCATCTGAAAACAAAATTAAGGCAACTATATTTGATAAAAATAAATCAATAACCGCTAAAAAATTATTAATAGACAAATAAAAAACAAGCCATGGCCCACAACGGGCGACGCCTGTTTTTAAGTGATATTATGAATAATAATATCTGCATGAATTATAGCACATTGTTGTTAAAAGTCAAGGATGTGGATAAGTTTACTGTTTGTTTAACTAAATTTAGCCGAAATTTTAAATAATACGAAACAAAAGCAAAAAGAATCTCAGGCTTTTATTAAAAAACTAGATTATGTGTATAGTAGTTTCTGTGTTTGACGTACGTTGCAGAATACAAAATACAATCTTAAATATAAGTTTATGTCTAAAACTAAAACCACAACATCTAAACCAAAAATTCAAGATAAAGATTTTTATAAAATAATCAACAGTGTTACGGGTGGAGGTCGCCGTGAGAAGTATTGCCAAGAAGTACTCAAAAAATATGAAGAATATAAGCAGGAATTTGAAAAATATTTTACAGACAAAAATGTAAAGGACATGGTTTACAAATTTCGTTTTGTGTATCTTTTAAAAAAGCCTGTCTGGCGCGATATAGAGATTTTGGGCATGCAAGACTTTTTAGATATGGCAGAAAAAATTATTGATTCTATGGATTGGGAAAATGATCATATGCATGGTTTTGATCTTCCTGAAAAAAATAAAAAGCCTGACCCATATTTTACAGGATCTTCAATTTCGTTTTTTGCCCCATATTGGGAGGATGATCCACACCCAACGTTTAAAACAGACGAAATTCGAATTTGTGATTTTAATTATAAAAAACTGTTTAAACTTCATTTTATGTTTGATTTTGGTGATGGGCACGAGTTTGATGTTGAATTTAAAGGAGTGCGTAATATTAAGAAAAAAGAAAACGATTATGATTTTCCGAAGATAATCGATCAGCGCGGAGTTGGTCCAGAACAATATCCTGATTATGATGAGCGTTAATGTTTTCCTAAAAAACAGAATTTTTTGTTTTTTTATTAAATGTATCAAGAATTATCCACATACTAAATATATAAAATTAAACTATGAAATATAATAGAATATAAAAAATAAATGTATTTAAAATAAATGAAACAAGAAGTAATAAAATCACTTACTAAAAATTTTGAATCCTATGTTAATAAAACGGAAAATGACATAGAATTTTGGTTTGCCAGAGATTTGCAAGAATTACTCGGATATACTAAATGGGATAATTTTATACAGGTTATATCTAAAGCAAAAAGTGAGGTTTCAGACCATTTTGCTGGCGTCGGGAAAATGGTTGATTTGGGTTCTGGAAGTAGGAGAGAAATATAGGAGCAGGCAACTTGTAAGAATTTCTTACAAGTTGAAAAAGAGAGTGCAAGAAAGATAAAAATTATATTTCCGATTTTGATCGCGAAATTAAAAAATATCTTGAAAAAGGGAAAAAATAATTTGCTGATCGTTTTGCTGACATCAGCAAAACGATCAAAATATCGTCAACCCTCGTTACCCAGCGGTTTTTTTGTTTTGATGTTTAGTGATATAATTAAAATATATTAATTAATTAAATTAAAACACAAAACCTATGCTCAAAAAACTATTTAAAATTAAAAAAATATATTTTTTTGCGATCTTCCTTTTATTAGGAGGTTTTTTTGTTTTTGCTTCACAAAGTGATGCAATGATAATGATACAGGGAGGTGAAATATCTGGTCAAGTTACAAATTTACAAACCAATAATTCTTTAGAAGGAGTTACGTTACAATTAACTGATGGTTTTGATATTTTTGGGGAGACAGTCAGTGATGATAATGGAGAATATTTTTTCTGGACTGCAATGTGTAATTTTCCGCCAGGTTTACAGATCATAACTAATTTAGATGGATATATTGAACAAGAAATTACAGGAATTAATGTTCCTTGTAATGGTGGTGCAGTTATTAATATATCTCTTGTTCCAGATGCACCAGAAATTAATCCAGTAATATTGGTACCAGGTTTAATGGGTAGTTGGAATGTACCTTTGAGTGGTTGGCAAATAGATCCACTATTACATACATATGATAATTTATGGGAAGCTTTACAAAAAGTTGGATGTGATACACCAGAAGGTTGCGTATATACAGTAGATCAAAACCTATTTGCTTTCCCATACCAATGGCGTGTGAGTAATGTATTGACTGCATATGATTTAATGAGAAAGATAGACGAAGTTCAACAATCTACAGGAGCTAGTAAGGTGGATATAATCTCCCATTCAATGGGAGGAATAGTAACCCGTTACTATATTGAAAATGAATTGTTTTTACAGGATACAGATGGGGTTGATGAAGTAGACATAGATCAAGTCATATTTCTAGGAGCACCACATCAAGGAGCCACTAAAAGCTATTTAGTATGGGAAGCTGGCCAGGTTGGACCAGAAAGAACGGATTGGATAATGGAAAGAATTTTTTCTGTAGAAGCAGATTTTAATGGTTATGGTAGTGTTTTTCAATATGTTCAGGGTCTGCCAATGACCTCAGCTCAAGAACTTTTACCAATTTTTGACTATTTAAAAGACAAAGACACGGGTATCTTGAGACAATACCCAAATAACTATCCTGCGAATACTTTCTTAGAAGATTTAGAATCTCCAGAAAAACTAGATAAAATGAATTTGGTCAGAGGATTAAATATTATTGGAAAAAAGGGTGTAGATAGTACAATAGATGTTTTAAGAGTAGAAGAAAATTTAGGATCTGATGGAGAATGGGAGCATGGATATCCTGAAAAGTTTAATAACATTCTGTTTGCAGGTGATCATGGTTTGGAATATGCAGAAGGTGACAAAACAGTTTCTAACAGAAGTAATAATCAATTTTCAAATTGGCCAACAGTTGAATTAGAATTTGATCACTCAGATATTGTTACTGAAGCACAAAAGATTGTAATTAAGGAATTGTCTGGAATTGAACCAACAGAAATGGTTAAAGAAAATATTTTTTCTAAATGGTTATTAATTAAAGTTCATTCACCAGTAGATTTTCAAATTATTGATCCTAATGGAAATATATTAGGAAAAGATTTTTCTAATTCAAGTCTTGTAAACCAAATTCCAGGAGCTTTTTATTCAGGTTTTGATAATACAGCTGAATTTGCTTTAATCCCAGATCCATTAGATGGAGAATATGTAGTTAATTTAATAGGTACTGGTAATGGAGATTTTGAATTAATAATTAGTAATATTGATGATAATGGTGTTGAAGATAGTTCTGTTGTTGGTGAAACTTCTTTAAATAACGAAAACAACTATATTCTTAACTATGAACAAAATTTAACTGAACCAATGGTTATAGAGGAAATTGTTGAAGAAATCACTATTGATGATATAATTAAAGATGCGAAGGAAATAATTGATGATAAAGGGTTTAAACGTAAATGGCACGGTAGGTTTTTGTTAGCACAGTTAAAGGTGATTAAGAAATGGGACAAGAAATTTAATAAAGAATACAAAAATAGACAGGAATGGAAGAAGAAGATGTATAAAAGATTAATTTTGAGAAAAATTGGTTTAATTGAGAAACAGTTAAAACGATGGTCAAAAAGGAATAAAATTAATCAAGAATCATATAATATTCTAATAAATGACTTAAATCTCTTGAAATTAAATTATCAAGAGTAAGAAGGAGGTTTTATGAATCAAAAATTAAAATTTTTAATAATCTTTATTGTAATTGTTATTTTGTCATATTTTGTAGCACCTTATGCTGGAAGTTGGTACGAGCAGATTATTGGGCACGGAATTGGAAGCTGGATTGGTGCATGTCCCGAATGCTTTGAGGGTTTCGCTCTAATTTTTACATTTCTATCCGGTCTATTACTATTCAGTCTATTTGATAAAAACAGATTTAAAATTACATTACCATTTGTCTTAATTTTTCCAATTCTAGCCTTGATCGCAGGAGATGGAAATGCTTTTTTAATTGATTTGGCAGCGGGGATAATTGGTATGATTTTAGGACAGTTAATCTTCTTAATAAGAAAAAAAGTTAAAAAATAGATATGCCTAAGAATAAAAAATTTAAAATATTAACAATTGGTGGTGCAACCCATGATATATTCTTTCATTCTGATGAAGGAGTAATGGTAGACAATCGCCATGATATAACTAAACAAAAGTTAGTTGGTTTTGAGTATGGAGCTAAGATAAATATTAAGGAAGCTAATTTTTCTTTTGGCGGAGGAGCTACTAATAGTGCAGTTGCTTTATCTAAACTAGGAGCAAAAGTTTCTTCATTTGTTTGTATAGGTAAAGATAAGACAGGGGAGTCAATTTTTAATAACCTAGAGAGTTTAAAAATTGATTTACCTAGTGTCCAATACTCTTCAAAACCAAGCGGACTATCATCTGTAATAGTTTATGGAAGACAAACTCATGACCACATCCTATTCACTTATCGTGGAGCTAATGAAGATTTAAAAATAGACGGTAGTGAATTAGAAAAGATTAAACCAGATTGGATATATTTATCTTCTCTGTCTGGTAGTAAGTGGTTGGGTGTTTTGAATAAAGTATTTTCACAAGTTGCCAAGAATAATATTAAAATAGCTTGGAATCCGGGGAACTTACAAATTAAATCTGGTTTGAATGAGTTAAAAGGTTTTTTACAAAACACAGAAGTTTTAATTTTAAACAAAGATGAAGCTATGGAGTTACTATTATCCATTAATGAAGAAAAAATAACTAACCCAAGAGTAATACTTAGTAAATTAAAAGAATTTTGTCCGAACAAGATAGTAATAACTGATGGGCAAAAAGGTTCTTATGCTATAGATTCAAACAAAAAGATCTATCACGAACCAGTTAAAAAAGTAGAAAAATTTGATACAACTGGTGTTGGAGATGCTTTTGGAGCTACTTTTGTTTGGGGATTGGAATTTTTACACAGTGACGTACAGGCAGCCCTTGAGGTGGCCACAATTAACGCAGGAGCGGTGATAACTAAGCAAGGGGCTCAAGATGGGTTGTTGAATAAGAATGAGATGTTAAAAAGGCTTTAATTGAGACAAAAAGAATTAAAAAATATATTTTTCCGATTATCTTTTGTGTATAATCGGTTTT
>Ga0075122_10000972_pt1 | contig 21193 bp, 23 predicted proteins | sample AntAceMetag02UKB_FD_69790 | JGI IMG/M metagenome (GOLD analysis project Ga0075122, IMG submission 69790) | Saline lake microbial communities from Ace Lake, Antarctica - Antarctic Ace Lake Metagenome 02UKB | ecosystem: Environmental > Aquatic > Non-marine Saline and Alkaline > Saline | place...
GAATAAATATTATACTGATCCGAGCGGATTGGTATTTTTTGAATGGAATAAAGATAAAACTTATCCAACAATCAAATCCATTAAGGCTATTCATAATTATGAAAGCAATGGACGTACTTTAGAATGGGTATTATTCGAACCTATAGAAGATGAAGAAACTAAAGCTAAAATATATAGGTTTGTAGATGATAAATTTGATTATACGATAAGTTATAAAGACGATCAATATACTATAATCGAAAATGAAACATACATAAATCCATTCAAAGAAGTCCCTGCAATTATCAACTCTGATATTATTTGTTCTGATTTAACACATAATGAAAGTCCTTTTGAAATAATAATAAGCTTAGCAGATCACTATTTAAGAACAGGAACTATAAAGAATATCAATGAGTTTTTACATGGTTATCCTATCTTCTGGAGATATGCAACAGATTGTCAGGCATGTAATGGGACAGGGTATATAGAAGGCAATAAATGCCCTTCATGTAGTGGCTCAGGTAAAAATTTAAATAAAGATATTTCTGATGTTATTCAAATTGAACGTCCCGGAAAAGACGATCCTATATTAACACCTAATTTAGCTGGTTATGTAACGCCACCTATTGAGGGAATACAGGACATGAGATTGGAGCAGGAAAACCTAACGTCAGCAATGGAGCTTACTGTTTGGGGTTCTAAGATGTCAAAGGATGCTGAAAACGAAACAGCAACAGCAGCCTTTTTAAATGTACAGCCAGTAAATGAACGGTTAAATGGTTTCTCTGATGCCTTTGAGGACATGGAGAAAAAGATGACTGATCTGGTTGGTTTATTTTATTTAAAGACTTATACAGGGTCAAGTATCAGTTACGGTCGTAGATATCTTATTGAATCTCCTGATACTATTTGGGGCAAATATGAGAAAGCACGTAAAGAGGGTGTAAGTAAAGTTGCTTTAGATTATTTATTACTTCAATTCTATCAATCAGAATATAATAATGACATAGAGAATTTAACGGTAATGCAAAAGAGTATTAAGTTAGAACCGTTCATACATAAGACAGATGAAGAACTAAATAAATTACCTGTAGCAGATGAAGATAAGAAAGCTAAATTATATTTTAATGAGTGGTTTAAGCAGTTAGCTACAATTGATTTACTGACTAAAGATATAAGCGATTTAGCTAAGTTGTTTACTGAATATTTAGCTACCAAAGAATTACAAGCAAAAGAAAAACCAATACAAATTAAAACAGATAAAAATGGTTAGCACGTACAATGAGTACAAAGTTGTTTACAATATCAAAGGCGATATTGCAGAAAAGAAACTAACAAAGAGATCGACTGTTAGAATTAGTGAGCATACAGCTAATGTAAATAATACTTATTCAAAATCCACTGAATTGGTTTATGAATTAGCAGAAAAAAAACCTGATAGGGTTGCACTTTTTGCCGAAGCTAAAGAACTTGGATTAGATATTCCAAAGAATATTAAGACAGATTTATTAATTAATAAAATTAAAGAAGCTAAAGAATAATGATAAAAAATTTAAACGAGTTGGCGAAGTTCGTCAAAGGTGATGCAGATGTTCTGCAAAAAGCAATTGAGTCCAAAGAAGAAGTTTCTTTAGAGTTTGTTGATGGTAGCTTTGTAAGCGATGATGAATTAACTACATTAAAGGAAAATGTATTTAAGGATTCAAAAAAAGTACATGAAGGTGTAGGTTATGACTTTGCAATGAAGGATTTGAAAAAAGATTTTGAGATTGAATTAGAAGGTAAGGACCGCAAGAAAATTACTGAAGCAATTCGTACCAAAATCATTACTGATGCAAAGATGGAACCAAACAAGAAAGTTGATGAATTAAGTTTATCACTTAAAAACCTTCAGACTCAATATGAAACCGATTTAGGTTTAAAAACAAAAGAGATCGATGGCCTTAATGGAAGATTAAGAGATCATCAAATTAACGGAGATTTAACTGACTATATACCCGAAGGATTAACTGGTATTGATGTAAAAGATTTCATGACAGTGGCGAAAACTACTGCAAAATTTGAATACGACAATAATGTTTTAGTGGTGAAAAAAGGAGATACTATTTTAAAAGACAAATTAGAAATGCCTATAAGCCCAAAAGATTATTTAACCGAATTAGCAACTAATAAAAAATGGTTGCAGAGTGCTGGGCGTGGAGCTGGAGATGATACAGGAGCTACAGGCACTTATAAAAACATCAATGAAGTATACAAACACATGGAAGATAATAAAATCGACCCTTTATCCGCAGTTGGTAAAAAGTTAGTTGACGATTTTAACAATTTAAAACAATAAGCAAATGGCAAATTACACCGATAGTGTTGAAGCTGCTGCCAATTATAAGTTAGGCGAAATGATGAACAAACCTGAATTTAAGGTTAAACCATCCGCTGCTTTAATGGCATTTACAGAGAACACTAGTTTTTTAATCCCAGCTTCAGAGCGGGAACGTCAATGGAATCAAAAACCATCTGACAGCACAACAGTAACAGTTAAGACACTGAACAAACAAACGACTACTAATGCAGCTGCAAGAGCAGCAGCCCACACGGGAAGTCTTAATGACTCCAGTACAGTAGATGCTACTTATACAATTTATGCACAAACATTCAAGTATTCAATCAAACAAGCCGACAAGGATATTTTTACTTTAGGTGAGATGATTGCAGCACAGTATAGAAGTGCTTTTATTGATTGGCATGAGAGAGTTGAAACTGCTTTGATTAGTTCTTTAGATACTAACAGAAGTCAAGCAGTAGTATCAGCAAGTCCACAATCAGGAACATGGGATAGTTCAAATTATTGGTTTGGAGTAGCTAATGGTGAAGATGACTTTTACTTCCAAAGAATACAGGCATTCATGAAAGAACAATATTATGCAGGTCAATTATCTGCAATTAATAATATTGGTGCAGATATTAGAATGTCTCAAATTGCTCAACAAGGTCAAGGTAATGCAACTAATTTAGGTTGGCAAATACCGGGCTTAAATGCTTATACATCTACAGGATTTGCAAACGAATCAGGTTATGATTATATGAGTTATATCTTTAAGCAAGGAACAATAGGAATCTTACCTTGGATACCAGCATTGAACCGTCAAGGTTTTGGTGATATTTTCCAGAACGGTGGTAAATACTCAACTATGGTAGATCCATTAGGATCAGGATTAACATTTGCAGTACATCAATACGCTACTGCTGCTGATAATGCTACACCGGCAGAAACTCAGGATATAGATATTGAAGTTGAAATCTCTTGTGATTTAGCTCCTTTCTATGCACCTGAAACCACATCAAACGCAAATCCAGTATTTAAAGTAGGTTTACTTGAAGCAGGAGGAGCATAGGATGAAGAGAATAGTCTTTATAATTGCATTTTCACTGGTGATTACATCAGTGTTTGCACAGAACAGATCAGCTACCTTAGCACAAACAACTAAGAAAAGCACTGGCGAAACGTTTAAAGTCGTTAATTTCGATGCTTCAGATACTATAAATGAAGATGACACCTATTATGTAGAGTTTACAGTAAAGAAAGATTATCCTCAATTACAGGATATATATATTGATCTTGACACTGTGAGCGGTTCGCCTCACGGAGTAATTACAGTTTATGGTAAGAAATTTGCCGGATCAACTTATGCTTCGATTGGTTCAGCGATAACTTTTTATGGAAGTGCTGATACTACATTAACGTATTCAGTAACTGATGTAAACAGATACAGGTTTTATAAAGTAGAAATTGTTGCAAACTCAACAGATCAGCAAAGTTTAGTTACTGATATGAGATTTAAAACATGGTTTGCTAATTCAGTATCTACAACCGATTATACTTTAAGCGGAGATTTAATTGTAGGTGGAACGGTAACTGTTGCAGGGGAAACGACTTTAAACGATCATTTAAACATGGGTGCAGGTGATGATATTGTCGGTTCAACAACTTCAGATATAAATTTTGGTAGTGATAATTTCACCGTTGCAGGTGCTTCTGGTAACACTGTTACGAAAGGAACTTTAGATGTAACGGGTGCTGGTGCATTTAGCACTAATCTTGCTGTTGATGGAACATCTAATTTAGATGATACCGATATTGACGGAACATTCACAATGGATGGAACAGCTTTTGATGTAAATTCTACAACAACCGTAACAATTGATAATACGAACACAAGCAATGGCGTTGTTATTAATGCTGTCACAAGTGCAAGTCCTGTTTCAATAGGTCATACAACATCTGAAACAACGGTAAACGATAATCTAACTGTAACTGGTGATGCTGATGTTGTAGGTGCTTTTACAGCGAATACTATCGCTTCTGATGGAGCCTTAAGTGGTGCTGCTATTACTGGTACATCTGTTATTTCACCATTATATGATGCAACTGGCGCGGTTGGAATTACCATTGGAAGTGAAGATATTACCGCATTAACATTTAGCGGAATTTCCGAGGATTTACTTTGGACTCCAAGTACTAATACGTGGACGCTTTCAACTTCAACTGGCGTAACTGCCATTGCTGTTGGTGGATTAAATTTAACTGGTGTTGGAACAATTGGAAGTGGGAAAATTTCATCTACTGGTGGTATAAGTTTGACAGCTAACGTAACGCAATTTACAGTATTAACTACTTTAACGGCAACCGAAATTATTGGAACTGATGCAGGTGATTTAGGTCATGCAGATGGAGCAATACTTGTTGCTGCACCAGCAGGTGGAACTGTATTGCAGTTTGTATCTGCTATGTTAATATATGATTATGCTTCTGCTGCTTATACAGATGGAGGAAATGACTTAGTTATAAATATAGGGTCTACAGGGGCGCAGTTAGCAGTTGTTAAAACAATAGCTTCATCCTTTCTATTAGGAGCTTCTGCGGATAAAATGTATACACCTTATGTTGAATATTCAGGAGGCGTTGGTTTACCTGTTTTAGCAGGAGAGGCTTTAAGCCTTAAATCAACAGCTTGGACACAACCATCAACTGCTGCCGGAGTATTAAGATGTTATGTAACTTATAATGTAATTACAACTGGTTTATAATATGAAAAAGTTAATATTCATATTGGCGATTTTGTTTGTGATAACAGGCATAGCCACAGCGCAGACGGCGACTTTTGCAAAGTTACCAGTAGATCAAACAATGCAAACAATAAATACTAATTATACGCTTACTAATGCAGTTGTAAGCTGGTTTTTATTTACTGCAAAAAAGAACGAACCGACAACACAAGACTATCAAGTTAATCTCGATAGTCTATCCGGGAACCATACTAATATAGCAATTAAGCTGTATGGTAAAAAATTCACTGGTGATAGTTGGACACAGATAGGAGAGACAGTTAACTCAACAGGTTCTATAACACACACGGCAACTGAAACAATAAGTAATGCAGGCAGTAACAGATATAGATATTATAAAGCTGAATTTACAGGAACGGGAACTGGAACTACTACTATTGATTGGCAAAAGTTTAAACAATGGATAGAATAAATGTTAAACATTGACGAAATAAGGACAGATTTATTTGGAGTTGTAGGGCTTAGACAGCCTTACAATCCAGATTATGATATTCTAAGTGCTACATTAATAGCAAGTAGCTCAGGAATGTATTTTGACCAGTTTTCGAGTTATGTACAAGTTGAGAATATCAAAGAGACACAACCTTATGCTAATATATCAGATGCTGATTTTAATCTATGGTTAACGGATAAGATTAAAGACAGTATAAGTAGAGCAATTAATAGCTGCTTTAATGAATCTGATTTGATTGAAAATAGGTTGTTGTTTGATAATAGTATTCGAAAAGTGGATGCTGATTTGATTTCTAATGATGGTGGCTTTGTAGGTTATCAGATTGAGGTTGCAAAAGTAAAAGACATCAAAGGGGTGGTTAACAAAATCATTACTGAATTTTCAGGAACTGGAGATGTTAAGATATTGCTTTTTAATGATAGTATCGATACTGCTTTAGAAACTGAAACCATAACAATTGATTCAACAAATGTTCAAACTGTTGTAGATTGGAATTTAAACTATTCTAATTCTGTTACAGGTGGTAAATTCTATATTGGTTATTTAACAACGGGATTAACACCTAAAGCATATAACAGAAACTATAACTCAGCAAAACATCAAAACTCATTTAATATGATGGGAATACAACCTATCAAAGTGAGCGGGTGGACCTCTGAGACATTGTTTGACATTGATGATATTGAATATGTATCTGAAACTTTTGGACTTAACTTTGATTTATCAAGTTACAGAGATTGGACATCTATAGCAGTGAACGATAAGAACAAATTTAAAGATGTTATAGGTTATCAATTTGCAGCTGATATAATTGGAATGATGTACGCGAGTACGCGAACTAATGGAATAGAACGCTTACAAAAAGGAAACCTTTTGATTGAATTACAAGGCGGCTGGGTTAATGATGAAATCCCAGTTGTCGTAGGTGTTCAAACAAAACTAATGAGAGCAATCGAAGAGGTTAAGAAAACATTAGTCAAACCAAAAGAATTACAAACGTTAACACTGAGATAATGGCATATAATGAGCAAAGTTCAACATTAGAGTCTGGTATTAATCCTTATATTACAGGATTGAATGCTAAATTTACTGCTGGTCTTTATACAACTAAAGAACGTAAGTTTTGGGGTTTAGCCCGTGTTGATATTTCAGGCGTGCCTTATTATAATGATAGTGGCAGATATAATGATGTACTTTTTGATGATAGATATGATTTATCTTTGTTCTACGTAGAAAGTGGAGATCGAAAAATTGATAATTATTCTTTTGAGAGTAAGATAGATTTGATCGTAACCGCAAAGATGACCGGCTTTACTGGTGTTGAAGAAGAAGATATAATCGAAGAAGTTTATCAGATATTAAAACTTTCACCATTCGAACCTACAACATTAGCACGTGATGTTAACGCTTTAAAAGAATTTAAGTATCAAGATAAAATTAAGGAAACGATGCACCCTTATTTCGTATTTAGGATAAAATGTAAATTAATAGGAATTTTAAAACAATAAAAACATGGCATATAATTCACAAGATTTTGATTCTACCGTTGAAACGCTAGGTCAAAAGTATTCGCAGCCAGAAGATTTGGGGCGAACAATTAAAATAGCACTTACATCATCTACTTTTCAATTTGCTACTCAAACATTAGCAGAAGATGAGGATGAATGGACTGATGCTATTAATGAAGAAACTCTATTTGTTTTACCTTATGTATATGAGAATGAAGATATGTCTGGTGAAGCTGTTTATCAAGAATTTGCAGGGGGTGACTCTTTGAAGATTCAGGATGGTAATTATGGAGAAAGATTAAAGATTTATCTAAGTGTTGCTGATATGAGAAAATTAGCCTCGTACAAAAATAAAACGTGGCGAATGTTTAGGATTGATGACAAAGGTAATATCTTAGGAACAACTCCAGACGATACTATTTTTCAAGGATTTGAATTAACGTCTTTTGATGTTGAGAAAATGAATCTTACAGCAGGTGACGTTAAAAGGTTAATCCCAATTACCTACAAAGAAAGAGAATCCACTGAGTGGGTAGAAGATGGTGTATGTTTACAACCAACAAAATTAACAGCTGATTCATGGGACCCACGTGATTTAGATGGATTAACTGATTTAGAATTAACTGTTGATTCAAGTATTGCTACAAAAGTAGTAGTAAGTGTTGAAGCTCATTTAAAAGGTGTTGCGATTATAGGCTTAACCGCTGTAACTGACTTTATTTTATTAACCACCGCTGGAGCAGCTCAAACAATCACAGGAGTAGCAGACAATGCTGATGGTTCTTATGATTTAGCCGGAACAGGATTAGAGACAGGAACGCTTACATTAGGTGAGCCAGAAGATTTAACTCTTGACGGTTATAAATCAACAGGAACGCAAGTTGTAACTATTTAATAATGGTAGTAACTTATAAACGTAGGAAAACTACATTAGATGAAAAGGCTTGCAAGAAATTGAGTTTTGAAGATTTCGAAACAATGTGTTTAGGATTTTCTACATTCAAATTAATGCAAGCTAAAGTACGCAATGCAAAAATAAAGGAGTGTTATGGCAAACTTCACCCAAATGCAACAAAGGTTCAAAAGCCTCGACTTGACAAAGATATTCATGATAGTGATGTCAAATCAGTCGGAAGAGATAGTGGAGCAAAACCGGGATCAGTTGATGTCAGGAAAGACATCGCAGGGAAAGAAGATAAAGCCAAAATACAAAAGCAAGGCGTATCAGAAAAAGACCAAGAATAAACAACAGTTGGGTGGAACTCCTGATTTAAAATTGTCAGGAGATTTCCATTCTTCTATTCGCTTAAAGAAAAAAGGTAAAGGATTTGATTTCGAGAGTAAAGTAAGTTATGTTAAAAAATATGTTATTCCTAAGTATGATGATATATTTGGATTAGAGCCTAAAAGAAATAAAGAATTTATTAATGAAGTTTTTTACCCGGAGTTCATGCAAAAAACCAAAAAGCAATTACAAATATTATAAGTCAATAGATTTTTTAATATTATATTGTTTTTTCAAAGTGATAGAAACGGAAGATGTAAGATACTTATTAAAGTTAGATGATTACGAAATATTGCCAGAAGTAGATTTAACAGAATTAAACGAAGCATGGATAAATATCCAAACACAATATGCAGAAGCCGAAAATAGTAATAGTTCAGTAATACAATTTATCACGGCAAAGTCATTACATAAAATGGAAACTGAATATCTGATGTTATGGGATATATATAATTTATTATCAATAGCACCAGAAGCAGCCAAAGAAGTAATAAAAAAAGCAGGATTAGAAGGTAAAGGTTTAGAATGGATTGAGAAAAGAATAAAAGCACTAATTAATAGGATTAAGATAAAACGCAAAGATATAGAGTATGACACGCCCACTAAGAAACCAAATTTTTTACTAATCATAGATGAGATAGAAGATATCAAAGGGCGTTCACTTGACATAATGAAAATAACAGTAAGAAAATATTTAGCTATTAAAGAGAATATCAAAAAGAAAAATGGCAAAAAAGGACAGGATAGAACAAGACGACATAATTGATTTAGGGATTCTTAAAACATTAGATCAATTAAATGATAAATTTAGTACTTTAACTAAGTCCCTTAGTGATGCTGCCAAGGCTGCTACTGATTTACATAAAAGCTCTAATCCTGAAAACCTACAACAGCTTGCCGATGCAACACAAAAATATAATAAGATTAATCAAGAAAGCCAACAAACTACAAAGCAATTAACCGATGTTCAAACAAAATACCAACAGAAATTAAGTCAAGTAACCAAAGAAGAAGAACGTTTAAGGATTGCTGTACAGAAAAAAAAGGCAGGAATTAAAGATAGTATCAAGTGGCAAAATGCTGCCACTGGAAGTATTAATAAATTAAATGCAGCAAATAAAATACTCCGTGAACGTATTAGAGGTGTATCAACAGAGACAGCTATAGGAAGAAAAAGAATCTTAGCATACAACAAAGCTATTGATAGAAACTCTGCTAAGGTAGAAAAAGCAAGCGATGCAGCAACTAGACAGGCAAAAGGAATAGGTAGATATGGAAACGCTTTAAAAGGTGTTGCAGGTTCTTTAGGATTAGTAACAGGTGGAGCAGCACTTGCAGCGATGGCAATACGTAAGATAGTAAGTGCTGTTAAAGATGCTGTTAAGGTAAATAGAGAATGGGAAAAGTCATTTACCAATGTACTTACTCTGTTAGATGAAGTACAGAAAAAAGAGTTTGGTGTTCAATTAGAAAAGGGTGCTTTAGATGTAATGGCTAAGTATGGTTTTGCTATTGAAGATACAAATAAAGCATTATTCGAATATATTTCAGCTACAGGAGATGCAGCAGGAGCAAATGAATTTTTAGACAAAGCGGGTAAATTAGCAATCGCAGGTAATGCGGAACTTTCTTCTGTTGTTGATGGTGCTACAAACGTAATGAATGCCTATAAAGATGCAGCAGGTAATACAGAAGATGTATTAAACGCTTTCTTTGCTACTCAGGTAAAAGGTAAAACTGATGTAGGGTTATTAGCAACAAGTATAGGTAAAGTTGCATCGACAGCCGCCGCCGCTGGTATCCCACTAAATGAACTATTCGGTACATTTGCAGGACTTACTAAATTTATTGGTTCTACCGAAGAGTCTGCTACTACTTTAGCAGCAACAATGAATGCAATAATAAACCCATCTACAGAAGCAGCAGCAACATTTGAAAGATTACATATTGAAACTGGTATTGTAGCAATACAAAATAATGGATTATTAAAAACATTAACACAGGTTGCAGATGCTTATGAAGAGAATGGTGATGTATTAGCTGAGTTAATCCCAAATATAAGAGCTTTAAAAGGTGTCGCAGGGTTAAGTTCAGAAGCTATTGCGGAGATTGAAGCAAATATTTTAGACTTAAATGATTCTGAAAAAGCGTCAATGTTAGTGCAAGAGGCTTTTAATGAGCAAGTGGAAACAGGAGCCAGAAGCGCTGAAGTGATGAAAGGTAGTTATCGAAGAATGTTAATCTCTATTGGTGGTGGTGAAAGTATATTCAAGAAAATAGGAAACTCATTCAGAAAAAATTTAACTGAACATTTTACTGAAACTTCTAAAAATGTAGAGCTATTCAGAGTCACTTGGAACAGTGAGATGAAATCAATAGAATTATCATGGCAAAAATTAACAAGGCAAATAACAAGAGATGAGTTTCAAAAAGCTATAAAAGAAAATGAAGAAGAAACCGCTAAGAGTTTATTAAGTATTACCGAGAGATATGATGGAGTTACAAAAGCAGCAAAAGAAGCAACTGAAGCAGAAATAGCAGCAGGAGAAGCAGCAGCTGAAGCGGCAAAAAAAGCAGCAGAAGAAGCAGCTGAAGCGGCAAAAAAAGCAGCAGAAGAAGCGGCAGCTGCGAAGATAGCCTCAGATAAAGCAGAAGAAAAAAGACTTGCATCACTTGTTACATTGGAAAATTTACGTAAAAAAGTATCTGAATTACAAAAAGATAAAAACAGTTTATTAGTTACTGATCTTAGAGGTATTGAAATAAAAAACATTGAAATAAAAGCTATTCAAGATCAGATCACAGAGCTTAATAATTTAGGGATAAAACAAGAGGAAATCATAGATATAAAAGAAAAAGCAAGTGAGGACATTCTTGAATTAATGGAAGAACAGAATGAAAAGGAGCTTGAAATTTTAGATGAAAAATTAGATGAAGAAAACGAACTAACATTAGAAAAATTAGAGGAATTTCAAGAATCTAAAAGGGAAATAAAAGATAAAGAAAATGCTGATGATATAGCAGCAATAGAAGCAAAGAAAGCACGAGTAAGAGAATATACTAATTTTGCAATAGGAGCAGCACAGACATTATCTAATTCAATATTTGCTTTTCAAAATCAAGAGCTTGCAAATGCGCAAACAATGGATATTGAAAAAGCTAAAGCACGTGGCGCCTCTGAAGAAGAAATGGCTGCTATTGAGAAAAAGTATGCTAAGAAACGTCAAGAGCAAGCAATAAAACAGGCTTATATTGATATGGCTTTAGGTGCTATCAGTGCGCTTGCTAACTCAGGAAATCCAATATTAGGAATAATAATGGCTGCGATAGTTGTTGCAGCAGGATTAATAAATATAGCTTCTATAAAATCACAAAAGTTTGCAAAGGGTACACCAGACTCAGGATCACAAGGTCAAATAGCAACAGTAGGAGAGAAAGGAAAAGAACGTATAAAATACGCTGATGGTACAAGTGCAATGACTCCAAATAAAGCGACATTGACATATTTACCTCCTCACTCAGAAGTAATCCCAAACCATAATTTACAAAGTGATTTAGCAGAGATGCAAGCCGCTGGAATGATACACAGATCACAAAGAGAAGAAATTAGGAACAGGCAAGAAACAGATAGGATAGTAAAAGCAATAAAAAATAAAAAAGAACTTACGTTAAATATAACCGAGAATGGAATAGGTGTTACAGCAAAAAAAGGAAGCAACTGGTATAAATATATAAGTAATCATTACAGAGGATAATGCAACAGAGATATAGATTAACACATGCGACAGAAAGCGATTTAACGCTAACTAATGCTCCCGATGGTTGGGATGACATTAAGTTTACTGTTACTCGTAATACTGTATATCATGGTTTGTTTAGATCATTCTCTGTTCCTATGAAGTTTGTTAAAGAAGGTAAGACCTATATTGATAACATTCTTGATACTTACGGCTTTGAATCAATAATTAATATTTATATTGATGAACTTAATACATTAACATTAGTTTGGGAAAATAAAATATCAGGAATACTTAATTTTGATCCTTCAGTATATTCACGAAAAGAATTATATACAGAGTTAAATTTTGAAGATAGCTCAATTCATAAGAAATTTAAAAACCGTGAAAGTTTAGACATTGCTTATAATCGCAAAAAGTCAATAAATGAAACAGTATTACCGGGTTTTGCGAGTGAATCTGAAACAGTACAATTAAGAGGGCAATCTACAGACAAATGTGATACTACTGCTATTTACCCTTTTGAGGCGTTTAATAGGCTCTTTCAGGTGATATGCGACTTAGACTATAACCCATTAATAAGTTCAGTATTTGGGCGCACTACATACGATTATGCAGAAGATGGTAAGGCCGCTAATGTAATGCTAACAAAAGGGCTTTTAATGCGTGGTTTTGATTTAGCAGGTAATGAAGTTGCAGAGGGTGAAACAAACCTAAACCTAAAACTAAAAGAATGTTTTGAGAATTACAGTAATTTATTTTATTTAGGCTTAGGGACTCAATATGATTCAGAAAATACACGATGGAATTTTGTAATTGAAGATAGAAATTATTTTTATCAAACATCTATATTATTTACTTTAGAATCAATTTCAGATTTAGAGTATTCTTTTGATGATGATTTAATGATTCAAAAGATAACAACAGGATTTAAAAAGTTTACCAGTGATAATGATTATGGATTAAGTGAATATAATAATATTAGTGAATTTGTAAGTCCTATAGTTGTTTCTAATAAAGAGTTAGATATCACATCAAGTTATAGAGCTGATGGAACAGCTTTTCAGGAGGCTATAGATAATCAATATACAGGATCAGAAGAAAATGAAACAGATATTGATGAAGATATATTTTTTGTTCATGCTTTTGATGATTCAGGTACGTTAAGGAGTGTAGAAAATGAAAATTTTGATCTTATTGGAGGTATATCCGGAGCAAATACTATACAGGCAAATATTTATATAAGCCCTGCAAGAAACTTATCACGATGGGGTAGTTTAATAAGAAGTTCTTTAGCATTTTTTGAAGATTCAGGAGTTATACGATTTAATAAATCTGAGAATGTATCTGATTTATATAGTCAATATGGAATAGAAACAGAGACACTTTATGAAAATAGAGATATTGATATCTCAGATTTAAAAGCTTCTAATTTTTCAGGTAAGAAAATAAAATTTGATGCACCTTTAACAAGGGCGCAAATAGATATTATTTCAAATAATCCTTATGGACTTGTAAAATTCTATGATTATACAAATAAAGAATATAATTACGGATGGATTAAAGAAGTATCTACCGATAGAGTTGATAGAGATACAACTTGGGAGCTTATAGAAGTTTCTAATCTTGATGAGATAGCAAACAATCTAATATATATGGATGGAGATGATATATTCTTAATGGACGGTTCAACAACAATTAAAACATTTGCATAATGGCTGGAAAAAATATAAAACAATTACCTAACGTAGCTACTCCGGCTTTAACGGATATTCTTTATGAAGTTCAGTCAGATGTAGATAAAAATATAACATTACAACAAATTAAAACCCTGTTTGGAATAGGTGATATAGATGATTGGGAAACACAATCAATAGTAAACGGCACAACAGAATATATAAATTTTGGTGACTCAACAGTTTATGGAGCAATAAAAATTGATTATTTAGCAAAAAGAAGCGGGCGTGGATATAGAACAGGAACGATAACTATATTAGTTGATGACAGTATGACCAGCGGGATTAAAGTTTCTGATTCTTATTTAGGTAGGGATGACGATGATGATTTAGGCTTAACAATGGATGATGGTCGATTAAGTGCTGGTACTATACAACTCGATGTTGTTGTTGATGCTAGCGATGCAAACCCAGTAGTATTAAATTATCAAATAATAAGTAAACGACAAATAACAGTAACATAATGGCATTCATACAAATACCTTTAAGTAATACTTTAAGAATGGTCAGAACAGATGACCAAGCAAGTAATTTGGCTAATTTTGATAATAGGCTTTTACATCAAGAGGATTATTTTGGGTATAATGATTTTCCTTATGCGCAAAAAATAAGCAGTGCTGATGATATATTAATTCAATTTTCAACAGATTACACAACATTAACAGCAAAAGTTTATGATACTGATGATGTTTTGATAATCGATAAAACGGCAAATATAACAGAGATGTATGAAAGTACTTCTTTTAAGATATATGATTTACTTTTTACATTAGCAGTAGAGGGGTTTTATTATTTAATTATTGATTTTGATGCTTCAACAGAGGTTTATCAAAGTGAGATATTCCAGATCGATGGTTATGAAACTGACAGATTTTTAAAAATAGAATACAACACATCAGAAAATGATGGTATAACTTACATTAATAGTGAAACTTTTGTTATAAGACTTGAGGGTCGAATTGTTGAATATGATCCCGGGCAGAAAAAAGAAGTATATGAAAATTTTGATGAAAGTCTGGTTAATCTAAATAGTTTTGCTACGCGTGGGTTAAAGTTAGAATATGGACCTATCCCTCGATATATGGCTGAGAAATTAAACTTAGCATTAGGACATGAGACATTTAAAGTCAATGATGTAGAGTACCAAAGTGAAGGAGAAGCCGAAAGTGAAATTGTTGAGGACGGTCAAATAGTAACTAATATGTATGAGGGTGCTACTAAGCTTCAACAGGTAACTTATGAAAGTTATACATTAGCAACAGATGAAGAGGCTCCTGAGACTTATTATATTTTAATCGATGAAGATGAAAATGAATATATATTAAGAGATCAAAGTGTAGATTATAACGCAATTTATAAAAGTTAAATGATATGGCAAATAAAAGAATTTACGAATTAACAGATACACAGGCAAGTTACGATCCTGATATTTATGTAGCAGCAAGTGATACAACATTTACTACTGGTGATAAGAAAATGAAAATTGAAACCATCTATCCTAAAACTGATACATTATCTGCAGCAGGGGACTTTAATCCTGCGACATCAACCTTAAGGCTTGGTAATGGTAGTAATGTAGAAAGTAAAGTAACTGTTAATAATTTAATAGATGATTCTGATGTAGTTACAAAATTAAAGTCAGAATTAGATTTAAACGTAACAACTATTTCATTTACAGGAACGCCAGCATCAGGAAATACAGTTACATCTTTAAGAGGAGTAAAACGAGGCCCAGTTCAGTCAATTACTGGAGTTATTGGAAACACCGCATCTGGGGGTGAGTTATATATAGGGACTATATCAGGCTATGAAAGTCCGGGCTATACAGTTTATTTTGGTTTTACTTCCAGATCAGCAACAGATCAGGATGCAGCTGGTAGGATTGATACTGATGGTAAAATTTACGGTTTATATCATACAACGAGAACAAATTGGACTTTTACAGTTACAACAATAGGTATATAATAGTTAAAAAATTCAAACTTATGAAAAAAATATTATTATTATTATTAGTTTTAATATCCTTAAACGGATATTCACAGCAAAGCATCAAAGATTTAACTATTAGGAATACGTTAAAAGTAAATAATGATGCTACTATTGATAGTTCTTTAACTGTTGGTAAAAATATTACTGTTGGAGATTCTTTGAAAATTGAAAATACAATTGAGATAACAAAAACAACAACAGCAAATAGTTATTCAAACGATATTGCATCTGAATGGTCATCTGGTGCTAAAATGGCATCTGGTGGAAGTAATGGTATATATGCAATTTCTAATCCCGTTGACACTCTACAAAATGCATACTCCCTTCGTGGTCGTATGGATTTAAGAGATGCTACTGGTGCTGTATATGTTAATCAACTTCATGGTGTTGATGCTTTAATAAATCTGAATGAGACACAAGATTATTTTGTTGATGATAATATATCTGTTCTAGGTGGTGCAATTCATGGTGGTACATCAGGAGCAATAGATGGAACTGGCTCTGGTTCGCTTGGTGGTGCAACTCTAAATATTATGTTTGGAATGTGGGGACCAACAACAACTCAGAACTTTGATGTTGAAACAAACTTTGCTAAGTTCATTAGTCATGCAGGTACTTATGTTGATTATGGATTAAATATTGAATCATCTTCAGCTATGACGGCTGGTATTTTACTTAACAATCACGCTTCTAATTCACCAGCTACAATGACGGCTGGAGTTAAAATGATTAGTGCAGCAAGTAAAATGACTTATGGTATAGATATGAGTGAGGCAGGAATAACAACCGCTGATATTTTATTACAAAATGGTACATTAATAAACAATAAGACTGCCGATTCATTAATTATTACAGAAGCAATTGTAGATATTGATGGCATATTAACTACTGAACATTTTAAAACCGACACAATAAACGCCACGACTAATTTAAACTTATTAGTCAATGATGTTGAGGCGATGCAATTAACTGAAGACACTGTATTTATCGATAGCACAGCCAGAGTATCAAAGTTAAAATTTGATGACGGAACAGAACAAACAACAGCGGCAATAGGTACAATAACAGGAAATAATAATGAAATATTAATGAGTGACGGTGCGAATGGCACTAAAACAAGTTCTAATTTTACATGGAATGATACGACATTGATAATTAAAGATGTAAATAATAATGTTTTAATAGGTGATGAAGCAGCTTTTAATAGGACTTCTGGGGAGAAGAATGTAATAATAGGGGTTAGTACGGCTTCTGTATTATCTTCTGGATCAAACAATTCTATATTAGGATATAGGGCAGGAATAGGACTTACAACAGGGGGCGCAAACACATTTATAGGATATAGGGCTGGTAATAGTAATGTGACTGGAGTGGCTAATGTTTTCTTAGGACATGATGCTGGTTTTTCAGAAACAGGATCTAACAAACTTTATATTGAAAATTCAAACAGTACAACACCTTTAATTTACGGAGAGTTTGATAATGATTCTGTAATAATAAACGGAGATTTAAAAGTAACGGGAACAGTTCAATCAGCTATGTTAAAACAAACCGAATCATGGGATGCTTTCGGAGGTTTTGAAAATAAGACTGAAACAATAGCTATAACAGAGGATGTTTATTCGCAAATAACAAACGCTGCAAACGATCTCTGGGGGGGTGTACATTCAAGTGGGATAACTGTATCTGGTGATACCATAGAGTTTGCAAATTCAGGGACTTATATTGGGAGTGTTTCAATGACCTGGATAGGGGATGCACAGGACGTTTATATTTTTAGGGTATATAATGTCACCGATACGGGAGCGGAAGGATTCTCTATAGGACAAACAGGACTTGGGGCGGGGGATTATCAAACCGTAACAAAACCATTATTTTTTTATGATATAAGTGCAAATGATAGGGTTGTCCTTCAGGTTACTAACGAATCTACGGGAGCGGATATTGTAATGAAATACGGCTCATTTTTTATCAATTATTTACATGATTAATAATAATTAAATAAAAATAAAATTATGTCAACACCAACAAAATTAGTATCAGGAAAAAACAAAGAGGTAATAGTTGTTACCGTAGCAGTAGATGAAGCAATACAAAGAGAAACTTATGTATTAGATGATGTTGCAACAACATTACTCGCTTATCCTGCATTGTTAAAAATAAGATCATCTGTAACAACAGGAGATATTAAAATAACATTGGCAGGAACAGAAAAAACAGTATTAACAATGAGTTATGCTGATGTAAACGAAGCTAATATCCATGTTTTAAAAGTTTGGGACACTGGAACAGATTTAACTACATCTCAGTTTTACTTATGGCAATAAAAAGTGAATTATGGCAAACACAAATTTAAACAACAATACAAATACAGCGAGGCGTTCAGTCAGTCCTTTCCCTACGGCTGATTTAACATTTAAGTGGTTAGGTGCTTTTGATGGTAACGACTTACTTAACGTATTAGGTGCTAACCCTACTTATGTAAGTGGAACAGGCTTAGATGCTATTTATGATTTTTCAGTCTTAAACGACGATAGATTTGATAAAGGCGCAATAGTAGGAAATGCTTTAGGATTACCAGAATATTACAACAGCCCTTTAAATGCATATTTTTATTATGATGCAACGAGTGAAACAACACGTAGATATTGGAAATTAAAAGACTTCCATTATTTCTACTTACAGCAACAAACGGATATTACTCCGCAACTTTTAAATAATTGGTGTTTCTTAAAAGCAACAGCAACTACAGATACAAGTAATGAGATTGATACTATTCAAAGTTTACATATTTATTCTACTGAACAGATTACAACATTGCCAAAACTAAGAGGTTTGATTGGAGCTACAACCCAATTAGCACAAACAGGCGATAATTATTTGATAACAGATCAATTGTCAACTGGAAGCAATGATTTAACATTCTACTTTGAAGGTAATATGGGGTCCCTAACTAGCAATTATTCTTCATTATTGGTTTTATCAAATACCTCTAATTTAAGCGGTGGCGGAAATAAAGATTATACTGGCATACTTACAAGTAAAGTAAAAGTTTATCCAAATATAGGTGACGGAACGGATGGAGACTTTACTGTATTAAGTGCTGATTATAGAACTAAATATGTAAAATTAATAGCAGTATTTAAGGGTGCTGATTACGGAAAATTGTATAAAAAAGAGTCTACAGACGCTAATTATGTTTTTGTAGGCGAAATAGCAACAGTTACAATAAATCCTTTTCAGACTGGATATATTGGAATTGGTAAATTAGCAGCTTTAATTAATTCTTGTTTTTATCGAGAATGTAAATTATACCACGAAGCTATTACTGATCCTGATAATATAGACATTTACACACCAGATCACGAGTATTTATTTCAGAATGGTGATGAGACTAAAGTGCCAGACAGCAAAGGTAATAAGGATATGAATTGGAATGGAACAGCTAAATATATTTATTATTATAAATCATGAGCGGAGACAGAGACAAATCAATAGAGATAAGAATAAGCGATATAAAAAAATGAGAAAACTATTTACAATCATATTAATATTAATAAGTCTTAATTCTTTTGCTCAAACACGAACACAAAGAGAAATAAGAAATGACAACTGGTTAAGGTTAGGTTTATTTACAGGATCAATAGCTTTAAACGCTGTAGGCGATGGATTAAACAACTCAGGCAATAAAGAGTGGGGTCACGTATGTAATGCTTTAAGTATTGGTGTTACTTTATCTATTCCATTAATTATTAATGTTGATAAATCTAATTGGTATTGGTATTTATTAGAATACTCATTTATAAGATTTGCAATGTTTGATTATGGATATAACTATGCAGCTAATCTACCTTATGATTATGTAGGAGATAGCAATCATTATGGTCAAATAATGCAGGGTCAAGATTTAATATTTCCAAAAGCATGGTCTTTAACATTAGGGATCGCATTTAATTTCACAGTATTTAATTAATATAAAATGACAAAACAAACAGTAGTAGACATAGGTAAATCATCAACACAATAATAAAATGACAAATAACGACATTGAATATATAGTAAGCCAAACTATAAAAGCTCAAAAAAAAGAATCTTCTAATTGGCAAAGTTGGATTAAATTAATAGTAATGGTTGTTTTTGTGCCTATATTGACTGTTTATTCATCTTTTCGAGTTATCCAATGGAGGGTTAATAGCATTGATGATAAAATAGAAAAAATTGAGATATGTATAAATGATAAAGTTGATGCTGTTTGGTATGAGCGTTATATTGTAGGACAAAAAGAACTAATTGATCGATTAGAAGCAAGCATAAACGAAGGCGATGCAGAACTTGAATTAAAAATAAATGAAGTAAAGCTTTATTTAGACAAGCTTGTTAAAGAAAAAAAACTATATTATAGAGATAATTCATAATGAGCAAATACTTATACATACTCGACAATGGACATGGACTTAATACTAAAAATAAAGAGTCTATAATTTGGAAAGACGGTACTCAATTAAAAGAATATCAATTTAACAGAGATATTGTTAAATATTTATCTTTTATGTTACGTGAAAGTAATATTGATTTTGAAATATTAGTTCCTGAATTACGAGACGTAGCATTAAGGGAGCGTGTAAGCAGAGCAAATGAATTAGGTAAACATAGGGATTCGATTTTAATATCAGTACACTCAAATCAATTTACAGATGAAAAAGTATTTGGATTTGAAACTCATTACTATAAATCAGGATTAAAAATAGCTGAGATATTTCAGAAATACACAGGCACTTTAAGTAAAGATAGAGGTATAAAACAGTCGAACTTTTACATAATAAAGAACACATCAATGTCGGCAATCTTAACCGAAAACGGTTTTTACTCAAATGAAAAGCAATGTAAAGACTTACTTAATCCGCAATTTCAATATAACATAGCTGAACAACATTTTAGAGCAATATTAGAACTGGAAAATAACAATATAATTTAAAATAAACATTATGAAATTAAGTCATAGAAATTACATGAAAGCAACTCCTAAGAATATGAGAAGATTAGGAGACGGTTTATTAGCAGTATCATCAACAATAACAGCGGCTGCAATAGCAAGCGGAAATAATGTATTAGCATACATAAGTTTAGGCTTTGGAGTTATGGGTAAATTCTTAACTAACTTTTTTGCTGAATAATGAAAGTAATTAACTGGATAATAAAAGCCGTTAAATGGATTAAAGAAATATTTGATCTTGTAAAATGGGGTTTAGCTATATTTGCAATCATTACTTCGCTTGGTTGGATACAATCATGTAACAAGAAAAACAATCAAATAGATAACGTTACAACTATCTTAACAGGCAAAGTAGAGCAAATAAAAACTGAGTCAGGTAAAAATG
>Ga0075122_10000974_pt1 | contig 21186 bp, 40 predicted proteins | sample AntAceMetag02UKB_FD_69790 | JGI IMG/M metagenome (GOLD analysis project Ga0075122, IMG submission 69790) | Saline lake microbial communities from Ace Lake, Antarctica - Antarctic Ace Lake Metagenome 02UKB | ecosystem: Environmental > Aquatic > Non-marine Saline and Alkaline > Saline | place...
AAATCAAGACACGTACGCAAAAGAGCCCGTAAAGCGTTCTCAGGCGCCTCTGACAGCTTAACAGGGGCTGAAACGAGATAGGGCATACCCTCACGCCATTCCAGCTCAGCGCGGTATGAATCTACTCTATTAGGCTGGTTCTGGTCTTCTCTTGCCAAAGCCAAAGAGTACAAGTTTTTCTTGCGTTTAGGCATTTATTATAAATCACCTACATCTGGCGCATCAGAAGGAACGGTATCCATAGGCCCCATATCACCATCACGCATCTGATCAGCGGTCATACCTGCAAGTCGATCTTCAGTCTTGATCGCTAGGGCTTCAGGTTTAGAAGCTTTTGCAGCTTTAGCATCTGATGGGCGTTGTTCACCAGGGGCAAAAACAGGTTCTTGGGTCTGGACATTGACAGAAGCTGCAAGATTGATATTAGCAGCACCCTCTTGGAACAGGTCAGGATTACACTTCGCCATCTCAAGGTCCATCTTTAGATCAGCTTCGCGGAACTTGAAATGCTTTGCATATCCTTCAGGGTCCTCTTTAGCAAACTGCACAGCTTCACGCAGCCTGAACAAATCAGGATAGAACTCATCCCGAACCTTAATGTTGTTGTCTCTAATAAAAGTTAAAAGAGTTTCACGATCCATAAAGCTGACTTCCTGATTCTTCATTTCCTTAGTAGCTGCGGCATCTAAAGGAATGATCTCGACAATGTGGTAAGTTAAGAATGTAACAAAATCAGGATACTTCTTTGTAAGTGCCGGGACCAATAGTTTATTCTTCACAACCGAAAGCGCAGCGTACGTCGAGGGGATGTTGCCCTCAATCTCATAGCTTTTTTTAATCTTCTCTTTATCCATCACTCCACTGCGTGCTACATACTCACCCGTTACTTTAACTCTGAACATTGTTTTCTCCTTTTGTTTGTTAGTTTGTGCCCTATATTTAAAATGGTACACCATTTTGGGATGGAAGTCAATTTTTTTTATTTTTTATTTTTTCTATGCCTTCGGAGATAGAGAAGATAGAGAAGATGGAAAAGATGGAAAAGGGATTGCATGCATACAAGCGATTTATTATTATAATCTATCGGGGCGGGTCGGTTAACGGTTGCGTACCCCCAAAAAATAACACCCGGGTGGGGGTCATTTAAAAAATTTAAGAACGTGCCCCATTTAGATAATGAGTAATGCACCCGACTATCATGGATCATGAGAAGCGGAGCATATGAAACGGGCAGAATAGGGCCATAATTAGACTGGATAGAGAGTGCAAGAAGTGAGCTATGAAATCTCAAACACTTTTAACGTTGTAAACACCCCCTACACCCTATATATGAAATACATTATTAAATGTTAACAGATATGTAGGACACTTCTTGCAACCTCAATTCACACTAACACAACCCCTTCCCTCCCTTTAAGTTACAACAAATCCTTTCAACCCGTTTCTAACCCGCAAGCGTACACCCATTTATCAAGCGTCTATACTCATTTATAAACAGCTTATAGACGTTATGAAAATAAACATTGACATTTAAAGAATAGTAGACTATTATATTTAGTAGATGGAATATCCATTTAATAAATGATCATAGACAAAAAGCCACACATAAAAAAACAGTCTAAAAAGGAGGTCTAAATGTACGAAGTTATCTTAACAAATGGAGAGCATACTACTAGAGAAGCGAGCGACTTATTCGATTTAATATCACGCTTTCCGGATGTATTGTACGCTAAAGAAATCAATTAATAATCAGGATCTAAGAGGAGATCAAAACAATGGAAACTCAAAAGATTATGATAACCCAGCACCAGCTCAAAGTAATAAGAACAATTACAAAGAAGGAAACCAGGGAAGCGCTGCAGAATATTAAAATTGACAAAGATAATATTGTATGTACTAATGGCCGGATCTTAATTGTTATAAAGCATGGCCAGGATTATAAACAAGGCGCCTGGCGTATAATAGGAGAGGAAAAAAGCGCCATTACTCATAGAATGTTAACCCTGGAGCGTTCTGATCTGGAGTTTCCTGATTATACAAATGTTATGCCGGCACAAACAAAAGAGTCAATCAAGATCCTATTAGAAGACGAATACAGCGTCAGCCGGTCCATGTTTGATCTTGAGAAGTTTACTGGATCCACCTTCTGCTATACCATATTAAATACTTTTGCCCCGTTTAAATTATCTTGGACGGCGTACAAGGCCGACAAAGATAAAGCGGTCCTTTTAGTATGTGATGAGGATATGCAGGCCATTGTTTTACCATTTAGGAAATAAACTATAAAAACCAGGATCTAAGAGGAGATCAAAACCATGGAATTAAAACCTATTAAAAAAGTTTATGAGCTGGAGCTTCAGGAATTAAAACCAGAGGATGAAATACAAATGAGTGATAATTGCAAATGGTCCGGATATCAATTTATTTATACAGCTGGCCACGGTTATTTAGTTATTCCTAAACATGATCAACACTTTATAAAAGCTTGCGCGCTTTGTGAGTATGGATACATTGGTCAATTAGCAGTATACTTAGAGGAAGACTGTGAAGCGCCCGCGTTTGTTGATCAGATCAACGCGAAAGTTGCTGTTTAACCCTCTGATGAGCCCCTGCAAAGGGTCGAAACGGGCTTTAATTAGCCCGTCAGGGTATTATATAAAGAGAAAGGAGGATTATATCATGCTTAGAATCGAAATTGAAACGGGAAACGCGGCCTTTGAGCATCCAGATCAGCTGGATCGAATCTTGGAGAACGTTAGCAAAAGAATTAATGAAGGGCAAACAGAAGGAAAGCTCCGCGATATAAATGGGAATACAGTTGGCTTTTTTAACCTAAACTAAAAGGAATAAATGCACTTTTACATACCAGCACGCAGGGGCCGGCGGGGATATATACTCCGTTGGCTCCAGCAAAGGCATAAGCTTGACGCAGCAAAATTTAAGAAAATGCAAACGGATCAGCTATTTGCGATCTATTTGTCAATAATGAAACGCAGCATTTAAAAGAAAGGAGCAAAAACCCAATGGAAAGAATACCTGAAGAGATAAATACTCCGGTTATCTTCAAGCTGGACAAAGAGGGCAACCCCGTTTATGATGTTTTTACCATGCAAGCGGGCTTCAATAGAGCTATTGAGGACTTGCCTGAAGAGGGGCAACCGGAGGATCCTGGGGGTATTTCCCTTATTAAAGCGTCTGAGCGAGTGCTTGCCGTACTTGATAAGTATAAAAAAGGAGATTGTTTTATTCACTCCGAAGCAGCGGAGGTTATTACCCGTTTTAAGCATGCAGTTAAATTGTACGCAAAAGAATAGGGAGAAAATACCATCATGAATAAAAGCATAGTAATAAGGAAGAGAAGAGTCTATCTTTACATTTTTATCCTGCTGATCCTTAACTTAACCGCAGGCGCGGGACACGCGGATATTAAAACCATTGCGGCGATAATAGGAGAAGCCGCTGATCAGCCCATTAATGGCCAGATAGCCCTAGCTTGCGCCATAAGAAACCGTCCTGAGGGCTTACAGGGCGTCTACGGGGCTAAATTACAGCGTAACCCTACAATTTCAGAGGTTGAATATGCTTTGTGGGCCTTAAGAGACTCACAAATGCCAGGTCTTTGCTGGGCCCTTATAAAAGGCGCTGATATGTGGTGTTCAGATATTGAACAGTGCCGCAAAGCTTGGCGCCATGTTTCTATGGTCTTTATTGTTAAAATAGGCGATCATTCGTTTTATCGTAGGGTAACAGGGAGATAGTCATGAAAAATAAGAACTATAAAGAGGATATTGTAGCTTTTGCTGAGGATTATTTAGATATGCGTCTATCTCAACCTCAAAGAGAGCTATTAAGACTGCTTAAGGACAATAAGAGAATGGTTATGCCCTTTGCTAGAAAAAGCGGAAGGTCTATTTGTCGTGACGTATTAGCAGCTTTTATCATACAAAAAGGAAAGTGAGGGTATTATGTTACTAAAGAGCTTAATTAATACGCTAGTGATGTTAGAAAAGATTAATGGTAATATTGAAATTGTTATAAATGACCCTTTGGGTGGGGGATCACATCTTGATAAGATAAAAGGGATTACTGTTGTTTTAGCAAAAGAACATTGTTCCGGCTACTTTAGATCTGATTGTCTTGAAGATAGTGGTCACGGTGGCGGGAAAGCTTTTTTTGAGCCGACTCAAAGCCAACTTGAACATAAGAAGGATATTTCACTTGCTTTAATAAAATAAATCTTGACATCATTTTTAAAATGAGTATACTATTAATTACCGACAAAGGAGAATTAAATGCACGTTATCTCAACCCTAGATGCAGCATTTTTGTTAGTAGGAGCAATTATTAAAGAAGCAATTCAAGATTCATTTTCAACAGATCAAGGTGTAAGAAGAAAAGCGAGATATTTTATTTTTTCAAATCAGATCAAACGCTTCTTAGTACGTTTTCATGTCGATGGGATGGTAAATGTAAGAAAGATTCGCGAGGGTATTAAAAACGGAAAAAGCTGTCACACCCCGTTCCCTGTTCTAGAGATAGACGAATAATTTCCGAAGTAAAAACGAGGAGGAGAAAAAATGGTAGATAAAATTGTTAAGCGTATTTCTATTAAAAAAACAGCAGATCTTTTAAAGAAAAGCGAGCACTCAGTACGTCAACTTTTACAGCGTGGGATGTTAATTAAGCATCGAGACGGGCGATATGTTTTCGCTGATCTGGATGATGTTTTAACCTTTTACGCTCGTAAAAAGAAGATCCCTTCTTGGGAAGAAAATATTGATAAGTTAAAGAAGCATGTTTTTGTATCTGTGTTCTTCACAGCTAGTTCGTTAATGGTCCAGTCAAGCTACGTATTGATTCTCATACGTCAGAAGAAACTGGAAGGGTATGTTACCGTCTCCGGGGACGTTATGGTCCGCAGGGATTCTATTAATGAATACTTGAGGACACTAGATAATGACACCACAAAAGATATGTAAAACTAACCCGTCGAGTCTTTGCGCTTACGTTGATGCGGGTATGACGCTCTTTCCTTGCGTTGGTTTCTCCAAAGTACCGGCGCGTAAAGGATTCTTAGAGTTCCCTTTTGATCCTGAGTTTATGCCTAATGATCAAAACTACGGCGTATTGTTACGTCAAAGGTATCTCGTAATTGATTGTGATCCCCGCTCTTATAGAGAAGGCGATAAACCTTTATCCAGATTATTGCAAGAACTACAATTACCTTCTGATCTATTTAAGCAGACGTTCACGGTCAGGACCCCAAGAGGCGGATACCATATTTATTTTTCCAAAACAGATAAGATTCAGCTAGTCACTTCTCTTAAAGATTATCCCGGTTTAGAGTTTAAGTCGAGATTTATCATGGCCTGTGGGTCGTTTATTGATAAGACGGAGCGTGGCGAGCCTGTCAATGTAGGCTATAAACCTGTTTTTAACTCACCGGCCAAGATCGTACCCGCTCCGCAAATCCTTTTAGCTAAACTTCTTAAGCAAGAAACGAAGCCTTTGACCTTAGATACGAAAGTTGAGCCTGATAATCCGGCAGATGTTAGCACTTTCGTACAGTATTGCGGATCCGTGAGCCCGGCTATTGAGGGCCAGCAAGGTGATTTAAGAACATATCAAGCGGCGTGTCAAGGCCGTGAGCTGGGTTTAAGCCCGCAAAAGACGTTTGATACGATGCTAGAACATTTTAATCCCCGATGTATGCCTCCCTGGGACCAGGAGATCTTAAAAGAAAAAGTTTTAAATGCTTATACGTACTCTACACGTACACCGCAAGGTATTAAGTCTGTGCAAAATGAGTTTCCTGATGCCTTACCTAAAACTGAAACTGTGCAGATCAAGTACCAATTCGATCGTAACGGCGGGTTTAAAAAGAATATGTTCAACCTCAAGATGATGTTTGAGTATCCTACCATTAAAGAGCATCCGGATACTAAGCATAAAAGAGTTTTAGATATCCCAGCGATAGGTAATTGCTTGAAGTACGATCAGTTCGCTCATCGTATTATATGGAGTAAGCCCGCGCCGTGGTATAAAGCAACGGCTGATTGGTCAGACGAAGACGCTATCGAATTTAAAAGTATTTTATCTGAACAATTATCGATCGACTTTCCTGTTCCTATGATCCATGAAGTTGCTACCGTATGCGCTAGTAAGCGTGCGTTTCATCCCGTTAGAGATTATCTTGAAAGTTGTCACTGGGATGGTATTCCTCGTATTGATAATTGGTTGAGTAGGTACTGTGGGACTTTAGAGACTACGTACTCCAGGTATATCGGGCGTAAAATCTTGGTAGCTGCTGTGGCCCGTGTCTTTCGTCCTGGATGTAAGTTTGATCATGTTCTGGTCACTGAAGGATTGCAAGGGATAGGTAAAAGTTATATGTGGGAAATTTTAACAGCGCCGTGGTTTACTGATGCGCCGTTACATATCCAAGACAAAAGCGCTATTGAAGTTATGCGTGGGAAGTGGGTCATTGAGCTCGCTGAGATGGATGCTTTATCGAAATACGAAAGCCAGACTATTAAAGGCTTTTTATCAAGGACAGAAGATAGGTGTCGGCTTGCTTATGAACGTAAAGCGCGTAGTTTTCCTCGTCAAAATATTTTTGTAGGCTCGATCAATCCTGAACAGACAGGCTGGTTAAAAGATCGTACCGGAAATCGTAGGTACTGGCCTCTTGCCGTCACGAACATCGACCTTAAAGCTATCAAAGAAATAAAGAACGTGTTGTGGGCTGAAGCGTTACTGGCTTTTGAAAAAGGCGAGACTTTGTTTGTTGAGGACCCTAAGATGCAAGCTGTCATGCGTGACGAAGTTAATAATCGTATGCAAGAGGACCCGTGGTTTGGGTTGTTAGAAGAATACTTACATGCTCATGTTTTAGAATATGTTTTAAATGATAAGATCGAAGTCATGCCGGTTGAGTTGTATACCCGATGTATTGGTGGAAACGCTGCTACCTTTAAGATGCAGGAAGCTAATAGGATCGCTTCGATCTTAAAGACCCTCGGGTTTGGCAAAACAAAGTCAACCTTTAAGACCGGATACGTATATACCAAACAGTATACTGAGAGGTTGTGAGGGGAAAAGATGACAAATGAAGATAAGCGAGAACTAAGACAATTATGCAAAGATGGGGATTCTTTTAAGGAAATAAGAGAGGTCGTAGCTTGTTGTGATTCAACAATTCGTAGTTATATGAAAATATTTAGTCCGAAAGAAAAACTTTATTGGGGGAAAAATGAAAGAACAAGACAAGACAGATTGGTTGGTTGAGTTTCTTGAAAGAAGATTGTTTTATCATCATTTGACACATAAGCAAGTAGTTTATTTAGCCCAAATCATCAGAGCCGAAATGGTTAAGAGGTTGCCCGAAAAAGCATTTGAATTTAAAGACCCAAGAAGCCATGGCTACCAAGTAGATTTTAATGAAGGTTTTAATGATTGCCGAACAAAAGTCAAATCAGCTTTAATGGGGGAGAATGATGGAATATCAAGAATTAAGTAGGGATTCAAAGGTTGATGATATGGTGTTTTGGAAAACTGTTATTGGCGAGAAGTTTTATGGCGTCCTAATTGAATGGGATTCTAATGTTGCAATTATTAATACTAAAGATGGGCAAATGCCAGTTGAATGTTAAGTCAAATCAGCTTTAATGGAAGGAGAGTAAAATGACCAAAATGTTACAGCCAGATTGGGAAAAGGAATATGGATATGCTGGGGGCTTTCAAACAGCACTAATGATAACAATTGAACACGCAGATAGCATAAATCTTGCAAAACTTGAAAAAGAATATCCAGAAATTGTATTGGCATTTCGGAACTTTTCAGGCAGGTCAAATCAGCTTTAATGGGGGATAACAAAGGAGAGTAAAATGAAACCAGAAACAATTATGATTGACGAAGTTAAGTATGTAAGGGCTGACATAGAACAGTCAGCAGAGAAGTTAGATGGGATGAAGTATTGCATAGTTCGTACTTATTCAGCAGGAGTTTTTGCTGGATATGTAGAGTCAAGAGAAGGACAAGAGGCTGTTATTAGGAAATCAAGGGGGTTGTGGTATTGGGATGGTGCTTGTGGTTTATCTCAACTTGGTGTTGATGGGACAAATAACCCGAATAACTGTAAATTTACAGTAGAGGTTGACAATAGAGAGCTTGTTCAGGTTATAGAGGTCATAGAGTGTACTGAGAAAGCAAGGAAATCAATTCAGGCGGTGAAATTATGGAAAAAATAAACTCTGGCTCTGGCTATGGCTCTGGCTATGGCTCTGGCTCTGGCTATGGCTATGGCTCTGGCTCTGGCGATGGCTATGGCTATGGCTCTGGCTATGGCTCTGGCTCTGGCTCTGGCTCTGGCGATGGCGATGGCTATGGCTATGGCTCTGGCTATGGCGATGGCTCTGGCTCTGGCTCTGGCGATGGCTCTGGCTCTGGCTCTGGCTATGGCTCTGGCTATGGCTCTGGCTATGGCTCTGGCTATGGCGATGGCTCTGGCTCTGGCTCTGGCGAATAATTTAATCAGCTTTAATGGGGGAATGATGGAATGGATAAGCGTTAAAAATAAATTACCCAAATGGGGTTTGGTTTAGCTTGAGATAAACGAAGGGCTTTTAAAGGAGGGGAAATAGATGTTAAAAAAACCAGATAAATGTTGCGGTATGGGAACATATGAGTGCCAAATACACATGCCGATACTTGGTCGTGTTGTCGGTATTGATATTTGTATTGCCGATATTGTTTCTTCATTAAATGCATCAAATATTTTAACAGTAATGAGTTGTTGTGGTCATAATAAAATTAATGCAGAAGTATGGCTAGAAGATGGTAGGATTTTAACAATAACTAAACAAGGTGAGAAATGAAAAATCTAAAAATTATTATTGAAAAACTAGACACCAATATTGAGTTTCCTTACGGAGCAAATGAAGAAAGCGTCAAGTTCACTCATTCAGGAATAGAGTTGAATGGAAGGCTTCACTTTTGGGATGATATTTTATTTGTGTCTATTATTAATCGTGGATTATCGGATTCGCTTAAATTATAACCATAGGAGAGATTAAGTGCTTGGACTATTTGCTCAGACTATATCGTCAGCCCTTAAAGAGATATGTAGTATTCACCCTGTAGCATATATAATTTTTGCTGGGTTGATGTTTTCTTTTGTTATAGGAGACAGGAAAAATAACGAGAAAGGGGGTGGTAAAAATGTTTAGACAACTACGTGGAGTTTTAAAATGCAAAAAGGGACAGATGTTTCTAGGAGGGATCCTGGGATGTCAAATCGCCCTGGGCGTTATCGCCAGTTTAACAGGTATCGCCGTTACCAAAACAGCTATGAATGGAGTTCTTCAAAAGAACGGTAAAGTTATCTGGTGTAAGATGCAGGGGAGAGGAAGTGATACCTGCGATGCACAGTACGGGCATTTAGGAAACGCTCAGTACCAATAAGTAGTTTTAACTGGGTGGCTCGAAAACGAATTGTCTAATAATACGGCAAGGGTGTCAGCAGCCTTTCGGTTCTAAAATCGAGCCGCCCACAATGGAGAGAGAGAATGTTCGTACCTAAATACATATCACGTCAATATCAGATCGAGGGGCAAGAGTTTTTAAAAGCCCGGCGGTTTGCTATGCTCGGAGACGCTTGTGGTGTGGGGAAGACAGGACAGGCTATCATGGCTATGTCTGAGAAGTGGTTTTATAATTGCGTTCTTATTGTATGCCCCGCTTCTGTTAAGGTACAATGGCAACAGGCGTTAAAGGATTGGAGAAACTGGCACGCTGAGATAATTAATTCATCAAACGATCAGATCAATGACTGGACACCCATTTATATTGTTAATTACGATCTCTTAATCCGTCGGCCTCTTTTAGACCAGCTATTGAAATTAAGATTTGATTTAATTGTATACGACGAAGCGCATAAGTTAAAGTCTCTCGACTCTAAACGTACAAAAGCGGCTCTTGGATCTAAGTATCTAAGGCCCCGCGCAAGGCGTATATGGTTTATGACAGGCACACCCGTTAAAAACAGAACGATTGATCTCTTCCCTATATTAAAGAGCTGCGCACCGGAGGTGTTAGGTAAGTACGACTCCTATTATAAATTCGCTTATCGCTATTGCGGGGCTTATAAAGGAAGGTTTGGTGTTGATACTTCTGGGGCCTCACATACAGAAGAGTTAGCTGAGGAGTTAAAAAGGTTTATGTTACGAAGGGAAAAACGTGATGTTTTAACTGAACTGCCGCCACGTGTTATTTCAAAAATAGATTTAGAGTGTACTCCAGCAGTGAAGAGGGTTATTGAGGAAGAAGAATTAAAGACGATCGAACAGGCTGGTGAGAACGATCCCGCTTTATTTAAGTTGGGTGAAATTGCCCGGGTACGCCAGGCAATCGCTAAATATAAAGTTCCTGTTTCGGTTGACTATATAAAGGATCTTCTTGAAGAAGAAGAAAAAATTATTGTTTTCTATTATCATAAAGGAGTATTACATGAACTCCAAAGAGCTTTATCTGCTATTCCGTCTGTGTTTATCGACGGGTCTGTGGCCCCCAATAGGCGTGGTGGAATTGTGGAGGAGTTCAGAAAAAGAAAGGAGGTTCGGTTATTTTTCGGACAAATGGAAGCTTGCGGGGAAGGAATTGACGGTCTGCAAGCCGCATGTTCTTGTTGTGTCTTCGTCGAGCCAAGCTGGTCTCATACAGACATTGAACAAAGTATTGGCCGACTTGAAAGAGAAGGACAAAGAAACGACATAAACGTCCACATACTCACTATTAAGGATACCTTAGAAGCGCGGATGATGGACGTCGTTACCATGAAGTTAAATGTAGATAAAAAACTGTATAACCAAAAGAACCCAGCAGATCTGGGGATCTTAACAAAGGAGAAAAACATGCCACCTAAAGCAGATCCAAATCGAGTATTGTTAGAAAAATTGACTATCGTATTAGACGGGCTAACACAGCTGCTTGATAAGTTAGTTAATTATCCAGCACCAAAAGCTACAGGTAAAGGTTTTGAACAACCTGCAGCTGCCGAAGCTGAAGTAATTGTTCCAGAAGAAGAAGACGTTTCCGAAGATGCTATCAGAGCGCGTTCAGGAGATATTTGTGCTATTGCTCCAGAGGGTAAGGGAAAAGACAAATGTGTTGCAATCATTAAGAAGATCGGTGGTGGAAAAATCGCTGATCTAAAAACACCCAAACAACGTGTTGCCTGTCTAGCCGCTTTAGATAAGGCGTATAACGAATTGGCGATATAAGATGGGTAAACACTCAATTCTATCAGCTTCAGCTTGTGAGCGATGGTGGAACTGCCCGGGGTCAGTTACCGCTTGCAAGGATATTCCTAACCCCACGTCTGTGTACGCTGCAGAAGGTACTGTGGCTCATGCACTGGCTGAGCGTGCATTACGAAGCCGTCCTTCTCCTGATCTCGATAAGGAGATAGGCAAGAAGGTTATGCAAGAAGGGTTTGAGATCGAGATCACAGAAGAGATGGTAGACGCTGTTCTGGATTATAAAGATTACGTTTCTACTATCTGGGATAAAACAGACGGTGCTCTTCTTAACTACGAGGAAGAGATAACTCTCGACCTTGAAGGTGTAGATGTGGATATGTTTGGTACTTCAGATTGTAGTTTGGTCGTGCCTTTTAAAACTATCCATGTTTTCGATCTTAAGTTTGGAAAAGGTAAACGTGTTAGCGCGTGGGAGAACAAACAGTTAATGTACTACGCTCTTGGTAAAGCTTTGAAAGAAGATTGTGCCGAGATCGTTTTACATATCTGTCAACCCAGAGTATCGGATGGTTTCTCTTCATACTCTATGACAGCGGAAGACATGAATCAGTTTCATGAAGAGCTGAAGATCAGAGCTAAGGAAGCTCTTGATCCTAAAGCCCCGCTTGTTCCTGGTGATCACTGTCGAGCCACCTTCTGTCCTAATCGTATGGGGTGCCAAGCGCTGCAAGGTTTGGCAAAGGACCTTATTAAGAGTGACTTTAGTGCGCCTGCTGTTGTTGATACAATGGCTCTTGATCATATCGTCAAGGTGTTGAAGTATGAAGATACGGTCAAGGATTGGATGACACAAGTGCGTGGACACGCTAAAGAGTTGATGATGCGAGGTGAGAACATTCCCGGTTATAAAGTTGTTCAAGGTATGGGTCATGCTAAATGGATTGATCCGGCTATTCTCGTTGCAGAGTATGAGGACGAGTATGGAAGCACTTTATTTAAGCCAAAAGAATTATTATCACCTGCTAAAATAGAGAAATTAGTAGGTAAGAAAAAACTCGGTAAAGATTTCCGTGATGAGTATACTTATCGTCCGGATACCGGGTTTAAGATCGTCGAAGAAGATAAAAAAGGTGAACCCGTTAAACTAATAAAACCTCAAGACGACTTTTAGTCGTCAATTAAAAAGGAGTACTTCAATGAGCAAGAACACTTTTATAATGCGTGAAGATGGATCAATGTTGTCACCCGAGTTTCGAGTATCTTTTCCACACATCATTGAACCGGACGATAATGGCAAGTTTGGTCTGGCTATGATTTTTGAACCAGATACGGATTTTTCCATGCTGGAAAAAGAAGTGGCCGCTAAGAAGAAAGCTGTTTGGCCCAAAGGCGTGAAGGGGGTATACTCACAACCTATCTTAGACGGTGATGCTAGTGAAGCTCAGCGTGAAGAATTGGTAGGTAAGATGTATATAAACGGCAAGGCTGGTAAGTACCGTCCTGGTCTTGTTGATTCACAGTTACAAGAGATCACCGACGAAGCTGAATTTTATCCCGGCTGTTGGGCTCGTGCTGTTGTCACGATCTATAACTGGACGTATATGGGTAAATGCGGTATATCCGTCAACGTTCGTAACATTCAAAAGATCCGTGATGATGAGCCACTTATCAGCCGTGTTCGTGCTGCAGATGAATTTGAATCTGTTGAAGATCAAGAAGTAGCAGACCTTTAATAGTTAATACCAATGAGTTAAGAAGGAGATAAGAAGATGAGTCAAAGATCGAACGGAGAAGTGAAAATTGTAGAGAAAGAAGTTATTAAAGAAGTAGAAAGAAACGTTACCGTCGAGGAGATAGCAGAAGCAGCGCATGAAATTAATCGCGCTTACTGTTTAGCATTAGGAGATGATTCTCAGCCGTCGTGGGCTGAAGCTCCTGAATGGCAAAAAACATCTGCTGTTAATGGTGTAGTTTTCCATATCCAAAATCCGGAAGCGGGACCAGAAGCAAGTCACGAAAGCTGGTTAAAAGAAAAAGAAGCCGATGGTTGGGTGTTTGGTGACATTAAGGATCCAGAAGCAAAAGAGCATCCTTGCATGGTTCCTTTTAAGGAGCTTCCAACATCACAGCGAGCTAAAGATTATATCTTTCGTGCTGTTATTCATTCTATGGCGAAAAGTTTATAATGCCTACTCTCCACATAGACTTTGAAACACGTTCTAATGTGGACATAAGAACGTGTGGGGCTGGTCGGTATGCTGCCGACCCCTCCACACGTATCTTATGTGTCTGCTGGGCTGTCGATAACGGTCCGGTAAAAGGGTCTATGGGTGAAACCATTCCGGCTGTATTCAAACAGGCTATTGAAGAAGGGTGGCAATTTAGCGCATTTAACGCGATTTTCGAGATATTGATTCTAAAATATCGCTGGCCGGACCTGCCTCTTCCTCAGTTTATATGCACGAGAGCCCTTGTATCCGCTCATGGCCTCCCACAAGCACTTAATAGGGCGTGTAAGGCATTACACATAGGTATTGCGAAAGATTTAGAAGGGACGCGTCTTATCAACGTATACTCAAAGCCTAGAAAGGAAGGTGGGTTCAATGAACTGCAGGGAGACGATAGATCAAAAATGTTGCGGTACTGTGCAAAGGACGTTGTATTGTCAAGACGTATTATGCAGCGCGTCCCTCCTCTACCTGCTTTTGAGCAGGAAGTATACGATTGGACCGTCAAAGCCAACTTACGAGGGATCACCATCGACAACGACCTTGCGGTTAAAGCAGGAGCTATCGCCTCAGATCTTCAAGCACAGGGCAACGCAAAGCTAGTAGGATTAACAAAAGGTAAAATTCATGCCATCACTCAAGTGCAGAGAATTAAAACTTATTTGAAAGATGAGTTTGGCATATCAGCGGAGTGTCTTGACAAAGAAGCTATTGGAGAACTGCTACTTCAACCTCTTCCTGATAGGGCAAGAGAAATTCTCGAGCTGAGAAGAGATTTAAGTCAGACCAGTGTTAAAAAATTTACCCGTGCCAGACTATCGGCTTGTCCAGATGGTAAAGTGAGAGATACATTAATTTATCACGGGGCGGCGACAGGACGGTGGACGTCTCAAGTTGTTCAGTTTCAGAACCTTCCCAGGCACGTAGTTTCGGATCCAGAAGCTGCTATGAAGTTAATTAATTACGGCGATTCAGAGTTGTTTGATTTATGCTACGAATCTCCCATGTTAGCTTTATCCGCTTGTATACGCGGCCTTGTCATACCTATGCCAGGAAAGAAGCTGGGAATTGTGGATTATAATGCTATTGAAGCTCGGGTTTTAATGTGGGCTGCGGGTCAGGCAGACGCCGTTGATATATTCCGCCGTAAAGGGGATATTTATATCGAGATGGCGCGTACAATTTACTCAAACAAAAACCTCGTGAAAGAAAATAAGAAGGAGAGGTTTCTTGGTAAGACTACCACACTAGGTTGTGGATACGGGATGGGTAAAATTAAGTTCCAAGCTACTTGTGACGGCTACGGCATTGACCTGGGTGAGAAAACAGAATGTTACGAGTCCCAAAAAGAGGGCGATAAAAAAGTTAAGGCTTGGTTCTCACCCCTTGCTCAAAAGGCTGTCGAGTCTTACCGTACTAGGTTTCATAAGGTGCCTGAATTTTGGAGAGGCATGCAGCAGGCCGCTGAACTGTGCGTTAAAACAGGCAAGGCTTACAAGTTTAAAGATTTTGCGTTTTATCGTGAACGTGAATATTTGTATATGGCTCTTCCTTCAGGACGTAATTTAGCTTATCATCGTCCAGGGTATGACAACGACGGCTTATATTATTATACCGAAGACAGCCAATCGCATACGTATATTAAGAAGAGAACGTATGGCGGTCGGTTAGCTGAAAATGCTATACAAGCTCTCGCTCGTGACATTCTTGCCTATGGTATTATTAATTTAGAGAAGGCGGGTCATGGAGTTATTCTTACGGTACATGACGAGAACGTAATTGAGATTGAAGATCCTAAACAACTAGATGAGATTTCAGAAATAATGTGTGATATACCTGCCTGGGCTAAAGGTTGTCCAATCAGTGCAGAAGGGTTTATCGCCGAAAGGTACAGAAAGGGGTAAAGTATGAATCCAGACACAGGAGATATAGGGCGATTTTTAAACGAAGAAGAGGCTAACAAAGCGGGGTATACTATCCCGTTAGCAAAAGGAGACTTAGTTAAGATAAAAGGAGTAACTTTTAGAATAACAAGAATCGATCATCAAGGAAACACGCTTAATTTAAAAGCTATGGATCCTATGGATGCTATTTCTTACGAGCAGGAAAAAATGCAAGAGAGGAATTTAAAATGTCAATCATAATAGGAGATACAATCTACTGCCCGCTTTGTGAAAAGCAGATGGTTAAACGTAACATTCGTTTAGTGGATAAGGATACAGCATTATATCTATGCGCTCCGTGTAATATAGGTATTTACGAGTTCGATCCCGCGTTAAACAAATGGCGTGACGCTGAAAAAAAGATACCTTGTCCGAACTGTGGGAAACCTCTCAAATGGTTTGCACGATACATGGACGGCTACTTTAAAGCGGTGTGTCCTTACTGTAAAACAGTGATGAGGAAAGATGGTGATGTAAAGTTCGGTGAGAGCGGTAATATAATTGTCCCGGAAGAAATGGAAGAAGATACTGAAGAAACTGTCGAAGTTAAAATTCCGTTAGCTCATCTTGCTAAAAAATTAGGAAAGGAGAAATTCAATGCCCTCAAAGCCAGACTTAAGAAAAGACAAAAGTAAAGAATTGGCTGAAGCTCACTGGTCCTATATTGAAGCGTTACTCCAGGCTAATAATGTTTTACCATCGAAGTCTGATAAGTTTCATTATAAATCAGCTTTCATCCATGGGTATAAACACGGAAGGACAGATCAATGAGTTATTTCCTAGCCGCTTTAGTTACCTTAAGATTAGTAATGTGGCGCGTCTTTCCACAGTTCGGTATGGAGGTAGTCTCGGACGGTATCTTCGGTATGCTGGCCTTTACCGTATACGTTTTATACCTCGTCAATAAACGATATACTCGCTTCACTCCCTGGATATTCTTATTGGTGATAAGCACGGTAATATCTTTTTTCTATTCTCCTAACTTACCTCTCACTTTCAACACCTGGTTTCTTCTCTTAATCAATATCTTAGGTTTCGTATTGGCCGTACAGCATCTTCGGAATAAAGAAGCGGCGCCTTTTTTATGGCTGGCTATGCTGTTAGGAGCTACCGTAGCGGCATTGGTAGGTATCTGGGAGTTCTTCATACTAAGGTCTTATGCACCGTCTCCTACAGCTAGTATGGCGGTACAAAGCATCTATGCAGCAAAGCGATCGTGTTCTTTTCTTGGCTGGCCGACTATATTTGCAGGGTACCTCGTTCTCTTTATACCGAGCGCGTGGGTAATGGCCCGGGATTGCCGGCCACGGAATAAAGTCTTTTGGTCGGCTTGTCTTATCTTCTTACTGCTGGGCTTAGCTTCTTCTTTTTCTGTCCTAGCTCCGCTTAGTCTGTTATCAGCCGTCATTATTTCCGGCAACGTTAAGCGGTTAAGATGGATGCTAATCGTGGTAGGATTAGTGCTTTTTTCAGCTGGGAGTACCAAAACATTAGCTTCGTTTATCGCTTCTAGAACCGAATATTATCAAGCAGCTTGGCAAATGATCTCTCAGCACCCGTTTGTAGGGGGTGGTGCAGGGTTGTTTCAGTCTACAGGATCCTCTCCTAGCATATTCGCGCATAATAGCTATCTTCAGATATGGGCCGAAACAGGGCCTATAGGTCTGATCGGAATACTGGGAGTCGTGTATACCTTCTGGACACTGAAACCAAAAACAAATTTTGGTAAAGGTATGTATGTGGGGTTACTTGCTTTCTTCATTGATAATTTATTCAGTTTTTCTTTGATCAAAGCTAACCTATCCTTTGCCGGATGGATAGCCCTAGCTTGTTACTACGTCTATTACCGAAAGGAGAGCATGTCATGAACTATTACTTAGGGATTGACCCGGGTATGTCAGGAGCTTGCGTACTAATCCCTAAAGACAGGGCTAAAGTTTTCCCCCTCCCGTATAGTAAACATACCCCCCACGACATAGCTAAGTTTCTTCGTGAGAGTGGGGGTATAATAAAAGCATATCTTGAAGGCGTAAACGCCATGCCAAAACAAGGAGTGTCTTCGACTTTTAAATTTGGAGAGAACTATGGTTTTTGGCGGGGTTTGCTAACTGGATTAGAGATACCCTTTGAACGCGTCTACCCTCTTAAGTGGCAGACAGCCATGTCATGCCGAACGGGAGGAAATAAAAACATTTCAAAAGCCCGCGCGCAAGAGCTCTTCCCTAAAATAAAAGTCACTCACGCCATCGCAGATGCTTTACTTATCGCTGAATACTGCCGACGACAAAACACCCAAATAAAAACCCTCTAACGCTTTTTACGACGTTAGAGGGCACATGGAGGAGAACCAACCATTACTAGAGAAAATCTATATCCCTGAAGGACAAGTATTATCTGCACAGGTTAAAGTGGTACCTGCAGCATCAACACTACATCTTGAACACCCGCCATCAGGTTGTTTCATCCATAAAGCACCTTCAGTACCTCCTGTTATCCCTACGTAAATTGAAGCATCTACACGAATATCTGATTCAGCATAGATATCACCAGCCACGGTTAAGTCTGTAAGATCTGTAAGGTCTATATTAACTTCCGATAATGAAGTGTCTTTAGCGATCGTAGGCCCTGTCATATCAATCGTTTCTGTTTTACCTATCACCGTTCCGGCAGATTTAATTTCAACAGCCGCAAAGGCTATACCTGATATACAAAAAGCAATAACTAAGGCAACTAAAAATAATTTTTTCATGTTTGTTCTCCCTATTGAATTACACTGATTAGATTATCTCTATCTATATACTATTTTCGCTTAAATAAGGCTGTTTGTCAAACGAAATCTAAGATAAATTAACAAGCCATACTTCGGCCCTCCTCTCTCCTTACTTCTTCATTTTCCAGGGAAGCCATAGATCAAAGGTGGATATAAAGGTCGCTTTTGCTGCATCTACGTTCCCTATTTTGGTCTTGATCTTACTTCCTTTTCCGTTTATACTTTTCTCGTTGTGATAATGTATAGCACAACCAGATAATAATATGACTATCGCTAATATTTTGAGTAGCTTAAACATATCTCCCCTCCTATTTTTTATTCCACGGTATCCATCCGAACATACGAACAGCACGATACATAGCTTGTCTTTTCCACCAGGGTACCTTTAGGACTCCCATAGCTTCAAGAAATATTTTATCGCATTTTTTACGCCAAAAGAGTTTCTGGTTATACATGTAATCGTGGATCACGGCAGCCTGAGCGTATTTAGCAAAAGGATGGCCTATGATAGACCAGAAAGCTTTTGGGATTGAAGCCCCGTCGGTCATAAACCCTTCCGGAATGTTGATTGTTTCTTCGCTGTCCTCAGACCCGATATGATACTTAAAGGCTTTATTCACACGCCATATTTGTTTATCTTCCATTTGAGTAATAGATAACTTTTTAGTAAAACTAGACATTGTTCCTCCTGTCTCCACCGTTAAATCTTTTTTCCGGTATCTTTCCTCCGGCCAGTATAACGGCTTTGTCTACTTCGTCGGTCATTAATTGGATCGCTATTAACGCAGTCTTTCTTGCTTCGTAAAATTGTGAAACGTCCAGCTTTACATCCACCCTATCTTCAGGTTCGTGGCGTGGCATGATTAATCCTTTTTATAACCGTTGATCCTGCCAAGGGTTTCGATCATACCCTCGTGTTGCTTCATCATACTCTCGTGTTGTTTTGCAGACGCAATATGTTCATCTCTTACGCGGGTCATGAATATTTCCATTCTGGTTGTTAATTTATTCATGGTACCGCAAAGATCTTTCACGACGGTTACAACTAACCAAACACACAATCCAAAAACCCCTATACTTAATCCGGCGTCGATAGCTGTCTTAATAATACCGAATTGCATACCGCCTCCCTTAGTTGTCTATTTTTACTTTCGCCTTCGTCTTGGCTTAGCATCACCCTTTTTGCCTACTCTTGGTGTTCTTCCGCATGAACCTTTTGTTGCCATGATGTTCTCCTTTGGTTAGAAAAATCTTCGTGTTCTGCCTTATGGATATGATAGTTTTATTTCTGCTTTGCAAGTATATCCAGCGTCACCACCTCCATCATCCCCCGTCAAATCATTTCCATTCCCGCTTAAATCTTTCCAAGTAACACCATCAGCACTTACCCCATCTGAACATTCGTTCAAAGACCAAGAAGCAACTAAATTATCAGGTTGAAGTTGCAACGCCTGTCGCTTTATTTTTGAATTATAGATACTTTTTATTTCTCCATCTGTCAAATCAATATCCCAGATGTCAACTTGGTAAATTGTTCCATTATACCAATCCGTAGCATCAGACCTACCCAAGTAAAAAACTCTTGGTGTCCCATGTATCGTCGGGCATAGTGAATATTCCGTTTGCGTAAAAACAATAGAGCCATTTCTATAAATCGTTGTTTCACAATTTGAATCAGAATCACTATCCCCAACTAAAAATACAGTATTGTAAATTGTATCAGTGTCCCAAACTAAATCAGCAGTTTACGACACTCTCCAAGATGTTGAATACCATCCCGTTTCGATTTTTCCAGAATCTTTTAACATAAACCAATAATTATGCTTGCTTCCCGTAGCATTTTTAAGCACCATCATTTGAGCATTTGGATTTTCTTCATTTGTTTGATGCCATACTGAGATAGTAAAATGCCCCGCTATTTGCAAAATATCGCCTGCTGATATTCCGTCGTCTGTATCGTCATGCTCAACCCCACACCAACCGATAGAACAAATAAAACAAAACAAAATTATAAGTGTAAACTTCTTCATCTATTGTCTTTCAACTGTTGAATTATCTCTGCTTTGGTTATTGAGTTGTTCGGGATTCTTACATTTATTCTTTGTATTAATGCTATTAGTAATTCCAAGTTAGTAACTTCAAATCTGTCAATAGCATCTAAGATAGATTGCTCTTTTACGTCTGTTTCATCTTTAAGAATAGCCTCTTTTTCAGCTTTCGTCATTTCCAATACTTTGCCATCAACAACTTTATGAAATTTTGTTATTGTATCATAAGTATTGTTATCAATTCTTATTGCATCTTTTCGCTGTGAACAAACAGCCCCACAAGATTTTCTCTTCCCAGTAATTGTTTCTCCGTCGTGAAAAACAAATGTTCCAGCGAAAAGAAATGGTATAAATAAAAATATCAATAACCTATTCATGTAGTGAAGCCCCCCTAAATTCCACATCATCTGCTGTGGTGTCTGTGTCGTCTGCATCTCGACATATTTTTATAATTATTAAATCATCTTCGGCACAACTATCGTCATTTGACAATGTGGCGGTAAGTTTAGCTTGGTGTCCTGCCGTTGTACTTACTGAGCCAGATGATAAATTATTTACTGAATCAAAACTATCTGTGTCCATATCTGCGTCGCTTTTGCCGCACATAACATAAACTTCCAATTCTACAATATCACTCGTTGAAGTTGTTTCAAGAGAGTACACTATATCAATATCCAAACCAGAAGTGTATGGAGTTAAAACACCTTGCCATCTGGCACATTCATCAGTTGTGTCATCAAATAACCCACGCCATTGTAGATTACCTGCGTCAATACCCATTGGATTGGTTGCTGGCAACTTAGCTGATTTTGGGTCTAATTGCCAAGCAAACCCTCCTCCACTTCCACCAGAGGGTAAATCGTCATAATCGCACTCTCTTACCCCAACCCCTGCCTCTTGACATAGAAAAGTATCTCCGCTTGCAAAAGTGCCTACTG
>Ga0075122_10000982_pt1 | contig 21110 bp, 18 predicted proteins | sample AntAceMetag02UKB_FD_69790 | JGI IMG/M metagenome (GOLD analysis project Ga0075122, IMG submission 69790) | Saline lake microbial communities from Ace Lake, Antarctica - Antarctic Ace Lake Metagenome 02UKB | ecosystem: Environmental > Aquatic > Non-marine Saline and Alkaline > Saline | place...
TTGTGTTGATATCAACCATGCGAAGAGAATGGCAGCTTGCTTGAATAAAGCGGGTTTGTCTGCTTTAGCAGTCAACGGTAGGGAAAGAAAAAGCGCAGATGAGGCAATAGGTAAGTATAATGATACCAAGGTCAGATTCCTGTGCGCCTGCGACCTTCTCACTGAAGGTTGGGATGCTCCCCATACAAGTATCTTGGTAATGGCGAGGCCAACATTCTCAAAAGTGCTTTACACGCAGCAATTAGGCAGGGGGTTGAGAATCTATCCAAATAAAGAAGCGTTATATGTGCTGGATGTTGTCGATAATTATGGCGCAAAACTTCAACCAATGTCCCTCCATGCTTTTTTCGGAATCAACACATATCGACCGTTTGACTTTTTAGTCAAACCCGAAACGGTCGAAACGGCAACAGAGATTAAAATCCTTGAAGGTATTTATGAAGGCATCCGTAGAATTGAACCGGTCAATATCCATAATTTTGAGAATTTGTATGGTGATTTTCTGAATGAAGAACAATTAGCGCGGGAGCTCTTTGTGTCAACTGGGACTATAAAGTCGTGGCTGAAGAAAGGGAAGATCAATGCTGACTATAAGCATCCATTTGGCAGGAGTACGCTTCATTTTTTTAACCCATCTCAGGTAAATACAATCCGTTTGACATTAGGATTATCTAAACATACAGCAGAAACCCGGAAGGAGGACTTTTTAGAGTTCCTGGAAAAAGGTGATTATACATTTTCTTATAAAATCATATTTTTGCTAGCTTTTCTAAAAATCCAGAATAAGTTGGGTCAAGCTGAATTACCCGTTCTTCTTTCGAATTATCAGATGTTTTATCAGCGCTTATTGGCAAAACATGGTAGAAATGAAAAGCAGAACTGCCCATACAATAACAGTGAATACATGGATGATGGTCCAACATTGCAGAGAAACTTACTTCAAAATCCATTTGAGAAGTTTGAACGGAAAAGGTTTTTTCGCCATTGTAAGGATCTGAATTACATTGCGCTTGATAGTATTCTTGGAAAACAACTAACAATTCAAGACCATAAGCGAATCGAATCCTTAATGATAAGGGATTTAAGAGATTATTATGCCAAACAGGATATTGAAATAGAAGAGACGGATTATGCATTTCTATTTATTGATGATGAGAAGGTGCAAACGCCTTCGAAACCAAATTTCATTGACTATCCAGCTGAAGAAGATAAATACAAAAGTGTTCTTCCATTGTTTCCTTTGCAGGTTGCGGCCGGTTATTTTTATCAATCCGAAATGTCGATAGAACCAGATACTTGGCTTGACATGCGGGATCTATCTACAAGACGGGCATTCGATGAATCAATGTTCGTAGCAAAAATTCAAGGTAAGTCAATGGAACCAGGAATTTTGGATGGAAGCTATTGTCTTTTTACGAAAAATGTTGGCGGAACTCGAAACGGCAGAATTGTGCTTGCTCGAAAAAGTGACATTGTTGACCAGGACACAGGCGCGAGTTTTACAATAAAAAAATACTATAGTTCAAAGATTTCGAACGTAAAAACCGGGTGGAGACATGATTCTATAATTTTAAAACCGGCGAATCCTGACTATCAAGATATCCATATCCCTTCTGATAATGCAGGGGATTTTGCGGTAGTAGCATTTTTCATTGAAGTATTGGAAAAGCGCTGATTAGGTAATACGACAGTGAGATCTTGAAATCCCTGGTGTGGAATTTCAGAACGTTAAATTCAAAATCCTGTAGCGACAGTTCTTTCTGAATTCCGACTAACAACCCAAGTAATGACTGTGGCAGAAACGGCAACAGATCAATGTGAATGTACTTGGCGTCCGGTAAGACTTTGCCGTACTCGATGGCTTTAACTAAATCCTTATATATTGAAAATTCCATGGGCTAATATGAGCCATTCAGAAATACAGCATGCGAGGTTTTTTAATGAAGCTATGGTCTTAGAAAACACCTAAAAAGTCAATCTGTTCCAACAATCTATTCCACTGGCCGCATCTCTGATTTGATTCTATTGTTGAGGTAGATTTTGCGTAAGTCATTGAAATTATCATTTAGGTTTCTGCCGTCCATGCATAAAACTGCATGATATTTAAATGCTTTACATCACCGAATGGAGAATCGATCTTGTCATCCAGAGAAACCACAAATTTTGGTACTGATTTTTTTGTATGATGTAAATTCCCAAACTCACGTTCCCATAGTTCGCGATTCTCAGTACTGTCACCTAGCTGCCAACATACCTGAATCAGCGCTGATTTATCACCTTTTTCAATGAAAAAGTCGATTTCAAGCTTTCTGTTTCGATACCCCAAATATCGCTGAACCCTGAAGTTGTTTCTTAACAGTTCAATATATACCATATTCTCCAGCAGCCTTCCTTTTTGAGTTTGAGCTTCATACTCGGATAGGCAAAGGTCACTCAAATAGATCTTATCGACACTCCGTTTGCGGATTTCCTTAGTGCGGTGAGAATAAGTGGGTGGTGAATACAAGAAGTAAACATCCTGCATATAACCGATATAATCACTCACCAACGAGCTGGTAGTTTGAGCAGAGGCCAGTTTCCCTCTTGGTAATTTAGTGTTTTGTAAAACAGCTTTAGTTATGCTCTTAATTGAGAGTTCCTGGGAGAAGGCGGTACGACAAAAATCAATAAGAGCGAACAACAATCCCGGGTTGCTCGGATTGTAGCGCGAGACAATATCATGCTTGACTGTTGAGTTGATAATATCGGAAATCAACTGCATTTTCTGCTCCTCATTTTGGACTTTTAAAACCTCGGGCATGCCTCCTTCCAGAAGATACCTTTCGATGTTATTCGTTACATACTCGATCTCATTAAATTGACAGAACTCTGCAAAAGAAAATGGAAAGACCTGTAGTGTTGTGTACCTGCCGCCCAGCTTTTCAGATAACTCGTCGGATAGCATTTTTGAATTGGACCCTGTGATTATCAAGCGGCAGGGCATGGATGTATCCTCCAAAATAGAGGCAACATTCTCATCCCAGTTTTCCAATTCCTGAACTTCGTCCAGAACAAGCAAGCTTGGTTGATCCTTGTCGACAAACTGTTCCACCCACCACTCAATGATCGAGATAAAGTTTTTTTCTTCCCTGACATCAGCTACCGGTTTAAGGAAGAAATTGATGTACAAAATATTTTTTCTTGGAATGCCATCATCCCATAATTTTTTAATATACTGTCGACCAATAACGCTTTTGCCGCATCGGCGTTGTCCCATTATACTGGTTACGACGTTAATATCTGCCAATTGGGTAAGTTTTGACAGGTAACTCGATCGGGTCAGGTTCCTGTCCGGTAACATTGATTTTTCAGTGTCGCTCTCCCAAAATGTTCGAGACTGAATTTTTTGCTGCAAGGCTTCTATTGACATTGTATTGATCCTCATGCATCTGGTTATCTCGTATAAATAAATGCATCGTTGATATGCAATAAGATATGTAGCATCAAATTATGCACGAGGCAATGCATAAAAACAAGTGATCTGATTATCTGCATTTGAACCCAACGTGGGAAGCGGCTCGTTTAGCCTTGCAGGTCAAGTTTACTGGAAGGTTCAAGTTTTCAGACAGGAATTACGTGTGTATGAGCGTTTTGAAAAGCTCCAAAACAAGAGTCGACGGGTTTTCCGCTCATCAGAGCTAACACGGATCCATCGGGAACGTCTGCTGAAGAATGGTTTTCTCAAGGAGGTCATGAAGGGTTGGTTGATATCCTGGGCCCCCAGTGTCGCGCCTGGAGATACCACTCTCTGGTACGCATCCTTTTGGGAATTTTGTGTCCAGTACTGTGTCGAACGCTTTGGAGATCAGTGGCACCTTTCGCCGGAACAATCGCTGCTGTGCCATGCTGAAAATACGTCCATACCGCAGCAGGTCATTATCTATACGCCAAAGGGTACGAACAACCTAGTTGAACTTCTGTTTGGCACATCGATTTATGACCTGAAAGTAAAACAGATACCGCCTGATGCTGACCTAATCGAAAGGGAGGGGCTGCGACTCTTTACTTCGGATGCCGCATTGACTAAAGTCTCTGAGTCTTTCTTTTTACGCAGTCCGGTTGAAGCTCAAGTGGTGCTGTCTGGTATTGGCGATGCTTCCGAAGTGCTCACCCGTCTTCTCGTTGGCGGTCATTCTGTCATTGCTGGCAGGTTAGCCGGAGACTGATGATCGGCAGAACCATGACGCACTTGCCGCCCGAGGTTACTGGCAGGCGTTCCAACTTGTCAGGGAAACAGTTAAAGGGATTATCGCGGGTAAAAGTGCAGGCAATCTTGTGCGAATTGCATATCGGGATTGGTATCGTGGGCTGTTCCAGCCATGTGTGGGTGTCGGTTTGATTCCTGCTTCAGCCCTGGCAGGCTACCGTAACGATGCCGTGTTCATACGCGGATCACGTCATGTGCCGCCGCGATGGCAAGTTGTTAGTGATGCTATTTCTACATTGTTTGATCTGCTCGAAGAAGAACCGGAAGCTTCAGTTCGCGCTGTGCTTGGTCACTGGTTGTTCGGTTACATCCATCCCCATTCAGACGGGAACGGACGCATGGCGCGCTTTGTTATGAACGCCATGCTCGCTTCTGGCGGCTATCCCTGGACCATTATCCGTGTCGAGGAACGGAATGCATATTTACAAGTGCTAGAGAGTGCCAGCATTGAACAAGATATTGGACCCTTTGCCCGCTTTATAGCAGATAGAATCGAATGAAAATGAGATCCGGGGGAGATGAAGAGCGCAATTTCAGGGAAGTCCAGACAGCCATTGAGAAGCTGGAGCGCACAGAATGTGTTGGGAATTATTTGGAATCATGCGGTAGGAGTCACCTGTTTGGGTTAGTTGAATGGCAGGAATTTTGAGTTGATTTTGAAATATTCTCAATGACGGAGAAGGAGTTGTCTCTGTTAATTTTGCCTCTATCATCAGAAATGGTTTTCTTTCATTTGCAATCAAAAAATCAACTTCCTGGTTTTCTCTATTGCGAATGTAATGAAGTGAAAATGAGCCAAAACCGATATCGTTCCACGAACTTATTGCTCTATACAACTCCAGAGCGATCATGTTTTCAAATCGCGCGGCTGGATCTTCGATTCTTGGAGAATCCCAAAGGTATAACTTCCTTTCCTTTTGAATTGCGCGAGAAATTTTTTTGGACCAAGGTGTGATTGAAAATAACAAAAAAAGGGACTCAAAGGTCATTATCCACTTTTGAATGGAATTATAAGATACTTTAAGGCTCTTAGCGAGAGACGGTATGGAAAGAGGCCTTCCGATTTTCGACGGCAGCAGCATATAAAGCGATTCAACATCTCCTATCGACCTGATATCTGCCTGCTCTCTGATATCTTCCCGGATTAATTGGTTCGAGTATGTATTCGACCAACGGCGATAGGTTGTTTTTTTTCCTGAAAGAAAAGGTTCTGGAAAGCCACTTAACTCTGTCAGGTTATGCCATAGATCCGAAATAAAAAGGTGGTTGTCCATTCTGATGCGCAATGGATTTTCCATAAACCGGCCAAAGGAATGGTTGTTATTTCCCAATTCAGAAATTGTGAATGGCCATAAATGAAACAAGTAATAGCGCCCGGCAAGCGAATCGGACCCTTTTCGGTACGTGTCCAATCGTCCACTTCCAGATATCAAAAACTGATACTCTTGCTTAAATTCATCATAAAGACCTTTTAAGTAGTTCTTCCAATCTTTGAATTTATGCAATTCATCAAAAACAACTAAGGGAAGCGTATCGTCAACTCTCTTCATCTCCCTGAAAAACAGGGGGTTTTCCAGGAATTTAACCCTGGCACCGCTGATATCCCAGTTAAAATAAAATTGATTGGCATATTGTTGTGCAATAATTTTAGAAAATGTTGTTTTTCCAGCCTGACGAGGACCTGCCAGCAAGACCATATTCTTTTCAGATGAGAGCTCATCCCAAATTTCTTGATAAAGAGTTCGTGTTTTCATGCTGACAATTTTTCATTATAGTGAATAATTGTCAAGAGAATTTTTCATTGTAATGAATAATTGTCAAGAGAATTTTTCATTGTAATGAATAATTGTCAAATTTTAAAGATACGCTTTTGTAAAAGATCAATTATTCGATTCTCCTCCTGTTTCGGCCAATTTATCCTACATTCCATTTTAGTCGAGGCTAAAATGGAATGCAGGTTAAAATAGACAGATGTATTTCGGGAGTCTCAGGCTATTTAAATTTGAGCTTTGTCGTTAGCCCACTGTCTCAGGGTAACGAAATTATTGGAGCAGAAAGTCTGTTGTCATTTCTATCTGGTCATCTCGCAAAAACAGATGCATCGTTAATGTACAGTCAGAAATGTAATATCATTTTTTGCATGAGTTAACGCATAAAACCTTGTGATCTGATTATTTGCATTTGGATTTAATATTGGGTTGAAAAAGTGACGGAATAAAACAGTATAGAATTCTCATATTGAGAATATTTTTGTTGACAAAAGGAAGATCTTTTCTTGGAATGTTCTCATATCGAGAACTTTTGGAAATAAGTATGCATATTCACGGCTTTGGGTGAGTTTCTGGGAAAGATAAAAAACAAGTTTTCCCCTTTTCGCCTGGCCGTTTTGCCGATTGGGAGTTACGAAAAAAGAGGGTTCATGAAAAACCAGCATATGAATCCGGATGACGCAGTCAGGGTCCATAAAATGCTAAGGGTTGCTCGAAGCGTGGGAATTCACTTTGGAACCTTTAAAGAACACCCGGAACAAACGATTGACGCCCACGAAAATGATCTGAAGCTTGCCCTGGAAAAGTATAACATTCCAGAAACCGAATTCTGGATTTTGAAATTCGGTGAAGGCAGAGCGGTTCCTGTCTGCGGTGATTTGTGTCCTTGAAAGAAGTTTAATATAGAGATACCTTAAGAGCTGAACACTTCTTGATTTTGTATTTAGCGCTCGCCCCGGTTAAAAAAATGAGGTGTCAAATTAATCTAGGGACTCCAGATGTCATTTGCTGCGCTTAACCTCCCGGAATACCTGCTACGTGCTGTTACCGCTGTTGGCTATGAACAACCGACCCCCATTCAGAAAGCGTCCATTCCCCTGATCCAGGCTGGTCGGGATCTGGTTGCAGAAGCCCAGACCGGCACGGGCAAGACCGCTGCCTATGCTTTACCCATTTTGCAGATGGTCAATAGTACGCCGACTGCAAAAAAGAGCTTGAGTGTGCATACGCTGGTTCTGACACCGACCCGTGAACTGGCGCTTCAAGTGGCGTCCTCATTCAAGCGCTATGGTCAATATAACCCCAAAAAACTGAGTGTTGTGGCTGTTATTGGTGGCGTCGCTATTAATCCGCAGACCAAGGCCATAGATAGTGGTGCAGATATTGTTGTGGCAACTCCGGGGCGCTTACTGGATCTGTTCTACAATGACGAGATTTGTCTATCTGAGGTGAAGGTTCTTGTCATCGATGAGGGGGATAAAATGTTGAACCTCGGATTTGCAGAGGAGTTGGACCATATTTTGGATGCACTACCGAAAAAACGTCAAAACCTGCTTTTCTCAGCGACATTTCCGGAAAAAGTAACCGCTCTGACAGAAAAAGTGCTGACAGATCCCATCCGAGTTCGGTTTGAAGAGGCAATCCCAACTGTTGCCACTATTCAGCAACGTGTGCTTGAAGTAAATCGAGACAATCGAGGAGTTCTGTTGCGACATCTGCTGAAAACAGAAAACTGGGAACATGTGTTGGTGTTTGTCGCCAGTAAACGGGCCGCAGATAATCTGGCCAGAAAACTAAAGAAAAATGGAATTAAGGCGCTGGCATTCCACGGCAACCTCCATCAATCAGACCGTGTTGACACTTTGGAACAGTTTAAAGCCAAAAAATTCCGAGTCCTGATCGCCACCGATATTGCAGCCAGGGGGATTGATATTACCAAATTGACCCATGTGGTTAACTTTGATCTACCCCGTTCTCCCGCCGATTATATCCACCGCATTGGCAGAACCGGGCGTGCTGGTGAATCGGGAACAGCCATCTCTTTTGTCAGCCACGAAACCCAAGACCATTTTACCCTGATTGAAAAACGGGCACAGATACAACTTAAGCGGGAGCAGATCGTGGGTTTTGAATTGACAGGCGTGCCTTCGGATCCGGTAAGAGGAAAAGCGCCGGTGAAAGGCAAACGAAGAAGTAAAAAAGACAAAGCCAGAGAAGTAGCTGGAACTATTAATCTCGAAAAATAGCTAAGACTCTGGCCGGACGGTCAACTAACTTCAAAAATCGTGGTACAAGTTCATTAAAATTTATCGAATCCGACCCAATTGGCAACATCTTTCAGAGGCTCTCTGCCGGAGGTGACTTTATTGGCAGGAAAGTCCCAATCTGGATATCCGATAGAGATACAGATAAAAATCTTCTTGGATTCGGGAATATCAACATGTTCTCTGACCACCTGTGGATACATGATACCCTGGCTATGGATACAGGTGCCAAGATTATAGTTCAAGGCTGTCAGGCAGATGGCATGAGTTAGACATCCCAGATCAAAATACGACAAGTAAGCAGGATCTAGAATTTTATCATAGGTCAGGATGATAGCTGTTGGCGCATCAAAAAATCGAAATCCCCTCTGCATCCATTCGAACTTCTTCTCCTGATCTTCCCGGGTAATATCCATTAATTGAAAGAGCTGAATCGCCAAATCTACTTGTCGTTTTTTATGTGCATGTTCGAATTTCTCTTTAATTTTAACGTCTGGATCCGGTAAATTTCCTGCTGTCAGCATCTCGATATTGCCCTGTCTGATTTTGTCTAAAGGGTCTCCAGTTACAATATACATTTCCCACGGCTGTGTATTCATAGCCGATGGGGAATTAACAGCCGCTTTCAGGATTTCTCTCAAGATCTCCTTGGGAACGGCATCCGGTTTAAACCCCCTGATGCTTTTTCTATTTGCAAGTGCGTCGATCAAATTCATGGGCAACCCTCCTGATATATTAGTTTTAAATAATGACTATTAACACTTAATGTTGCTTGTTCCGGCAAAATGGTTCGTTATCAATCCGTACTTTGCTTTTAATTTCCGAAGCGAAATAAAAATTGATCGTTTATGTTCGTCTAGTATCATACCCCATGTTCAGTTGATAAGAATTTTTATCAAATAGTGGAGATAAATCAAGATTGGGAAGTTTGGGGGACATGATATTTTGGGAGATTGTTCACAAAAAACTGGGGTAAGATTTTGATTTTAAGGGGTTTTGCAAATGAGAAAGGTGTGCGGTCGAATGCTCGAATGTGATTCAGGAAAAAACATAGATTTAGTGAGCTAAATCGATTTCTGGGGTTGAAAACCGATCAATTCAGTTTGAGGACTTCATACATGTCAAAGAAAACGCTGACGGTGATGACTGTAGAGCCTGTGAAATGGGCTTGGGCGATGATCATTCTGCCAATTGGATCGCGATGCTGCAGAGGGAAATTTCCGACAGCAAATCAATGATCGGTGTTAAAAACCAGGTTTTCAATTCCCGGCTGGGTTATGATTGCGGATCAGCAACTGCGAATTCCGTATCAGGTGTGACGTTCAGAAAAGGAATTACCAGCAGCCAATGAAGATGCAGGTATTTGGGATTTCTGAAGAGCTCGATGCCAATCGTCATCTGATCATGGCCTGCCCGCGGTTGATCTATATAGGTCCCGAACAGGCGATCCCACCAGCTCACATTGAAGCCGAAATTGCTGTTTGTTTCGGAAGGGATGATAGAGTGATGGACCCGGTGCATATCAGGGGTTACGATAACCCATCTGATGAAGCGATCCAGCTTTTTAGGCAACCTGACATTACCGTGATTAAATACCGCCACGCCATTCAGCAGCACCTCAAAGATGATGACCGCTGCCGGAAGTGGGCCCAGGGCGGCGACAGCAGCGAGTTTGACAACCATGGACAGGGCAATCTCAATAGGATGAAAACGGGAACCGGTGGTTACATCATAGTCGAGGTCGCTATGGTGCATGCGGTGCAATCGCCAGAGTAAGGGTATAAAATGAAACATGGCATGTTGCAGATAGATGACAAAATCCAGGATTAAAACCGACAGTACTAAATGCAGCCCCCACGCAATCTCAATATTATTGAACAACCCCCAACCGCGGTTTTGCGCTTCTATTGCCAGACCCACCGCCAGAAAAGGAAAGATCCAACGCACTACCAGACTGTTGATGACCACGATTGACAAATTACTATACCAGCGCTGGGCCTTGGAGTTGGAGAGCGGGCGCTTAGGTGCCAACACTTCCCAGATCGCCACCAATAAGAAAATGCTGAAAAAAAAACCTAAACGAATGGAGATTTCGTTCTCTATCATAAAGCTGTTCATGGTGTCCCTAATTGAGGTCTGGAGTGGAAAAAATGGGGTCAGGTCTTTCATTTTGACATTTTGAAAATCTAGCTAAAATGTCAAAATGAAAGACCTGACCCCATTTTTGTTTGCTGAAGCTATTTATCAATATCGACGAGTCCTTTGACGAACCAACGTTGCATAAAAAGGACAACCAGGATAGGAGGCAGCATGACGATTAGGGCTGCGGCCAGCGCAACATTCCATTCAGGGATGTCATCCGCCTGGGGAATTAAATTCTGCAATCCAATCACAGCGGTTTTCATCTTCGGATCGGTCGTAATTAACAGCGGCCATAAATACTGGTTCCATCCATAAACAAACTCGATCACGACTAAAGCAGCGATATTGGTTTTTGATAAGGGCAGTAGGACTTTTCTAAAGAACATCATCGGAGAAGCTCCATCTATTTTCGCAGCTTCGCAGAGCTCTTCCGGTATGGTCAGAAAAAACTGTCTGAATAGAAAGGTACAGGTAGCTGAGGCCACCAGGGGTAAAATTAATCCCGTATAACTGTCCAGCAGGTTCCAGTTGAGGTCAACCTCAATTTCATTTTGTGCGATCCAGCTTAAGATGCCATCCAGATGCAGGAAATCCCAGAGTGGTTGCAAAGGCCCAAAAACATTGGCTGCCATTTCATACGTGGGCAGAATTCTGACTTCAACCGGGAGCATTAAGGTACAAAACACGCTGACAAAGGCAATTTTCCGAAACCGATAATCGAAATATACGATTGAAAAGGCACCCAGCAGGGAAACAGAAATTTTTCCAATGACAATACCTGAGGCCATCACCAGGGAATTAAAGAGCTGAGTTCCCAAGTCTCCTCTTTCCCAGGCACTAGCCATATTGACCAAAAACTGATCCCCGAACTTTGCCGGCATCGGCACCTTGGATACCTCTTCCAGGGGTAGTGTCGAGGCCATGATGGCGTATATTATCGGAAAACCGACAATGACAATACCGGTTATTAAAAACAGATAGGTAAAAAAATCTAAAAGCGGTGTTTTTTCGACCATGGGTTATCAGCCAGTGTATTGTACTTTTTTCTCTACGTAGCGAAACTGCAGTACGGTAATTAAAATTATCAAAGACATTAAGAGCACGGATTGTGCTGACGACGAGCCCAGATCCAAGCCAACAAAACCATCCTGGTAAACTTTGTAGACCAGAATATTCGTGGACCCCCCCGGTCCTCCCTGGGTGACTGTATGAATCACACCAAACGTTTCAAAAAACGCGAAGATGATATTCATCACCGAAAGAAAGAACAGTGTAGGTGAGAGCAAGGGTAGCGTAATTTTCCAGAACCTTCGAAAAGGGCTTGCGCCGTCAATGGCGGCCGCTTCTATCAACGATTTGGGTATGGCTTGCATCCCCGCGATGAAAAACACAAAATTGTAACTGATCTGTTTCCAGGCGCTGGCCAGGATAATCATGACCATTGCATCGTTGCCATTCAGCACCGGATTCCAATTGGCCCCAAACCATTTGTTAATAAAAATGGAGACAAGACCAAATGACGGGTGCAGCAGGAACAGCCACAGGATGCCGGAAATTGCGGGTGCAACCGCATAGGGCCAGATTAAAAAGGTCCTGATGACCGCCTTGGCTCTCAAGGCTCGATTGGCCATGGATGCCAGAAACAGACCGGAAGAGATGGCCAGGAAGGCAGTGCTAAGACTGAAGACCAGGGTGATAAAAACCGACTCCAGATAGAGCGGATCTCTAAAAAGGGCCAAAAAATTTTCAAACCAGATAAACTTGGCGTGGCCACCAAACGCATCACTCCTGATAAAAGAGTTTACCAATCCCTGAAATGCCGGCCAGTAGAAAAAAGTCAGGGTGATCAGTATCTGTGGCAGTATCAGAAAGTAAGGTAAAAACCGGGCTTGAAAGACAGAACGTTTGATCATGTGCTGGGTAAGTTAATCCAGGCACTTACCCAGTGGATAAGTGCCGTTAATTCATTACTGATAGGTTTTTTCAAAAGAACGCAATTTGACGTTGCTGCGGGCGGCAGCATTGTTCAGGGCCTCTGTTGGCGTTTTTTTGTCATTCCAGACCAGTTCCAGCTCCTCGTTGATGATATTTCTGATTTGAACAAAATATCCCAATCTTAAGCCTCTGGAGATTTTTGTCGGTATGCGTCTGTTGAGCTGTTTGATCCCAACCTCCTGCAGCGGATTTTCTTTATAGTATCCCTGTGAACCTAAAGATTTATAGGCATTTAATGTAATCGGGAAATATCCAGTCTCTTTGTGCCAGTATTCCTGCATTTCATTGGTCGCCAGAAACTTCAGGAAGGCTGCGACACCCTTGTATTCAGACTTCTTATGTCTATTAAAGACCCACAGGGACGCCCCACCGATAATACTGTTCTGCGGCTCCTCCATAAAGAATTCAACGGGTAGTGGCGCCACATCCCATTTAAAGTTTTTGACCGCTTTTTTCAATTTTGCGATACCACTGATGGAATCGATATAAATTCCGGCATTTTGAGCGATGAATTCAGCTTTTGGACCTTGATATTTCTGACCGCCATAAAAAAACCGTTTGTCTTTCATCCAGGATTTCAAGCGTGTAATATGGTTGATCACCAGCGGATTATTAATCACCAGCTTGGTGTCCAGTCCCTCATATCCATTTGCTTTGGAGGCAAAGGGGATATTGTGAATCGCACTGTAGTTCTCTATCTGGGTCCAGGATTGCCACGCGGTCACCATTCCACCTTTTACGCCGGATCTAACCAGTTTTCCGGTGATTTCTCCCATCTCATCCCAGGTGATGGGCTTATCTTTGGACAACATTGGGATTCCGGCCTTCTTGAACAAATCAACATTGTAATACATGACCGGTGTGGATGAATTAAACGGCATGGATGCCAGATCACCGTTTGCATCCATATAATAGGCCAATACAGCCTGAAGATACCCTGACCAGTCGATTTTGGTTCCGGTATCCTTCATCAATTTATGGACAGGATAAATTGCCCCGGACAACATCATGGTCTGGGTACCCACCTCAAAAACCTGAAGCAGGTGCGGTTGTTTACGAGCTCGATAAGCCGCAATTCCAGCGTTTAATGCTTCATCATAATTTCCTTTAAAAGAGCCGATCACTTTGTACTTTGATTGTGACTTATTAAAAGCCTTAATCATTGTGTCCGCGACCACTCCTCTGGCCGACCTCATGGAGTGCCACCAATGAATTTCGATTGGTTTGGCGACTGCCGTGATTTCAAACAGAGTAAAAAACAGCAATGATGCTAACAGAATCAACCTTATCCTTTTCATTGGGGATCTCCTTTTTTGGTTAAAAAGTCCAAATAGCCAGTGAAACAGCATTAATTATAGTTAAATCCAGCTCAGACTATTGCTTATTGATTTTCGAGTCAAGACAAAAATAGAATCCTCATTTTAGATTATGGCTGAAGTTCAACGGCAAGATATTTTTTGATTTTTGTATCTGTAATCATTGAGCATGAGTTCATTTAGATTACCTGAAATGATTGCCCAGCAGCCTGTCGGACTATTGAAGCTTGGATTCAGCTTCCTACCCGGTTAGGCCTTAAATACTACTCAATCGCCACCGGGCAGCAGCCAGCTCATCCGTTGTAAAAAGCGATTCATATCGCTCATTCAGCATCACGCTTTCCATGGCAAGGTCAAGTCTTCCGCTCTTCTTGAGCTTCTTGAGGCCGGAATTGATATCGCTGGAGATCACCAGTTTTTTGGCAGTATTTACCGCACCGTATTCTTCCGCCAGGTGGATAAAAGCGAACATTCTCATTCACCGGAAAAACCGGATCGAGAACTGTACGCTACGGCAAAATTTATTGTGCAGGTGAAATAGCAGTTCTGCACTTAAATAAGCCACCGGTGAATGCCGTCGATGTCTTTTTTGACTTAACGCTCAATAGCTGATATCGCAACATCATACCATCTGTCGAGATATTTTCAAAAAACGCGCCATTTCAGGGAGAGAAAAAATGTTGAAAAAGATTCTATTATTCATTGCTGGGGTGTTCGTCATTTTATTGATTTCAGCTTATGTTTATCTCTACAGTTTTCTGCCTGACTATGATGGGACGTTAACAGCGCCCGGATTGAAGGAAGTCGTAACTGTTGAACGAAATCAATTCGCAGTTCCGACGATTACGGCCCAAAATGATGACGATCTCTATTTTGCCTGGGGGTATGTCAATGCCCAGGATAGAATGTTTCAAATGGAATTTACCCGACGCATAGCCCAGGCCAGGGTCTCAGAAATTGCTGGTGAGTCTACTATAAAAACGGATCTTTTCCTAAAAGCTGTTGGCTTTTATGATATCGCAAAGAGGACTGCCAGAGACTTGAGCCCGGAAATGAAAAGGGTGATGCAGCGTTATGTGGATGGGGTCAACTATTATCTGGATTCAAAGGGAACACCGCTTTACATGAAATTGATGGGCCTTGAAAAAGAGACATGGACAATAGCGGATGCGACATCCGTCGCTATGATGCTTAACTGGTCATTAGCTTATAATATGAAGCATGAGATTCTGTATCACAAAATTGGGAAAAAGATTGGCGAGGGTAAAGCAAGGGACTTGATCAAATATAACCCGGGTGTAACTCCAACCATCATGGAAGACAGCGTGGGACCCTATCTATCTGAAAACCCGTTTTCTGCTTTTGGAAATGATTTTGAATGGTTACAGGGATCCTTATCCGCAAGCAACAATTGGGCTGCCGGACCTCAAAAAACCGCGCATAAAGGTAGCCTGTTTTCATCCGACATGCAGGTTCACAATTCAAAACTGCCCAACGATTTCTACCTGATCCATGTCAAATCAGGTTCCTATGATGCCGCAGGTGCACAGGTTGTAGGACTTCCATTTATCATTTCCGGTTATAACCAAAAATTTGCCTGGGGATTGACCAATAACGGCGCGGACATGGTAGATCTTTTTGCAGAGAAAATCGATTGGGATAAAAAAACGTATCGCTACCAGGGAGCCGATTATCCCTTGGGGCAGAAAGAGATCGAAATCAAGATTAAAGGAAAAGATCCTGTTAAAAAAACCATCTATTATGTTGACCATAAACCTGTGATCACTGAAATATACCCAGACTTGGGGATTGAGATTAGCCTGGATTGGACCGGTTTTGATGAAATCAATACCGAAGGCTTTTACTTTATGAACAAGGCCTTGACCCAGGAGGCGTTTATTGCCGGAGCCAGCATGATTCGTATGTCTCCGCAGAATATGGTTTATGCAGATGCAGATGGCAATATTGGATACCGCGTTGTTGGTTCGCTTCCTTTGAGAAAAGCAGGGACCGGAAATATCATTCAGGACGGTGAAAAAATAAAACGAAACTGGGAGGGAAATGTACCCAATGAAGACTATCCGCATATTAGAAATCCAGAAAGAGGCTATTTAGCGACTGCTAACAACAAGGTGACCAAAGAATCCAAATATTATTATAACGGAACCTATGCACCAGGATACCGATATGAAAACATTGTCCGCATGCTTCGTGATAATAATAATCTTGACGTAGATTTCTTCAAAAAAATGCAGACCGATACGCATACCGTTTTGGCTGCCAAAGTTCAATCATTGATGCAGCGCTATGTGACAACAAACAGCAAACTGGAGAAGGACGCATTAGATACCGTTCTCAAATGGGATGGCTACAATCACAAGGAAAGCATAGCTCCTAGCATATACAATACGTTTTACGTACGTTTGTTCCACAAGATGCTGGCAGATGACATTGGAGATGAACTGGCGGATGAATATGTAGTGTCCCGTTATATCAGCCAGGAAAACCTATTTCGATTGATCGAGACAGGCAGCGAGTTAATTGACGATCAAGCAACACCTGAAAAAGAAGCACTGGATATAATTGCCTCTGCTGCATTTAAAGAGACTGTTGAAATACTGTCATCGTTTTTTGATTCTAACGATATTCAAACCTGGCATTGGGGAGAAATCCACAAGATAAAATTTGATCACGTTCTAGGGAAATCCGCACTGCTTAGACCTCTGGTGAATTATGGTCCTTTTCCGTTTGAAGGTGACAGTGAAACAAACAATAGAGCGCGGTTTTATGAAGCAAAACCACCCTTTATTGCAAATCTGGCTTCAGCCCCCAGGATTGTTGTTAAGTTTGATCCGAAACCTCAAGGGCATATGATGTTGATCACCGGTGAAAACGAGTATTTTTTGAGCCCTCACAACACCGACATGACTGATGCCTGGCTGCGTCATGAGTTCTTTTCTGTAGAGAATGGAGAGGTTGTTTACAAGATGAGTTTCAAACCGAAGTAGATGATAGGAATTTGGGTCAGATTTCCAACGTCGTCATCAATATCGTCCGGTCCTCGCGATCACGCTCATGACAGGGGAAGTTAACCTCTAAAATCCTGTTAATCGGGAAAATCCCATCCGGCATCTTCTATGGGAATCCAGACGATCTCCGGGGCGTCCCTCATCCATCTCAGGGATTTTATCATTTTCCTGCATTTCTCCAGGCATGATAGCCACCTTTCAGGGCCTTGGTATTGGTGAACCCTATACGGCGATACTGTTCCGCCACACTGGCGGAAGTCGCTTCATCAGGTCAGGCGCAATAAAATATGATTTCGCTGTTCTTTGGCAGAGAGCTGGCCTTCTTTTCAAGCTGGCTGAGTAACAGCGCATCCTTCAGCAGCATCCGTTGACAACGGGCATCATTGTAGGAACAAACCAGAAGTGCCTCTCCAAATGATACCCGGGATTTCGCTTCCTTAACACTTATCCGAGGGATATTTTGTCCATAAGCTTCGGGTACTGCTGAATACACAGCAAATATCAACAGACACAACAGAAATGGAACCTGATAAAAACTTCTCATTTATTCTCCGAATGAAAGGGTTAAAATGCTTCCGCTTACATTATATTAGATGAATCTCGATTGATAAAGCACAATGATTGCTGTGTTTATATTCAGCGGTTATATTTCAATCAGTTTTTTCCATATTAAGTTTGCAATCCAATATGGAACTCAGTATCGAATTGTATCGAAATCGCCTTCTCGAAAACAAAAAAGAGGCTTTAAAACTTGAAACTGATATTGCTCTGAAAACCATCCAGACGTTCTACAAAGAAGGCAGCAATGAGAAATCAAAGCAGGCTGCCCTTACGATGATTAAGGCATCGACTATCTAATAGATTTTACGATTGTTTACGATTGCACTGAACCGGTTTTCTTTAAATTCCTGGGCAGAAAGAGTAAAACGGTCAAAGTCTGGGTAAATCAGTTCCCCATGAACGATCTTCTGCAGTCCCTGTCCGGGAGTGATGGTGCACTGGAATTTGAAAAGGTGGACGATTGGCTGAAGAATCTCTGGACCGGAAAGGATCAGATCATAAGCCGGATTCTCCAGTTCATCCTGATCGGTGCTGTCGCATACCTCACCAGCGCTGCTGTCGCTCCATCGGCTCAGAACTTGGTCCTCCTCCAATTTTTTGATAGCAGCGGAGACCGATGCCTTGAAGGTCATGGGTGTCACCTCAGGGAAATAGGCCTGGGCGTGGTTGTTTTGGATGATTGTTTCTGATTTCAGACCTTCTACAAGGGCGGCCGCCATTTGGAAGGGAACTGGGGTGAAGAGGATGAGCCAATAAGAGGATAACTTGGGAGAGAGCACCGGCACCGGAAATAGCATTCGTGGAAGATCCATTACCTGGGCTGTCTGCTTCATCATACCTCTGAAACTCAACGGTTCGCAGCCAATATCCACAATCAAATCCCCCTGAACCTTTACATCTATGGCCGCCGACAGGTAATTGAGCACATCGTGGATAGCGATGGGTTGGGTCAGGGTGGTGACCCATTTGGGAGTTATCATGATGGGCAGTTTCTGAACCAGGTTCCGGACGATTTCAAAACTGGCACTTCCAGAACCGATAATTATGCCGGCCCGGAACCAGATTGTCTGCACTGCCTCCGGCCGGGCACTCAATACCTCTCCCGTCTCAATGCGACTTAACAGGTGCTCGCTGGCGGTTTCCTTCACCCCTAAACCACCCAGATAAATGATCCGTTTTACACCACATTTAAGGCAGGCTTCCCGAAAATTCTCGGCACTCACCCGATCGCGTTCAGCGAAATCGCCGTTGGCTCCCATGGAGTGAATGAGATAGAAAGCCATATCAACATCCTGCAGAGATTCCAGCAATTTGGCTTCAGTAAAAGTGTCTCCTTCTACGACTTCCAGCCGCTGCAGATCGGAAGGTTCAACTTTGTTCCTGTTTCTAACTAACAGCCGGATATCCAGATCCGCTCGATTCAGAAGCAGATCTTTAAGCCGCCTGCCGATATACCCTGTGGATCCGGTTATTAACACCTTCCTTTTCATAAAACCGTATTAATACCAACAAATGTTTTATTATGACGCTGTGTCACCTTTTCGGTTGATACTTTTCAAGGAAACCATAAAGGCTGATTAGCCAAAAACGCTCTTCATCTCCTGGATTTGCAGAGCCCGGCGTTTATGGTATCTTGTTGAACCATAAAAAGCTATTTTTTTTCGCTGTCTTATTTATCAATTTATCGTCAGTGTAACCTTGAGTGCTTCGCAGCAATGACAATCCAAGTTTCTGAAACTATTTACGATCAATATTTCAAGGCCTTGCTTGTTGGAGATAGCAGTCAGTGCCATTCCATAGTGCAATCACTGTTAAACCAAAAGCTCAATATCCTCGATCTTTATGAACTATTATTCAGGCGATCCCTTTAGATGATAGGAATTTGGTTTTTGCGCGTCAAGGCGATTTGGGTCAGATTTCCAAAGTCGTCCGGTCCTCGCGATCAGGCTTATGACACGGGAAGTTAACCTGTAAAATCCTGTTGATCGGGAAAATCCCATCCGGTATCTTCTATGGAAATCCAGACGATCTCCGGGGCGTCCCTCAGAAATTATTCGCAAGCGATAAAATCTTCAGTGGAATAAACTTCGAAATTTTACTACACCGGGAACCTCGTTCTTCAAACCGACCACTTCCCGTAGAAACGTCAAAAGGCTCCTGTAAGCACATTGACAAAGACCGGTTAGCAAAGAACGGTCATACTTGAAATAGATATGTAACATACGCTCCGACTGGCGGCGCTATTTTTACCGATGAATAAGTAAAACAGATAGACGTCGCTCTGCTCCGATTGATCATCAAAATGAAAACTATGGCCCAAATAGTGGTCAGATGAAACCGGTTTAGCTGGTAATCAGTTCCGGTTTGAGTGGTAAGTAAATCATCGATTCAGGTGGTCAATGTCACCGGCATACGCACAGGGACAAGATTTGGGACCATTATGCCACTTGACATGACCAAAAATTGATATTAAAATGATGTCATAAATACCGATCTATTACTAACTCTGAATTATAGGAATAAAATGAAAGCAATCTCAGTAAGAGGCATACCGAATGACGTCTATGCTGGTTTAGTCGCACTAGCTTCTGAAAATGGTAGAAGTTTACAGCAACAAGTCAAACAGATTTTGGAAAAAGAAGCAAAACTTTATAAAATCGGAGCACTAAATCGCATGAAAACCTGGAGACAAAAATTAAGCAACCGAGACTGGGGAAATATAAGCAGCGAAATACGAAGTGAACGAGAAAAGCGATGAAGACAATCGTATTGGATACTAGCGCATTGATGAGACTTTTTATACCTGACGGACCAATTCCTGATGGTTTGGACCAATTAATTCTTGATGCAGAGAAAGATGAAGTCGAACTTTTAGCCCCAAGCCTGATTATTATTGAGTCTGCACAAGTTTTATTCAAAAAATGGAACCAGGAGTTATTAACTAGAAATGAAGCCGAATCTCTGTTCGGCGATATTCGGTCTCTTCCAATGAGACTGTTTGAACCGGCTGAATTTATCAAAACGGCATTAAGTATCGCAATTGATCAGAACATTACCGTTTATGATGCCTTATTTGTTTCAATTGCGCAGTATTATTCTGCCACGCTAATCACTGTCGACAATAAATTAAAGAAAACCGCGATCAAGCTGAAACTTAAAACCATGTAAGAACATAGAAACAGGGGACGTTGTTGACAAAGTATACAAACTAACAATTTATTGTCAGAAATTGGAAAAGCTTTTTTACAAGGACTCGTTTGTGTACTTTGTCAGAATGTCCCCTACTTTCTTTAAAGCATACGGGGACAGACACAGGTTTTTCTCGACTTCCGATAACCTGGTCGGGTCGGGTTCGGCCTGACTAGTCCAGGCAACCGGTATGATGTGTGTTGAACCGTCCGGAAACTGGACCAACATGCCGGGAGGATCTTCCTTTCTTCTGTATTGAATTATCGGGACCGTTTTCCCGTGAAGAAAATGACAGGGATGTGTGATGGTAACAGATTGGTCGTGAATAGACCTCTGGTATGCATTGCTTTGGGTACTATGGGTTTTACTCGAATAAGTCCAGAGGACTGTGAGCGAACGCGGAACAGGCTAATTATTGATCAAGTGTGATTGTTAACGAGACCATTTTAAAATTCGCGTACCATCCGGTTTTTAAAAATTATTTTTTTAAAAAAGTTACTGACCTCGAAAGTTCAGCCAGGCAGTTGATATATGTTAATCCGATAATTGTTACCTTTTGTAGAAAAGTAACAAATTGCTGTTGCAGTAACATTTTTATA
>Ga0075122_10000997_pt1 | contig 20900 bp, 15 predicted proteins | sample AntAceMetag02UKB_FD_69790 | JGI IMG/M metagenome (GOLD analysis project Ga0075122, IMG submission 69790) | Saline lake microbial communities from Ace Lake, Antarctica - Antarctic Ace Lake Metagenome 02UKB | ecosystem: Environmental > Aquatic > Non-marine Saline and Alkaline > Saline | place...
AGAGTTGCGTCTCCAATCTCAAATTTTGGCTGTTTTCCTTAAATCACTCCTGAAATATCCCCAAAAAAAATACTGTTTGAGTTATTGCTTTTAATTTAGTGCCGGAAAAATGTCTCTATTTTCGCCTCGATGCTATTTTGACGATACACAGGTAAAATGGTGGAAACTCTGGGGATTTTTCCCCCACTGAAATGAGGTGATAAAAATTATACCCGACCCTCAGCATATAAACTTCCCTGATCTCATCAGGCTGAACACAGAGATAATCCAAGGTTTCCTTTTGTGGTGATGATTGAATATTTGCATAAGTATAGGTATCCTTGTTTCTGCCCGAACGGCCACTCCAACTGCACAAGATTCGGATTTTTCATTGAAATCAGAAGAAAGTGTTATCAATTGTTGTCTCATATACAGCAAAGTTACTATAATAGAACTTTGGAACAGGATATTTTACTGATATTCTCTGGAGTCAGCAGCCCATGAACCTCAACAGGCTACAAGAATTTGCATGGAAGTGGACCGAACCACAGACTAATGCAATTGAGAACGAACTCAGGTATTGGCAAGATCGCATCGCTTACTCTTTTCTGCTTTTTGGTGTAAGTTTTGGCTTTTTTGTACTGGTCTTCAGCGTTCATCTATCTATTGTAGAAGGCCTCTGGCAGATTGTGGTTTTGGATGTCGCTGTGTATCTCTGGATTCTGGTTCTTTTTTTCAAACGCACCTTGCCCATTGAAGTCCGGGTGTTCAGTATTAGCGGCACCTGCTACCTGCTTGGATTGATCCTACTGACTACCATCGGTCCCTTCGGTGGCGGTGGACCTGTATGGCTGTTTTTCTTCCCAATCATCACCGCCGTGTTATCCAATGTGCGCTATTCAATACTCGCTTTGTTGATTAATGTTTTGACTATCCTGATTATTGGATGGTTGATATGGTATGGCTGGTATGACAGGTATGACTGGCCTTTCATCGTTGAGCATAGCAGCGAAAAGTGGTTTGTCCTGAGCTTGAATTTCGTCCTGCTCAATACGATTTCCACTGTTGCAGTCACCCTTCTGATCAGAAGCCTGAATTTTTCTGTAACTGATAAAAAGTTTGCTATGCTCGCACTGGAAGAGAAAAACATGCAGCTTCAGGCGAACAACCATCAATTGCGAGAAGAAATCGATGGTCGGCGAAATGCCGAATCATCTCTACAAAGAAGTGAAGAAGCAAAAATTGCTATCTCTGAATGGGTCGATTTTATTGCACATGAACTACGTACACCCATTAATGGCGTGTTGGGTTTCGCAGATTTAGGATTTAATCTTCTATCTAGTCATGTTGCCGAGGACGCATTCGATATTCATGCAAATGGTTTTGATAGCAAAACAGTGGTTTCAGATTCAGATGAATTCAATTCAAAAAAAGATCCGGATTCGTCACATAAAGAACTGAACCGACGGCTACAAAAAGCCACAACATTTTTCAACACGATTAAGTTTTCAGGCACGCGGTTATCCAAACTGGTAGACGATTTACTTGATTTATCGAAACTCCAGGCCAATCGAATGGAATTTTCAGTCCAGCCGGTCAACATCTTATTACTATTTCAGGAGGCCAGGATGGAGATGGATCCACTGTTGCTGGATAAGGAACTTCAACTGGATATTACCCACAAAGATACGCCGGTTATAATTGAATGTGATGGCTTCCGAATCGGCCAAGTTGTTCGGAACCTTATCTCAAATGCAATTAAATTTTCACCCAACGAAAAAAAAATCAGTGTAACGATTGTGAGCGCATCCTCATTCGCAGACCATCGTACTGATAATTTCCCCGACTACCCAACGCCTGGTGTACTGGTCAGTATGCTTGATGAAGGGCCCGGAATTCCGATGGATGAAACCGCGATGGTCTTTGAGAAATTTCGCCAGAGCCGAATCACAAGAATTGGTGAAGGAACCGGTCTGGGTTTACCAATCTGCAAGGAGATCATCGAAGCTCATGGAGGACTTATCTGGGCAGAAAGCGAGGAGGGAGAAGGTGCCCGGGTTCATTTTATCCTGCCTTATACTTCAACGTTGAGAAATCCTGAATAGCGGGTTCCCTTTTTTACAATCGGCAGAATTCAGTGAATTATCATTTTGTAAAAAGCGTTGTATCTGCTGCTGCTGTATGGCGAAATGTGCCATTGCAACACACCGAAGTTTGGTAGTATAAACACATAACTTCACTTTCTGGTTTCAGCCTCATCGAACATGCCACGCAAAAGATTTGTTATCTAGAAATTCTGCCCAAATCCCAGCCCATAAAAGCCCATTCTGTAGTAATATAATGCGCACTTCCGTGAACTTCTAGGACACACGAATCTTCAAGTAAAAATCTTAAGAAACAAAGAAATAAACATGATTTGATGTAATTACAGCGAGTGATGCGATTGATATGAAAGGTGTACGGTTTTTTTTGGTGGAAATCTTGGAATGAGGAATTTTTGAAAAATTCTTGTCCTCGACAAGACGATTGGCTTGAGAGTTCCCAGGGATACTGAGATCCAGGGCCTGGATGGTGAGCTTCACGGTGAAAAGGCCTATCACGATTAAGACGTCTGATTCCGTTTATGTCTGTTTGCGAAAAACCAGCGGTTACCAGTTTTTATAAGGATTTTTTACCAGATTGACATTGAAATAACGGGGATCATCAGACACCTCATTGCCGACCCATTCCGGCAAGGGGAATGTCTGATTTTCATACTCAAGTTCGATTTCAGCAATGATCAGGCCCTGGTTCTCTCCTTTGAAGACATCAATCTCCCAGCAGAATCCCTCGTGTTCAACCTGATAACGTATTTTTTCAACCAAGGGTCGTTCGCAAAGAGAATCGAGCACTTGCTCCGCATCTTCTCTGGGGATCTTATATTCAAACTCCTGACGTGAAATCCCCCGGGTTCGGCCTTTGATGGTCAGAACCGCTTCAGGCCCCATGGTACGAACCCGGACTACGCATGAATCATCCGTTGGCAGATATCCCTGGCGAAAGTTGACACCCACTGCAGATTTCCGCCAACTGCTCCCACTAACGAGAAACTTTCTTTCAATCTCCATCTTCTGCTCTTCCTGATTAACGGTGTTACTGTTCCCTTCGTGGTTTTCATTGGGTTAAATCAATGTCTTCATCGTACGATAATCCACCTTGGCTGAAAAGTCGAATTAAGACTACCACTTCCCTGCTGATAACAGCCGTTGACGAAGGAGTAGCTTAATAAAATCATTGTTTTTTTTAAGATTTTACGATACCATTTATGACAAGGCTAATCTCTGACGACTGGCCTGTTCTTTTTCTTTTTATTAACCCTCTGAGTCTTCTAACCATTATCAGCTTGAACCAAGTCTGTCAGACTGTTTGCTGACAGTTTCATTCAAAATTTTAAATGGAGGTGATTAGCAGATGGAAAAAATTTGCAAACTAGGAGATGGCACGGAAGTTACCATTCGCTCTACAACAGAAAGTGATGTTGATAAATCATTTGCCTTTTTTCAATCCCTTTCGTCTGAAGAAAAAGCATATCTTCGAGTTGACGTTGCAGATCAAAAAGTCGTGGCACAAAGACTTGGAAATCAAGGGCTTCGAAAAGCCAGGAGACTGGTTGCGCTGCTTGATGATGAAATTGTGGCAGATGGCGCCATAGAACTCAAAAGTGCCGGATGGGAATCCCATATTGCAGAACTGCGACTGCTGGTTTCTGATGCGGCGCAGAGAAAAGGTCTCGGAATGGCAATGGCAGAAGAATTATATCTGCTGGCAGCAAAGGAAAAGGTTGAGGAGATTATTGTCAAGCTCATGGCACCACAAGTTGAGGCCCGTAAGATTTTCTTGCGACTCGGATTTCATGATGAAGTGGTGCTGAAGAACTATGTCAAAGATGTCCGCGGTATGAAACAGGATTTGCTGATTATGCGCTGTAACCTTGATGCACTGTGGAAGGAGCTGGAAGGCTCTTTCAATGAGGAACAGAAACTGGAAAGCCATTAATAAATTGTCTGCACCGTACGCCTTCTGTCATATGAACTGAACGTGATGACCGGATCTGTCAGTACATCATGATCCGGTCATCCCCTCCCCCGCCAACTAACAAGGCTTCGGATAACAACACGGATAAGTAAAGAGCGGGAGACCTCCCTGATGGATCAAAATTGAACTAATTATTGATTTCTCAATGATTGACAGAGTCAATGTGTTTGAATAGAGTAAATGTAACGTTACTATAGCGTTACCGTTTTTCTTTAGAAACCCTCCCCTCTGACGAAAAACGCTTCAGACTGACTGACTTTTTACTTCACCAAATCAAAGCAATGGACACGATGAAAAACCAAACACTGGACCCAAAACTGGCCGGTTTACTGCTGGAATCGATGGCAGACGGGGTCTTCACACTAAACGAAAATGGCGTAATCACCCTTTGGAACAAGGCGATTGAACGAATCACCGGATACAAAGCGGATGAGGTTTTGGGCAGGAGCTGTGACATTCTTGACTTTAACCTCTGATTTGGTAAAGGATGCACCTCAGGTCTTGAGGAGTGTGGTGTTATTGAACACAAAAAAGTCGATGCCATCGAGTGTATGTTGCGACATAAGGACGGGTACAGCGTCCCTGTTCTAAAAAATGCCAGGTTGCTTGAGGATGAGACCGGCAAGTTCAAAGGCGTTGTAGAGACAGTCACAGACCTGACAGAACTCAGCCGAACGCGCATGAAGGTGCAGGAGGTCAGTCGCAAACTGGGTGAGGTCTATCGCTACGATAATATTATCGGGAAAAGTCGAGCCGTACAAACCGTGTTTTCAGCGATCGATTCAGCATCCGCCAGCGAGGCAACCATTCTGATTCAAGGTGAAAGTGGTACCGGAAAGGAGTTGGTGGCTGGCGCGATCCATTTTCACAGTGTTCGCTCAACCAAACCCCTGGTAACAGTCAACTGTAGCGCACTGTCTGAATCTTTGCTGGAGAGCGAACTGTTCGGTCATGCCAAGGGAGCCTTTACTGGTGCTATAAAGGACCGTACCGGGCGATTTGAAGATGCAGACGGCGGCACGATATTTCTGGACGAAATTGGGGAGTTGAGTCCATATATCCAAGTTAAGCTACTGCGTGTTCTCCAGGAACGCGAAGTGGAGCGAGTAGGAGAATCTAAAAAGCGGAAAGTGGATATTCGGATCATTACTGCCACCAATAGGGACTTATACAGCCTGATTCGCACAGGTCAATTTCGAGAGGATCTCTATTATCGGCTCAAGGTATTCCCGATCCTTGTCCCTTCTTTAAGAGAACGTAAAGAGGATGTCGCCCTGCTGGCAGAGCACTTTATCACGACGCAAAACAAAAAAACCGGCAAGCAGATTAAAGAGCTGGGAAAATCGGCCTTGCGTGTGATGATGGATTACTCCTGGCCGGGAAATGTGCGTGAATTGGAAAACGCCATCGAGCACGCTTTTGTAATCTGCTCTAGTGACTCAATTGATGTCTTTGATCTCCCTCTGGAAATCCGACAGACTGAGTATCGCCCGCCCCTTTCAGTCCCCTTCAATCCACAGGCACAAACCGATTATTCGACCAAGAAGCTCACTCGGGAGTACCTGATTGAGGTCCTTGGCGAATGTGACTGGAATAAAGCAGAGGTCGCCCGACGGGTTGGACTCAGCCGTACGGCTATCTGGAAATATATGAAAAAATGGGACATTCCCTTGCAACAGGAGGAACAAGAGACATCCTGATTTTTATGGCACAGTGAGTGCAAATATACTTCTATTCGCCGAAGCCACCTCAATTTATTTTGAAGGGTAACGGATCAATTAATAGTCATCATTAAATCAATTGCAAATCGTCATCGGACAAGTCGTCCCCGCTTTTCTCTTTACGTAAAAGAGTACTAGGGGATGTGAATCTCAAAGAGACCTGTTCGGGGTAACGATAATTCAATTATAAGGTAACCATGGAAGAGAATCATCACAAAGTCATTATCCTGGGCACAGGCCCAGCCGGTTATACAGCCGCTATTTACGCAGCTCGCGCTAACCTCAATCCAATGATACTCACCGGCCCCCAGAAAGGTGGACAGTTAACGACGACCACGGAAATTGAAAACTTTCCCGGTTTTCCAAAAGGCGTCGACGGTAATCAGTTAATGAATGATATGGAACAGCAGGCCTTGCGGTTCGATACCGAAATCGTTTTTGCGCAAGTCACGGATGTCGACCTGTCAAATCGGCCTTTCAGAATCACAGCAGGAGACAAGTCCTATACCAGTGATACCTTGATAATCGCCACCGGCGCCTCAGCTCGTTATATTGGACTGGAAAGTGAGACTCGCTTCAAAAACAAGGGCGTCTCTGCCTGTGCGACTTGCGACGGGTTTTTCTACAAAGGACAGAAAGTAGCCGTCGCAGGCGGCGGTGACACAGCACTGGAAGAAGCCGGTTATTTGACCAACTTTTGTGAAAAGGTCTATCTGATCCATCGGCGAGATGAGTTTCGAGGTAGCAAAGCGATGCAGGATCGAGTGCTTCAAAACCCAAAGATCGAAGTTGTCTGGGATTCTGTCGTGGAAGAGGTGATTGGCGATGATGCCAAAGGCATGACTGATCTCTCAGTTAAAAACGTGAAAACCGGTGAGATTAAACAATTGGGAACAACTGGGTTGTTCGTCGCTATCGGGCATATACCGAACACCGATATTTTTAAAGGGAAATTGGCGCTGGACGATAAAAACTACATCAATGTGGAACACGGTTCCACCAAAACAAACGTGGAAGGTGTCTTTGCCTGTGGCGATGTGGCAGACAGTAAATATCGTCAGGCCGTAACTGCCGCCGGAACTGGATGTATGGCAGCTATTGATGCAGAACGCTGGCTGGCGGAGCAATAGATTTGGTCCACCAGTGGTAACAGCGGCACTCCGTTTCTAAAATGAATTCAACTCCTTCAACATGCGAATGGGTTGTTTCATTAAATCCGGGTTTTTATCCAGGTGGATCAGGCCAGAGATGGTAAGGATCCGGGTTTCCACAATAGATTTCCCTTTAGGCCCCGTGGTTTTAACAATAACCAACGAACCCATTTTCACCGCCAGGTTCTCAATTTTGGCGGTGAGGGCTAAGAATGCTGCAGTTGCTTTGTCCAATACCGTTTCAGGTTCCTCAGTTCTGTTGAACGACTCCTCTATCTCATAGATTTTATCGTAGACACCGAGCAGCGTTAGTTTGTCTCGGGAGACCGCCATGCGTTGTGTATAGACATCCGGTTTCTTATTCGGGTTGTAAAATCGGAACCCGGCTGTATTAACCACCTTGATCGCGGCCTTGTACATCCTTCCCAGCTCAGCTTTTTTCTCTGTCCCCACATAAACGTAAACCGGAAGATGTCGATTGAGCTTCTGATGTTTATAGTTTGAATTGATAGAGTTGAAAGAGATATACTCGTTGAACGAATTCTGCAAAATATAGATCTGATCACGCAGGCGGGTAATCTCCTCTTTTTGTTCCTTCTCCAGATCTTTGATTTTTCTTTCGTAGTAATTGTAGTACTGCTTCATGTACTTATTCTTCGGACCTGCAGCTACCAGTCGCGTCCCCTCTTCCGTATCGGTAAAACTCTCGAAATTTTCGATGAATTTCTCTGCCAGAGATTGCGCCTGTTTGACATAGGCGGTTTCATATTTCCAGGTATTTTTGGGGTTCAGGATGAAGCTGTCCACACCCTTGAGTTTGGTTGGAATCTGCAGCCCGAAGGTCCGCAGTTCCTCATACTCCTCCTCATCAATGGAACCATCCAGAATGGCCTTGATAATGGCTCGGGTATCCTTGAGATCGATTCGCTTCCCCATCCCATAACCGCCACCGGTCCAGCCCGTATTGACCAGATAAGCGGTTGATCCATGCTCTTCCATTTTGCGTGCCAGTTCCTGCGCGTAAACAGTGGGATGCTGCAGCAGAAAGGCCGCTCCGAAGGCCGGTGAAAAGGTGTGAATGGGTTCTTTGATCCCCTGTTCAGTGCCTGCCAGTTTCGATGTGTAGCCACTGAGGAAGAAATACATGGCCTGATCTCTGGTCAATTTTGAAACAGGGGGAAAAACACCAAAGGCATCTGCTGTCAGGAAAATGATCTTCTTCGGATGAGAGCCTTTGGAAATGGGTCTGACAATGTTATCGATGTGATCTATGGGGTACGAAACCCTTGTATTCTCAGTTTTTGATGCATCCGCGAAATTTATTTTACCGGTTTTTTTATTGAACACCACATTTTCCAGCAGGGCATCTTTCTTGATCGCATTATAGATATCAGGCTCCTTCTCCTTGGCGAGATTGATACATTTCGCATAACACCCCCCTTCAAAATTAAAGACACCGGCATCATCCCAGCCGTGCTCGTCGTCACCAATCAGATACCGATCAGGATCTGCCGAGAGGGTGGTTTTCCCGGTCCCGGAAAGCCCGAAAAAAATGGCAGTATCACCGTTTTTCCCCATGTTGGCTGAGCAGTGCATGGCGGCGATATTATTCAACGGCAGAAAATAGTTCATCACAGAAAAGAAACCTTTCTTAATCTCTCCGCCGTACCATGAACCACCGACCACTGCCATTTTTTTAGCTAGATGAAATGCCACATAAACGTCACTGTTCAGGTTGTGATAGACCCATCTATCGTTCACTGTTTTGCAGGCGTTGAGCATCACAAAATCCGGCTTGAATGTCTTCAGCTCCTCATCTGTCGGACGAATGAACATATTTTTCACAAAATGGGACATCCAAGCGACTTCGGATATCACGCGGATGCGAATACGAGTGTCTTCATTCGCCCCACAGTATGCGTCCGTAACATACAATTTTTTACCATTCAGCTGGGAGGTACTGGTTTCCAGCAGATCGTTCCAGACCTCTTCGGAAATGGGTTTGTTGTCGGACGCAGCCCGTTGAGGCGATTCCCACCAGATTTTATCTTCTGAACTGCTCTCTTTGACAATATATTTATCTTTAGGCGATCTACCGGTGAAGACACCTGTGTCTACTGCAACAGCTCCCAGGCTGGTAACATACCCTTTTTCGTACCCCTCAAGTGAACTGTCGGTTTCATGCTTGTAGAGCTCGTCATAGGAAAGATTGTGGTAAATCTTATCAACTCCGGTAATGCCATATTGTGAAAGGTCGAGTTTCTTATTTTTCATCATAAATTCCAGCAGCGTGATTATCCAGCAGAGCGATTTTTCCGGGGAAACCGGTTAGTAAATACTTAAACTCTAAAATTAAAATCTAATCCAAAGGGGGAAAACTGTCAATCGAAGGCAATTGCTATATGGTCTCATAAATCAGCCCATCAACAGTGAGTAAATACCTTGTTAATAGGCACTGGAGAGGGGAGTCTCTATTGAATAACACCCTTCATTTTCAGGGTTTCAATCGCGTCGACTTCGTAACCCAGATCCCGCATGATTTCATCTGTCTGCTCTCCTTTCTGCGGCGCAGCGCTTTGGATCCCGGCCTGACTTTCACTGAAATAAACCGGATACCCAGGGATATTCATCTTTCCCAAGCCCGGATAGTCACAGGGGACCACATACCGGTTTAATAGAGCCTGAGGATCATGCTCCACATCTGCAATCCGTTGAATCGGAGCGAACATCAACTCATTGGCCAAGAAATCGTCCATCCACTCCCCCCGTGTTCGTGTCGAAAAAACCTGGTCAAAAATAGCAATTAATTCTGGGAAGTTAAGCGGACGCCCCTTTTCATCCGTGTAATCCGGATTTTCCAGCAGATCTGCCTTTCCCAGCACTTTACAGAAAGTTGCCCAGTATTTCTCGTCCGGATGGTGGGTGCACATGACCCATTCACCATTTTTGCAAGCATAAACGTTGCGGAGCGGCGAGTGATAGTTTCGATCTCCGGAAACGCACGGATCAATTTTCGAGGTATTGGCTATCATCAGATTGATGTGCTGCAACCACAGAGCACTACCATACAAAGAAACATGCACCTCCTGAGAGATTCCCTGCCTTTCACGAACCAGCAGTGCCGTCAAAATGGCATGACTCAGGGTAATCGAAGTCGCCTGGTCTAGAACACCAATCTGGATACGGGCAGGCAACTCAGCTCCAGTGGTAAACATCATCCCGGAACATGCTTGTCCCAGAGGGTCAAAAGCACCGATATTCTGCATCGGTCCTTCCGGTCCATACCCCGAGACATTGGCGTGGATAATGTTCGGGTTTATTTTGGAAAGCGTCTTGTAGTCTACACCCAGTTTTACTTTGGTTGGTTTTCTTAAGTTGGTCATAAAAACGTCCGCAGATTTCACCAGTTTGTGGAGTACTTCTCGACCCGCAGCGGTTTTGATATCGAGGCAGATGTTTTTTTTATTCCGGTTGGAGATCTCATTGACCAGGCTTTCCCCGTTGGGGGCTGTCATGTCAAGTTCTCCAACAACTGTCCAGTATCGCACGGGATCGCCACCAGCGGCTTCAATTTTAATCACCTCAGCACCCAGATCACCTAGAATCGCCCCGCCACCGGGTCCTGCATGAAAAACACCATATTCAACGACTTTAATGCCCTCCAAAGGCAGAGGGCCACTGCTCTGTTCCTTATATTCAACCTTCACTATTGATCTCCTTCTTTTTCCGTTCAATCCATGAAAACAAAACTGAATCCTTTCTAAAATCTCTTCTTCTGAAAACAAAGGATAGATGGAAAAACAGTTCCAGACAACCATAACCCGACAGAAAGAGGGGTTCTATCTTGTGTTTTCCGATGTTGTTCTAAACCCAATGTCCACCATATCTAAAGCGTTCACCCTGCCGATTGCCAATCCGGAAAAAACATGTCAGGCTACCAGCGAAAAGTAGAATAGTGAATATCGCCCTGGATTGTTGTAACTGAATAATATCTAAAAATTGAATATCAAAAACAAAATGGCACTACCCTCAACTCCAGCTGAAAAAAAAGGTTTTTTTTATGGCTGGATAATGGTGACAGGCGTATTTTTCATGGTCGCCATCACCTGCGGTTCTTTCTATAGTTTTGGTGTATTTTTCGTGCCTATCATGAAGGAGTTCGCTTGGTCACGCAGTGTGCTTTCCGGTGTCCTTTTTATATCCGGGATCACTTATGCCGCGGCTGTAACTTTGATCGGCAGCATGGCTGACCGCTTCGGATTCAAATGGGTATCCATTATCACCGCGACGTTGATGGGAGGAGGCTATATTCTGGGGGCACGGGCAGAAACTGTCTGGGAAATGTATATTTACATCGGTCTTTTGCAGGGAATAGGGGCCTGTGCAGCCATTTCACTGCCGCTGTCGATGATCGCCAACTGGTTTGTGAAGCACCAAGGATTGGCACTGGGAATCGCATCCGCCGGTATCGGCATCGGAGCCGCCACGGTTCCGTTGCTGGTCACAGCTGTCGAAACACAATTTGGCTGGCGGTCATCAATGTTGGTTTTGGGATCGTTGATTCTGTTGATTTATGTACCTATTGCACTGCTGGTGATACGGCGGCCCGACGCCGACTATATCGCTGTCCATGAAGGAAAGCGAGTAGTTGAGATCGGACAGGAAACGGCAAGCATCAACCAGGATTTTTCCTTTTTCCAGGCCCTGAAAACCAGACAATTCTGGGCCCTTTTCACCATTTTTGGATTCTGCGTCTTTTGTGTGGCATTGATCATCACCCACCTGGTACCTTTTGCCAGGGATACGGGTATTTCCCCGATGAGTGCCGCCAGTTTGCTGACAATTATGGGCCTTTGCAGTATTGGGGGGCGACTGGCTGCCGGTTTTCTGTCGGACCGTTTCGGCGCCAATAGAGTTCTCTTCAGTGGTTTATTGTTACAGGGCATGATGATGCTTTGGCTTTCGCAAATGAACAGTCAGGGGATGTTCTATTTCTTTGCGGCCTTATTTGGCCTCGCCTACGGCGCAAACCTGGTTATGGTTCCCAGACTGACGGCAGCGATTTTCGGTGTAAAATCCATGGGAGCTATCTTTGGCGGACTGTCCGTAGCCGATGGTATCGGCTTCGCTCTAGGTCCTCTCTTGGCCGGTTATCTTTTTGACATTTCCGGAACTTATACAGCCGCCTTTCTGATCACCGCCACAGCAATATTCATTGCGATGGCAGCTACGAATTTTCTCAGACATCGGCATTAACCTGCGATTGCTGTTCCTGACCTCTGTCTGTGAAATCACTGAGGAGTACCACAGGACTCTCCCGAAGTCACGCAGGTGTCTTTATCCTCTGCTTAACATCAGTAAGGCACGCTTGGCCTATTGTTTTTGTCTATAATTTGCATTAGTCTTATAAGTATATCAAAAGTCAGAATTGTTCGTCATGAAAAGAAGATCGAATATCAATGCTTGAATCGTTATGGAAAAAAGAACGAAAACAATTTTACTGGTGATAATCACACTGACCGGTATGGTAGGATTGGCTGGATCAATCAGCGCACAGGAGAGCCTGACCATGGGCAGAAGCTACCGCTCGCTGGCTATGGGACATACAGGTATTGCCAGTGCCAATGACAGTGCCGCCCTTTTCTACAATCCGGCCATTCTTGCGAATGTTGAAGGGTGGTGGCTGGATTATTCCGCCTGGACAATGGAAAACTCAGAGGGCTTTACAGCTGAAGATACCGTCCCCATGATGATTTCGCCGACTTTCCCTTATACCAACCGAAACGGAATCTCAAACGGTGACAAAGCCACTTTTTTGTCCAAAGAAAACCCATACCTGCGTGCTAATGCCGGGATCAATCTGACCATCAACCTGACGGATAAGGGGGTCTCCGTCGCAGGTAGTTACCTGATTGAAAATATTGCAACAATGACCGACAATGGGACCACTATCTATCAACGGGATGACACGATCCAGAAAGTCGGGATTTCGATCCCAATTGGGCAGGGGTCTATGGTCCTGGGCCTGGCAGCCACAAATATTCAGCGCCGTGTCGCAGAAGATGCCACAACAGATATGCTGACTGGCTGGGGTAGTCGTGAAAGCGGTACCGGATATGATATCGGTCTGATTTACCGCATGGCCAACAAGGGCCGAATTACCTGGGGTCTGGTGGCCCAGAACTATGGGGGTCTCAAATTTGACGACCCCGATCTGGAAGAGGTTGAGCAAATTGGGCTCGGGATCTCGATGAATCACGAAGTGGGGATATTCAAAATTGTTCCTGCCATCGACGTTCGGGAAATCACATCAAAAACAGATCGCAAGAACACCCTCCACGCCGGAATTGAACTGGGTATATTTCCAAATTCCACCGGTGGTAGCTACGTTACCTATCGGGCAGGCCTAAATCAAGGCTACCAGACCCAGGGGGTTGAATTGAACTTCTTCAACCACTATCTGATCGTCGGATACACGCTTTACGGTGAGGAAGTGGGAGAAGGAACCGCTAAAGTGGAAAGCAAACGGGCAATTGCCTACATCTCCCTGGGTTTTTAACCGATTTCCCTGACAAGCTCAAACCAGAACAACTCACTTCTCTTTTGTGAAGGGTTCAATCTCGAGTCCTTCTTCTCACACAAATACCTTGGCAATATTTCCTGCCCCGGAATTACAAAATCTGCGTTTTGAACATCTACAAGAGCCCAGCCGGGGAGACTTCAGTCAACTATAATATTTTTATAGCACATGTTTGAGCCTTATCGTTTAAGGGATAAAGAGTTCAGTGACGACCTTCTGAAATGCTTTATGACAGGTGGTCAATATATTGGCACAGAACTTCCAGTAAATAATCCTACAGCGTAAACAGTCACGCTTAATAAAAACGATATTCCAATCAGTTAAATAACAAAATTAACATCTCAAAAAGGAGAAAAAATGGCTGAAGTTGCTTTAGGTGAGAGTAAAGTACATACATCCGGTGAATTACCCGCTGTGGGAACTCAGGCCCCTGATTTTTTGCTGACCAAAACAGATCTCTCAGACATGAGTCTGAAAGATCTGCAAGGGAAACGAGTTGTTTTAAATGTATTCCCCAGTATCGACACAGGTGTCTGCGCGACCTCAGTGCGCCGGTTTAATGAAGAAGCAAGCCATCTTGAAAATACAGAAGTTGTTTGTGTTTCCCGAGACCTGCCTTTTGCACATAGTCGTTTCTGTGGAGCTGAGGGTCTCGAACGCGTGGTATCGGTTTCTGAGCTGCGAAACCAGGATTTTGGTAACAATTACGGTCTGAGATTTGTTGAAGGCGCCTTAACCGGCCTCTTATCCCGTTCCGTTATCGTTCTCGACGAAAATGGGAAAGTTATTTATACCGAACAGGTTCCCGATACCAGTCAGGAACCCGATTATCAGTCAGCGATAAAGGCACTTGCTTAGTTGACAGAAAAGAATGAACCGGTATGAATCCCGCTTTGTGGCAGGCGGTTCATAAATTATATTCTGAATTTATATTGCTTATTGGTATAATAATCAGTATATTCAAAAATGGGGTTAGCGTTTGTAGACCATCATTTAAAACCTAAAATGGAGAAAATATGTCCGCACTTGAATTGTTAAAAAAAGAGCACAAACTCATCCAACGATACCTTGACAATATGTCTGTTGCTCAGGATTTACTGGCAGTACGGGAAACTGTTCCCGCATCGGTGATAGATAATTCCATCCGGTTTGCAAAAGATTTCATGAATAAAACCCACCATTTCAAAGAAGAGTATGTTCTGTTTTTGAAGCTGGCAGAAAAGAAAGGGGGCGACATCGATGGACAAATCGTTTCCCTGCGTGATCAGCATGAACGAAGCCGGGGTCTTGTTGCTAAAATTAAGGAGTCCCTCGGTGGATACAAAAAAGGGGATGAAGTCTCATTCAGCACTCTGGCAGAAAACATGGGCTACTATGTCTCCCTGGAAAACCAGCATCTGTACCGTGAAAACCATGTGTTTTACCCCATGGCGGAAAAGCTTTTCTCAGCTGATGAGATGGCCGAGTTCGACGCCGAATTCGCGAAAATTGATGAAAAACAGGGTAAAGGCACTTATGAAAAAGGATTGGAATTGATCAAAGCCATCGAAGAGGACATGAAGGAAAGATTTGGTGCGGTTTACCGGGACAAGTATGAACTGATCGTCAAGGGACATCAACACCAATAGGAACAACCGCCTTTTAAGATTTATTCATCCGTCAGCGGGGTCATCGTACTCTGCTGTCGGATGAACTCTTCCACTACTGCCACCTGCTTAATAGAATTCCACTTTTTGAAAAATTAGGTTCGTGAATTTCAAAGCGTTCTCTTATTGACCTCTAGCTGATGATTCACTGCGACAGGGGTCCGCCAGAACTTCAGTCTTTGCTTGTCAAGCGTGTCTCTAATTATGAGGTTTTGTTGACTTGATCTCAAGTTTGATTTGACCTTGAATGACAATCACTCAAACAGCCACCAATTTCCGAGGAGAAACCAACAGAACCCCGTGAAACTCAGTCAACCAGAAACAGGTATAAAACAGCCTTTCCCATATTCAATACTTGCCAAGGGGGTGTTAGATTCAGCATACTGGTTGTTATAGGGGGTCATTGTCCTGGGGTGCCAGATTCCAGCCGGGTAGATCAGGTTCTGATCACAACATGGAGCTAAATAATTCATAAACCGATCAGTTACTGAAATGCTAATAATGACATGAAAATCACCACTAAATGCAGGTATGGAATCCGAGCGATGGTTGAGATCAGCCGTAACTATTCTGTCCGACCTACCACCAGAAGGGAGATCGCCTCAAGCCAGGAACTGGACGATTCCTATCTTGAAAATATTCTGTTGGACCTCAAGAAAAATGAGATTGTGAAATCGATCCGGGGAGTCAAAGGGGGCTTTGTTCTCAGCAGACCGCCGGAATCGATTACACTGCTTGAAATTATTGAATCGCTGCAAGGAGAAATCGTCCCATCTGAATGTGTGACGCTTCCTTCCATATGTGATCGTGCCTCTTATTGCGTGACCCGACCCGTCTGGCTCAGGCTGCAACAAGCCCAAAAGCAGGTACTGCTGGATGTGACCGTGCGAGATCTTCTCGACGAGGAGCTGAAAACCCGGACTTGACCCTTTTTATATTCATGTACAAAAACCGATTTTAGTTGGTAATGGCGTATGACAATTATTCTTCCCGAACTTTACCACGCGAAGTCCGCTCTTGAATCTAACAACATCACCTGCATATCTGCTGGAGACGCTGCTAAACAGGATATTCGACCGTTACGCATCGGCATTCTAAACATAATGTCCAATATTCAGACCTATGAATTCAATCTACTGTATCCGCTGAGTAAATCGATTCTGCAGATTATTCCGGTCTGGCTCAAACTTAACACTTACCATTATGATACATCCAGCCAGGAACATCTTAAAGACCTATATGTCTCCTTTAAAGAGGCCATCAGTGACAGGATGCTGGATGGACTGATTATTACCGGGGCACCTGTGGAAGAGCTTGAATTTGAAGCGATTGACTACTGGGACGAGGTGCAGAGTATTATCGGATACGCCCGTAAAAACATCATCTCCACTCTGGGAATCGGTTGGGGCGGCATGGCTCTGGCCAAAACGATCGGGATCGACAAGACCCGGCTCGATTCGAAGCTGTTTGGGGTGTACCCTACGCGCAACCTCTCAACCCACCATGTGATCACAGGGGATCTGGATGATATTTTCTGCTGTCCCCAAAGCCGGCATTCCGGGTACCCCGACACCGTTCTGGAAACCGAAAGGGACAAGGGGACACTCAACCTACTCGGCTACTCGGACGAAGCAGGTTACGTCATTTTTGAAACCACAGATAGACGTTTTTTAATGCATCTGGGACACCCAGAGTACAATTCAGGCCGTCTACAGGAGGAGAGCCTGCGGGATAAGGCTAAAAAGAGAAAGGATGTCAAGGAACCGGTTAACTTCAACCTGGAGAAACCTGTCAATAGTTGGCGTTCCCATCGAAACGAATTTTTCAGCCAATGGATAAAATACATTTATACAGAAACCAGTTACAACTGGCTGGGGTCCTGATCGATCTGTTATTGAACGGATTTGGAGTGTTTGAACTTCACCAGGATAGTGAAGTCAACGACCGTTTTGGAAGACAGCCATGGATGGCTGCCGAGAATGAGTTCAATCACAGATTGATCATGACGATTTGCTGAATTCGAGTCTAATTTTTTATTTAGGGAGGGCTCGTCCGTTGGGGGGCTGAACAGTTACAAGATCTTTTCGGTTTTTAAGATAAGTATGACGACAACATGGATTAAACCTGTCAGAGAGGAGAAGGTATGAGCAAAAAATACCGACTGGAAACCCAGGCAGTACATGCGGGACAAACACCCGACCCCACCACGAATTCGATGGCGGTGCCGATTTATCAGACCACCTCCTACACCTTCGACAGTCCGGAACATGGCGCACGCCTTTTTGCGCTGGAAGAGTTTGGAAATATCTATACGCGCATCATGAACCCCACCACCGATGTCTTTGAAAAACGGATGACGGAATTGGAGGGTGGTGTCGGAGCACTGGGGGTCTCTTCAGGCCAGTCTGCTATTTTCCTGGCCATCACCAATATCGCTGGAGCTGGAGACGAATTCGTCAGTACATCGAATCTTTATGGCGGCACCTACACCATGTTCAGCCATACCATGCGCCATTTCGGAATCACCGTCAGGTTTGGAGACGGAGCAGATCCAGCCTCTCTGGAGTCCCTGATCAACGACAAAACCCGCGCCATCTATACTGAAACGATCGGTAATCCAAACGGTAATGTCAGCAATATTCCTGTACTGGCAGAAATCGCTCACAAGCATGGCATTCCACTGATCATAGACAGCACTTTTACAACCCCATTCATTTGTCGGCCCTTTGATCACGGTGCAGATATTATCATCCATTCTGCTACAAAATTTATTGGCGGTCACGGCACCTCCATCGGCGGCATCATTATCGATTCAGGAAATTTCGATTGGGCGAAAAGTGGAAAATTCCCCATGCTCAGTACCCCAGATCCTTCTTATCATGGGATCGTTTATAGCGACGCATTCGGACCTGCGGCCTATATCCTTAAAGCACGGGTGACTTTATTGCGGGATATCGGCACAGCAGTCAGCCCCTTCAATTCGTTCCTGTTTTTACAGGGTTTGGAAACCCTGCATCTCAGAGTTGAGCGACACAGCCAGAATGCGCTCAAGCTGGCCAATTTCCTGGAAACCCATGCTAAGGTCTCATGGGTGAGTTTTGCGGGTCTACCCAGCCATAAGGATCATAAACTGGCGCTGAAACAGTTTCAAAAAGGCTTGTTTGGTTCAATTTTTACTTTCGGTGTCAAAGGCGGTGAAGATGCCGGACGTCAGTTCATTAAGGGAGTGAAACTGGCTTCACTGGTCGCCAATGTGGCAGATGCCAAAACGCTGGTCATCCATCCAGCCTCTACAACTCACCAACAACTTTCTGCCGCAGAGCAGAAAGCTGCCGGTGTGACGCCGGATATGGTTCGGGTAACCGTCGGCATTGAGCACATCGATGACATTATCGAAGACTTTGACCAGGCTCTGAACCCATGAAGGGTAAATATTGAGACTAAAACTAACTGCTAACCATATTCCTCTCGGCAGAGCGCTTGTTGAATGGCTATAAGTAAACATCACCTTGAGAATTTATTGGATCGCTAAAAATGAAAATCAATCCCAATATTCAAAAACTGATTCCCGAAATTACCAGCTGGCGTCATCAGATTCACGCCTGGCCGGAAACCGCCTTTGAGGAAAAACGAACATCTGAATTCGTCGCGGAAAAACTCACATCTTTCGGCCTCAAGGTGCACACGGGTCTGGCTAAGACCGGTGTGATCGGAACGCTGCAAAAAGGATCCCCTGATAAACCGGCGGTTGGACTGAGAGCAGACATGGATGGTTTGGATATTCTTGAGGAAAATGATCTGCCCTATCGCTCGGAAAATCCGGGGAAAATGCATGCCTGTGGACACGACGGTCACACCGCCATGCTCCTGGGAGCAGCCAAACATCTCTCCCAATGTGATGAGTTCAACGGCACCGTTCATTTTATTTTTCAACCGGCGGAGGAAAATGAAGGGGGTGCCGGGGTCATGGTCAGAGAGGGTCTATTTGAAAAATTCCCGGTGCAGGCTGTCTTCGGGCTGCACAATTTCCCAATGCTGCCCCTGGGTTATTTCGCTATAGCGCCCGGCCCCATGATGGCAGCCTTTGATATCTTCGATATCCACATCAAAGGGCGAGGAGGACACGCCGCGATGCCCCAGCAGGCTCGGGATCCCATTTTGGCCGCTTCATATTTGATCAGTCAGTTCCAGAGTATCGTCAGCCGTAACCTCGAACCCATCGAGGGCTCTGTGATTAGCGTGACCCAGATCAACGGCGGCACAGCCTATAATATTATTCCGGATGATGTATGTCTCAAAGGTACCACGCGGCATTTTCAGTCTCATATTCAAGATGCGATCGAAGCCCGCATGCGGGAAATTGTGGACGGAGTCTCAAAATCCATGGATGTCACTGTCGATTTTTCATACGAGAGGCGCTATCCAGCCGTCATCAACAACCTGGATAAGACCCAGGCTGCTATCAATGCCGCAAAATTAACCGCCGGAGATGAGAAAGTCATTAGCAATCTTCCGCCAATTATGGGTTCGGAGGATTTTGCCTTCCTGCTGCAAAAAGTGCCCGGAGCATATATGGGACTGGGCGCCGGAGTACCCGAAGACGGAGGTATGCTGCATCAATCCCGTTACAATTTCAATGATGCGCTGCTGCCTGTAGGGGTGACCTACTGGGAATCTCTAGTGAAGAGTCTGCTTCCAGTCAATGACTGATCGACCATTTTAGGATTACGTTTAATAAAAACCGTTTGGAAGCCATTAATCTGGTTTCCTTAAGCTTGCACACGGTTTTATTCCAGCAAACGGATTGCTGGCAGACACGGCTCTGTTATGGATAATCTGATACTCCTCTGACTCTCTTTTAAGAAAGATCTTTTTTCCCTTCGTTACGTTTTAGGTTCAGTATTTTAGCAGTTGTTGCCAGATGTCTACAAGGAGCAATCGTCATCCAGGACATCAGCAATTTTACACGGCATACCCATGGAAAGTATAGAATTACTTCACAATATCAGTAATATCATCATCAATACCGACTCACATAGCAGTGCACTGCAGAAAGTAGTGAGTCACTTGAGTCAGTTTCTGGAGAGTGAGGTCTGCTCGATCTATCTGCTCAACAGTACCGAAGATGGACTTCTGCTCTCGGCAACCAAAGGTCTGCACAAAGATGCCGTCGGTAAGGTCAGCATGGGATTATCAGAAGGCTTAACAGGACAAGCCTTCAGCAGCGATGAGTTTCTGATTGTCAACGATGCAACCAAACACGACCACTTCAAATATTTTCCAGGTATCGGCGAGGAGCCGTTTAACACATTCATTGGTATTCCATTAAAAAACCGCAAATCCAGCATCGGCGTCCTGGTATTTCAATTCAAGGAAAACCGGGAAAATACCCCCCTGCTCGAGAAACTCCTGATTACCGTTTCTTCTATCGTATCCGGGCTGGTACTGAAATTTAATCTACTGAAAATCACCGGCGAGGCCAAACAACTTCAGCAACAAGAGGATTTCATCCTCCAGGGCATCGCGCTTTCAGAGGGTATCGTCATCGGACGACCCGTTCATGTCATTTACAACTACATCGAAAGTACTCAGGAGTCCTTTGATCCAGAGAGTGAAGTCAGAGACCTGGCCTATGCATTTGATGTAACCAAAATCGATTTGAGTGAGTTGATCACAAAGATCGAGGAGAGTGATGAGTCCTTCAGTTCAGAGATTTTTCATGCTCACCTCTTAATGCTTCAGGACGGTT
>Ga0075122_10000999_pt1 | contig 20857 bp, 18 predicted proteins | sample AntAceMetag02UKB_FD_69790 | JGI IMG/M metagenome (GOLD analysis project Ga0075122, IMG submission 69790) | Saline lake microbial communities from Ace Lake, Antarctica - Antarctic Ace Lake Metagenome 02UKB | ecosystem: Environmental > Aquatic > Non-marine Saline and Alkaline > Saline | place...
CAAATTCAAAATCAGGCAGCGCTGGCATCCATGTCATGACTCCGGCCGGCGTTCTAAATTAATTATTTTATTAATTAATTATTCTCCTTATTATCCAATAATACTTTTAAAGATCTCTAATGCTAATAATAACTAACCGATTATGATCAGAGAGGTCTTTTTTTATTTTTACTAAAGACATGGGGAAATGTTTCTTAATTAATATTCTTATTGCCTTAACTTGCGATGGATCTATTTCACAAAGAACAGTTGCGGATATAAATGATAACTTAATAATTTTTTTAAATAATTTTCGATAATATTTTAAACCATCTTTGCCGGCGCTTAAAGCCAATTTTGGTTCATGTTTAATAGTCGGAGATTTTTTTATTTGTTTAGGCGTGAGATAAGGTAAATTCGCTAGGATTATTAGATTACTATATTTTTGTTTTATGATTGGCTCTAATAAATCACCTTGATAAAATTTTATTCTTTTATTAATTCCATGCAATTTAGCGTTTTGGCGAGCCACACTTAGGGCTGGCTTTGAAATATCTGTTGCTATAAATTTGTAATTTAGATTTAATAATTTTGCTAATGTTATAATAATACACCCTGAACCAGTTCCCACATCTACAATCGTTGTTGATTTTGGATTATGAATTGTTAAATTAAGAGTCTCGTCAATTATCAACTCGGTTTCCGGGCGGGGGATTAAGACATTTTTATTAACTATAAAATCAAAGCCATAAAATTCCTTCTGCCCGACTAAATAAGCAATCGGTTCGCCCTTAGTTCTCTTAGCTATTAGTCTATAATATTTATCAACCTGATTTTTAGTAAGCTCTTTCTCATAGTGAGTAAATAAAAACTCCCGCGATTTATTTAAAACAAAAGACAATAAAATTTCCGTTTCTAAGGATGGATATTTTACTTTAAATTTATTTAGTTTTTCAGCGCCTGATTTTAAAGCTTGCTTTATTATCATGTTTATTATAAACTATTAACTTAGCAGTCAGGAAACTGTTGATAGGGAAAATCACCAAAATTATATAAAAATCGTTCATCAGTTCCTGACTGTTGATAATTTGTGATCTTTCTAAAAACACTGTTTAAAGGTCGCCTGCTATTCTCCAAGAGGGAGCGGCTGACCCAGTTTTTTCTCTCTATGGGCGACCTTTTAAAAAACCAGCTGACTTAGCCGGTTTTTTTTAATTCTGCTATTATTTCTTCTAAGTCACCGTTTATGATTCTATCAATAGAGTGCCAAGATTTTTGGATCCGATGATCTGTAATTCTATCCTGGGGAAAATTATAAGTCCTAATTTTATCACTTCGCTCACCCTTACCAAACTGATCTTTTCTCGTAGCTGAATCTTCGGCCTGCTTAGCTTCTTGAATTTGTTGGAGAAGGCGAGAACGCAAAATTTGCAAAGCCTTGTCTTTATTTTGATGTTGAGATTTTTGATCCTGGCAGCTAACTACCAAGCCGGACGGCAAATGAGTAATGCGTACGGCTGAATTAGTAGTATTTACGCTTTGCCCACCCGGACCGGAAGAGGCGTAAGTATCAATTTTTAAATCATTAACGTTAATTTCTAAATCAATGACTTCAGCTTCTGGTAAAACAGCGACCGTGGCGGTTGAAGTATGCACTCGGCCTTGTTTTTCAGTTTCCGGCACCCTTTGCACCCGATGCGTGCCTCCTTCATATTTTAAATTTCCATATACTCCTGCACCCTTAATTTCAAAAATTATTTCCTTAAACCCGCCAATACCTATAGTGTTAGAGGTTAAAATTGCGGTTTTCCAGCCTCGAGCTTCCGCGTATTTAGAATACATTCGAAATAAATCAGCCGCAAATAGAGCGGATTCGTCTCCACCGGTTCCGGCCCTAATTTCCATAATTACGTTTTTTTTATCATTCGGATCAGCCGGTTTTAATTCTAAATCTATTTTATCTTTTAATTCATCTCTCACCTTTTCTAAATTAGGTAATTCTTCCTGCGCCATCTTAATTAAGTCTTTATCTCCAGCCTCTTTGACCATATCCTGAGTTTCTTTTATGTTGGCTTCATTTTTTTCCAACTCTAAAATCATGCTTATTACATTTTTCAACTCAGCATGCTCTTGAGAAACTTTAGTTAATTTTTCCCTATTAGCTAAAATAGCCGGATCAATTAACTGCTTCTCTAATTCATTAAATTTTTTCTTAATTTCCTCGTACATGTTCAATAAATTAAATAATATGGGGTTTAATCACACTGAAAGTAATTTCCAGTCTACAGATTTAAACTATTCAACACCACCTCTGACCCCTCCTTATCTAAGCCTGCCTGCCGGCAGGCAGGGAGGGGCTAGGGGTGGTCTAAATTTTATCAATAATGCCAACAAAAAAGTAATCAGTTATGATAATTACATTTTAGCATATTTCAACTAAAGTGATAATTACTAAATTACCAATTACTTTTTAAAATGTTATTTTTCGATTTTTTTTGTTTTAACAGTTACTTCCTTTTTAGCTTTAATTTTAGCCTGAGCTGCTCGTTTTACTTTCTTACCTTTCCTAACCTTAGCTACTTGCTTTTGCGCGTCCACCTTAGCCTGAAATTTTTCTACTCTACGAGCAGTATCAACGAGTTTTTGTTTGCCAGTATAAAAAGGATGGCAGGCTGAACAAAGCTCTGTCTTAATTTCTTGGACCGTAGAACCAGTAGTAAACTCATTACCGCAGGCGCAAATAACCTTAGCATTTTTATAATATTTTGGATGAATGTCTTTTTTCATGGATATAGAATATAATAATAAAAAGCACAAAATATGTGCTAAAATTATACTAACATGAAAAAAAAAATAAAGCAAGAACTATTTGACAATGCGCGCACATTGCTACCAATGCTTGACAAATATTTTATAGCATGCTATACTAATTTATTCGTAATTATATAATCTATTGTTCTTAATATAATAAATAATATTTTGAAAGGAGTAAATAATGGATAAAAAAATTTTGTTCGTTATTGTAGGATATTTTCTTATTTTTGTTGCCTTGTGGGTTAAAAGCAGTAAAAAAATTGATGATAAGGAGCCTGACTCTTGGTGGAAAAATTTTTTTATTTGCCTGTTCTGGCCAATTTTAGTCTCAGGAATTATGACTTTATTAGAAGCCATTAAAGAGTTGATGGGCAATAAGTCGCCAGAGCAACAAGAAAGGCACTGGGATGATATGGCAATTTCGTTGAAATATTGGACAGGGGAAAACCTTACCGGGAAAGAAGTTAAAAAAAGATATAACGAGATATCTCCGTCTACTTTTAAATTTTATGCGGGATCTTGCATATTCCTGATCGGGTCATTTATACTTATCATGCTGACAGCCCTTTTGTGACATTTCTGTTGATAGAAAAAATCCGACAAACAATAAAACCGTCGAGAGTAATCTGGCGGTTTTTTTATTTATTTTAATTTTTTTATGTTATAATATTTATATGACTAAAATTACTAATATTGCTAAAAATACGTCTTATTTGACCCTGGCCTTAATTTTGCAAAAGGTTATTTCTTTTACTTATTTTACGCTTGTGGCGAGGAGTTTAGGGCCGGAAAATTTAGGGGTTTATTATTTTGCTATTTCTTTTACTACAATTTTTGCTATTTTTATTGATTTAGGCCTGATTAATGTTTTAACCCGAGAAGTAGCTAAAGATAGAGATAAAGCCGAAAACCTTTTAGGTAATGTCTTAACTATTAAAATTCCCTTAGCACTAATATCAATTTTAGGTGTGGCAATTATAATTAATCTATTGGGAAAACCAGAGTTAGCCATTTATCTAGTATATTTATCCTCTATTAGCATGATTCTAGATTCGTTTACTACTACTTTTTTTGCAGTCATCCGCGGCTGCCATAATTTAAAATTTGAAAGCATTGCTTCAATTATTTTTCAATTTATTGTTCTAATTTTTGGCTTATCCGCGCTTTATTTAGGATTAGGTCTATACTATATTATGGGCGCCTTAGTTTTAGCTAGTATTTTTAATTTTTTCTATTCTGCTCTAGTACTCTGGCGGAAAATGCATATTAAAATTAAACCAAGCTATGACCCTGTTCTGATTAAACTCATTATAAAAATTAGTATCCCATTCGGTTTGTATGCAATTTTCCAGCGAGTTTACATGTATCTTGATTCAGTTCTTTTATCAATACTAGCTGGGAATGTCTATGTCGGACTTTACCAGGTAGCTTTTAAAATAATTTTTGCTTTACAATTCCTGCCTTTAGCGTTTATGGCTTCACTTTATCCGGCTATGAGCTATTATTGGAAGAATAACAAAGAGCAACTAAATATATCTTTTGAGCGAGCCATAAATTATCTAATTATTATTTCTCTACCCATTAGCTTTGGCATAGTTATTTTAGCTGATAAAATAACTCTTATTTTTAAAAGCGATTTTAACGAAGCAACTCTGCCACTGCAAATTGCTATTATTGCTTTAGTATTCATCTTTTTAAATTTTCCTATTGGTGCCTTGCTTAATGCCTGCGATAAGCAAAAAATTAATACAATTAACATGGGTATTGTTATGATAGCTAGCGTTATTTTAAATATAATTTTAATTCCGCGCTATCAGGCCGTCGGCGCTAGTATCACCGTGCTCGCAACTAACGCTTTAATGTTTATCTTAGGAATTTATTGGGTACCGAAAATTATTAAAATCAGAACTAGAAAAATAATTTGGCCTTTCTTAAAAGCGTTTTTGGCCGCTGTTATTATGGGTTTAGTAGTCTATTATCTAAAACCGAGTATAAACATATTTTTAAATATAGCTTTAGGCGGAATAATTTATTTCATTATTTTATTTTTAGTGAAAGGATTAAGGAAAGAAGATATAGCAAGTATACTTAAATCATTTTTTTCTAAATCAAAAAATCTGTCTAAATCTATTTAAATCCATTGCAAAAATAGATTGATTAATAAATTACACATGAAAACTCTACTACTCACACTTGAATATCCGCCGTTTAAAGGCGGAGTTGCTAATTATTACGGCAACCTAATTAAATATTGGCCTGTTGCTGATAAAATTTTTGTTTTAAATAATAATGAAAAAAAACTAATTAAAAATTGGTTTTGGCCGAAATGGCTTTTAGCGATTTGGCAATTAAAAAGAACTGTTAAAAAACTCGGCATCCAACATGTTTTAGTTGGACATATTTTACCCTTAGGGATAGTCACTTATTTTTCAGGCGTAAAGTACTCCGTAATCTTGCATGGCTTAGATTTTAGTTTAGCTACTGCAAAAGCGGGAAGAAAAAAACGGTTATCCAGAAAAATATTAAAAAAGGCGGAAAATATAATCTGCGCTAACTCCCATACAGCCGGCCTGGTAAAAGATTTTTTAAAAAATGATATTAGCAATAACAAAATTATAGTAGTAAATCCCGGAGTGAGTGACCAATCAAAAAGAGACATAAAACGCGAAGCGCAAATTAAGAAAAAATACAATTTAAAAAATAAATTTGTTATCTTAACTGTTGGCCGTTTAGTTAACCGAAAAGGCGTAGATATGGTTTTAAAAGTTCTACCTAAGGTTTTAAAGCAGGTTTCTAACCTACATTACGTGATTGTCGGGAATGGACCAGGCTTAGGTGGGATTAAAAAGTTAATTACCAAATTTAATTTAACTAACCATGTAGAAATTATTACTAGAGCTGATGATAAAAATAGAAATGCCTGGTATAATATCTGCGACACTTTTATTATGCCGGCCAGACAAATTAGAAACGATTTTGAGGGCTTTGGCATTGTTTATTTAGAAGCTAATTTAGCCAGTAAACCGGTTATTGCCGGTGATAGCGGGGGAGTGCGGGACGCTGTGCAGGATAATCTTAACGGCTTATTAGTAAATCCTATAAGTTTAAAAGAAATAAGCGCTAGCATAATTAATTTAGCCAGTGATGGAGATCTAAGAAAAATCTTAGGTGAGCAGGGAAAAATAAGAGCAAGAGATAAATTTAATTGGGAAAAACAAGTTAGGTTAATTTATAATGCTTTAGAAAATAAAAAAGCGCCTTAAGAGACGCTTTCTGAAGAAATGATAATTTTTATACCTCGCCACACAAAATAAACGATGAGAAACGGAAAAAAGGTGGATATAATATTAAGATAAGCAGGCGAATTAAAAAATTTCACAAAAGCATAGATAAGAGCTAAAATCAATCCAAGAAGAGGGAAAAGAACAGCTTGCAGTTGAAGCTGATGAGAGAGCCAATCTTTAGTTGCAAATGTAAAAATTAATATTACAATAGAAACTAAACAAAGCGATGAATAATCGACTGAATATCGCCCAACATCAAAAAAAGAAAAATTAAATTCAAACATGGCCCTATCCTTTCTATTTTTTATCTATAAATATCAAAGAGCATAATTGTAATAATATTCTAATAAATTTTTTAAAATAAGTCAATGATAAGTGTAATTATCCCGGTTTATAATCAACCTAAAAAATTAGAGCAATGCCTTGAGAGCTTAAGTAAGCAGACCTATAAAGATCTAGAAGTTATTATTGTAGATGACGGCTCTAAAGAAAAAGTTACCTGCAGAATACCTAACGCTAAATGCCGGATTATCCATCAGGAAAATAAAGGCGCGCCAGCGGCTAGGAATAGGGGATTTAAAGAGTCTACAGGTGAGTATGTCCTGTTTTGCGACGCTGACGCAATACTAGAGCTAATGGCTTTAGAGATTATGCTAAATATTCTAGTTAACCATGCGCAAGCCAGCTATACTTATAGTAATTTTTTCTGGGGCAGGAAACTTTTTCGTTTAAAACAATTTTCTAAAGAGGAAACACAAACCCAACCTTGCATTCACACTACGTCTTTAATTAGACGTGAACACTTTCCGATCCACGGCTGGGATGAATCAATAAAAAAATTGCAGGACTGGGATATTTGGCTTACTATGCTAAGAGAAGGCCATACCGGTATCTGGATAGATAAAATTTTATTTAAAATTAAGCCAGGCGGAACTATGAGTTCCTGGCTGCCTAAGTTTTTTTATAAACTTTTTCCGTTTTTACCGCAGGTTAAAACATATAAGCAAGCAGTTAAAATAATAAAGCAAAAACACAATATTTTATTCTAAAATTATAGATAATATAATGATAATAACTTGATAATATAATGATAATATAAATATTAAATTTTATCTTAAGTTAGCGAAATTTATTAGTTAATAAATTTCTTCCTAAATACTCATGACAAAAATTTTTAATAAAAACTTTAAACTAATTATTCTGCTAATAATGTTCACTGAATTAGTCTCTTTTCTCGGCTATCTCTGGCCGGATTTTAGGCAAATAGCTTTTTTTGTAGTGGTTGGTCTTGTTTTAATTTTATCCTTAATAGATTTAAAGTTTGGAATCTTAATCTTATTAGCTGAATTATTTATCGGCTCAAAAGGGTATTTATTTTATTTCGCTGGCAAGGGAATAATAATTTCTATCCGTATAGCTCTTTGGCTTATTGTTATGGCAATCTGGGCGGCTAAGAAGCTGATAAAGAAAAATAAAAAAGAGTTAAAGCCGTACGCTTATTTTATACCTTTATTTTTATTTATCGTCTGGGGTTTAGTTAACGGCTACTTAAACAATAATAACTTTAATAATATCTTTTTTGATTTTAACGGCTGGCTATATTTTGCCCTGCTTTTTCCGTTGGCTAATTTTATGCGCCGGCCTAATTCTATATATGAAATTACGCAAATTTTTATAGCTTGTTTAATTTGGCTTAGCTTTAAAACTTTAATTCTATTTTTTATATTTTCTCATAATTTTAATACTTTGACTTATGAAATTTATCGTTGGGTGAGGGAAAGCGGGGTAGGAGAAATAACAAAAGTCCAAGGTGGCTTCTACCGTATCTTTTTCCAATCCCATATCTATATCCTCTTAGGGTTTTTTATCCTCTTAATATTTTTAGCTAATCAAACTTTTAAAAATAAAAAAAATATTATAGTTTACGGATTATGGCTTACTGTACTTGGGTCAATAATTATTATTTCTTTTTCTCGCAGTTTTTGGGTTGGAGGTATAATTGGTTTTTTAATTTATTTTGGCTTCCTTATAAAAAAATATAATTGGGAAAAAATTTTTAAAATTTTAGGATTACTTTTCTTAAGCGCCTTTGCAACAATTTTATTAATCACAACAATTCTATATTTTCCTTATCCTGAACCTTTAGGTGGATTTAATACTAAAAAAATATTATCAGACCGCATAACCGAAACTGATGAAGCCGCTATTTCTTCCCGCTGGCAACTCTTGCCAAAACTTTGGGAAGAAATTAGACAAGCTCCAATTTTAGGGAAAGGCTTTGGTACAACCGTCACATATTTAACAAAAGACCCTAGAGCTTTAGAAAATAATTTAAACGGAGAATACACAACCTACGCTTTTGAATGGGGTTGGCTTGATATTTGGTTGAAGTTAGGAATTTTCGGATTATTGGCTTATCTTACCTTACTTGGTAAAATAATACACGATGGCTTTAAAAAACGCGCTAACAACCTAATTTTAGGCTTAACAATAGGCGTAATTGTAATTTCGGTGGTAAGCTTTTTTACCCCTTATTTAAACCATCCGCTTGGCATTGGATATTTAATACTTGCTAGCTTAATAATTAGTACTCCGACTAAGAAAATATCCGATATTTCTTATTGACTTTTTTTTTAAAGCAAGGTAAATTTAAAGCATAAAATTAACAAACTCATCCAAGGAGGACGGAGGGTTTGTTTTTTTGTTTTTTGACAACAGAATATGTAGGTTCACAAAATATAAATCTAACAACAGAAGGGAGCAGTAAGATGAATAAAATGCTCAACTTTTTCAGGACACCGGCTTTATCAGAAATAAAAGCTGGCTTGAAGTTAGGAGAAATTCAACAAATTGCGCCACAAGTTTCTGGCTTAGAAACTGAGATGCACTTTTATGTTGAAATTTCTGCACCGCTAACTGAAGAGGAACATCAACGATTAAATTGGCTACTGGCGGAAACTTTTGAACCTGACCAATTTGGATCTATCTCTTTCCTAAGGACAAATAGTGAAATAATCGAAACCGGACCGCGTTTGGGTTTAGTAACGCCCTGGTCAACAAGCGCTGGAGTTATTTTTAAGGCTTGCGGTTTGAGTAAAATTAATCGGATTAAAAAGGTCTTGCGCTATTGCCTTGTTATCGAAGACGGTCCGGAATTAAATAAGGATCAGGATATCCAAATCGCCGCAATACTTCATGACAAAATGACCGAAGAAATTTACAAAAAACAACTTACAACTTTTGACCCGGGAATTACACCCGAGCCAGTGCAAGTCATCCGCCTGATAGAAGACGACATGCCGGCCCTAGAAAAATTCACTAAAGAGTATGGTCCGAGTTTTACATCAGCCATGAAAGAGTATATTTACAATTATTTTGTAAAGACACTCAAACGTAATCCGACTGATGTTGAACTTTTCATGTTCGGCCAAGTCAACTCTGAACATTGCCGCCACCATATTTTTAATGGAAAATGGATAATTGACGGCAAACATATGCCAAAAACTTTGATGGATATGATAAGGAGTACAGTTAAGGCCAGCCCGGGAAATTTAACCGTCGCTTTTTCCGATAATGCGGCCGTTACAGAATCCATATTGGTTCAGGCCTTAATTTCTACACAACCGCATATTGCTTCTGATTTTAAAGTTGTTACTGTTTGTCGGGGATTTGTGATAAAAATTGAAACCCATAATCATCCGACAACAATTTCGCCATATGCAGGAGCGGCTACAGGTGTAGCAGTACGACGCGATATTTTTGGTACTGGTCAAGGCGCTGTGCCAATCGGCCATCTAGCCGGATATTATGTGGGTAACCTTTTTATCCCTGGATACAAACTTTCTTGGGAAAAAAAGTATATCTCTTACTCTCCAAAATTTGCAACTCCTTTACAGATTCTGGTTGAAGCTTCAAACGGCGCTTCTGATAATGCCAACTGTTTCGGCAATCCGGTGGTTCTTGGTACAATAAGATCATTTGAGCAGATTGTTGATGGCACGCATTTTGGTTATCGCAAAACCGCTATGATAGCCGGAAGTTTCGGTTATATCGATGAACGCCATATTAAAAAAGAAACACCAAAAAAAGGAATGTTAATTGTCCAAACCGGCGGTTTATCACTCCCGATCGGAGTTGGCGGTGGATCTGGTTCAAGCAAGGATGCCGGTGGGCAGAATCTTAAGTTAGATTATAATTCAGTCCAGCGCGATGATGCTTTTACTGAAAGGTTAAATCTTGATGTAATTCGCGCCTGTTCTGAATCAGGAGACAAAAATCCAATTGCCATTTTAACTGATTTAGGTGCTGGGGGTAACTGCGTAGCTGTACCAGAAGCTGCTTTCCCGGCCGGAGCAAAGGTAGAAATAAGAAAAATACCTTGCGGCGATAAAACCATGACAGTTTGGGTTTTTTGGTGTAACGAGGCGCAAGAACGGATGGTATATTTAATTTGGAAAAGTGAATTATCTCTTTTTCAATCAATCTGTGAACGCTTCCGCTGTCGAATGGCTGTTATTGGCGAAATTACTGGCGACGGTCAATTTACTCTCACAGATAATCAAACTAAACAAGCCGCATTACCGCAGGAAAAAACTCCTATTGATGTATCAATGGATTGGCTCTTAGCGGATTTACCGCAACGTACAATTGACTGTAAAACTATTACGCGGCGTTTGGAAACGCTACAAATTCCAAACGTTTCAGTGCTCGAACATCTTTGTCGCGTTTTTCGCCTAGTAGATGTCAGCTCAAAGGAATTTTTAACGCAAAAAGCTGATCGGACCGTTGGCAATCGCAGCGCGCGACAACAAGAAGTCGGCCCGTTGCAGCTTCCTTTGGCTGACTGCGCGGTGATGTCTAATGGGCCATTTGGTAAAACAGGTAATATAATTAGCATTGGAGAACAACCAATTGTAGGCTTAGTTAATAACGAGGCCGGAATTAGAATGAGTATTGGTGAAGCCCTTACTAATGTTTTCGGAGCGCTAATGAAAAGCATGAGCGATCTTAATTTTTCAGCCACCTGGCAATGGCCTTTTACTGAAACAGGAGAAGAGACTAGATTGTATTCGGCTGTAGCCACTGCCAGACAATGCTGTATTGATCTTCTAACCCGTATTGGCGTAGGTAAGGATTCACTTTCCATGATCCTTAAACAACTAGAGGACGATGGAACTAACATTCATTCAATTCTAGCTCCTGGCACAGTGCAGATGGTTGCTTTTGGGCCCTGTAATGACATTAATAAAATTATTACCCCAGATATACAAAGGCCGGGTGAAACTAAATTAATGTTCATTGATTTAGCCGGGGGTGCTAAGCGTTTGGGCGGTTCAGCTCTTTTACGCGTTTATGAGCAAATCGGCAATGAAGCGCCTGACTTTGAATATCCGGAATTTTTTCGGAAGGCGTTCAAAGCAGTGCAAAAGCTTAATCGCCTTGGTTTGATTCTTTCCGGTCATGACCGTTCAGATGGTGGATTAATCGGCTGTACCTTGGAAATGGCTTTTGCCGGAAATTGCGGTTTAAATCTTAATCTTCGTAATAGTCGCTTGGGGAAAGGTAGTCGAGATGAGATTCTCTTTAACCAAGAACTTGGTTGGGTTTTTGAATTCTCGCCTGACGACTATAATTGTATTCGCGATATTTTGCGACGTCATGGTTTATCTGAACATTGCCACGTGATCGGAAAAACGACTTCTGATAAAAAAATTAACGTTTATCATAATGGAAAGAATGTTTTAAGCGAATCAATGCCTAAACTCCGGGCAATTTGGCGCGAAACGTCTTTCCGTTTAGATGAACTTCAAGCTACACCAGAGGCAGTCGCGGCTGAACGCAAAAATACTTATAACCGAACTGGGCCGAAATATTCTTTATCTTTTACTCCGAAGAAAACACCTCAATCAGTGATGATAAAGAAAATCAAACCCACAGTAGCTATTTTATTGGAAGCCGGAATTAACGGCGGTCGTGATGCAGCCGAAGCCTGCTATTTAGCCGGCTTTAATGTCCGAAATATTCATATGACAGAATTAATTTCGGGCACAGCCACATTAAACGATTGTCAATTTATGTTTATGCCTGGTGGTTTTTCTTTCCGGGACACTTTGGGCGCTGGTAAAGGCGGAGCAGGAGTATTCCAATTTAATCCACGAGCGGCTGACCAATTAAGCGCTTTTATGGATCGAGAAAATACTTGCGGCTTAGGCATTTGCAATGGCGCTCAAGAGATGTTACTTTTAGGCACTGCACCTTGGCCGGGAATTTCAACTATCGAGCGACCGCGATTTATCCATAATCTTTCAGAACGATTTGAACATCGGTTAGTCACGATAAAAATTCTGAGAAATAATAATTCTATTTACCTCAAGGAAATGGGAGGATCGATTCTCGGCGTTATCATTTCCCACGGAGAAGGGCGTTTTCATTGTCCTGACCCAAAAATATTAGAAAAAATCCTTGCTGAAGATTTGGCGCCGATTCGCTATGCAGATGACCAAGGTCATATTGCTATGGATCAAGATCGCCCCTTTAACCCTAATGGATCTTTCCTTGGAGTTGCCGGGCTTTCATCAAGAAATGGTCGATTTTTAGCGACGATGACTCATTTCGAGCGTTTACCTTTAAACAATCTTTATCCATGGCAGCCGAGAGAATGGAAAAATCTCAAGGCTTCGCCCTGTCTTAAAGTATTACAAAACGCACGTGAATGGTGTGAACAAAGTTAAACCTTATAACCGGCCCCTGTCTTAAAACAGATAGGGGCCAGAATTTTTTGGAGGCAGAAATGGCAGATAAATACAAAACTGATGGCGTTAATATTCCTGCAGGAGATGATTTTTCTCGTTTCTGCAATGATATTAATAAAACGACCTATGATATATCTCCGCACGTTAAAATTTTTGATATGGCACGTGATAATTTTCGGGGACCGAAGGGTTATAGTTTTATTAATCTGCCTGACGGTTGTGTTGAAACAGGGGGAATGGATGGTATTGGCACTAAAGTGGTAATTATTGTGGCGGCTAACAATGTAGTGACAACCGCCAACAATGTAATCGCAATGACAGCGATGGATATCACAAGATGGGGAGGATTACCGCTTCTTTTCATGAATACTCTCGATGTCCGTTCTTTGGGCGAAGTTGATTCCAATACTTTCCAACTTTGCCAAGAGTTAATGCGTGGCTTGCAACTTATAGCCGAACAAAACAAATACGTTTTGTTCACTGGAGAAACTGCTGAACTCGGGCTTTGTATAGGCTCAGAAAACCCTCAGTCACAACTTATGTTTAATTGGTGTGGCGCCATGATGGGCATATATCATCCTGAAAAAATGATTTTGGGCGAAACTTTAAAACCTGGACAGGTTATTATTGCACTTCGAGATGATTTTCGAAGCAATGGCATTAGCTCAGTAAGAAAAGCCCTGGCAATGAAATATGGAACAGAGTGGTGGAATAATCCAAAAGCTACCGAAGATATTCTTGCCTGTGCATCGCCCTCTGTTTTATATGATAGGATGCTTAACTCTGCACATGGATGGTTCGATGACGATCCTTTTACTCCAAAATTTATCATGCACTTGATTGTTCATCTTTCCGGTGGCGCTTTTGAAACAAAATTAGGGGAAGATATCCTTGAACCCTTGGGTCTTTCAGCTGACCTGACTGATCTTTTTGACCCGCCACCAATTATGAAAAAATGTGCTAATTGGAGAGGTATGAACAATGAAGATTGCTATAGAGCGTGGAATGGAGGGCAAGGCGCTATAGTAGTAGTCGATAAGGATGATGCTAAAGCGTTCGTATCATTCGCAGACCAATTCGGTATTGAGGCAAGAGTTGCCGGTAAAATTACAAAAAAACAAAATCATACCATATCGATAATATCAAAATTCGATGATGGTGAAACATTATATTATTAACAAAGGAGTTTAATAGGGGATAGCTAAAAGCGCTATCCTCTTTTTTTATGGAATATTTATTTAACCCCTTGCCTAATTTTTTTATTTATAGTATATTAGAGACTATACATTTTTAATCTTCACGCATTCGTAAATCGCATTTACTCTTTAGTTATGCGTTATGCGTTATGCGTTATGCGAAATTATGCCAGATCAAATTATTTCCCAAGAAGGGTATGATAAATTAGAGAAAGAGCTAGATTATTTAACTAATATAAAAAGAAGAGAAATCGCCGGTAGAATTGAGAAGGCTAAAGAATTGGGCGACTTAAGTGAGAACGCCGAATACCAGGACGCTAAAGATGAGCAGGCGTTTAATGACGGACGAATTATTGAAATTACCAACTTAATTAAAAATTTAACTGTAGTGGAAACTGAGCATAAAAAAAATGAAATTACCATGGGCTCAAAAATTATTGTGGAATGCAACGAACAAACTAAAGAATTCACAATTGTAAGCTTTAATGAAGCCGACCCCTTAACTGGAAAAATATCTAATGAATCTCCTCTGGGTATGGGCCTCATAGGTAAAAAGAAAAATGATGTTATAACAGTAAATATCCCTAAAGGAGAAGTAGAATATAAAATATTAAAAATTGAATAATAAAAATATAAAATATTAAAAACCGTGTCTCTCTAAAGAGACACGGTTTTGATTTTTCTACAGGAGTAGATAATGGTATGTGGTTTTTCACTACCACTATCAAACTGAGGATCTAATTTTAAGGGAATGTAGGGAAATTTGGATTTTTCCTCTTCTGTCATTCGTGACGGATTAATCGTCTTCTGTTCAACTATACTTACGACTAAAAAGCCAGCTGTATTTAAATAGCTAATAGCCTGATTTATAGTCAAATAGCTCTCGTCCCATTTCTCATTATCCGTCTCTGAAATAAAAATATCATTAATTTCAAAAGGAATTTGGCAAGGGTGAGTTACACAGAAAGTGAAATTGCCGTTTAGTTTTAAGAAAAAATTGATTTGTTTAAATAATTTATCAATTCCTCCCACAAAACATACTCCATAACTTGAAATAACAATATCGAAAAAATTAGCGGAATATGGTAATTTATTTTGCAGCCCTGAGCAATCCATTTTTTGCAACGTGATTTTCACACCATTTTTCCTAGCTAATTCCTTAGCTCCTGCTATCATTACTGGGGAAATATCAACCCCAACGCAGTTAGCTCCTCTTTTAGCTAAAGCAATAGAATTTTGCGCTCTTCCGCAACAGATCTCTAAAATATTCTTTTTACGAAAATCACCTCCTAAGAGATTCAGTTTATTATCCCCGGGAGCCAAATAGCCATAATGAACATCATCAGTACTTATTTGATTATCGCGATGATATTTTCCGCAAAACTTCTCACCTGTCCAGATACTTTTTGTAGCTTTATTCTCAGACATTTTAAACCTCCTTTATTTTATTTTTAATGTTCAAACTAACAGATTTAACAATATAACATAAAAAAATAAAAAAGTCAATTTATATTAACTTTGACTTTTCCCCTAAAATAGCCTAAAATATAAATATTAATTAACGTATTTACAAGGAGGCAGTTGTAAAACTATTTTTACTACAATTTGCTATTTTCAAGCAATACTTCGTCAAATTAGCGTAAAATGATTTTCACCGTAATTATATTATGCCTCAAATCATTTTACTTATTTTTCTCGTCTTGCTTGAAAATATCTAAAATTTAGTGACAAAACAATTTTACGACTACCTCCAAACTCCATATATGCAAAAAAATAAAGTAAGCGAACGGGCTGATCGCTTAAAAAAATTAGAAGAAATTAAAAAACTAGGAATTAATCCTTACCCGGCTAAGGCTAAAAAAGGGGAGAGCCTAGCTCAAATTTTAGAAAATTTTAAAAAGTTAGAGAAAAATAAGGACTCTATATCTGTAGCTGGCCGCTTGCGCAGTTTAAGATCGCATGGCAACCTAACTTTTTGTAATCTACAAGACTCAAGCGGGCAGATGCAAATAGCCATATCTAAAAAAGAAGTCGGCGACAAGGATTATAAAATATTTACCAAGCTTATAGACATGGGCGACTTTATAGAAATTAAAGGCGCTTGTTTTCTAACCCATAAAGGCGAGCAAAGTATTTTAGTAAAAAATTGGAAACTATTAACTAAAACCCTGCGGCCTTTGCCGGATAAATGGTCTGGTTTAAAAGACGAAGAAGATCGATTTAGAAAAAGATACTTAGATATCCTGTTTAACCCGGAAGTAAAAGATATGATAACTAAAAAAGCTAAATTCTGGCAAGCTACCAGAGAATTTTTAGCCAAGGAGGATTTTTTAGAAGTCGCCACTCCAGTGTTAGAGACCGTGTCCGGCGGAGCAGATGCCCGGCCGTTTACTACGCACCACAACGCTCTGGACTTAGACGTTTATCTGCGTATTTCCTGCGGCGAACTTTGGCAGAAGAAATTAATGGTAGCCGGTTTGGAAAAAGTTTTTGAAATCGGGCGGATATTTAGAAACGAAGGCATGGACTCAGAGCATCTGCAGGATTATATGCAGATGGAATTTTATTGGGCTTATGTTGATTACGAGGCTGGTATGAAATTAGTTGAAGAAATGTATAAATATATTGCTAAAGAAACTTTTGGCACGCTTAAATTTAAAATTAAAGGCCTAGATATTGATTTGGGAGAAAAATGGGAAAGATATGATTATGCTAAAACAGTTAAAAAATATACTGGCATAGATATTAATAAAGCAGATGCCAAAGAGATAAAGGCTAAATTAGATGAGTTAGGCGTAAAATATGAAAAAAAAGGTTTTAATATTACACGGGCGATTGATAATCTCTGGAAATATTGCCGTAAGCAGATTAAGGGTCCGGGCTTTTTAGTCGGCGTGCCGATTGCGGTCTCGCCGTTAGCTAAGAGCGACCCGAATAACCCAAAAAATTCCCAGCGCTTTCAACCGATTATCGCTGGTTCTGAACTTGGTAATGGTTATAGCGAACTAAATGACCCGACTGACCAAGAAAAAAGATTTAAAGACCAGCAGGCTTTGCGCGATGCCGGGGATGAAGAAGCCCAGATGCATGACAAGGATTTTGTGGAAGCTTTAGAATATGGTATGCCGCCAACCTGCGGCTTTGGCTTTTCTGAGCGCTTGTTTAGCTTTTTAATGGATAAACCTATGCGCGAAACTCAAATTTTTCCGCTCATGAAACCGAAAAATTAATTAGTAAATTAAATAAAAAAAGACCCGACTAAGTCGAGTCTTGAATAAAAACTATCATTTAAAATCACATCGTAGGAATTTGAACCTCAATATCATCGCCGATATGCACAAAGGTAGGTGAAGGCTTACCTTTAGCACTATCGTCAACCCAGCTAGCTGTACTGCCTTCCGGAGTTGTCTGTTCTGCCAGTTTTTTATAAATTTTTGAGGGTTCACCTTTGATGGTAAATATTCCATCACCTGACAATTCTCCGAATAATTTTATTATCGGTCCGCCTTTTGTGCCAATAGGCTCACTTTCACGTGTTGTACTTTTTCCAGTTTCTCTGTTAATAACTGTTGTTGTAGACTTGCCTCCACTCGATTTCATTATTACCCCCTTTTGGTTAAGAGCAAATGATTAAATATATCATTATAATAACTTTAAAAAAATAATTTGTCAAAAAAATAAATTCTTAAATCCCTGGCCGCACTCTGCATCCGCGGGCAGGTTAAATTAAACCAATATGCTGGACATAAAATTAATTCGCGAAAAAACTAAGGAGGTAAAAAAAGCGCTTCTAAAAAGAGTAGACAAAAAAGATTTAAACTTAGAGGAAGTTATTGCCTTGGATGATAAGCGCAAGGAGCTAATCCAAAAAGCCGACGACTTAAAGGCCGAAAGAAATAAATACTCTAAGACTAAACCGTCTCCGGAAATTATTGCCAAGATGAAATCCGCTGGCGAAAAAATTAAAAAAATAGATAAAGACCTAAAAAAAGTTGAAACCGAACTGCAAATAAAAATGGCTGATTTACCTAATATGCCGGCTGATGATGTTGTTGCTGGGGGAAAAGAGAATAATAAGGTTATTAAAACTTTTCAGAAAAAACCAAAATTTGATTTCAAACCTAAAGACCACGTTGCTTTAGCGACTGATTTGGACATTATTGACTATAAACGGGCGGTTAAGATGTCTGGCACGGGTTTTTGGGCCTACAAAGGCGTTGGGGCTTTATTAGAATGGGCTATTTTAAATTATTTTATAGATTTTCATACCAAGAACGGCTATACTTTTTTAATCCCGCCGTTTATGTTAACCGAACAATCCGCTTTTACCTCCGGGCATCTGCCTAAATTTAGGGATGATCTTTTCTGGACTCAGGACGGATTATGCTTAAACGCGACTTCAGAAATGATGCTAGGCAATTATCATCGAGATGAAATTTTAAATATAAAAGATTTACCTTTAAAATATTTTGCTTATTCAGCTTGCTTTAGGCGCGAAGCCGGAACTTATAGGAAAGAAGAGCGGGGGATGATACGCGGCCATCAATTTAATAAAATAGAGATGTTTCATTTTACTAAACCAGATAAATCCTGGGAAGCGTTTGACGAATTAGTTAATAACGCGCAAAAATTAGTAGAAGGCCTGGGCTTGCATTACCAATCTTCTTTACTGTCGGCCGGTGATGCCAGCGCGGCCATGGCTAAAACTATTGACGTTGAGGTTTGGATCCCAAGCATGGAAATATATAAGGAAGTGAGTTCTATATCTAATGCCTTAGATTATCAGGCCAGGCGGGGAAACGTCCGCTTTAAGGCAGTAGACGGCAAAAACGAGTATGTTCATACTTTAAACGCTTCGGGCCTGGCTACCAGCCGTTTATTCCCGGCAATTTTAGAGCAATTCCAGCAAGCCGACGGGTCAGTTCTAATACCGAAAGCTTTGCAAAAATTTCTGCCTAAGGGAATGGATAAAATCACTAAAAAATAAACATGACATTAACTTATACTGGTATTATTATCTTTTACCTAAGCTACTTAGTTTTTCCTTTCTTAATTTACATAATTTGCCAATATCAAAATTTTAATAAACCATTAGCAATAATATTAGCTCTGCTAAGTTTTTTGTTTATTTATGCCCGTTTTATTGAGCCTAATATTATAAAAATTAAAAGGCATAAAATAAAATTAGGCAAAAAAGGCATACGACCTTTAAAGATAGCCGTTTTTTCGGATTTACATATTGGTTTATTTACTAAAGGTTATTTCTTAAAGAGAGTTGTTAATAAATTAAACAAAATAGACATTGATTTTATTGTTATTCCTGGCGACTTAACTTGGTATCTTTCCGAAGATAAAATTAGAAGCAAGTTAGCTTGGTTAAAAAAGATACAGCCAGCAACTTTTGCTGTTTTAGGCAATCATGATTGTGGTGGTCATTCCCAAAGAGACGTCTCCAAAGAACTAAAAAGAGTTTTAACAAGCCATAACTTAAAAATTCTTGATAATGAGATTAGAACCATAAAAATAAAAGGACAAATTATAAAAATAATCGGTTTGAGTGATTTAGAAACCAGGCAGCCGAACTATAATTTAATAAATAATCTTTCAGAAAATAATATTAATATTGTCTTAACGCATAATCCTGATGCGGCTTACGAGTTTCCATCTTATAATATGGACTTAGTTATCTGCGGACATACTCATGGCGGGCAAATAAGAATCTATCCTTTTTATAAATACGCTTATAAATATATAGCTAAGATGAAGTACGATTTTGATAAAGGCTTAAGAAATTTTAAAGGAACAAAAGTTTTTATTACTAGTGGCATAGGTATGACTGGCTTGCCATTTAGATTTTTAATCCCACCGACGATTGATATTTTAAAAATTGAATAAAAAAATCCCCCAGTGTTTCCACTAGGGGGAAAGGTATAATTATTTCAAAAAAACTTTGGCATGAAGTAGAATATTGCTGAGTATATAGGGATAGTTATAAAGGTTATAATCATATATTTTCTTTCCTTTTTATAAATTTTTTCAATCTGACAATATCCTTTCTCATAATATTCTTTTTCTCTTTCAACCTCACCCGAAGAAAAAAGTAGAGCCAAACAAGTAAAAATAAGCGTAAAAGGGAATAAGATAAAAATTTTAAATCGGAGCGGAAGGGAGATAAAAAAAATTCCCCACGCTCCGAAGCCTGCGACAATAGCTAAACCAACAATTGAAACTAATCCCACAGTTAAAGATTTCTCATAAAAACCGCTAACTTCCGAACTCAAATCGATTGTTATAAAAAAAGTAATTATAAACATAAGTGCAGCCGAACATGCAACTATACCTATGCCTAGAATTCCTCGAGGACAATCTTTAAATTCTTCAAAATAATCATTAAGGAGCCAAGAGAATATTGCAATAATAATTGCCACTATAATTATTGCGGAAACATTAATAATTAGCATCTTTTTCATTTTGACACCCCTTTGAAAAAATGTTAAAAAATTAAAAATATCCAAGAAAATTTTAATGAACTATTAATTAGTCATCCTAACATACTTTAAGATATTTGTCAAGGATATTTAAATATTTAAACTAATATTAGCCAAAATTTATGGCAAAACTAAACTTAGCAATAATATTTGGAGGAAAATCAGGCGAGCATGAAGTTTCGTTAGCTTCGGCTATAAGCGTAATAAAAGCATTAGACAAAAATAAATATAATATTGTTCCAATCGCTATTACAAAAAAAGGTAACTGGCTTATCGGAGATAGGGGAGAGGAGTATATGGAATTGTACTCTGGCGCGGCCGGAAAAGAAAACGCTATAACGGAA
>Ga0075122_10001000_pt1 | contig 20837 bp, 17 predicted proteins | sample AntAceMetag02UKB_FD_69790 | JGI IMG/M metagenome (GOLD analysis project Ga0075122, IMG submission 69790) | Saline lake microbial communities from Ace Lake, Antarctica - Antarctic Ace Lake Metagenome 02UKB | ecosystem: Environmental > Aquatic > Non-marine Saline and Alkaline > Saline | place...
TTAGTTTTGAATTTAGCTAATTTAGAAATAGCTAATGGCGATATTGAAAAAGCAAAAGAATATATTATGATCTCAATTCAGATGAAAAATAATTATTCTGAAGCATATTATTTATTATCTCAGATTGAATTAGAAACAGGGAATGAAACAGAAGCAATTAGAATTATTGAGGCATTAGCACAAGCTACTCCAAATGATTCGGAGGTTTTCTTACAACTTGGATTCTTTAAGTATAATGTCCAAAACTATGAGGAAGCAATACCATTGTTAGAGCAAGCCGTTAATTTAAACCCAAATTCCCTTGACGCTGTATATCTTTTAGGCATGAGTTATGATGGGGTTGGAAGAGGAGAAGAAGCTATTAATATATTTAGTTATTTGAGTCAGGTAATCCCAGATGATAATAATATTATTACTATTTTAGAGAATCTTAATAACGGAAGAGATCCCTTGTTTGGAATTGGTCAACAACAGCCCATTGAGATTCCTGCGATAGAACCTACTATAGAAGGAGATATTCCTTTAGAATTAGATTTAGAAAGTGGTGAAAATATGGAAGTAGATTAAGAATATTTTGTAATTCAAGGAGAAAAATATGATCAAAAAGGTATTCGGCTTATTGAATAAGGATGTAAGCGGTCTTCATCAGGCCGCTTATCTTTTGGGTTTTTTTGCACTGCTATCACAGATATTAGCTCTTTTGAGAGATCGTTTATTAGCTCATTCATTTGGGGCAAGTGAGATTTTGGATATTTATTACGCTTCTTTCCGTATTCCTGATTTTATTTTTATAGCTGTTGCCTCAATTGTTTCCATCTCGGTTTTAGTTCCTTTTTTGACAGAAGAAATAAACAAAAAACATGGAAAGCAATTTATGAGTGAAGTTTTTTCGGTATTTCTTTTATTAATTCTGTTGATATGTTCTGTTGCTTTTTTCTTAATACCGAAAATAACGCCTCTTATATTGTCAGGTTTTTCTACTGAAGCAATAAACCAAGTTATCATTTTATCTCGGATATTACTTTTATCTCCTATCCTTTTAGGCTTATCAAATTTTTTTACTAGTATTATTCAAGTCAATCATAAATTTTTTATTTATGCTCTTGGCCCACTTTTTTATAATGTTGGGATAATAGTTGGAATCTTATTATTTTATCCTATTTGGGGATTAGTTGGTTTAGTAATAGGTGTGATTTTAGGAGCATTTTTACATCTTGCTATCCAATTACCATCTATTCATCGTTTGCGATTTATTCCTAAGTTTGTATTTATTCGTAACTTTAATAAAATAAAGGAAATAATAATTATTTCTTTACCAAGAACTTTAGCACTCACAGCAAATAATATTGCGTTGATATTTTTAGTAGGTTTAGCATCAGCTATGGGGGAAGGATCTATTTCAGTTTTTACTTTTTCTTTTAGTTTGCAGTCGGTTCCTTTGAGTATTATTGGTGTGAGCTATTCAATTGCTGCTTTTCCAACCTTAGCGAAACTTTTTTATAGTAATAGAATTGAAGATTTTTTTCAACAGATTACCACGGCAACTCGACATATTATTTTTTGGGCAACAATAGTGTTGGTCTTGTTCATTGTTTTACGAGCTCAAATAGTTAGAACTATTTTAGGATCGGGTAAATTTGATTGGGAAGATACACGATTAACAGCAGCATGTTTAGCAGCTTTTGCTTTATCTGTGACTGCACAAAGTTTAATTTTATTATTTGTTCGTGGGTATTATGCGGCCGGCAAAACAACTAAGCCCGTTTTAATAAGTGTATTTTCGGCAATATGTATTGTTGTCTCAGCTTTCTTTTTTAAGTGGTTATTTGTTAATGTGGATTTTGTGAGAGAGGGGATAGGCTTGATATTCCGTGTAGATGATATTGAAAATATAAGTGTTCTTATTTTACCACTTAGTTATTCTCTGGGGACAATTCTTAATGCTATTTTATTATGGTTTTCATTTCAGAAAGATTTTAGTCGTTTTTCTTCAGCTTTAGAAAAATCATTTTTACAAACTTTTATTGCTTCTCTTGTAATGGGTGTTTTTGTTTATTTTTCTCTAAATCTATGGGATGGTATTTTAGATATTAATACTTTCTGGGGTATATTTTTACAAGGATTCTTATCGGGAATTACTGGTTTGGTAGTGCTAGTTCTATTACTTAAATTATTTGGAAATAAGGAGATAAATGAAATCCATCTGGCTTTAAAACGAAAATTTAATAGGAGGAAAAATTTGTAGAAAACGATGTCCTACAAAAAAATATGATAATATAATATAGTTAATATTAAAATAATGGCCCTATCGTCTAACGGTTATTGGAATGAAAAGCAAACGGCTTGGCTTTTCATCCGATTTTTGCGAAGTAAAAAATTTCCGTTATTGAGCCTGCCTGCCGGCAGGCAGGCGAAGCGAAATAGGAAATAGGGTAAGACTTCTCAAGAAGGCGATGTCCCTGTAAAAACATGGAAAAAAGAAATAATTAAGGTTAAGATTAAAATAATGACCCTATCGTCTAACGGTCAGGACATCGCCTTCTCAAGGCGGAAATCAGAGTTCGATTCTCTGTAGGGTCACCAAATAATAAAATTAGAACTAATTATTTTATTTAAGTTCTCTTATATTTTCGGCAATTAGAGAGATCTCATCATTTCTTTTTGAGATTTTTCCTTTTATCATAATACATTTTTCTTCTTGTAGTAAATCAACAAATTCTGCATAAATTTTAGGGAAAACAACTACTTCTAACGAGTCGTTAAAGTCTGATAATTTTATAAAAGCCATTTTATCGTTTCTTTTTGTTAAAATTGGCTTGCATTCTTCAACTATACCAGCTACTACAGTGCTGATTCCTTCCAGTGCTTTATTTTTTATCTTACTCAAATTGGTTCGGCTTTTTGATAATTGTTTCTTAAATTTGTTTAACGGATGCCCTGAAATATACAAACCCAACAATTCTTTCTCCCAAATTAATTTTTCTGCTACAGTAGCAGGAGCGGTCTTTCCTAAAGTAATTTGAGAAATAACAACATCTTCTCCAAATAAAGAATCTTGTTCTTTTGGTTTTAAAGCGAAATCTTTACTATATTTTAATAATTCAGGCATATTTTCAATGATTTGTTTTCTTTCTCCTAATTTATCCATTGCTCCACACATAGTTAATGCTTCTAAAGATTTTTTATTTAAATTTCTGTCTTGAATTCTTTCTAAAAAATTAGCCAAAGACTTAAATTTACCATTATTTTTTCTCTCATTGATTATCGCATTAGCGATGCCTTCTCCGAAGTTTTTTATGGTTTGTAAGCCAAAACGGATAGCTTCCTCTCCCTGTTCGTTTTTAACAATAGTAAAATCTGTAAATGATTCGTTAATATCAGGAGGAATGACTTTTATATTTAATCTTTTACATTCTGTGACAATTTCGGATACCTTATCCGTATCTCCTGAGTCAGCTATTAATAAGGCCGTCATATATTCAATAGGGAAGTTGGCTTTCATATATGAAGTTTCGTAAGCCACCCGTCCGTAACTGGCTGCATGGGCTTTGTTAAATCCATAAGCAGCAAATGTTTCAATTTTATCCCACAATTCATCAATCACTTCCATTTTTATCCCATTGTTTGAACATCCTTTATAAAATTTATCTTTCTGTTCTTGCATCATCTCTGGAATTTTTTTACCGATAGCTTTTCTAAATTTATCAACTTCTTTCCAAGTATACCCCGCCAATTTAATTGCTATCATTAAAATATCATCTTGATAAGTAATAACTCCAAAGGATCTTTCTAAAATAGTTTTAAGTTTTGGGTGGAGATAAGTTATTTCTGCTGGATTATGTTTTCTTTTAATATAATCAGGAATAAATTCCATTGGACCTGGACGATAAAGGGCTACAATAGCATTAACGTCATCAATATTTGAAGGTCGCATTTCGATTATAACTTTAGTCATTCCTTGTCCATTTAATTGAAAGGTTCCCATCGTTTCTCCACGAGCAAGCATCTCATAAGTATTTTTATCTTTTAAATCGATATTATCTAAATCAATTTCAATACCTCTTATTTTTTTTACCAAATCAATTGCATTGGCCAGAATAGACAAGTTTTTAATTCCCAAGATATCAAACTTGGGTAAATTAACTACTCCATCTCTTCCCCCCGTGTACATATCATATTGGGTAATAATTTTTCCATCTTTATCTAATTGCACGGGAGTGTAGTCATCAATTCGTGTAGGGGAAATTAAGACTCCAGCGGCATGAGTAGAAATATGTCTAGCGCAACCTTCAATTTTTTGAGCATATTTTATTATTTCTTTAACATCTTGGTTATCTTTGTGAAGTTTTCTTAATTCGTCTTCCATCTCTAAAGCTCTTTCAATTGTCATAGGAAATCCTTGAGAACCTATAGGGATTAACTTAGCGATTTTGTCTCCAAGATCATAAGGGTGGCCTAAAGCACGAGTTACATCTCGGACAGAACCTCTCGCCGCCATAGTTCCAAAAGTTCCAATTTGTGCGACGGCTTCCCCCCCATACTTTTTCCGTAAATAATCAATTACTTCATCTCTACGAATATCAGCAATATCTACATCAATATCAGGAATTCCTGGCCGACCGGGGTTCATAAATCTTTCAAAAGGAAGTTTTAGTTCTAATGGGTTAACTTTGGTTATAAAACTTAAATAAGAAACAAGACTCCCTGCGGCTGAACCTCTCGTATTAGTTAAAATTCCCACACTTCTGGCATATTTAATTAAATCAGCGATTATTAAAAAATAAGAAGAATAACCCTTATTTCTGATAATTGCTAATTCATATTCAATTCGTTTTTTTATTTCCTCGGTCTTTTTTAAACCTCTTTTTTCTATGCCAGCGTAGGCCATTTTTTTTAATTGAGAATCATAAGTTTCTCCTTTTGGGATATCAATATTGGGGAAAATCCAACTATCAATATCTAATTCAACATTACATTTATCTATAATCTTTTGAATATTTTTTAATGCTTCAGGAGTTTCTTCAAAATATTTATTAGCCGTTTCTCCGTTAATGAAAGAAAAATCTTCTTTTTCGTTTCTATATTTACTATTAGAACTTTGGATAGACATTAAAATATCTCTAGCTTTTTTGTCATCAGGATTCATATAATAAACATCCTGACAAGCTACCAAGGGGATATTTTGGTTTTTAGCAAAATCTATTATTTTATTTTTCAATTCTGTTTGCCCCTCTATCTCAGGGTGATGAATAACTTCCAAATAAAAATCAGGGAAAGTTTTTTGGTACCATTTTGCTATTTCTTGCACTCTTTCAAAATCATTTACTTGTAAAGCCTTAGAGGTTTCTCCGCTAAAGTGGGGCATTATACACAGCAAACCCTCTTTGTATTTCTCGATTAATTCTCGATCAATTCTCGGTCGGTAGTAAAAACCTTCCAAAAAAGATTTACTAACAAGTTTAATTAAATTTTTATAACCTATTTCGTCTTTAGCTAATAAAATCAAACGAGTGGTGCGGTTGTCAATTCCAGACCGCTTGTCAAATCTAGTTTTGAGGGCCACATAAAAATCAACTCCTAAAATTGGTTTAATTTCTTGTTTTAAGCATTCTTGGTAAAACTCAATCGTACCATACATATTTCCGTTATCTGTGATAGCGAGAGCAGGCATCTCGTACTCTTTAGCACGAGCTACTAATTCCTTAACCTTAGGAAGAGCATTTAGTAAACTATAATGACTATGGGTATGTAAGTGAGAGAATTCATACATAATTGTATTATACATTAAACAAAACAATCACCAAAATCTTATTCGTGGTCTTTTGCTTGGGTGTAGTGTTGCTTTTTTGGGGAAATGGTCTATAATAATTCTTAATATGTCAGTCAGAATGCGACACACCAGTGGTCATACTAAAAATAGACGATCACATCATAGTTTAACAGAACCACGACTTTCCAAATGTGCTAAGTGCGGTTCTTTTCATTTGCGACATCGTGCTTGTGAGATTTGTGGTAAATATAGGGGGAGACAGGTTATTGATGTACAAGGCAAGATAGAAAAGAAAAACGAGAGAAAGAAAGCAAAGATGAAAGAGTTAGGAAAAGATCCAAATGCAAAACAAGAAGAAGAAAAAGTAGCTACTCTAGATGCTAAAAAGTTATCTAAAAAAGTAAAATAGTTTTTTAAAAATTTATGTTGAATAGGCACCTTTCAAGATCAATTGTCTTACAAACTCTTTTTGAATGGGATTTTAGGAAAGAGGACGTGACAAAAATATTCGATATTTTAGATTACAATCTAAAAGAATTTGCTATTATGTCAAAAGGGAATTCTTTTGCTAAATCTTTGATTGAAGGTATTTTGAAGGAAAAGGAAAATCTTGATGATATAATTCAACAGGCTGCTCCACAATGGCCAATAGAAAAAATTTCTGTTGTTGATAGGAATATCTTAAGAATTGGTATATATGAATTGTTGTTTTCTGATAAACAAGAAGTCCCACCTAAAGTTGCCATTAATGAGGCAATAGAATTAGCCAAGGCATTCGGAGGAGAAAACAGCGGGAAATTCGTTAGTGGTGTTCTTGGTACTATTTATAAAGAATTAGGAGAACCAAGAAAATATGAGACAACGAAAAATAATTCTAATAAAGGAAGTGAAAAAAAAGTAGACGACCAAGATCTGCCGGTTCAAGAATTAGGTGGGGCAATTATTTATACAAAAAAAGAAAATAAGATTTTTTTGGTATTTGTCCATAATATTTTCGGATTTTGGACATTAGTTAAGGGGTCAAAAGAAAAAGGTGAAACAATTGAAGAATGTGTTAAGAGAGAAATAAAAGAAGAGACGGGCTTAGATGCTATCATTGGTGAAAAATTGGATACTAATGAGTATATTGCTACTTTGTATGATGAAGATAAAACAAAAGAAGGAGGAACATTGACAAAGAGAAAAGTCACATATTTTCTAGCAAAAGCTGATTTCGAAATTCTTGAGTTGGAAGAAAACGGAGGAGAGAGGGGGACACTTGATGATGTAAGATGGTTTGAATTATCTAAAATTGGTGAGATCAAAACTTATGAAGATTTAAAGCTAATAATAAATAAAGGGATTGAACTTATAAAGAACAAAAAAAATGATTGATTTTACAAAATTTGAAAAAAATATAAAAATAAAATTTAATGATATAAAGTTGCTTAAAACTGCCTTAACACATCGTTCTTATATCAATGAGAACCAAGGAAGTGGTTTGGAACATAACGAAAGATTAGAATATTTAGGTGATGCTGTTTTAGAATTAGTTACAACTCATTTTTTATTTAAAAAATTTCCAGAAGAAAATGAGGGTATTTTAACTTCTTATCGTTCCGCTATTGTGGACACAACCTCACTTTTAGAAGTTGCTGAAAAATTACAAGTAAATGATTTTTTACAATTATCAAAAGGTGAGGCGAAAGATACTGGTAGAGCAAGAGCTTTTATTATAGCTGATGTTGTTGAGGCAATTATCGGAGCGATTTATTTGGATCAGGGTTACGAAATGGCTCAGAAATTTATTGCAGATAATTTTCTTTGTAAGATAGATGAAGTAGTTGAAAAAAGTTTATGGCAAGATGCTAAAAGTAATTTTCAAGAAAAAGCCCAAGAAATTGTAAAAGTTACTCCAGAGTATAAAGTTTTAGAAGAGGTTGGGCCAGATCATAATAAACGATTTAAAATTGGGGTCTTTTTAAATAATAAAATAATGGCTGAGGGGGAAGGGGTTTCCAAACAAGAAGCTGAACAATTGGCTGCTAAAAATGCTCTAAAAGCAAAACAATGGGCTTGATAAACTTTTCTAAAAAATCAGACAAAGGCAAAATCTGAGGATTAAAATTTTTAATAAAAAAATTACTGTTCTTGGACGCAGTCCAAGAAAAAATTCCACTGTTCGACGATCTACTAGGAGGAGTTTGGGATTTTTAAGTAATTTTTTTGTGGTGCCTTTGGCAAAAAATTTTTCACTGCTCAGATTTTGCCTTTATCTGGTTTTTTGGTGATTACAACAATTATCGATTGTGTTATAATAGGCTATATGTCAGATTTAGTTCTCTATCGTAAATATAGGCCTCAAAAATTTTCAGAAGTTTTAGGGCAAAGTCATATAACCGAAACCTTAAAAAAAGCTATTCAATTAGGTAATATTTCTCATGCCTATTTGTTTTCCGGAACAAGAGGAATAGGGAAAACATCGGTAGCGAGAATTTTAGCCCAAGAAATAAAATGCACCATTAATGACCTTAATGAAATAGACGGGGCCTCTAATCGCGGGATTGATGCTATTAGGGAACTTCGGGAGGCGGTTAATGTTTTGCCTTTTGAGTCGCCATATAAAGTATATATTATTGATGAAGTACATATGCTTACGAAAGATGCTTTTAATGCGCTTTTGAAAACATTAGAAGAGCCCCCTCAACATGTCGTTTTTGTTTTAGCAACAACAGAGCCAGAAAAAATACCAGACACCATTATTTCTCGATGTCAAACATTTACTTTTAGAAAACCATCTCAAAAAACTCTGAATGAAATTGTAGAAGATGTTGCAAAAAAAGAAAAAATTAAGTTAGAAAAGGGGACTGAGGAGTTGATTGCTTTATTAGGGGATGGTTCTTTTCGTGATACATTAGGAATTTTACAAAAGGTTGTCAGTGCTTCTAAAGATAAAAAGATTTCTTTGCAAGAAGTAGAAAAAATTACAGGAGCTCCTAGTAGTGAATTAGTTAATAAATTTATTTTAGCACTTTCAGAAAAAGATTTAGATAAAGGGCTAAAAAGTATTGGAATTGCTTCTGAAAACAGTATTGATATGAAAGTATTTCTTAAACTGATTTTACATAAAATTAGAACTATTTTATTATTGCGGTTTTCAAAAGATGCCGAAAAAATATTTAGGGAAGAATTTTCTGAAAATGATTTTGAATTTTTGAAAGATTTGAGTCGAAAAAAGGATTCTAATATAAATGCAGAAGTGATCCGGGAATTAATTGAAGTTTTCTCTCAAATAAAATTATCCTATATTTCACAACTTCCGTTAGAATTAATGTTGATAAAATTAACAAAAAATGTAGAATGATAAAGTAATTATTGCCGGATCGTCTAATGGTAGGACGTCAGCTTTTGGAGCTGAATATTTAGGTTCGAGTCCTAATCCGGCAACATAAAAGAATTATATTTTACTCAAACAAATTGATTAGATATTCATCAATATCTCTTTGATCTAAATCATAGAAGTTTTGCCCGTCGTTGTACAAATCAGTAGCTAATTTAATCCCGACAAATCGCCAATGCCATGGCTCAAAAACATAATGGTCATTATTGTCAGGATAAGAAAGGATAAAGCCGTATTTATGAGCATTATTTAAAAGCCATTGATAAGACCCGGTCTCCTCAAATCCTTCTAAAGTTCCATCAATTCCTGTGGTGATTAAGTCAACAGCTGTACCTAATTGGTGTTCGGAATAACCTTGGTCAGCAGAAAATTCATTAGCTGTTCCAGAACCATAAACAATAGTGTAATAACTTTTTAGGGCATTTTGTTCTTCAAAGGAACGGAAGGCAGAATAAATATAAATTTCTAAATTATCATTAATCGATGCTTTTAACATATTTTCTAAGTAAGGCCAGACTTGAGAGTCCAATTTTGAGTGTCTAGATTCATGATATTCATAAGTGTCAGGGATTTCTATTAGTCGGGCTGGAGCATAGTGTTCATTTAAGAAAAAAACTTTAGAATATTTTTGTAATAATTCTGGATCAATTTTAGTTAATTTTTCAAGAGTGGTCACTGTTCCTGTGATATCCGAGACCTCTTTTTGATAAGTTCCTAAACGACTTTCAATATCACCAACATTCTTTTTTTCGTCAGCAAGAGCTAAAGACAAATCACTGTGAGTCTGGGAAATATTTGCTTGTAATTTTTCAGTGGAAGAAGTCATATTATTCTCCAAAACTAGGATGTCTGAAGAGAGAATGTTTATTTCATCAGAAAGTTTTTCTAAGTAATTACACCCATACCAAGCTAAATAGCTGATAATCCCCGCTAAAATAACAAAAATGCTTATACTTATCCAGTAAAATATAGGTATATTTTTAAAATTCATAATTAGTATTATTATAATCCAAATGCTATCATTATACTAATGGAGATACAGGATATATTAAAGGAAATAAAAAACACGGCCAAACCCTCTGAAGAAATTTTATTGGTTAAAGTAATTGCAGAAGCGACAAAAGATTATGGTTGTAAGCTCTCTTTTTTGATAGAAAAACCAAAAAAAGAATTCTATGGAGATTACTCCACTAACGTAGCTATGGTTTTAGCTGGGATTTTGAAAAGAAATCCTTTAGAAATTGCCCAAGAAATAATAAAAAAGATTGATAAGTCCGATTTTCTTGAAAGTGTTTCGGCTATTACTCCAGGATTTATTAATTTCAAAATAAAAAAAGAATTTTTTCTTAAAGAATTGCAAAAGATTTTAGCAGAAAAAGAAAATTATGGGAAATTTGAAAAGAATTCCCAGAAAATTATGGTTGAATTTGGGCAACCAAATACTCATAAGGCCTTTCATGTTGGGCATTTAAAATCTGCTATTTCGGGACTATCGGTTTGTAAATTGATTGAAAATTTGGGATGTGAAGTGATAAAAACAAATTATTATGGAGATATAGGGATGCATACTGCTAAAAGTACGTGGGGAGTGATGAAGAAAGGTCTTCCAGAAGATTTTGATACTTGGGATAAATATAAACGAATGAAATATATTGATGAGGCCTATGTTTTTGCTTCTGAAAATTTTGATGAAAATGAGGAAGCTATTCGTGAAATAAATCGTGATATTTACAATAAAAATGAGACGGAAGCAACTCAGTTGCATAAAAAGATAAAAGTATGGAGTTTAGAACATTTAGATTCTATTTTTGCTGATTTGGGTATAGTTTATGATAAACAATATCCAGAAAGTCAGGTTTATGAAGCTGCGACAAAAATTGTAAAAAAGAATATCGGGAATATTTTTGAAGAAAGTCAAGGGGCAATTATTTATAATGGAGGGAAAGATGGTTTAGTGACTTGGGTAATGCAAACAAAAGAGGGGATTCCAACATATTCAGCTAAAGACATTGCTTTAGGTTTCCAAAAATTTAAAGATTATCCAAATTTAGATTTAAATATTACCTTAACATCAGTAGAACAAAAAGATTATTTTCGGGCAATAATTAAAATCTTAGAAAAACTTGATGATAAGTTTAAAAATAGATATTTTCATATTCCCTTTGGTTGGATGTTACGAGAAGGGAAGAAAACAAGTTCAAGAATGGGAGGAAGTATAAAGGGGGTGGATATTTTGGAGGAAGCAATAAGAGAAGCAAAAACTAAAATAGCAGAATTAAAAGATTATAATAAAGAAAAACGAGAAGAAATTTCTCGGGTGGTAGCTTCGGCTGGATTAAAATTTTTAATTTTATCTCATGAATTTCATAAAAATATAAATTATGATCCGAAAAAGTTTATTGATTTTGAAGGATATTCCGGTCCATATATTCTTTACGCCTATGTCCGTGCAAAATCCATCCTCCAAAAATCTTCGGAGGTCCAACCTCCGAAAGTTGATGACTTGGTAGTCAAGGTACCAAGTAATTCAGAATTGAATGTATATGAGGAAAGTTTATTAAAATGGTTAGCTTGTTATTCTCAAAAAGCATACCAATCAGGGACTGAAATAGCTCCTCATACAATGTGTAATTATCTTTATGAATTAGCTCAAAGATTTAATTCTTTTTATGCCAATTGCCCAGTTATTAAGGCCTCTGGGAATGAAAAACAGGTTAGATTAGCTTTATCTATTGGCACAGCTCAGATATTAAAAAATGGGTTGGGTTTATTAGGAATTGGAACTGTAGAAGAAATGTAACCTTGTTCGCGCTCCAAGCACGACAGATTATCCGTGCTTGGAGCGCGAATAAAATATAAATAATTATTATGCGACAGAAAGAAGCCTTGGAAATATTAAAGATGGGAAAAAATGTTTTTTTAACAGGCCCTGCTGGTAGTGGCAAAACATATATTTTAAATAAATATATTGATTTCTTGAAATCAAGAAAGATCCCTGTGGGAGTGACAGCTTCAACGGGGATTGCCTCTACTCATTTGAATGGTATAACTATTCATTCTTGGTCTGGTCTAGGGATTAAAAATAATTTTTCTGAATTAGAGATTGAAAAATTATTAAAAAAAAGTTATCTGAAAAAGAAATTTAAATATGCTCAGGTCTTAGTAATTGACGAAATCTCAATGTTGCATAGTTTCCAACTAGATGCTGTTAATAACATTTGTCGTGCTTTTAAACAAGTAGATGAAGCTTTTGGCGGGCTTCAAGTTGTATTATGTGGTGATTTTTTCCAATTACCTCCAATCAATAAAGATCGGTCGGAAATAGGTTTTGCTTACCAATCTGATATTTGGCAAAATATGGATTTACAGATTTGTTATTTAGACGAACAATATCGTCAAAACCTAAAGGATGGTTTATTTGATATTTTAAGAGATATTCGACAAGGAGAAATTAGTGAAAAAACACAAAAATCTCTCAAAAATTGTCAAAAAGTTAAGTCAAATAAACTTATTCCTACGAAACTATACACACATAATAGGGAAGTAGATAATCTCAATTTTCAAGAATTAGAAAAAATAAAAGGTTACCCCAAAATATATCAAGTGCAATCTACTGGGACGAAAAAATTAGTAGAAGGATTAAAAAAAAGTTGTTTAGCGATGGAAGAATTGCAGTTAAAAAAGAATGCAGTAGTAATGTTCATAAAAAATAATTTTGATGGAGGTTATGTTAATGGAACCTTAGGGGTAGTAATTGGTTTTGATGGACATCTTCCAATAGTTAAAACATATGGAGGAAAAAATATAATTGTAGGTCGTGAATCTTGGCATATAGAGGAAGACGGAATAATAAAAGCCAAAATTATCCAAATTCCACTTCGTTTAGCATGGGCAATTACTATTCATAAAAGTCAGGGAATGAGTTTGGATGCAGCTGAAATTGATTTATCGCGGTCATTTGTGGCCGGAATGGGTTATGTTGCACTTTCAAGAGTTCGGTCTTTGAAAGGATTGTATTTGAAAGGGATAAATAATATGGCATTACAAATCAATGAAGATATTTTAGGTTTTGACCAAGAATTACAAGAAAAATCTGAACGAAGTGTGCGACAACTTAAAATAACCTCTACAAAAAGAAGGGGGGATTTACAAAAAGATTTTTTGGGTAGAGTAGTTGTTGAGATTCCGAAAGAAGAAAAGGTTTCTACTTATGAATTAACAAAAAAATTGGTGGTTCAGGAAATGATGATTGGAGATATCGCGAGAGAAAGAAAAATGACGATAACAACTATTATAAATCATTTAGAAAAATTAACAGAAGAAGAAGGGACTGGACGGGTAAATTTTGAATACCTTAAGCAAGACATAAAAGATTTTGAGAAAATCAAAAAAGCTTGGAAAAAAACAAAAGGAGATAAACTAACTCCTGTTAAAAAAATTTTAGGTGATAATTATTCATTTGAGGATATTCGGATGGTAAGATTATTTTTATAAAAATTTTAATTTTCCTTTTGCTTCTCGGGCATCTTTATATCCTTTTTTTTGTAAAATTTCTGTAAATTCTTTATTTATTCGTTGGAAACAAGAAACCCCTTCTTTTTCAAATGTAGTTGCAATTTGAACAGCATCTGCGCCTGCTAAAAGAAACTCAAAAACATCTTCTCCTGTTTTAATACCACCAACACCAAAGATAGACACCTTGTTTTTTAGTAGATTATAAAAACCTTGAACATTCCCTAAAGCTATTGGTTTAATATAATCTCCTGATAATCCACCTCTACCTTTTTTAGGTTTAATAATTGGTTTTTCTGACTTAGAATCAATTATTAAACTATTTCCTAAAGAGTTAATACAAGTAATAAAAGATATTTTATATTTTTTAATTATTCCAGCCATTTTTTCTTGCAAAGCAAAATCAAGGTAAGCGGGTAATTTTAGACCAAGAGGTTTTTCTCCCAAATCAATTAGCTGTGATAATAATTTTTCTGTTTTGTCAAGATCATATCCAATTTGAGGGTGATTATCTAAATTAGGACAAGATAAACTAATTTCAATAAAATCAACATCACTTTTCTGAAAAGCTTTAGTAATAGTTTTATATTCTTCTATAGAAAAACCACCAACACTAGCGATTATTGGTTTACTATGTTTTTCTTTTAATTTTTTGGCAAATCCAATGTATTTTTTGTAGCCCAAATTAGGCCAACCCATACTTTGAATTAACCCTAAAGGAGTAAAAACACAACGAGGATTTGGGTTTCCATCTCTTGCCTTAAGAGTACAAGTTTTCATCGTGATGGCTCCAGAAACACTTTTGGCCAATATTTTTAATTCTTTAAAAGTAGTATCTCTCCCCCCTGAGGCATTTATTATATAGGAACCAAGATTTTGATTTGCGATTTTAGTTTGAGTATTCATCGGCGGGTCCACGAGGACTCGAACCTCGGACGGCGGTTTTGGAGACCGCTGTTTTACCACTAAACTATAGACCCGTAGAAGTAGTATACAATAGAAAAATAAAAGAAAAAAGTCGCAGAGCGACTTTTTAGATTAGATATTTTTTATTTTTTAGCTTCTTTGTGGATTATATGTTTTTTACACCATTTACAAAACTTCTTAAATTCTAATTTTCGCTCAACTCCCTTTTTATTTTTTCTTGTCCAGTAATTGATTCTTTTACAATCCTGACAAGACATTTTTATTAAATTATCTTGTGACATATGGGTATTATATATGATTTAATGATTATAATCAAGAGTGACCCACTTATTTTCTATAAGCAAAGAAATTTTCTTTTTGTCCACCCGACAGGGCTCGAACCTGTGACCGTCAGCTTAAGAGGCTGCTGCTCTACCAAACTGAGCTACGGGTGGATACTATTCTCTTTTTGTGCCTAGGGCGGGAGTCGACCCACAGTTACTAAATATATTTTTTCGCTTCGCCTGCCTGCCGGCAGGCAGGCTCAAAATCTATTAAGTACTGCTGGTCGCGGCTCGAAAAGGTCCACAGGACCTTTTCTATCACCGTTCGACTCCCACCCTTCTAAACATAAAAACAAAAAATTTGGTTGGGAAACCAATTTTTTATTTTTGTGCCTAGGGCGGGAGTCGAACCCGCATCCGCATAGCGGACAACATTTTAAGTGTTGCGTGTATACCAATTCCACCACCCAGGCATTGTTTAGTCTCTGTTTTTTATTAAATTTTTAATATATTCTTTTCCACAGCCTGATTTCAAATATTTCTCTCTTATTCTTGCCTCTACTCTTGTTTCAAATTTTTCTGTAAAAATTAAATTAAAAGGAGCATAAATTTTTGTTCTTTTATTATAACATTTATTGTGCTCTTCAAACCTTCTTTGATAATTATTAGAAAGACCAACATAAATATAATTTCTTATTTTACTTTTTATTACATAAACATAATACATAAAAATATTTTTTTTACCAACCTGCCTGCCGGCAGGCAGGTTCCACCACCCAGGCATATTTATCTGTAAAATTCCTGAGGCCTAGGTCGGAATCGAACCGACTCATGGAGGTTTTGCAAACCCCAGCGTTCCCACTTCGCCACTAGACCTTATTTAACTTCTTACAGTTTACAAATTTGAAGACAATTCGTCAATTCTCTGGCGGTTTTTTTCGCCTTGGTCTATTTCAAAATCAAGAAATGGAGTAAATTTCATTTTCAATCTGGACTGAATAAATTTCCTAATATCACTTCTTTGCCGTTTAGCAAAATTTAATGCTGATTCTTCTCTTGAATCTGGTAAGACACTTATGAAAAGGGTTGCTTTTTTAAAATCTTTTGAAACGTTGGCATCTGTGACGGTAATCAAAGAGGTTCTATTTGATTCTCTTTCTAAAAATTGAGCAACCAAATGTTTGATATTCTCTTTTACTTTTTCTTGCCTTAAAGTCATTGTCATTTCTCAACTATTTTATATGCTTCCAAAACATCCCCGGAAGCGATATCAGTTTTTGATTTTACGTCCATTCCGAATTCATCTCCTTCTTGAACTTCTTTCGCTTGGATTTTTTGATTTTGTATATTTGCAATTATTCCTCTTCCAATTTCATAATCTCTTCTTAAGATCTTGATATCTGAAGATAATATTAACTTTCCCTCTTGAACTTTACCTCCGATTATTTGATTAGTTTTGGTCTTACTAAAAATTTTAATAACTTTTGCCAAACCTGTTTTTTCTTCAATTTTTATTTTTGGAACAAGATTCTTAATATTTTCTTCCAGCCATTCTGTTAACTTATAAATTATATCAACCACGACAATTTTTACATTTTGCCTATCCGCTAAATCTTTCACATATTGACTTATTTTAACATTAAAACCAACTATTAAAGTATCACCTCTATTGCCAGCTATTTTTATATCGTTTTCGGTAATATCTCCCACTTCTGCAGAAATAATTTTTATTATAGCTCTTTCATGCTCAATTTTTCCTATTTCATGTTGAATGGCATCAATTGTTCCAAAAACATCTGCTTTAATAATTATTAAAATTTTCGTCTTATCCTCATCCTCATTAGTATCTTTTTTATTTTGTTTAGTCTCTTGTTGAATAATTACCTCATCTTTTTGGTTTTTAATAGCATCTTCAGCCTCTTTTTTCGTTTTGTAAGTTGTGAAAAAATTTCCTGTTTGGGGAATCTCATGAAGACCAATTAACTTGATCGGACTTGAAAACGAGGCCTCATCAATAAGATTTCCTAAAAAATCTTCTAATCTTTTAATGGGGCTAATCTTATTATTTATTAAAATAAAATTACCCTTTTTTAAAGTTCCGTCTTTTATCACCGCTATAATTTCAGTTCCTTTTTGAGTATCTATTTTTGATTCCAAAATAAAACCACTCGCTAATTTATTTTTATCACCTTTTAACTCTTCCATTTCCACCACCAAAAGAACTGTATCTAAAAGTTCAGAAACCCCTTGCCCTGTCTTAGCAGAAATTGTTGCAAAAGGTATTTCTCCCCCTTGTCCCTCAAGAAAAATCTCATTTTCTAATAATTCTTGTTTAACTTTTTCAACATTAGCATTTGGTTTATCAATTTTATTAATTGCAACAATAAATGGGATTTTTGCCTCCTGAATATTTTTATAAGCTTCTACTGTTTGTGGTTTAACACCATCTTCAGCAGAAATTATTAAAATGGCAATATCGGCAATACTAACACCAGTTAAACGAACTGTAGAAAAAGCAGCATGCCCAGGGGTGTCAATAAAAGTTATTTTTTTCTTCTCAGATCCTTTTTTTTCATAATCAACTTCATAAGCAAATATATGTTGAGTAATACTTCCAGCTTCATCTTCTACAATATTTGTTTTTCGTATAAAATCTAATAAAGTTGATTTACCATGATCAATATGACCCGTAATCACAACTACGGGTGGCCGTTCTATTAAATTATTATCTTTTTTGACCATAATTATTTATACAGAAGATTTCGTTTTGTTTAAGACAACTTTTTCTTCTTCAGATAATTCATATTTTGATTGCCATTCTTTAATTGGCTTAGCAAAAACACTAACTTTATCTCTGGCATATAAACTAGAAATAATTATCCCATCTCCTTTTTTATTTAAGAGAGTAGCTGCAAAACTTTGATCACCCCCAACACTATCATTTTTGAAAGGATTAAATCTAATGACTTCTACATTTTGTATATTTTCTTTTAATTTATTTTCAAGTAAGCGAAACTCTTTAATTGTTTTGTCTCCAAACTGGTGTAGAACTTCTAATTTATCTTCAATAGAATTTATCTTGTTTCTCAATCCTTTTTTATCTTTTATCACTTTAATATCCTTACTTTTTATTTCCAATCGTGTTAACCACAATACAAATAAGATGTTGATACTAACCAAAATATATAAAGCAATTTCTTCTATAGTAAAAATCATGCTTGAAATTATACACAAATAAGGGCTATTTTGCAATTTAATGTCTATATGAGGTAGTCAAAAGCCGAAAGTCAAAAGTCCATAAAGTTTGCTTGTCTGTAGGCAAAGACCCCACTCAACATTTTCATAAACAACAAAAAATGTTAACATATGAAAATGTTCAAAAAAAAGTTGAGACGAATTTATTTAGATTATGCAGCAGCAACTCCTGTGAGGAAGGAAGTTAAAAAAGTAATGAATAGATTTTGGGACATTGATTTTGGAAATGCGGGAGCTATACATAAAGAAGGTACTGTGGCAAAAAAAGCAATTTCTCAATCTAGAAAAAAAATAGCTGAAATAATAAAAGCAAAGCCAGACGAAATGATTTTTAATTCAGGTGGGACGGAAGCTAATAACTTGGCTATTTTTGGTGTTCTCAATAAATTAAACGAAGATGCCTGCCTGCTGGACAGGCAGGGGGTAAAATTTCAAGATATGCACTTGATTACAACTGTGTTTGAACATCCTTCAATATTGCAGTGTTTTAAATATCTTGAGAAAAAAGGAGCTGTTATTGATTACTTAAATATAAATCAAGAAGGAATTATTGATTTAAAACAACTAAAAAAAGTTTTAACAACAAAAACTGTATTAATATCAATAATGTTTGTTAATAACGAAATAGGGACTATTCAACCGATTTTTAAAATATCTAAGATAATTAAAAATTTCAAGAAAAAACAGGCCCAACTTACAACCTGCCTGCCGGCAGGCAGGTTTCCTGTCTTTCACAGTGATGCTGCACAAGCACTTTTGTTTTTACCGATTGATGTTCAAAAATTAAATGTTGATATGATGAGTTTTGATGCTCAAAAAATTTATGGACCAAAAGGAGTTGGGGCTTTATATATAAAAAAAGGAGTTGAAATTAATCCCTTAATCAAAGGAGGTAATCAAGAAAAAGGATTGAGGCCTGGGACAGAAAATGTTCCATTAATAGTTGGGTTTGCCAAAGCCTTAGAATTAGCCAGTAGAGAAAAAGAAGATGAAAATCAACGATTAACAAAATTAAGAAATTATTTTATTGAAGAAATCTTAAAAAAAATACCTAGAACCGAAATAAATGGCTCTTTAGAAAATCGCTTGCCAAACAACATAAATATTTTTTTTCCAGATGTAAACAATGAATTTTTAGTTATCCAATTAGATGAAAAGGGAATTGCGTGTTCCACAAAGTCATCTTGTTCAGATGAGAGGTTTTCTTATGTTATTAACTCACTAAATGGAGACAAAAACCGAGCTAAAAGTTCTGTGAGATTCACTCTCGGCAAATCAACTACAAAAAAAGACATTAAGAAAGTGATTAAAAATTTATTAGATATTTACGGTTGATTTTCCAATTTTTTTGTCTATAATATAAATCATGGATATAGAAGAATTAAACAAAACACAAATTATTCTATTAACTCTTTTGGTGAGTTTTATTACTTCAATTGCAACTGGAATTGTGACTGTTTCTTTAGTAAATCAAGCTCCGCCAGTTGTGACAGATACAATTCATAAAGTAATTGAGAAAACAGTAGAAAGGGTTGTTCCAGGGGAACAAAAAGCAACAATAATAGAAAATACAAAAACAATTGTAATCAGTGATCAGGATTTTATCATAAATGCAATTGAAAATAATTCAGAATCACTTGTTCGTGTTTTCAATTCTGAAAAGAACAAAGATGAAGATGATGAAAAAAATATTTTTGTGGGGTTAGGAGTTATTTTATCTGCTGACGGTGAAATAATGATAGATAATAGTAATCTATCTAAAACAGGAGAGTATTTTATTTATTTTGATGATTTAGAAATAAAATTAGAAATTATAGAAAACCTACCAGAAAATGACATCGTTTTATTAAAAGTTCAATCATCAGAATTAGAGACCGAAGCAGAGAAATTGGTATTTAAACCGATTAAATTAGCTGATTCAGACATTTTAAAATTAGGACAATCAGTAATTTCTTTAGGTGGGGAAAAGTCAGATGTCGTTTTAACAGGGATCGTTTCAAATTTTAAAAGAGATAAAATCCCAATTGAAACTATCACAATAGACAAAGAAACAACTGAGCAAAATGAGGAAGAAATTGAAAAAGAATCAAAGATTATAATTACAGAGATTGAAACAAACGTGCACTCTCAATTACCAATGGGTTTACTAATTGATTTAGAGGGAGATGTAATTGGAGTTAAATCACAATCTGATTTTTATATTCCTATAAATTTGATAAAACAAGATTTAGATAATCTTAATCAAAAAACATCAGAAAATCTAACCCCAGAGGAAACGATATAATTGACTTAACTCTAAAAACCCAGTATATTTAATAGGTAATTTTGTTTTGTTTAAGTAACTTAAATTAAAAATTACAAAATTAAAAATTAAAAATTTTAAGCAATGCCTCCATTTCAAAATTTTACAACTAAAGCCAAAGAAGTTGTTCGTCATTCTCACGAATTGGCTATTGAACGAGGGCAAAACCATGTTAGCCATCTACACCTTTTTACAGCTATTCTTCTCCAAGAAGAAAATATCGTTGTTTCTATTTTAGAAAAATTAAATGTTGATATAATTCTCTTAGCGGATTCATTATTAGATTTAATTGAAACACCTGAGAGGTCCACAACCTTATCACCTTCCTACCAGATATTTCTTACTCCAGAATTAACTCAGGCTTTACAAAAAACATCAGTAATTTCACGAAACTTAAACGATGATTTTATTTCAGTAGAGCATCTCTTC
>Ga0075122_10001002_pt1 | contig 20828 bp, 15 predicted proteins | sample AntAceMetag02UKB_FD_69790 | JGI IMG/M metagenome (GOLD analysis project Ga0075122, IMG submission 69790) | Saline lake microbial communities from Ace Lake, Antarctica - Antarctic Ace Lake Metagenome 02UKB | ecosystem: Environmental > Aquatic > Non-marine Saline and Alkaline > Saline | place...
CGATACGATCCCTCGTGCTTGACGACACAGCGATTGAAAAGGGCACCGATTTCGATGGCAGAGGAAAAACACTTAATTATTTTGATGCCCCCATAGGTGCTCTGCCAACCAATTATAATATGATCGCCGTCAAGATCAAACCTAATCACAGAATTGTACCGTGGAAAAGACAACCGCCGGTGACTGAAATCATCCGTCATCGGGCACGAGGGCTTCCAAATGGATATCAGCGATTCAGTGTGGCGACCGATCCTGAAAATGGGACACGTTACACAGGAGAGGTGGTAAAAGCAATTTTTCAAAAAATGGGGGCGACGAATATTCCGCTTGTACGACTGGGAACCGTTCCTTTCTCGCTGGGTCCATTTTATATTCATGATTCCAGTCACGATCTGGAAGATGTGATCAAAACGATGCTTCATGAATCCAGTAATTTTATTGCCAACCAGCTTTTACTGGTTATGGCGATTGACAAATATGGAGAGCAGGCTCAATTGAGTCAGGGAGTCAATTTGTTGAAACAGTTTTCGAGAAAACAAATTGGCTTAAAAAGCAGAGACTTTCGGATTGTAGAAGGCTCCGGCCTCTCTCGAAAAAATAGGATGGATTTGCAGGCTATGCTGGAAGTAGTGAACTCTTTTGAAGGTCATCGTGATTTGTTACCGAATCTGAGTAAATCGAAGTATTTTGATCTGGTCGAAATCGGTAGACGTTGGAATATTAAGGCAAAGACGGGGACGATGAAAGGTATCGCGACACTGGCCGGATTTCTCCAGAAGAAAAACAAGCGGTGGCTACCATTTGTGATTATGTTGGAAGGAAAACCGGCCGATAGAGCGTTAGTGCTCGAAATCATCTGCCGGTATTATGCGGGTTAGGGTAATATGTTACAAAAAGCAGCACTTCTTATACTGTATTAATTTCCAGTTTGTTGTCCTCCAGCAAGGCTGCATCCCGTTTGATAATCTCTTCGCTGGTGACTGCAGCCAATGAGGGTTGTGAGCGAAGATAATCAGAACCGATTCGAATCAAATCTTCTTTGGTACAGTTCAAGACACCTTCCCGGAATTTCTCTCTCAGTGCCTTGCTGCGGCCTTTTCTCTCATTTACATATTCCATGATTGCTTTTCCGGCGGGGGACATGGGCGTATCCATTCCACTGCATGTCTGCAGGATGGTTTCCTCCACATCCTGGTCCGTGAAGCTGCCTGCTTCTATCCATTCCAGCGCGCTATTGTACACGGAAAAGGTTCTCGCCAAATGGGGATCCCGGTAGGACAGCATGGTGAAAATTCCCTCATCCGGGTTATATCCGGCCATACCACCGTATGCGCCCCCTTTTTCTCTCAGTTCTCCGTGCAGATAACAAGATCGTAGCAAATTCGAAAGGACCAGGAGAGCTGGGCTGTCTTCATGTGTATAATCAGGTGTTTTAAAACATTTTGCTACATATGAGACGGGAGTCGTGGTGAGCCAGGCTTCATTCTGATACGCGGTTTGAAAAGCGGGTGTCGTGCCAGTATCCACACCGATCACCTCTTCAGCTGTGACTTTGCTTTTATCCAGATTGTTGGCAAACCTTTCAATCAACGGTGTCAGACCGTTAAAATACTCGCTTTCTCCAACAACCAGCATGGAAAGGTTGTTAGATGTTAGCAGTCTGTTCAGGATGCTGTTTAGCTTCTCAAGTGCCGCAACAAGATCACTATTCTGCATTTGAGAAAGAGTTTTCATAAATTGGACTTGATGAATTCCACTGTATTTCTCATCAATCTGACTGGTACGACAAAGGTTTCTGGCCGCCATGCTGGATGCGTAGCTATGACCCGCTTGTACCAGGGAGTTCAGCAGGCTGTTTGTTCGTTGTCCGATCAGGGTTTGAACTCTGTCCAGATTGGAAAAGTCCCAGTGGTTCATAATTTTTCCCCCCAGATCTAACATCTTTTCAACATTCTGGTGTAGTGCTTTACTGGAGACACTGAAATATTCTTGAAAACCGCTGGCGGATTTCAGGCTCACTTCATTATTGGGGGCCGCTGAAAAACCGCCGGTGTATAAATTAATTTGTTTGGCCAACGCTTCATAGGACAAACCATTCGCTCCATTATTGGTTAGTAGATATCCAAGCAGTGGTAGCCAGTCTCTATCCGACTCTGAAACAGCGTCCAGCTTAAAGTGCCAGTTAAAATAGAGTATACCATTGGTGGGACGGTCATAAAACTTGATATCCAGGCCATCCATAGTTTTCTCATGGGGATCCACAAATTTGATGTCTTTTGGAATATCCGCAAGTTTGAGGCTTGGTAAACAGGAAAGATCTTCCTTTGTCTCCTGGGATTTGCGCAGGGCTTTTGAATCGGCCAGCAGTTTTTCTTTCTCGGAGTTTGAGAGGCCGGCTTTAATATCTTCCAGACTGGATTTGACTTGATTGAGTTTTTTACCCTCCAGCTCAGTATCTGGTTCAAGAAGGACCTTGACGCGGTGGGGATTGTCGATTAAATATTTTTTAATTTGTGATTCCAGGTAATTCCCTTCTTCGATATGGTGTTTGAGCTGTATCAGAGTTTTATCAAAATCGATGCTATTGAGTGGATCTCCTCCGTGCATCCAAGTCCCGAAAAACCGAAAGAGAAGATTTAAGCTGTACGGATAGTGACCGCCGCTTATCTCCCGGGTGTCAAGCTCCATTTGATGCAAGGCCGAATTGATCTGTTCCGCCTCGATACCTGCATCGACAATCTCCTGCAACGTTTCAAGAATCAGTTTTTCTACCTCGTCGATATTTTTTTTAGCAACGGCCTGCAGTCCAATACTAAAGTAAGCTTCTTTGATTTCGTCTTCAAACCCTGTGGTATCAGCAAGTGATTTACCCAGTTTTGATTCCAGTAATTTTTTTCTTAAGGGTGCTCCGGAATGGCCAAGAAGAATCAAATTAATCACCTGCAAAGAGAGTATTTCAACCGGTTCCTGAATGCTGCAGGTCAGCCAGCCCAATGCAATCTGGCATTTTTCGCCGTCGTCTTCCGTCTGACTGAGTGGATATTGGTAACAAAAAGACTGGGGTGACGTGAACCTTTTTTCATCCGGTACTGTGGTGTCGATATCTATTTTGTCGAATTCCGCCAAGGAATCGTTGATCACCCGTAAGCGTTTTTCCAGCGGGATATTTCCATAAGTGTAAAAAAAGGCGTTGCTGGGGTGATAGTAGAAACGATGAAAATCCAATAGCTGCTGATGGGTGAGATTAGCAATGTCATCAGGATCCCCGCCTGAATTATATCGATAAGTGACTGTTGGAAACAGCGCATCTCCCATGCTGCGATGCATAATATGACTTTGAGATGACATAGCCCCTTTCATTTCGCTGTATACGATCCCCTGCATGGTCAAAGGAGAATTGGAGTCGTCCTGTTCTTCAAATTCAAAGCGGTGACCCTCCTGTTTGAAGCTCTCCTCGGACAAGAGTGGGAAGAAGCCGGCGTCCAGATAGACATTCAACAGATTGAAATAATCGGTCTCGTTTTGGGTGGCAAAGGGGTACATTGTCCAGTCACTCGCAGTAAAGGCATTCATGAATGTTTTCATACTGCGCTTGATCATGGAAAAAAAAGGATCCCGAACCGGAAAACGTTTTGATCCACACAATGCCGTGTGTTCCAGTATGTGGGCGACACCTGTAGAATCAACCGGAGTGGTCCTGAAACCAACAGCAAAGCAGTTGTTGTCGTCTTCATTGCTCAGGTGGATCATTTTTGCTCCGGTTTTTTCATGCTCCAGCTGGATCATTGTGTTTTTTAGTTTAGGTAACACATCAATCGTTTTGATCCGGAAACCTTCAATTTGTTCACCTTTTTTCATTTTCAGCTCAGCTTCAGGTTTTATTTTGATATATGATAAGAATGGAACAAGCTCCCCCGTTGATGTGGGTTAAGCAATATCACTCATTATACTCGGAAAAACAATATGTGTCAGCTGGGATTGTTTTATAGCCCAGGCAAAAAATTTGTCTGCTTGTGCGCCCTTTTGGTCGACTGATTAAATGCAATCTCTGGCATGTCGTTCTGAAGTTATAAAAATAATGCAATAAAAACAGATAAAAACTATGTACAATCCCGATTTATTTAAGAAAAGGAGATGATAACAGAATATTGTCCAGGAATTAAAAAAAATTATTATGGGAATCAACTCTTCAAATTTCTATTTTTTGAGGATCTTAAGTTGCCATTTGGTCTTATTTGATAAAGTACATTTTTAAAAAAGATTACTTTGGTATGAAGATAGCAAAAAAGGATCAATATCGTCGGTTATTGTCTTGTCCCTGTCGTTTAAAAATGAGCCGGGACCGATACCCATTATAATGATAACTACCTGAAATTCTGGAGATTGTTTAAGGAAAATGGGGCACACAAAATAGATGACCCCCAAGCCTTTCATACACTTCATGGATGATGCTGCAGATGAGCAGGGCTGACTAACGGAGAGTAAAATGAGAAAGGAATCTTCAAGAAAGAGAAAAAAATCAAAATCGTTTGAACCCAGTCATGATGATGTGACTGATGCTATGAAAGATTTTTTGAGTAAAGGAGGGAAGATAACGAAGATTGAGTCGTATGTTGAAGAAGAGATGGATCGGATCCTGAGCCATTTTTCAGGAGGGATCTGATTCATTAATCTGCAGTAGTTTCCTGCCGCAGGCGAAAGAGGACCTGTCGAATTTGTCGCATATCATCCCAGACAAGGTTTAATGCTGACGGATTTCGTAAAAGATAGGAAGGATGAAAAGTGGGAATCAAAGGGATATCCTGAAAAACAGTTGGTTTCCCTCTCATTTTCATAATTCCGGATGCTTGTGGCAGCAGTGTTTTGGTCGCAATATTTCCCATCGTCACAATCAGCTTAGGATTTAGGATCTCCAATTGCTTGAACAGGAATGGTGAACAAGTCGCAATCTCTTCACTGTTTGGATTACGATTGCCAGGAGGGCGACACTTGACTACGTTACAAATAAACACGGATTCCCTGTTTATTCCAATGGAATGAATCAGCTGGGTGAGCAGCTTCCCCGCTTTTCCCACAAATGCAATTCCTGATTTATCCTCATCTGCTCCTGGCCCCTCTCCGATAAAAACCAGTTCTGCCCGAATATTTCCCTGTCCGGATACGACTGTCTGTCTTTCATTGCAGAGATTACAACGATTACAGTTTCGAAGCCTTAATCTCAATGAATCGAGGGTCTTTGCCAACATTGGATCCATATTCAATGGTTCGGATGTTGCTGATTGGTTTGTTGCCGGGGTAGGTTCGGTGGTGGTGCTGTTTTTGACTGGAACCGCAATATCACTTATGCGTGTCGTGGTGTGCAGCACGGATTTTTGAGGCGTTTGTTCAGGTTGGGTTTCCCGCTCGATTTCCTGATGGTCCAGTGCATGTTGAATTGATTCCAGTAGTTCATTATCAATCGGTTCCAGATATAGCCAACCGGATTTCTCGTTATCAGCCCTCAGTGTATTTTCCAGTTGTTTGAGCAGAGTCGCCGGGTTTTTTTCACTCATTGGGTTGGGCCTGTGTACTCTGTTTAAATTTCAGAAATGTGGATGTCAAAAATAGTTGACAGCAACAGGGTATGCATTTGGGGTCGGAATATTCGCATTAACGGTATATTCTCGTCTCTGGCGAGATTTACCCTGTTTGTAAGCAGGATCATGATTATTTGCGAGACAGGATCCATCCAGATAGAAGTTCCGGTGAATCCCAGATGACCGATACTGCCTTTGGGCATGAGATTCCCGCAACTCATGTAGGTCTCACTCCCATCATGCATATCCCAGCCATAAGTCCGTGGGGCTAAAAATGAACGGTTCTGATTATTCAGAAAACCATCAACGGCCGCGGTCGAAAAAATTCGTCTGTCATTCAGTTTGCCAGATGAGAGTAACATTCTGCAATATGTATATATTGCGCTGGCGGTTCCGAACAGACCGGCATTGCCTCCCTCTCCATCGAAAGTATAAGCATTCTCATCATGAACTTGCCCCTGTAACTGTTTCTTTCTCAAGGGGCAGTATGCAGTTGGAACGATATTCACGCGCTCTGGGTCAGGATTAAAGAGAAGGTCACTGAGTCCCAGCGGATCATAAATTCTGGTATGGCAATAGTCCGCCAGGGTCATTTGAGAAACTCGCCGCACTATCTCACTGAGAACAATATATCCCAGACAACTGTAAATGGTTGTTGATCCAGGTTCATATGCCAGAGGATTTTGGATGAGTTTTTCCCAGGCAACATTTTTATCAAAATCGGGGTCGTAAAGTGCGACCCAATCCGTAAATCCTGCTGTATGAGTCAGAAGTTGGGAAATAGAAATATTCGCCTTTTCGGTCGCTTTAAATTCCTGAATAAATAGGGAGGCCGGACTGTCCAGGTTCAACAATCCATGGTCTGACAGGTGCGCAATCGCGGCTGCGGTTGCGAGTGGTTTTGTTAAGGAAGCTAGATCGAAAAGTGAATCGGTTTGCAAAGCTCGACTTGCACTGTGGCTATCCATCCGGCCATACGCTTTGTGAAAAAGGATGCTGTCGCCCCTGGCGCATAGTATTTCTATTCCGGGAAAAACGCCATCTGTGACGGCATGCTCCGCAAGTATGGCAATGGGTTGTTCGGATTTCGGATCTGAATATTTATTAGTCACTGTGATTTGAGGCTCAATTTTCAATCTTCAATCGTAATGGCAGATTCTTTGCATTTTTGTCTCTATCATTTAAATTCTAAACTTACTCCTGGACAAAATTCAACGGAGAACTGGAGATGAAACACTTTTTTTCTATTGCTCTATTAACTTTTTTTCTGGTTGGAACCGCTTTTGGTGCTTGCCCTGAACGGCAAAGATCTCAACCTCAAGCGCAGTCACAACAATCTGCCGATGCACCTCAGGTTTGTCTTGAGTCATTTGAGATGTGTAACAACTGGGCAAGACATTATTGCCGAAATGGCAATCATGAGATGATGGTTAATCACATTCTACAGCAGATGAAAGAACGTGGGCGGACCATCACTACGGCCACTATAAAAAGTGTCGCTAGAAGGACATTGAAAAATACAGCTCCACCTCCTGCACCTGTTCAAGAATAAAGACCCGCCAGAAGGAACAACAATCTATAGATGAAAGCTGATGAAACCCGGTGGAATGACCGTTATCGGAATAGCAAGTTTCCGTCAACTGTCAATAATCTGGTTGAAAACTATTGCCACCTGGCAAATCCAGGGTTGGCGTTGGACATAGCCGCAGGAAATGGGAGAAATTCTCGCTTTTTAGTCGAGAATGGATTTCAGGTCGATGCTGTTGATATTTCCAGTGTCGCTATCGAAATGATCCAGGTACAAAATCCAGCAGTTAATTGTTTCCATGAAGACCTAGACGGTTATATTCCAAAAGCGGACGGTTATGATTTGATCATCAATATTAATTTCCTCGATCGAGTGCTCTTTCCCCACATCAAAAACGCATTGAAAAAAGATGGGATTTTGATTTTCAGGACCTTCCTGGATAGTCATCTTCACAGCCAGAACCAACAAGATGTCCGCCGAGCGCATTATCTGAAGTCCAATGAACTGCTACAAGAGTTTATTGATCTTCAAATAGTGCTCTACAGAGAAGAAGATTTCGTGCTGGTGAACGGTGAAAAAAGAGAAACTGCCAGCCTGGTTGTAAGGAAAAGAAGTCTCACAGCATAGGTCAACTTGAAAAAGTTGATATTTTCCGCTTCCAAAAAAGACAGAATCGATTTATAGTGCAACAAGATAACGTATTTTTCGCAGGTCACTCGGTATTTCTATTACAATTTCCCCACGGATTAAAAAAGGAAGCTATGCTTAGTCTATATGGCACGTATGAAGACGGGAAGATCGTTCTGTCATCTTCATCTGAAGAGCAACTGCCTGAAAACACTGAGATTATCATCACTTTTTTTGATGACAAAATTGTGAAGCATGGAGAAGCTGCGGTCAGCGATGGAGGGGTGCAGAAGAATGAGGCTTATTACCAATCAATTCGCGAATATCAGAGAGTGAAAGCGTATGGTAATATTTCAATTCTTGATGGCGATGCCAGATATACCTTTCCGCTGAATGACTATTCACAAGGGGGGTTGAGCTTTTCATCCAAACATAGTTTTTCAACAGGGCAGATCATCTCCTGTGGGATTGCAGACCCCTCGGATGAGGATGTAATTCTCATGGAACTGGAGATAGAAGTACGTAGTGTGATGGACACAAAGGAACTAGACGATGTCTCAGAAAGCTACAGGGTCGGCTGTATGTTTTTAGACCCTGTAGACGAAGATTTGTGGCACGGTTTACTGCAATACCTTGGTTAGTCGCCTTCTTTGAGGTTTTATTTCTCTTTGCGGCTGGCAATGACTTCTTCCTGAACGTTTCTAGGACAAACCGCGTAACTGTCAAATTCCATTGAAAAAGTCGCTTTGCCCTGAGTACCGGAGCGAAGGGTTGTCGAATAACCAAACATTTCGGATAACGGCACCGTGACTGTGATGACCGTGATATTGTCCCGAACCATAGTTCCGCCGATCACACCCCTGCGTGAACTGAGATCGCTGATCACTCCTCCCTGAAATTCAGAAGGGGTTTCCACTTCCACTTTCATGATCGGCTCCAGCAAATGGGCACTGGCTTTCTGCACGGCTTCTTTCATCGCTTGTCTGGAGCAAATCCGAAATGCCATATCACTGGAATCAACCTCGTGATATTTTCCATCCATTAGGGTGACACGGACACCGACCATTTGAAACCCGGCCTGTGGACCCTTCTGCATGATATCTTTGAAACCTGCGGCGCAGGCGTTGATGTACTCGGAAGGGATATTGCCACCTTTGACTTTATTAACAAACTCAAAATCTTCAGCATCCGGACTATCAAAATCCAGCGGTTCAATATTTCCGACAACGTTGGCGTACTGACCTGAACCACCCGTCTGTTTTTTATGAGTATAGTTAAAGGGCGCGGTTCGAGAGATCGTTTCCCGGTAATTCACTTGTGGCGGACCTACATCAATGGGGACCTTATACTCACGCATCATTCTTTCAATGTAGATTTCCAGGTGCAGTTCTCCCATGCCACTGATAATCGTTTCTCCGGATTCACTATCGGTTCTGACTTTAAAGGTTGGGTCTTCCTTAATAAAGCGGGAAAGTGCTTTAGACATCCGGTCTGTGGCTGACGTGTCACTGCATGATATCGCCAGTGAGATAACCGGATTGGCAATAAACATCGACTCCAGAGTGACCTTGATATCTTCGCCGCAAAACGTATCCCCGGAAGCACAATCTACACCCACCATGGCAATGATATCACCGGCACCGGCAGACTCTATATTGACACGATCGTTGGAATGCATCCGCACCAATCTTCCGACCCGGATCTTTTTCCCGGTTCGAATGTTGTAGAGGTTGAGCCCCTTCTTCATGGTACCCTGGTAAATTCGAACGTAAGTCAGTTGCCCGAACTGCTCCTCGGTGATTTTAAAAGCCATGCAGACCAGCGGCTTGTTAAAGTCGGGTTCCAGTTCGATTGTATTCCGTTCCCCTTCCGTTTCGATCGCACTCATGGGGTGCGCTGTGATGGGTGACGGTAGATACCGACAAACCGCATCCAGCAGGGGTTGAACCGACTTGTTTTTAAATGCTGATCCGAAATAAACCGGTGTCAGATCCAGGCAGTTGACCCCTTCCCAGACGGCCTTGTGAATCATCTCTTCTGAAATTTCTTTTTCTTCCAGCAGGTCTTCCATCATCTGATCATTGAACATGGAGACGGCCTCCAACATTTCATTTCTCTTTTCCGTCGCCAACTCCAGCAACTCTGCCGGGATCTCCTTTTCAACGATCTCTTCACCTTTGGGACCTTCGTTATACAAAGCTTTCATTGTGATCAGATCAACAACACCCTGAAACAAATCTTCAGCTCCAATGGGAATCTGCATAGCCACCGAATTGTGACCCAGTTTTTCCCGTAGATCATGGACAGCCTTGAAGGGGTCGGCACCTGTGCGGTCCATCTTATTGATGAACACGACCCTTGGAACCTTGTAGCGCTTCATTTGCCGATCAACTGTGATGGATTGCGATTGTACTCCAGCGACTGCGCAGAGAATTAAAATCGCTCCATCCAGAACTCTTAGGGAACGTTCAACTTCCACCGTAAAATCAACATGTCCGGGAGTATCGATGATATTGATCTTATTATCATTCCAATATACCGTGGTGGCGGCAGAAGTGATCGTAATCCCTTTCTCCTTTTCCAACTCCATGTGGTCCATGGTCGCACCAGCGCCCCCTCCGCGGACTTCCTCGATTTTGTGAATCTTTCCCCCATAATAGAGGATTCGTTCGGAGAGGGTCGTTTTTCCACTGTCGATATGAGCGGAAATACCAATATTTCTGGTTTTTGTAATGTCTTCTTTCATTTTTTGGTATTGGCTATGTGGAAATCTGGGATTTGAGTTCAGAACAGTTGATCTCAAAAATAACAATCCGTGAACAACTTAGCTTCAACCCCTTATGCTATAAAAACGCCCTGAAAAAGTCTACCATTTTTATGTTAAAAATAAAAATATCTGTTGAATCAATCTATTGAGGATTCTAAAATGAATGGGGTTTCATCAAAAAATGATTGGGAATTGAAATTGTCCCTTTTTTGAGACTGTTTTGAGCAGAATCGTTGAAAGATATGATTCTAGGGGCTACACATAATTGCCTGGGTCTCATGTTTGACCATGTCCGGTATTTTTCAGTACGCTTTAGTATTGCAGCAATGAGGCTTCTGAAAAGCTGTCTTTGGGGGTCAAGATGCCTTGGGGTCGTATAAAAGAGTGCGAAATTGACCAAAATAGTGATTTCAAGTGATGGTCACTCAGGGAAATGATATTATATGAGACATTACCGAGTAAATTTTATGTCCAGGTTGAGTTTGGTATAGGAAACTACAGGAATGGAAAAGATGCGAGAAAATGGTACAACATTGAAAATTAGTCTGTTGTTGACGGGTAATGAGCTGGTATCGGGCGATATTACGGATACAAACTCGGTTTTTATGGCCAGAGAACTCATGGGCGTGGGGCTGTCGGTGGATCAAAAACTGATTGTCGGGGACCAACTTTCATCAATCACAGAGGCACTGTTACTTTTAACTGAATGCAGTGACATTGTGATCGTCAATGGTGGGTTGGGGGCGACAGTTGATGATCTGACAGCGGAAGCCGCTGCTTTTGTCGATGGAAGTAAACTCGTTGAGAATCCCGATGCTGTAAAACATATTGAAAAACGAATGGGGAAAAAATTCTTAGCGGACAATTCTGCATTCAATTCCCAATTAAAAAAGCAGGCCCTTATACCTCAATCAGCAGAATTACTGGATAATCCGGTGGGATTGGCCCTTGGATTCAAGTTGAAAATCAAGCATGCGACCTGTTATTTCACACCGGGTGTTCCTAGTGAAATGCAAGCCATGCTTCAGCAGAGTATTCTGCCAGATATTCGGCGGCACTATATATTAGAAACCAAAGTTAAAACCTCTCGTTTAAACGTTATTGGTATTGGCGAATCACAAATACAACAACTGCTAAGCAGAAATATATCTCCGGAGATTTGGGATCAGGTTCAGCTGGGTTTCAGGGCAGATCAATCTTCTGTAGAACTTAAATTATCAATCAATAATCCGGAGTTTGAGCCGCAACTTGAAAATACGGTTTCACAGGTTGAACAATTGCTTCAGGGTTATGTATTTAGTGGTGGTCATTCATTGCCTGCAACTGTTCTGGGTCTACTTCGAAAGAAAATGAAGCGGGTGGTTTTTGCTGAATCCTGTACCGGTGGTCTGATCGCATCACAAGTTACAGCGCTTCCGGGGGCATCTGCTGTTTTTGAAGCTGGAATTGTCACCTATTCGAATCAGTCCAAAGAGAGGCTGCTGGGTGTTTCGGAAACCGATCTGGAGACCTTCGGTGCAGTGAGTTCAGAAGTCGCCATGGCGATGACGAAAGGTGCTCTGGAGAAAACCGGGGCCGATGTTGGAGTTGCTGTCACAGGTATTGCGGGTCCGACGGGGGGCGGTCAGGAAAAACCGGTTGGTTCTGTTTACATTGCCTGGGGAGATCTTGACAATATTCAGACCAGATTACTGTTGATCCAGCGGGAAAGAACGGTTTTTCAGGCACTAGTCAGTGCAGTGGCCTTGGATCTATTGCGACGGTATCTGCTTGAGGTGGATACGAACGCAATTTATTATTTTGATGAGATCTCGAGAAAACAACTTTGATCAGAGACCTGTTGCGATGGAAATTCATAAAATTCTTGACGCGTCTCGTATAAAAAGAAAGAATCAGTGATACAATCATGACTTACTGACAAAACTTGATTGTCACCCTATTGAAGAACTGTTGATATAGAATATGAAGAAGCTGACTATTTCAGATCTTGATGTGAAAGGAAAGAGAGTCCTGCTGCGTGTGGATTTTAATGTGCCTTTGGATGATAAACAGCAGGTTGCTGATAATACACGTATTCTGGCTGCGATACCGACCATTCAGTATCTTCTGAAAGGTGGAGCCCGGTTGATTATTCTCTCTCATCTGGGTCGTCCCAAGGGGAAACCCTCCGAGGCTTTTTCGCTGAGGCCGGTGGCTGAAATGCTGGGCAATATCCTGCAGCATCAGGTTTTTTTCTCTCCAGCACTTTTAGGACCGGTTGCCCAGACAGCTATCGATTGCCTGAAGGATGGCGATTGTTTGTTGATGGAGAATGTTCGTTTCTATCCTGAGGAGGAGAAAAATGACATTCAGTTTTCAAAGGAGTTGGCATCTCTGGCAGATCTATATGTCAACGATGCCTTTGGGACCGCTCACCGTGCGCATGCCTCCACTGAAGGGGTGACTCGCTATTTTGAAAAATCGGCTTGCGGCTTTTTGATTGAGAAAGAACTGACGTATTTGGAAAACCTGATTGAATCGCCAAGCGCGCCGTTTTGCGCGATTATTGGTGGCGCCAAGGTGAAGGATAAAATATCGGTCATCGGGAATCTTCTGAATAAGGCGGATGAGATTCTCATCGGTGGTGGTATGGCGTATACTTTTTTAAAAGCAAAGGGAATGAGTATTGGAAACTCTATTCTGGACAATGAAAGTGCAGACTTGGTTGCAGAAACATTTGCCAAGGCCGAAAAATTGGGGAAGACAATTCACCTACCCTTCGACCATGTTGTGGCTGAATCTTTCAATGATGATGTTCCCACCCGCATTGTCCAGGACAATATCCCTGAAGGTTATCTAGGTCTGGATATTGGGCCGCAAAGTACAGCACATTTTCTTTCTGTCATTCAAAACGCAAAAACGGTCTTTTGGAACGGCCCGATGGGGGTGTTTGAGATGAAGCCTTTTCAACAGGGCACCTTTAGTATAGCTGAAGCAATGGCGGTTTCATCCGCCGTCACGGTTGTCGGTGGCGGAGATTCAGTGGCAGCGGTTAACCGAACCAACAAAGCCGATAAAATGTCTCACATTTCAACGGGTGGTGGAGCCTCGCTGGAACTGCTCGAAGGGAAAAAACTCCCCGGAATTGAAGCACTCACGGAGAAAAAAAATGGCGCGTAGAACGATCATTGCTGGTAACTGGAAAATGAATCTCTTGCCTGCTGATGGAGAAGAGTTGGTTGCTGAACTGAAGGAACAGCTTGAAATCGGGAAGAATCTGGAAGTGGTTATCTGCCCACAGATGGCTTTGGTGCCATTGGCGCTGGATTGGATTTATGATTCAGTCATTCAACTAGGGGCTCAAAACTGTGCGGAGCGATTGTCCGGGGCATTCACAGGCGAGACTTCACCGGAGTTGCTGAAGGTTTTAGGATGTCGGTACTGTCTGGTTGGACATTCCGAGCGCCGTTCATTGTTTGGCGAGACCGATGAATCAGTCGGGCGAAAAACCCAGCTCCTGCTCAATATGGGTATCACGCCCATCGTCTGCGTTGGTGAATCACTGACCCAGCGCGAAGCCGGAGCCCATTTCACCACGATTGAAGCTCAGGTCTCAGCAGTTTTCAGCCATTTGGATCAGACTGATTGGACCCGGTTAGTGTTTGCATACGAACCCGTCTGGGCAATTGGAACAGGCAAAACAGCTACACCTGGGCAGGCTGTTGAAATTCATCAGTATATAAGAAGTAAAATCAAGGAATTCGCCGGGGATGTGGTTGCCAATGCAACCAGTATCCTATACGGTGGTAGTGCAAATACCGAAAATGCGGCTGATTTGCTTGGAGCATCAGAAATTGATGGGCTACTTGTTGGCGGAGCCAGTCTCAAAGCAAAAGATTTTTCACAAATCATTGCATCATTTTAATTATAATTACTAGAACACAGGAAATATGAATACACCGCTTATTGTCATTCACATCATTGTTTGTATCACCATTATTTTGATTGTCTTGCTCCAGGTTGGTAAGGGTGCGGAAGCCGGTGCGGTATTCGGTGGTACGGGACAAGTTCAATCATCTCGAGGTCAGGTGACTTTTGTAGGTAAATTGACAACGGTCTTAGCCATTACATTCATGCTGACTTCTTTTTCGCTTACCTATACGACTTCTAGAAGTGCCAAGTCATCTGTAATTGATAAAGTCTCCCAGGAGCAGGTACAGCCGGCGACCGAGAAAGATAGCGCTGAATAATCTGGGTTCTATCGTTCAATCCCCACTGCAGCATTCTTCGAGATTACAGAGTCAAAGCAACGGACAAAGACAAGTGCCATCCCTCCCCCGTTGGAGGACTCCAGTTGGGGAGAGTATTGGGGGGCAGGTATCGTTTGGGATGGGGTCTGGTTTGGCTTACAACTTGTGATAATCTATTGTGTAATTCACTATCTTTTCGGCTGAATCCCCCGGAAATAAGGACTTCGCTTTCAATTCCATTGCCAGGCGTTTTTCAGGGTTATCTAGCAGCGATTGAATCACCTGATAAAGTTTGTCCGGATTCAATTCATCTTCGTCAAGAGTGATAGCTGCTCCGGCAGATGCCATTTTATTGGCATTCGCCTTCTGGTGATTTCCGCTGGAAACCGAGATAGGTACAAGCACACTTGCCCGACCAATAGCGATGACTTCATTTACCATGGATCCCGCACGGCAAATCAGTATGTGGCTCTCCAAAAATATCTGGTCAATTTCATCAAAGAAAGGACGAACTGTGGCCTCGATCATCGGGTGTTGATCATATGCAGACTGCACCCAGGCATGATCAGAGTCACCTGTCTGGTGTATTAATCTAAGCTGCTGGGCTTTTGATGCCAGCAAGGGAAGCGTACCAATTACTGTCTGATTAAGAATACGCGCCCCCTGACTTCCTCCCAGAATAGTGATAACACATTTTCCATCACTTCTTCTGTCTTTCTGATCCGCTGCTTTGATGATCGCTTTACGGATCGGATTTCCGACAACAACAGCTTTTCGGAACAGGTGATCAACGCCACCAAAAGGTACGAATGCCACAGGGACGTATTTCCCCAGCAATCGGTTGGTCATTCCCGGGTAAGCATTCTGCTCTTGTAAGATGGTTTTTTTGCGAAGCAGAATGGCCAGTGCCAAAACGGGCCCAGATGCATATCCACCAATGCCGATAGTGAGGTGGGGCTGAAATGAGGTCAGGATCCAGAGGGATTTGATAAATGCCAGGGGTAGTTTTATCAGACTCTTCAGCTTTTTGAAAAAGCCAACTCGATACAGACCGGAAACGGGGATGGTATATAATCGGTATCCATTTCTGGGTACCACCTTCAATTCAATTCCGTTACGTGTCCCGACAAAGCGGATGTTACATTTTCGCCGGTTTTTGAATGATTCAGCAATGGCAATTCCCGGAAACAGGTGACCCCCTGTGCCACCTCCTGCAATCAGAATACGGATCTCTTTATTATTTTCTGACATCAGGGTGTACTGAATGGGATGTATTCGAAATGTTGATTAAAATGCCTACCATGAACATACACAGTACTAACGAACTGCCACCGTAGCTAATGAACGGTAGTGGAATTCCTTTTGTGGGTAAAAGACCGATGACAACGCCAATGTGAAAGACAGCCTGAAGAAAAATAAGTGACGTGATACCTAAGGCGAGATTACGGCCGAAATCTTCTGGACAGTTCAACGAAATCTCGAGACCCTTCAACATGAGCAACGAAAAGAGTACTAGTACGATCAACGTTCCGACAAATCCGGTTTCTTCCGCCAGAATTGAAAAAATGAAATCAGTATGCCCTTCCGGAAGAAAGAACAGCTTTTGTCTGGAGTTTCCGAGGTTCCGACCAAAAATCCCACCTGTCCCAAACGCGATAAATGATTGAACCAGTTGAAAACCACTGTCGAGCGGATCTGACCACGGGTCAAGGAATCCAGTCACCCTGCGTAGACGATAGGCCTTGGAAAAAATCAAAAAACTGCCGATGGCTGTGATACCAGCCAGGCTGCCAACCATATGAAACGTCTTACCTCCGGCCGTAAAAATCATGAGTAGCAAAGTAATACAGATCAGTATCGCAGTTCCGAAATCGGGCTGAAGCAGCAGTAAAAAACAGAAAATACCTGTGACGATAAAACTGGGCAGAAGGCCACGTGAAAAATACCCAAGAAGTTCCTTTTTTCGATTTAAAAATCCGGCAACCCAGATAATAAGCGTTAGCTTCAGAATCTCAGAAGGCTGAAACCCAATTCCGAAAAATCGAATCCACCGCCGTGCATTTCCAACCTGCCTGCCAATTCCGGGTATGAGAACAATCAGCATGAAAATCAATGTCACAATCATCAAAAGAGGTGTGAGTTTTTTGTAATTTTCATAAGGTAATTTGATGGCAATTCTCAACATAACAATGCCAATTCCAAGAGCTAGCAATTGACGGATAATGAAATAATAGGGGGATCCAAAATTTTTCTCAGCGTAAAAAGCACTGGAGGAGTAGATCATGATAATTCCAATGCTGATCAGAGCCAGGATGTTGATGAGCAGAAACAGAGAGGGTCTGATCTGTAGAAAACGAAAATTCGATAAAGCGGGCATGTATTTTGGAAGTATCTGGTTGAATTGAAAAATCGATTGGATTAGGAACCATTCTAATAGATTTCAGTGCCTAATCATCGAGCTCTTCCTGAATGATTTTGTCCATCATGTCAGGCAGCAGCTCGTGTAGAGTGTTCTGAATCGTATCTGAAATGACATTTTCTATCATTCCACTCAGTTTGTCTCTTGCATCTGCTGAAAGTATCGGTGATTTCTTTTTCAAGTCCGGACTTGATGCAGCAGCGGGCTCCGGTTCCTGACTGTCTGCTGCCTCATCGGAAAACTCGATCGTTTCTGATTCCTCTGCAAAAGGTTCAAAATCATCTTCTGCTCGGAGTACTTCAATGCCATCCTGTGTTGCTTCCGAGTTTTCAGATGGCTCGGTACCCTGTTCCGGTTCAGCGAGATCATCAGCTTCAAAAAGAATATCGCTCTCTTCCTCTCCATCTTCGGTTATGGGTGGAAAATCCGGGAGATCTTCGTCCATCGACGGCAGATCAATATCTTCTGACAGTTCCGGCTCATCTACTGGGAACTCATCGCTATCCGATTCTGTGTCCTTATCCAGATCAGTGGCGATATCTGTCATTTTAAGATCACTGATTTCAAATACATCCTGCGGAACTTCAATGGTTACATCATCTGTTTCGCTGATCATTTCCAGATCAGACATGTTCTGATCCATCATTGAATCCGGCTCAAAAGGAATTTCTGATCCAGAGTCGTCTGTACTTTCTTCCATGAGGTCAACTTCTTCAAAGACATCTTCATCTTCGGCGTCGTCGGCTGAGAAAAAATCATCAGTATCATCCATTTCTGGTGGTGCCAGAATATCTGGCTCATCATCTTCAGGCAGCGGAACATTTTCTGGCTGCTCATCTGCGGCCAATTCTGTGTCATTTTCACTATCAGACAGAGCCTCGGCTTTGGATTCTTGGCTATCGGTTGCTGTTTCAGTGAAATCGTCGGATATCTGCAGATCGTCTGAAAGAAGATCAATTTCATCTGAGTCGATTGTAGGAGCATCATCCAACGCGGTCTCCTCGTCCATCATCTCCGGCGCATCAGTCAGGAAATCTGCATCTTCCTCTATCTCGGATAGATCGGAGAATGGATCTTCATCAAGCTCTTCAAAATCGGTGTCATCTGTTAATGTTTCGTCTTCAGCTGGAAGGCCGACTCCATCAGCAAAGTCCGCTTCGTCGTCCTCAAGGAAAGGGTCTTCAGCGGTTGCTTCCAGAGAATCGATATCTTGCAATTCATCATCTATCAATAGACTATCCTCTTCTTCACCTTCTTCTTCGTCCGTATCAGCAAACAGATCCACCTCTGCGCCTTCTTCTTCGTCCGTGTCAGCAAACAGGTCTATCTCTGTGCCTTCTTCTTCGTCCGTGTCAGCAAAAATATCTACTTCTGTTATTTCCTCATCATCCGTCTCAGCAAATATATCGACCTCTTCCAGCGTCTCTTCGTCGAAGGTCATGTCCATGTCTTCCTCCAGAGAAATCTCTTCGAACGCGGGACTCTGATCCGTGTCCTCGATTGGTTCTGCCAGATCAAAATCATCAATCTCATCATCTGACATTATCCCAATTTCAAGGTCATCTTCTGCGATCTCCTCTTCATCAAATTCTGTAGCAGACGTTTCAGGAATATCGTATTTTGCTTTCATCACTTGCCGAAAATTGATCATCTCCTGGATACTCATTTGCGCACTGTCTGAATCCAGATTCTCGATTTCATCCAGTTGAAAATCAACTTCATCTCCTGCTATTTCGTGTGGTTGCGCGACCGCATCCTCTTCAAAATCAATCTCGAGGTTATCCATTTCATCTTGCTCAATGAATGGTGGCTCTGAGTCACCCTGCTCCTGCTCGAATTGATCTAAATCCTCAATTCCGCCAATCTCTTGCAGATCCTCATCATCCTGAAAACGCTCAGATTCTTCATCTTCAATATTTGAGATAACAATATCTGACGGGTCGTCCTCTGCCATGATATCCATCTCCACGTCAGGTTCTTCCAGTTCATCAACCAGCAGCGACCCTTCGTCCAATTCTTCGACCAGAGGTTCTTCGTCCTCTCCAAAATCCGTACTTTCTATAAGTAGATCCGAGTCAATCTCGAAGTCATCAATATCGTCAGCGAACATCTCCTCAGGCGCTTCTTCTGTGTCAATGCCTTCCACTGAAATCTCCAGTAGCGTTGAGTTGTCAAACTCTTCATCCAGTAGGGTGTTAAAATCGTCATTGATCTCATCCCCGATCTCGGTATGCTCGATTTCAATGACATCATCTGCCTGATAATGAGATACTGCCAGTTCAGTATAGGGCGTGGTTGAGCCTGCTGTGTTTTCGACAATCGAACCATTACGAGGACGGATAGGGCGATCGGGGCCGCCGTGAATAATTTCTAGTTCAGTTATAAATTCATTCTCACCACTCACGGGCGACTCGAGATTTCTATCCACTTGAACCGTCTGGAACTGGCTTTCAGATTCACTAGTTATTGTGTTTTCTGTTTCGAAGGGGATGACTCCAATTTCCATCAATCCGATTTCCCCAGTTTTTGATTCATTCTTTAGTGACTTAGCGGGGCGGTCGTGATTATCGATGACAATAGCAATCTTCATCACCCCATGAATCCCAGCAGGAGATGTCTCAGCTGAAGTGGGGCGTATCAGATCATGACTGTATTCATCAATGTCCATGCCAATTTCTTCAAGCTCAAGTTCGATAGCTTTTGTTTCAGCGCGATCCTGCCTGAATTCATCCAGTTCGTTCCCGTCATTATCGATAGAAATCTCTGGTTCTTCCGGTAGGTCATCTTCAATCAGGTCTGTCGCCTCTTCAAAGGGAACCTCTCCATTTTCTTCATCCTCTTCAATCAAATTCGTCATCTCTTCGATTGCATCCACTTGTTCATCTTCCTCATCTCGAAGCATAGACTCGGCTTCAATCGGGTGCAATTGTAAGGTCGGATCCAGCTCTCCTTCCAAATTATCAATGGTGATCCGAGAGGACGGACCCCCTGACAGTAGTCCCATCAATTCTTCATCAACGACATCTACATTTTCCAGTTCGTCCCGGGGATCTTGTTGGAGTTTCTGATTCTGTAGTGTGGCTTCTATCTGTTCCAATAATGTGGCTGATTCGAACGGTTTTCTCAAAAAACCCTGAATTCCAAGGGATCGTAGCCGCTTTTCGTCAAGCTTATCCTTGGCGATCGTTAGAAGCAGAATCGGAATATTTTTTAACTGTGCTGATGTGCGCAGTTCTTTGACGGTTACATAATCATTTTTTTGATCCTGGTTACTCAGAAATATAATTCCGGGTAGCATGTCTTCCGCTTTGGAAACATAATTTTTCGGAAATGATTCATGTTCAATACGCCAATCCCAGTATTCCCTTGGTAAGGCAGATTCAAACAGATCATGAACCATTGCACTTTCTTCCAAAACCAAAATTGATTTATGCATGGAAAGACTCTTTCAAAATTTCAGAAATATAGTGAGGTTGTTTTAGCGACAATTATAAGTAATATTAGCAAAAAATCAACCAACAATACTATTAAATTCGTTGAATAAGCAAAAAATTGAGAATCATGAAATAGTTCTTCCACTAGAAAAAAGACCATTTATATCAAAAGATAACTAATTTCTCCGAAATTGTGGGTGAAGTGGGGATACTTTTTTGATCTCTTGCTATTATTAAATATGCTTCAG
>Ga0075122_10001005_pt1 | contig 20795 bp, 20 predicted proteins | sample AntAceMetag02UKB_FD_69790 | JGI IMG/M metagenome (GOLD analysis project Ga0075122, IMG submission 69790) | Saline lake microbial communities from Ace Lake, Antarctica - Antarctic Ace Lake Metagenome 02UKB | ecosystem: Environmental > Aquatic > Non-marine Saline and Alkaline > Saline | place...
AGGCATCAACCACAGGTGGTGTTTCATCCGCAAATCCAAATTTCTTGGCCCCCAGGGGAAAGGCCGCTAAATTGTCCTGTTCCTTCTCGTGGAGATAAAAAGGCACCTCTTTTTGTCGTTTGATTTCACTGACTGCACCGACATGATCCACGTGACCATGGGTAGCGACAATAAACTTCAACCGGAGTTGATTGCTGTCGATATAGTCCAGAATGAGTGTCGCCTCTGCCCCGGGATCAATAATAATTGTCTCAGCGGTTTCTTCGCAGCTCAAAATATAACAGTTGGTTACAAAAGGCGGTATGACAATCTTATGAAAATTCATACATCTCTCCATAGTCTGCGAATGGGATATTTTGATGGTTATCGTCAGCAAGTATTTATTATTCCCCTGACAGACCAAGCTGTAAATACCTATTCTTCATTTGGTTTACCTGGTTTTATGTCATCTAACCGAAGATCCTGTCATCCAGTGGACTCCATGGTGTTTTTTCAGTCAACAGGTAGAACATGACCGGAGCCTGGTTCAATCACCAAAGAGTGCTCCTTTCTGCTTCAGTTGATCAATCTCTGCGGGGGAAAATCCAAAGTCCGTGGATTGTACCGGATTAGTTCAGCTTATCGACATTCAGCACCTGAATGGGATTATTATTATAAATCGTAATCCCCTGATAAATTTGAACATTCCTGTATATTTTCGGGAGTGGTAGAATCGGTAGGATTGCATGGTGGAGAATTCCATTAATAATCATGCCCTTATGACCCACACCATTTCTGAGAATGATGACACTGCTGGCCTTATCTCCTTTTGAGGCAGCATCTTTTTCAAAATTTGATTTTGAATCGATCAGTGGAATCAAACTGTCGTTGTATCGATAGGTCTGGCTCTGTTTGACTGTAACCACAGATCCAGGATTATAATCGATGAAAGAATCAACATAATCTTCGGGGATCGCCAGGTTGAGATCATCCAGTGCAATAATAATGCAAGGCAGTGAGACATTGTTTTTAAGAAATGAAAAGCGGTATGAACAGCCGCTACCGGGTTCATTTTGAATCTGACACTCCCCTTGAAGTTGATGGATAGACTCTTGGACAGCATTCATGCCCACTCCCCGGCCTGCATTATCATCGAGGCTACTAACAGTAGAAACCCCCTGCAGAAAGAGAAGGGAAAGCTTTTCATCTTCATCCATCGATTGATAGCGTTCCTGGGTTATCAACCCTTCATCCAGTGCTTTTTCTGCAACCTTGCCAACATTGATCCCCCGTCCATCATCGGAAACCGTGAGCAGAATATGCATGGCATCTTCGTGCAACTCAACAGTCACTTTACCATTCGCCTCCTTCCCGGATTCAGTTCTTTGTCCCGGCTCTTCCAGACCATGAATAACCGCATTTTTCAGGACATGGTTCAAAATTTCATGAATTGCGTTCCAGAATTCCCGATCCGCTTTTACTTGATGATCGATAAAGACAAAATCAGCTGATTTCTCGTACTCCTCAGCGAGTTTTGGAATCAATCGTTCGTAACGGGAGAGGTTCAAGGGCACTTTTTTAATCTGCTGATGGGTATTGAGAAATTGGTTATACATGTTACCCGCCTGCACCATCTGCTCTTTGCCAAGGGATTCAGAAAGCGTGTAATAGAGATCCTTCACCTTTTCGGCCAGAATTTCATACCCTTCAAAAGAGACCGATAGATATTCCTCCTTTTTCCGCTGTCTGATTTGGCCATCATCTCTACTCCGTTTCTCAATGAATCTAGCGAGTTCATCCACTTGAGTTCCCAGGTAATTCGCTGCTCTCTTAAGTTCTATTTCTATTTTTTCCAGCCAGTCATCCACCGATATCTTCACATCAGAGTCCTGCTGAAATTGTTCCAGCATGTCTTCAACTTTAAAGACAAACTGCTTCATCAAATCTGAGAGGGTCCGAGTCAGGACCAGTTTGTTTTCTGCCAGGGGGCGGGTGATATCTTCCATTTGATGGCACAGCTGTTTTGTTTCTGCCATCAGAAATCCACAACTGCCCTTCAAGCCATGAATTTTATTTCCCAGCAGCCTCAAATTTTCGTTATAAACTTGTAGATTTCGATTTAGCAGAAACCGATCGTACTCACTCAGATCGAAACGAACATCATCAGGGAAAGCAAAGGGTTCAAGCGCTTTGACCAGTGCCAGAATTTCCGCTGATATGTTTTGGGCATCAGTGAGAATGCTCTCTTGCATATCAGCATCAATAGTCACCATACTCTCAAGCGCTTTATCCTGGTCCTTAATCGTTTGATGCTGTGACTTCATTTTCTGGGACACCAGGCCCAATTGATCATTGGCACCGGTGAATTCCAGTTCACCCTCCAGCCAGGGGCCATCAGTAAAAAATTTGAGATGGGCTGTCAGATAACGCGAATTCTGCTCATCATCAATCAACTCTATTTCGATGGGAAACGGAACATCTTCTTTTTGATCAAATGCGAACGAAATCAGTTCTTTTAAGGCGGGATCAGTCAAATATTGCAGAAAATCCGGTGGTTCAGCCGGATCATAGGTACCGCCCATGAACTTCTGAACGGTGTCTGTCGCAAAAACCAGCCGAAACTGAGCATCGACACGGATTTGCATCTCATGCCCTTCTTCTGTTGAATGTTGTGCCAGTTGTGCAAAATCACGCATATCTCTAAAAATTCCCACCATCCCATCGGATGTCTGAAAATCATCCAGTGTCCGGTCCGCAAAGACCTGCAACGGTATCGGTTTGCCATCAGCATCAATAAAAGTGAATGTGAGACCGTGCACTTTTTTTTGGGGACCATCGAGATCACCTCCAAACTTCAGGAAAAATTCGCCAACCTCCTCCTTAACAAGGAACTCTGAAATGGATTTTCCCACCATTGCTTCAGGCGCATAACCTAGAATGTCCAAGGAGTGCTCGTCTACGTGGGTAAAGTGAAAGCGGTTATCACAGTCCCAGAGCATGTTGGGGATATCCTGTTGTCGGAGCAACCGGCGGCGGGTCAGTTGTTGTCTTTTTCTTTCCTCTGCGTTTAATCTGACAAAGACCTTGATTTTGGCTTGTAGTTCGTCCTCTTCAAACGGTTTCGTGATATAGTCATCTGCACCCGCATCGTAACCTGTCAGTCGGTCCTCCAGTGATGTTTTCGCTGTAACCAGAATTATCTTACAGGACTGCTGGTTGACATCCTCTCGCATCCGCTGGCAAACTTCAATCCCGTCTATTCCCGGCATCATAACATCCATGAGCGCGATATCCGGTTTGAATTTTTCAGCAGTTAGGAGTGCTTCCTCCCCGTTATTCGCCTCCTCGATTTGATAATCATTCTCAAGTATTAATGAGAGAATCCTCAAATTCGACTTATCATCATCAACAATCAGAATTTTTTGTTTCTGGGTCATTTGCGCGATTGGTTATGGTTGTTAATTGATCGACAAGTAAAGAGATATTGCTAAGATCACTGAACTTAAAATTATCAATTAGTTCCCCGATTTTATCAATCCCCAATAAAAAAGTGTTGACCAGATCACTGTCAGTCTGCTGCTCTCCAAAACGAAGTTGCTGCAGAATACTTTCCAGCAGGTGGGATAGCGTTTCGATATTTCGCAGGTTCAGCAAATTTGCACCGGCTTTGATGGAGTGAACTGCTCGGAACATCTGATGCACCAGATCTGAATTTATCTCGGCAGATTCATTTTCCAATTTCAGAATACCATCCTCGATTTCTGCCAGATGATCCCGGGTCTCATCGATAAATATGGTTATGATCTCATCATCCTGACTGAAGTCCATAGATTCTACTTTCTTTGCCTCTCGATTAATTCTATCGCTGTCATAGCCATCTGATTCAGATCCGGTTTGGACACTTGAAAATCCGCTTTGACCGATTCTCCTTTATGGCGTAGTTCATCTGTAATAATTGAGGAGTAGAGAATCACCGGCACCGAATTCAAAACCGCGTCCTGTTTGATCTGTTTGGTCAACGTAAATCCATCGAGAAGCGGCATTTCAATGTCGCTAATGACAATATCCAAGTACTCTCTAATATCTTTCTGCTCTTCAACCGCTCTGTTTTTCAATCCAACCAGAAACTGGTAGGCCTCTTCTCCGTTTTGCACAATTTCAACCTCGAAATTGGCCTGAGTCAGATTTTTCTCAAGCATTTTACGAATCGTTGGGGAGTCATCCGCCACCAATACCTTATAATTCTCAGATGCTCTGACAGAGGTCTGCCACGTCTCTTCTGTCGCTTTTGGATTCAAGACTGAGACGATATGCTCCAGATCAAGCAGCTGGATAAAATGCTGGTCTTTCTTGACCATACCGATAATGGATTTTGTTTCCATCATGCGGATGAATTTTCCGGGTGGGATAAGGTCCTGCCAATTGAGACGGTGAATCTCAATCACACCAGAGACCAGAAATCCCTGCACAGAATTGCTGAACTGGGTCACGATCACATTTTCATGTTCATGACGAGTCCTTTCCATTCCCAGCCAGATGCTCAGGTCAAGCACCGGCAGTACCAGATCGCGTAGCGGAATGGCCCCCAAAAAACAGGGATTGACCGCATAACTCTCACTCTTAAGATTGGGAGATTCAATGACCTCCATGACTTTTGCCACATTCATACCGAAAAAACAACGTTCCGACCCTTTTCCGTCAGCGGTGGTTTCATCAACATAGAACTCCAACATCTCAAATTCGTTGGTCCCGGTCTCTAGTAGTATTTCCTGTTCTTCCATTTGTTGGCTCAGAATGAGTACTTGTTTTAATCAAGAATTAGAAAATCTGTCAGGAAAATATTATTCCGATTTATTTCAATCACTACCGATTCATTTAAACCTACTTCATTCTTCATAAATTACAAGATTTTTAGGTTTATCCAAAATATTTTATACCCATAAATTGCGATGGTTGGAAAACGGTATGCTGAACTGGAAGATGGAACATTCGAAATCGGAGAAGTCAGTTTTGAAAACCAGGGGCGCAGCCGTGACTGACCCAAAAACAAAGGCGTTCTGAGAGTCTATGGTACAAGGGGCAGTGGAAAGTTCCTGGGAGCTGAAATGATCGGCCCGGCCATTGAGTATATCGGGCATCTTCTGGCATGGACCAAACAGCAGGATTTTACCGTCAGCAAGATGCTGGAAATGCCATGCTATCATCCTGCGATCGAAGAAGGTGTCAGAACTGTGCTGAGAAAGCTGAACAAAAATTTCAAATGGGCCTCACACCTGTAAAAAGGTGTTTAGATTACGGTCCCGGGTCATGAATACCGGGGATTTTGACCTTTCAGGGAGTAATCAAATGAGCAGAAGGGGATTAATTCTTTTCAAGCATGAGAATGGATGACGTCTCGCGGGGATATTTGCCCGCCATCGGTGCATAAAAGTCCTGCAGTATTTTATAATCAGCTGCCATATCACCGGAGGGAGTCAGAGCCGGGCCTACACCGCTGCGTTTACTGCCATAATCCAGGAACCCGGTCACAATTGGCACCCCGGCACCTGAAGCGATATGGTAAAACCCGCTTTTCCAGTAGGGTGTTTTTTTGCGAGTCCCTTCAGGCGGAATCGCCAGGACGATGTTTGATGACTCTTTTAAAACTTTCACGGATTGCTCGACCATACCAAAAGAGGCAGAGCGATTGATGGGGATGCCACCCAAAAAACGGGTAAACAAACCAAATGGACTAATGAATAAAGTGTGCTTTCCCATCCAGTAAAGATTGACGCGAAACACAAATGCAACCATGATCATATAAAAGGCGTCCCAGTTGGATGTATGCGGTGCAGCGATGAGCACAAATTTCTTCGCGGCAGGGCGCTCTCCTTCAACCTGCCAGCCCAGTATTTTTAGTATCAATAAACTTAATAGTCTTAACAGATGACTCAGAAGAGGGGTATTGAAGATCGTGTTCTGCATGATGGGTCCTATAAGAGTTCACTTTGAAGCGCTTTGCACTATATTAAAATCTTAAGATTTTTATAGGAGGTCGCTCAGGGACTTCTTCTTATAAAACTCAGCTATCTCAAACTAAAATCCTTATTTTTATTATCTAGGTCACAGCTGAAAATGTACATAATTGAAAGCAGTATTACATTAGTTTTACAGGTTGATTCCGCCTAAATTTCAATCCCAACGATCTGATAGAAGGGCTGGGGCATAGACGGATCCCTTGGATTCGACAGTTTTTATTGCTGGATATTGGCATCCCCTCCAATATTTTGTATAATCCTAAGAATTCGGATTTTACCAGAATTCTGGTAGAGTGAGTGAAAGTAGCTCAGTTTTTTATTTCTTTAATCAAGAGGCCTCATGAAAGCATCTGATCTGTTTGTCAAGTGTTTGGAAGAAGAGAATATTGAATACATTTTTGGCGTTCCAGGCGAAGAAAATGCTGACTTCATGATCTCTCTGGAAAAGTCTCAAAAAATAAAGTTCATTTTAACCCGACATGAGCAGGGTGCTGCTTTTATGGCTGAGGTCTACGGCAGGTTAACCGGCAATCCTGCCGGTTGTTTGGGGACACTCGGGCCAGGAGCCACCAATCTTATGACCGGAGTGGCTGACGGTAACATGGACCGTGCCCCCATGTTGGCTTTGACGGGTCAAGGCGCATCGACACGCCTGCACAAAGAATCACACCAGGTCATGGATGTGGTTTCCATGTTTCGCCCTGTCACCAAATGGGCAACCACTATTCTGCACCCTGACAATATTCCGGAGATCGTCCGCAAAGCAGTCCGCTTGGCCCGTACTGAAAAACCAGGTGCCTGCCACATTGAGTTGCCGGAAGATATCGCGAAAATGGAAAGCCCGGAAGCCCCGATCTCACTCATACGATATCAACGTCCTGTTCCAGATGAGGTAGTGATTAATCAAGCCTTCGATATAATCCGCAATGCCAAGCGACCCATCATTCTAGCGGGAAACGGCTGTATCCGTAAGCGTGCCAGCAAACAGCTGCGACTGTTATGTGAAAAAACAGGGATCCCTGCCATCAGTACCTTCATGGCCAAAGGGTGCGTTGACATGGATTCCGAATACTGCTTGTATACAATAGGCCTGCAAAGCAGAGATCTGATCGCCTGTGCTATTGAGGCCGCTGATGTGGTGCTGACGATTGGATACGATATGGTTGAATATCCACCCGAACTCTGGAATTCTCAGAAAGACAAGCTCGTTATCCATGCGGACTTTTTACCCGCAGAAATTGATTCTCATTATCATCCGCAAACAGAGTTGGTGGGAGATTTGGCCAATACCTTGCGGTTCCTGAACGACCGTTTTGCCGAGATTGAAAAGCCGGACTATGACCTTAAACCCTTTTTAGCGGCACGCAGAAACATGCAGTCAGAACTGGAGCGACACGCCAATGATCAAACGGAGGAGTTGATTCGCCCACAAAAAGTGCTTTGGGATGTGCGACAGGTGATGGGAAGCCACGATATTTTGTTGTCCGATGTTGGCGCTCATAAAATGTGGATCGCCCGTCATTATCAATGTCACGAACCAAATACCTGCCTGATTCCCAACGGGTTTTGCTCCATGGGATTTGCACTGCCTGGCGCCATCGCCGCACAAATGGTTTTCCCCGATCGAAATATTCTGGCGATCTGTGGTGATGCAGGATTTCTGATGAACGTGCAGGAAATGGAAACGGCGAAACGCTTGAATTCCAATATCGTGGTCATGGTCTGGGAGGACAAAAGCTATGGATTAATTGCCTGGAAGCAAAATAACCAGTTCGGTCGTCATACCGACCTCTCCTTTGACAATCCGGATTGGTCCTTGCTGGCACAATCTTTTGGGTGGAACAGCCATCGGTTAACCCACAGTAATGATATCAAAGATACCCTGACCCGGGCCTTTCAGGAAAAAGGGCCCTCGCTGATAATCGTACCCATTGATTATCGAGAGAATGCTCTTTTAACAGACCGTTTAGGCAATATTGTCTGCTCCATTTAGTCCTGGAATACCTACGTAGAGATCATTGTCAGAATTCGATCCAGGAACACCTGCAGAGGACAAAAACACGGTCCTGGTGGTGTCAGACTCCAGCACGATGAATTTAAGATGTGGAGAAAAGATGCAACTGGGCAAAAGGCCATCGAATTTAGAATCGCTCTATTCTGTGGTTATTGATTGGGTAATTTTATGATCGACAATCCTGGCCAGTCTGATGATGCTGGCAATCGATCCAGGCGTTGCATCATAGCCGGAAATGGTGACTTGGTAAGGGCCCTGCCAGAAATTCAAGTAGTAGCTTTCCAGACTGGCATCCTTGCCAAAAGACAGTTTCTCAGCCTCAGCCCCTACTTTTTCATTGTTTACCTGCTGTGCAATAGAGGGTGAATTCATCTCAAATATGTCAATGTTGATTGGTTTTCCCTGTTTGTCGATCAACGTGGCAACCAGTACTCTCTTGAACCCCAGAGACAGATAGAGTGTCGCCCCACCATTGATCAACATAAAAAGCTGGTTCCCTTCTGCTTTTTGGGCAGGGCTCTCCAACTGCCACTCTTGATGCTCACTCACGATGGGAAAAAACGCATCCAGATCAGCAGCCTTTGCAGCTTCTGCTGAAAAGGAAGCAGAACTAAAAAAAATGGATAGCAGAATAAAGCAAAAACGTTTTATCATATTAACCTTCAGAAAAGTCCGATTTGGAAATTTCAAATTCTCATTCAGAAAAACCAGGAGCTGCCGAGGTCTTTTCTTCGTTTTCCTGGTCAAAACCCGGAGCTGATGAACTATCAAAACCAGGTGCTGTTGAACTATCAAAGCCGGGTGCCGGATCGTTCATTTTTTCGGAACCGGGATAGGTTGCAGGTCCTTTTTCCTCCCGGGAGATCTTCAATCCTCTTTGTTTGCCGATAACCTTGAAGGACCCCTGTGACAGGCGCAAGGCGTTCATCGGCGTGACAACAATGGCAGACTGGTTCTGGACAGGACAGTGATATTCACAATATCCACAGCCACTGCACTTTTCCTCCTTGACTTTGGGCACTGTCACAGACAGGCCCTTTTCGCTGGTGAACTCAATCGCCCCAAAAGGGCAGACCTCATCGCAGACCATGCATTTCTGATTATGTTCCCAGGCCAGGCACTTCTGGCGATGGATCACAGCCGTCCCCGTTTTGGCCCAAAGACGTTCCTTTTTTGAGATCACTCGGATTGACTCTGTCGGACAAACCTCTGCGCAACGATGGCAATCAGGATTACAAAACCCTCTGCGGGGTTTGATCGCGGGGCTGAACAAACCCATCACCCCTGCATCAAACCATATCGGCTGCAGGGTATTGGTGGGGCAGGCCACCATGCACTCCCCACAGCGAATGCAGCGGGCTAAGAAATCAAACTCAGGCAGGGTGGCCGGCGGACGAATGAGCATGGGAGACGCTACCTGTCCCTGGCCGGCTTTCCCCACAGAGGAGTTCAGACCGGTTAAACTGGCAAGAGCTGTACTGGTTCCGGCAACGCCTGCCACAATAAATTGTCGCCTCGTGGGTAGTGTAGAGATGATTTGATTCTGAGCAGGCGTCCTCCTCTCCCAGGAAAAGGTAATTGCCGCTTCGGGACAAATTTTTTCGCAGGTCAGACAGACCACACAATCTTCAAAACAAGTCTGGAAAACGTTCTCCTCATCAATCGCTCCCATGGAACACGCCCGCACACATTTGCCACAATCATTGCACTTGTCTGATACCACCCGATGCACCAGGGGTTTTCTGGAAAACAGGGCAAAGAGAGCGCCCGCCGGGCAGATGTATCGGCACCAGAAACGAGGGGTGACTCTTGACAAACCAAAGAGGCCCGCAAAGAAAAGTAATACAAAAAACTGTGTCGAATAGCGCAGGGACCTTATTTGCAAAAACAGTAGGGAATTAATATCCAACTGCTCCCACAAAGGGAAAAGTAACTGGTGTGCGCTGCCGGTTAGATAATGAACTGCAGGGAGCATGATCAGTCCATAAAACCGGGTGATTAATGAGAGCGGTGACGCCATAAAAATAAAGGAGACTCCAAATAGCGAGGCTCCCACCAAAACTATTAAAACTAGATATTTGAGGCCTCTCAAATATCCCACTTTCTTCTGTTTTTTATAGGGCACCGCCAACACTTTGTCAGCGACATCCAGGGTCGTCCCCATTGGACAGATATGGCCGCAGAAAAATCGTCCCAGAAAAACAGTCAGAATGACGATCACAGCAGCCGGGATCATCCAGATAAGTATATGGCGACTGGAGATAGCGGTGATCAGAGCAATGGACGGATCAAGCCGCAGAAAAAAATCCGCAGAGGAGGAGTCAATCAAGTCCCCCGATGCGATCAGCAGTAATCCCAAAAAAATGATCATGCAAAATGTCTGCACCCAGCGTTGAAAACCCATCAAACCGTTATTGTCTTAATGGTTAGATTATCAATATCCATCCGACCGAATTTGCGTCGATGGGCTTCTCTGATATGCCCAACCTGTTTCGCTTTAAATTTTTTGCCATACCAGGTGAAGGATTCAATCGCGCATGCATCCGCTGCTACCATATCACGGGATGCGATAATGGTGTTTTCCTTGAGCACTTTGCCGGGGCCGTTGGGGCCGTTTGTCGAAAGGACCCTGCTGCCGTCAATCACCGCCAGATCCGCTTTTAGAACGGTACACATGTCAACTATCGTTTCATCCAGTCCTTGTCGATGTAACGTCCAGCGGTCCCAGATCAGCCCCATCATGCCTTTCATCGACAAGCTGACCCCCGTCGCCGAGTGGGATTTTGCCACCGGTGCGGCGATCAGAACATCCGCCTTTAATACCTCTTTCATAATTTGAGTCTCGTTTAGGCTGACGGCCTGGGGGATGGGCAAGTCCCGGTAGAGATTGGAATCATTAATCGCGTAAACCATATTGGGATCGACCGACCTACACGCCTCTTCAATCCCGGAACGCAGCAGGCACATTTTAGCGGATGCCAGGGTATGATCCAGAATGAATACTTTGTCCGCCTGGGCCTCTTTGCACATAATCGCCAGTTCCCTGATCACATCGGGGTGGGTATTGCTGGCCTGTTCCGGTGTTCGATTGAAACTCATGTTGGGCTTGATCACGACCCGGTTGCCGGGTTTGACAAATTTCCGCATGCCCCCCAGCAATTCAACAGCAGCGCGTGTGGCTGCAGCGGGTGCCCCTTTCACTTTCGCTATATCAGGTTCTGTGGAAGCAAGTCCCGGTTCCGGTAAAAACAAGCCTGAAGCACCCACAGAAAGCATTAACGCACCTTTGGCCTGTGTCTTTATAAATTCCCGTCGATCCATCTCTTCCTCTTTATTTCCAGATTTCGGTATTCATCCCCGTTACATATTCAATTCAACTCAATTTCTTTGTTTCGATCTGTAAATCGTATTCAACCGCCACATTGATATCTTGTGCGTGACACAGAAATTAGACTCATTTGTACTTTTTTTCTAACTGGATGCCGGATCGAGTCCGGCATGACAAAGGAAGGCTCAAACTCTCAATTGGAAATAAATATATTCAATCGGTTGCGTTCCAGAATCCTCTTGACCTCTTCAGTTGTCACATTTACTGGAGACCATTTTTCAAAACAATTTCTGCGATCAGCCAACAATTTCCCGGATATTGATTTTTGTTAAATCCGGGTTTCCCAAGCCTCGCTGTGCCGCCATTTCAATAATGGGAAGCTGTTTCTGATCCAGGCCCAGAGCACTGACACAGTACGCATCAACAGCCACCCGGTCCGTACCGGCAACCACCAGATGCGGCTTGGCTAATTTACCAGGACCATAAGGACCTTTTTCAATGATAAACTCAGTCGTATCCACGATACAGAGATCCGGTCTACGAATCGTGTTCAAGTCCACAATGCACTGGGACAGATAACCCACATCCGGAAAAAAACTCAATCCCATTTTGCCGCCGAAATGCATGGACATATTCGTGGTGGTGGAAGAGGTACCCATCATATTTTTCAATGAGCAGGTATACTCAATCCCTTCATGATGTTTGAGGATCGAGACATTGATGAACACATCACAGTCCAGTAAGGTTCTTGTAATGCTCGGCTCCTTTTTAGAGACCGCATCCGCAATAGTGTGATCAATAAAGTCCTCCCAACCCGGTTTCAGACTTTTGATCTCGTCGGCAAATTCCGTCGCCAACTGACTGCGTTTCCAGTAACCGTTATAACCCTCTTTGAGTAGGTAGATCTCTTTAGCCCCGGCCTCATAACACATTTTGATAACCGCCAGAGAAATCTCCGGTTTCACATAGGCACCATAATTTTTAAAGGGTGAGTTCAATAGCAGGCCCACTTTGGAGCCCCTTGTAACAAAGGATTCCATACCCCCCAGTTGCTGCACCGCTTTTATGGTATTCAGAAAAAAATCGCTTCCTTTCACAGCGGACAGATCTACTTTTTCAGCCGCCAGGAGCGACAGAGGGGATAAATTTGGAATTCCGGGGAGAAATTCTGTGCCCATAAAAGCGGCAGCCCCGAGCAACACACCTTGCCTCACAAACAACCGGCGACTGAGCTTATCTTTCATGACGCTCCCGTGATCTGAATTGGTTTAATGAGTATAACAAAGAATCCCCTGGGATATGACCTATGTGCATAAACATAAGCCATATAGTGAATAAATAGCATATTCGTGTGAGTTTTACCACAATTGGATCGTCAGAATCTGATTTTTTAAAATCACTCGTGTCGCTTAATTTCCAGAAAGTAGCCGTGAAACAGCAGGGATGGATTGGCAGAGCAGAAAAGATAGTGGATGGGCCAGGTCAAATGGACTGCCGGCTTTGATGGCATTTGAGTCTCCCTCTCAAATGCTCGATAGTCTCAACTAGATAGCCAACAGCGCTTGATCCTTTCCAAATAGTACTAGTGGCGGGTGGATATTGCGAATTGATTATAGACCGCTGTCCGGAGATGATGGCGTTTCAATTGAGATTTCTTCACCGATGTTGATCCCGGTTTGACGAAATTAGCCTGAATTGCCACCGCTTTGACCTGTTTTTCTTTCAAGTCTGCACTCACAAATTGCTGCGTCAGTACTAGAGCCATAACAATCACGACTGATATGGAAATAGTCCTTTTGGACATCTGCTTCATTATGCTTTCTTTCATTGTTCGAAATTCCGTTACTTAGAGGGTGATATTGCCAGATTCGAATAAAGCCAAGTACAAAAGTTCAATCTAAGTTATTTTTTATCGCAAACAGTGTGTCAGAAGCATAATTAGCTATAATATACTGATTATACTTTATATTTTATTAAAGTGGATTTCATACTGTCGGTATACTGGTGAAATAAAAGCACTTTAGTAATTTCAAAAATATCAATCGAAATTAAAATTAGATAGTGGAATCCGATCATGGAACTTTCTCAATTGACTTCGCAGCAGCTTCAATTTTTACTTATTCTGGATGCTTTTTCCGAACCCCTGCAGGTTGATTTTGTAGCAGAACTATCCGGTATTTCAGCAGGTGATCTGCACACACTGGTTCGCAAACTGATCAAGTCGGAATGGCTGATCGAATCTGGAGAAAACTTGCTGGGACTCTCAAATCAGATACCTGACCTGTTCAGAGCAGAGCTGGACAAGGCCAATACGCCAAAAAAACTATCACAGCTGCTGGAGGAGATTAAGAAAAATGGTACGCTAGAACTTCTACCGACCACTGCTTACAACCGCCTGCTGGTGCGTTGTCATCAGAACGATGAGGCGGCGGAGTTATCATATCTGGCAGCCATGACTGTTATCGGAAATGTCCGGTTTGCTGAAGCGCTGCAACATATGAAGAGTTGTCTGTCGCTCCTGGAGGACCCATATGTAAATATAAAGAACGTTAGTCTCTATATTTTTGCAACAATCAGGCTTTTGGGTCTGATTCAACCACGCCAGAAGGCATTGGACCTGCTTGAGGAAAAACTGATTAAAGCATGTAGACTCGCGGATCAGATGGGGGATCGACGGAACCAGGCCTTTTTAAGTCTCTATCAAGGGTTCATGATTCAGGATCGAAACCGGACTCGGGAGGCACTTGATTATTTAAACACCGGCCTGGCGGTTGTTAAAAACCTGGGGGATGAAGAGATTACTGCGCGCGCCGCCGAGTTCTACGGATACACTTACCTGTACCAGGGACTATTTCGGGAATTATGCAGTTGGTTCGAAAGGGCTCGCTCCCATGAACTCACCCTTGAATTGAAACAGTTCCGGTTCTACATCCATTTTCCAATTTATTTTGCCCAGGCAGCTGCTTTTAATGGCCAGTTTTATCGTGCAGTAGGGGTCCTGGATGCCATGCTGCAGACAGCCACCAGTATCGAAGACGCTCATCTGTCACGATTGTGTCGAGCTAATCTGGGCACGGTTCTCCTGATGATGGGCAATAACAGTGAAGCTTACACTTATCTGGAAGCCTGTCTGGAGGAGTCACTGCAGGAAGAGGATCTCACAGCCATGATTTACGCCCACAGGGCACTCGCCTGGTACTATTTTCAGGAGCGTGACATGCGCAGGGGCTTTCACGGGGGCAATCAGCCGCAAGCCGGGTTTGATTGAACTGGCCGATAAAGGAACACTGTTCATCAATGAGGTCGGCGATATTCCAAAATCAATCCAGGTCAAACTTCTACGAGCCTTGCAGGAAAAAACCTTTATGCGGGTCGGTGGTGTACGTGAATACCGTTCTGATTTCAGGATCATTGCTGCTACGAACAGAGATATGACGCGGGAAGTGGCAGAGGGAAATTTTCGCGAAGATCTCTATTACCGGTTCAATATCGTGACCCTGCAACTCGCACCGCTGAGAGAAAGAGGTCATGATATCACCGACCTGGCAGAACATTTCCTCAAAATATATGCCCGATCCTACAATCGTGAAGTGCCAATGCTGGCAGAAGAGGACCGTTTGCAATTGATGGCCTAACGTTGGCCGGGAAATGTCAGGGAAATGAAAAACGTCATCGAACGAGCAGTTCTGCTCTCCACTGCAGAACACCTTGATCTCTCAATTCCAAATACCTCCATCCAGTCAAAGCCATCAGCTGCGACTGAGATTTCCTTTCCCGATGACCTGACTCTGGAAGAAGTTCAAAGACACTATATCAAACATATTTTGAAAAAGACCGGTGGTAAAATGAGTGGAAATAAAAGCGCCAGCGATATTCTGGGCCTGAACCGTTTAACCCTTTATTCTCGAATGCGCAAAATGGGAATGTCGCTATCCCCTTGACTCCCAGTTGGTGAGTCATCCTGGAATCCGGCTCATCTTCCCTGGCATTCCTTGTTCAATATCAATTTTTTATCTGACAAACTCAAAAAATTATTGACAAGGGAACCATCCATCACCATAATATAATTTCGTACATACGAAAATATTTAATTACCCAAATAGGAGCGTCGTGCATTGACCGATGCTGCCCTGACTCCGTCTATTATCATATTTTTAAAAAAAGACACAGTGTAACTATGCAGCATTTGCTCTGCTGAAGGGATCATGGTGAATAGTTACGATTCAGGAAACAGTATTCAGAATTAGAACCTTGGAGTGAAACGTGACAGTTATCAATTTAAGACAGATGAAGGTAAACCAAAGCGGTCAGATTGTGGCCGTCAAGGTATCAGGGGAGCTGGGACGCCGTATTCGTGATATGGGGATGACCAAAGGAGCTGAAATTAAGATTCAGGGGAAAGCCCCTCTTTATGATCCTGTTGCCCTGAGAATCAGAGGATTTACGTTGAGTTTAAGAAACAGTGAAGCCGATTTTATCGATGTAGAGGTTAAAGACTAATGGGAAAACCACTGAAAGAGAGCTCAATTGCGCTGGCTGGGAACCCGAATGCAGGAAAGACCACGCTGTTCAACTCGTTGACCGGCGCCAGACAACATGTCGGGAACTATCCCGGCGTTACGGTTGAAAAAAAAGAGGGTTTTCTGGAACTGAACGGCTCAGAACTGCACATTATCGACCTCCCCGGAACCTACTCATTGACAGCTTACTCTGAAGATGAAGTGGTCGCCAGAAATTATCTGGCTGAATCAAAACCGGGCGCTGTCATTAATATTGTTGATGCAGCCAACCTGGAGCGTAACCTCTATTTGACGGTCCAACTGCTTGAGCTGGGTTCTCCTGTTTGCATCGCCCTGAATATGATAGATACCGCCGAATCAATGGGAATCACCATCGATTCCAGAAAACTGTCTACTTTAATGCAGACTCCGGTAATCCCCACCATCGCCCGCACCGGCAAAGGCAAAAAAGAAATTATCGCTGAGGCAGCCAGACTGGAGAAAGAACATAAAGGTCAGCGAGAATTTACAATTTCCTATGGAGAGGATCTCGATAATGTCCTCCTGAAGATGGAGTCTCTCATCAAAGAGAACCATTTCATGACCGATTTGTACCCTCCTCGCTGGGTTGGGATAAAATATCTTGAGAATGATGAGCAGATTCTGACCAAGGGGGATGGGTTGAATGATGGTGTTTCAAAAAAGTTGAGAAATATAGTCGACAAAGTCAGCCGGCATCTTGAATCAACCCTGGACACCTGTCCAGAAGCGCTGATTGCTGATTACCGCTACGGCTATATTGGATCTATTTTAAAGCAGGATGTGATTCAGCGGAAATTTTCCCCGGATCGCCTGCTGGTTTCAGACAGGATAGACAGAGTCGTCACCAATCGCTTCATTGGCCCACTGATTATGCTTGGCATCATCTATGGTCTCTATCAGTTTACCTTCTCCTATAGCGAAATCCCGGTGGCTTGGTTTGAATCCTTTTTTGGGTGGCTGAGCGAATTTGTATCCGGGGTTCTGCCAGACGGCCTGTTGAAGTCCATGATTGTCTCCGGAGTCATCAATGGCGTCGGGGGTGTTCTGGGATTCGTCCCTTTGATCATGTTTATGTTTTTCGGAATTGCCATCCTGGAAGATTCCGGATACCTGGCCCGTGTGGCCTATATGCTGGATCGGGTATTCAGCATGTTCGGTCTGCATGGCAATTCAGTCATGGCATTTATCGTTAGCGGAGGAATAGCCGGTGGCTGCGCTGTTCCCGGAGTCATGGCGTCCAGAACCTTAAAATCACCCCGCGAGAAACTAGCCACATTGCTAACGGTCCCCTTTATGAATTGCGGCGCAAAGTTGCCCATTATGGCACTTCTGGTCGGTGCGTTTTTTGGTAAAAACAAGGCCATGATGATGTTTATCATCACGATGATTTCCTGGGGAGGTGCACTGTTGACAGCCAAGCTTCTACGATCAACCATCATTTCCGGACCATCAACTCCTTTTGTCATGGAGTTACCCCCTTATCGACTTCCGACATTTAAAGGACTGATCATCCACACCTGGGAAAGAACCTGGCAGTATATTAAGAAAGCGGGAACCGTGATCCTGGGGATTTCCATCCTTCTTTGGGCCTTGATGACCTTCCCCGGTCTCCCGGATACTGACGTTGAGAAATTCACTCAACAACGCGAAGTTTTGCGAAGCAGTGTTGCAGCATCTGTATTACATGAACTGGACAAGGCGGCGAACAGTGGGAGTAGAGAGCTTTCCCCCGCAGCCACTGAGTTGGCATCCCGGTTAAATGTGGTTGACAGCCTGGAAGGAGAAGCCGCCCTGAAAAACTCTGTTGCCGGCAGGATTGGGACCTCTCTGGAATCTGTCTCAAAATATGCCGGTTTCGATTGGCGAACCAACATCGCCTTGGTGGGAGGGTTTGCGGCCAAAGAGGTGGTAATCTCCACTTTGGGCACAGCTTATTCCCTTGGCGAAGTGGACCCGGAAGCGTCCAGTTCATTGGGCGACACACTGAAAAACGCGGCAAACTGGAGTCCTCTGGTAGCGCTGAGCCTGATTATATTCACCATCTTCTATTCTCCCTGTTTTGTGACGGTGATTGCCATTGTCAAAGAGTCCGGTTCCTGGAAATGGGGCGCTTTTTCGATGATTTTCAATACAACCCTGGCCTTCACATTGGCAGTACTCGTTTATCAAATAGGGTCATTTACCGGACTTTTAACAGGTTAGCACCATGGAAATGATTATTGTTATCGCAATTATAAGTCTGGCGGCCCTCTATGTCGGATACACATTTTACAAGCAGTTTACAGGCAAAGGGGGGTGTTCTTCAGGATGTTCCTGTGACGCCGTCACCCGGGACCACTGCAAAGATCCCCGCAAAAACCTGGAAAACCTGCAGTTGAAATAAATCCCCCACCGCCAGCACTTGCCCCCATAAACGCAAGTTGTTTGTTTTTACAAAGAATTTTTTGCTTGTCATTCCGGGCTTGACTCACTAAATTTCCGAGACTCACAGGAATGAACCAGTTGGATCCCGGATCGGGGTCCGGGATAAAATGGGGAAAAATCCATAAACAAATTCCGTCTACCTCAGTCTCAACCCACGCAGGTTCATTTCTAAAAAAAAACTCTCCACAAAATATTCAGGTAAAGGCGAAAATACAGGCAGGCGCCTTGATTGGATATGGAGACGCAGTTATGTCTGCGCTCTTCTCAGAGGTAGGCCCTCATCCTGAATGGTCCTTATTCCTTAGTTCAGGCGTAAAATCAGTTTGGCACGGCTCTTCCAACATATCTGTTTTATATCTTATCATTTTCAAATTAGAAGGAAAGAAAAAGCATCTTCTTTAAAAAGCTGGCCATGCACTATCGGGTTAAATCATGAATCGACTAAACAGGTTTATTTATCAGGGGATCGAAAAACGCTTCATGGATGGCTGCAGCAATTATAATACGCTGGCAGTGCGTAAAAAATCGCGCACCAAACAGCAGGCCCGTGATGTATTTGCCGAACACCAGATCCCCCATGCAAAGGGTACCATTTTCATCAACCCCCTCAAAGCCTACCGCTTTGTAAAACAACATGGGTTCCCGGTTGTGATTAAGCCGAACGTCAGCGGTTATTCCCGTGGCAGCCATTTCCCAATTACCAATTTCAAAGAGTTCTGGAAGGCGGTCTTGCTGGTTAAGATCTGGTGGCCAAGTTCTATTATCGAAGAGTATCTGGAGGGCAGGAACTATCGGGTGGTCGTCATTAAAGACGACATCATGTCTGTCATCAGACGATACCCGCCATTCGTCGTTGGAGACGGGAAAACAACAATTGCAGAGCTGATAGACACAGAAAACCAGCAAAGACTGGAAATGGTGCTGTTCCCGGTCATGCACCCTATCCCGAAAAATCGACTTACCCGGTTCTTCTTGAAGAAGCAACAGCTGAGTCTGACTTCTGTTCCAGAACCGGGCAGAAAAGTGACTCTGCATAACAAAATCGCATTGGCCCCAGGAGGTGTGGTTGAGACCATCGACAAAGAAACGGTGTCACCGGAAAACCGAGACCTCTTTTTGAAGATTTTAAAATCCTGCGACGCAAATATCTTCGGAATTGATGTGATCTTTGAGAAAGGAATTGAATTTGGGCCCCAGCAACAGAAATGTATTTTCCTGGAACTGAATTCCCGCCCTTATCTAAAAATGCATCATTTTCCCCGTTATGGGAAGAAGCCGGAACTTGACAGCTATTTTGCCAGACTGAACAGTATCGAGTTGAGCGATGCGGGCGTTTTTTAAAACATGGGCGATCAAAAGAATTTTTACACATTTGTCGGTCTGCATACCTTTCTAATTGGTCTGTTCCCTTTTTATATGCCGGTGTTCTTATGGAAGCTGAAATACTCAATTTCTGAGATCAGCTTCTTCATCGCGCTGACGGGGATCGGATACTGTTTTTCCCTGTGGTTCTGGGATAGAATGCATAAGAAAATCAGCCTGCAGAAAATGATACAACTCTCGTTTTTACTGGAGCTGCTACTGCTGATCACCGTCTTTACCAGTCACCAACCCGCCATACTGCCGATACTTGCCATCCTGTACGGGACCTATAACTGTTTCTTCTGGATCACAAACAGGGTCCTGTTTTTTGAGATTGTCACCCCGGTGAACTCCGGGAAGAATTTTGGGAATTTTCAAATTATCGTCACCGTTATATTAAAAACAGGGGTGCTTTGTGGAGGTTTCCTACTGGATCGATACAGCTACTCTTCGATTTTTGTCTTATCGTCACTGGTTGCCATTCTGAGCATCGGGTTCTTTTCCAGGACGCATAAAGTGGCTCGACTATCACCTGCACTGTTGCGAATCAAGGCCATCCGTTTTACCAGCATCCTTAAATTTAAGGATGTTTACAGATCAAAATTGGTGTTTTCAATCGATGGCTTTTTCCTCTATCTGGAAAGCTTCTTTTGGGTGATCACACTGTTTCTGATCATGCATGAGAGCTTCTGGCAGCTGGGATTGTTGGTGATCCTACTGATGGCGATCTTTGGACTCGTTTTTTTTCTCATCAAAAACAGCATTGACCGTATGCCCGGCAATTTGGTTTATCGAATTAGTGTGGGGTTATACATTACCTCCTGGTTACTGCGGGGAGTACTGCATGAAGATATGGATCTGCCACTGCTGTACCTATTGTTGGTCCTGATCACTTTTTTTACTTCCCTGTTCAGGCTATCGTTTAATAAGCGATTTTTCGATCTGGCAAGAACAACCACCCAGCAGCGTTATATTTTCTTTAAAAGCTACTATTCACAATTTTTTATTGCGATTCTGTTCGGGTTGTTCGGCTTTTTGTTGTTGGCCGTTGATGACGCTAAGCAGGCAATGCGCTACACCTATTTCACTGCGAGTTTTATGGCCTTGGGATACTTCTATTACCGCGCCAA
>Ga0075122_10001006_pt1 | contig 20791 bp, 24 predicted proteins | sample AntAceMetag02UKB_FD_69790 | JGI IMG/M metagenome (GOLD analysis project Ga0075122, IMG submission 69790) | Saline lake microbial communities from Ace Lake, Antarctica - Antarctic Ace Lake Metagenome 02UKB | ecosystem: Environmental > Aquatic > Non-marine Saline and Alkaline > Saline | place...
TATTTGAAAAATTGGTTGTTTCCAAAAGAGACAAGTGTTACAAGGTTTCTAATGGTGCGATGGACAAGCATCGTAAACCGTTAGTCCAAGATGTTTCAAAGAAAGAACTTTTAGGATTGTTTGATTCTCTTGGTAAAGATTTACTGGAGGAACTATGAAACCATCAGACAAATACTTTGAGAACATGACATTATCTAAAGAGTGGAAGGATGGGTTATATATCAACAAGCACAGCTACTCTGTCCGGAAACGGAAAGATAAACAATATATGGTAGGAAAGAGAGGATATTAGTTGCAAAGCTGTATGTAATTATCTACACTAAGCAATCAAAAGAAAGGAGGGAATTATGTCACAACCAACAACATGCGGAGGAAACACATTGGCAGAACTTGGTCCAATTAATATACATCGTGGGAATCCAGTTCCACCAGATCAAGAGCTATATCCAGTTTCAATCAATAAAGTTCTAAATGGCTTTGTTGTGAATGTAGGATGCAAGACAGTCGTATTTGAAGATGCCAACAAGATGGCTAAAGAGTTAGTCAGGTATTACAAGAATCCAAATGAGGTATCGAAAGAGTATTTAAAAATTAAATAATCTAACCAAACCGTATCACCCAAAGTCCCCCAATTATTGCATAGAATATTAATGCAAGGTCGGGGGACTTTGCTATGAGAGGGGTCTAAACCGCCCCTCTTTAGTTTTTTAAATCCCCTAATCTTTATCCCCCGAAAGGTTTATAGCCAGGGGGTATTTTTATGTCTAAAAGCAAAGAAAGTTCAAGAAACATTCCAAAAACACCTGTTTCAATGCATTGTACTAGTGGAGGGTGTAAAATGGAAGTTACGACAATAGAGCAGTTCTACGATGTTGCAAGACGAATTTCTAGGAACGATGATGCGATCCAGAATGCAGCTATTTACATCTTTGGGAAGTTACAGGAAGGAAGATCTTTCACAGAGAGTTATATAAGACAGTTGGTTGTCAATCATGTAAGAATGGTTAAACGTGCAGATAAAAACTATGCTCACAAGATGGACATCTACAAACAAGAAACAGACCGATCGGATGAGTGTGGAAGGAAAGTTAATGAAAAATTTGACGAAGAACAGGCATACTCAGAACAAATCTAAAAAGAAGGCAACTTCTTGCCCAGCCAGGCACACAGTCGGCTGGTTTCTATTTTAACCCGATGGATTACAATGGTGTAAACCAGAAGTAGATCCAGAGGGAATCAAGAACTTGGAGATATTTACTAATGTACCAGCCAATCCAAACGATAACTAATGAACATTCTAAAAACATTCTCAGTAATGAGTCCACAATCAATTTCGTTATGCCTATCAAGGGACAGGAATGATATGGTTAAACAATTTAAGTCACTTAAAGAGTTAGACAAATACCTTGGTAAAAAGAGACATAATAATCGTGGTGAAAAGACAACACAGAAAAAAGGGTAAAAAGGGCTAAAACGAGCAAGGATAGGGTTTATTTGATTTAAGGGTATATGGATACGACAAACAGATTTTAGAAGGATTTTTCGATAAGTTTTTTAAACAAACTGTAGAGCCGAAACTTTGACATTGACGGGTAAACCGATTGACAAAGACCGCTGGTAAGCGGACCCGGAGTTGACACTTTGAGAGAAGCAAAGAAACACTCTGTGAAATATACCTAAGTGACAGAATAACTAAAACTGTCCATAGTTGAAGGTAGATAGAATGGCATTAGTGTTTCTAAGAGCCTTTCTTCTCTATTTCCGGGTACCCGATTGACGGTAAAAACAGCAAAGACAAGAAACAAAGAACACTTCTCAGAGAATAGACAGACAAAGAAAGCAACAGATGTGCCAAGCATTAAATACAAGGATTAATACAATGTTTACAAAAGGAAACAAAGCCGGTGGGAACAAGAAAGGATCTAAGTCACCTGGATCAGGTAAGACACCTGACTGGTTGAAAGAGAAGTGCCAAAATATTGTAGACAAAAACAATTTGATTGAATTTTTAGGCAAGATAGCCAGTTCTGAGGATCAGAATACTAAAGACAGAATGAAAGCTATTGAAATGTTGTTAGATAGAGGATTTGGTAAGCCACAGCAGACTATGGAACATTCTGGAGACAAGGATAGACCATTAACTATAAACATATTGGATTATGCAAAAAGCTGAGATAATACAACTTCCGTATAAGTTTGTTCCAAGACCGTACCAGATACCTTTTCTCAAAGCTATGGATGAAGGGAAGAAGCGAGCAGTAAAGGTCTGGCACAGGAAAGCAGGTAAAGAGAAAACAGACTGGAACTTCATGATCAAAGAGGCTCACAAGAGGACAGGGAACTACTGGTACATATTCCCGAAGTTGACTCAGGCAAGAAAAGTTTTATGGGAAGGTATCGATCAAGACGGTGTAAGTTTCTTAGACCATATACCTAAAGAGTTACTAGACGGAGATCCGAACAAGACTTCTATGATGGTCAAGTTCAAGTGTGGGTCTACTATACAGTTAATCGGTGGAGATTGTTTTGATGCAAGTTCGATTGGTGGTAATCCGATAGGTGTAGTATTCTCAGAGTATAGTGTAACAAGTCCGTCTTTATGGTCATTTGTCAGACCGATACTTGCAAACAACGGTGGTTGGGCGGTGTTTAATTTTACGCCAAGAGGAGAGAACCACGCTTACGATCTGTTTGAGTTAGCCAAGAATGACCCTGAGCATTGGTTTAGCGAGTTGTTAACGGTTGAAGATACCAAAGCAGTACCGAAAGACATACTTGAACAGGAACGGTCTGAGATCATTAAGTTAGACGGGAACGATGCGATGTACCAGCAAGAGTATAACTGTAGTTTTAGTGTTCCTATGTCAGGAGCATATTACGCTGAACAAATTAATTTAGCATACAAAAACGGTAGAGTCACAGGGATTCCATACGATCAAGCGTTACCAGTATTCACATGGTGGGATTTAGGCAGGAACGACAGCAACTCGATTTGGTTTGGTCAGATGGTTGGTGGTGAGATACGGTTCATTGACTATGAAGAAGGTGTAGGTAAATCTATGATTGATTGGATTAAGATTTGTAAAGACAAACCTTACTCGTATGAATCACATTACGCACCACACGATATCAATGTTCACGAGTACACGACTAACAAGACTAGACTTGAGGTAGCAAAGAATAACGGAATCAATTTTAAGATTGTACCTAAGACAGGGATTAACGATGGAATCAATGCGGTTAGGATAGTGTTTAACAGATGTTGGTTTGATAAAGAGAAATGCAGAACTGGGTTAAACGCTTTAAAATCGTACCACAAACAGTTTGATGATAACAAGAAATGTTTCTTAGATCATCCGTACCATGACTGGAGCAGTAACGGAGCAGACGCATTCAGGATGATGGCAATATCGATTAACCCAAACAAGACGTACTTGCCACCAGACCAAAGACCGAATAGGAACGTAGGTGGATGGAACAATGGTTCATTTGTACCGACAAGCCGATACGATAGAGTAAACTAAAATGGAGGAAGGAGAATAATGTTAAAGTCAATTCAAAACTTGAAGTACCCGTTAAAGGTAGAGAAGTTCGCAGCACAGATGCCGGTCATTAGAGATGCAGTCGGACATATTGTACTGTCACCACAGAACATGATAGGAGATCATCGGTACAAAGATGATATTAAGCTTATCTTAGACATAGCTGTTGAAGCGTTTAACGCTAAGATGGGTATGGACTCGGTAGGGTCAGAGATTGCTAAAGATATGTTAGCTAACTCGATTACAAGTACAGAAGAATTAGAGAAAGATTTGACTAAAGCTATTGATGAGACATACAAAGAGATTGAGAAAGAGAAGAAACCTATATCGTATAAGAAGATAGCCAGAAGAAAGAAAAAGAAATGATTGAAACATTAATCAGAGAGAACAGTACCTCAGACGATGTAGCATTGTTCAAGGTTAACAAGGTTTTACAGTCTACATACCCATCGAACCACGCTTACGGGTTAACATACCATTTCGCTATGGTCCCGTACTGTAAGCCCAAGAGTGTGTTAATGCTTGGTTACGGACTAGGTACGATCCCTGGACTAATCAGGAAAGTATGGGGTGAAGATGTGAAGGTAACGAATGTAGACATCATGCCTGATCCTCAGAAGTATGTAGAGTTTTCGTATGTACAAGGAGAAGCAGATAAAGCTTTGAGAGAGTTCAATAAAGGGTTATTTAAAAAGAAATTTGATTTCATTTTAATTGACTTATTTAACGGAGGTGACTCAGACCCGTGTGTATTTGACAAAGGTTTCGCTAAACGAATCTACCAACTTGCTAACAAGGGATGTTATATAAACACGACAAGAGCAGAAGGGAAAGGACTTAAAGTCTACGAGGATGCAGGTTTCGTTTGTGAGAATGAACGGATCGTCATCCTCGGCAATAATCTTATATCATTATGGAGTAAGAAATGAATTCCAGTTTTAGCGTTGATATAGACAAACATAAACAATCAAATGTTTATTTTAGCGTAAGATTACATTTTGCTCTTGGGATTAAAAGATTCGAAAGAATGTTCAAGACAAAATCTGGGAAGGAAGTGCTTTCTTGTATGTGGGAGCAGTTGTTTGCAGAAGAAATCATTATGCCTTTAGGGAGTAAGTAGTGCTTAGAGACACAGCAGAAAAAGAGGGTGGATGCACTTGTATAACATTCAAGGACAAACCAAGTGACTAATAAAATAGAAAATACAGTATATAGTTTCGAGGCAGTAACACAGGACAATATTACAAATATTTTCATTGACCCTATTTTGTGGGAAGTGGTTTTGAATGACAATAAACAAATAATTCTCAGGGCGAGGTCATAATGACTAAGAAATCACTATTATACGCAGAAGATCCAGAGATGTACAAGAACATGAAGAAAAAAGATTTGGACATGAGAGAAGTTAAGAAGAAGAAAAAGAAACTTCTAATGTCAGAGGGGTAGATTTATTATGGCTGAACTATTATCACGGACAGAGAATGTTGAGTTAAACCAAAAACCAGCAGATTCATTAGAACCAAAACAGGAAGGTACACAAGAGTTAGACATTGACAGAGATTTGCTTGTTAAAACTTTCATGGAAGATTTCAAGAACGATATCCAAGATAAAGAAGGGATGGGTTGGGTAAGCAAACGAGAGTACGATATCAAGTCTTATTACCAACAGAAGGAGGAATTATGGAAATGGACACCGTGGAAGGGAGCGAGTGCATATCGGTCTCCCCTGACTGCAACCCTACTAGATACTGGTCTGGCATCGATGCAACAGAGCATTTTTTCAGAGGGTTCTGGACCTGTTCAAGTCAAACCTACTGGTGCCGAGGATATACGAACATCGAGGATTCTTGAGTTATATTTAAACAATTTAGTTGATACCGAGTCGCAGTTAGAACAAGCAAGTGACATGAACATATTTAGAATGTTTTTAACTGGTACTGGAATCTTAAAAGTTAAAAGAACTCTAGGTGATACAGGAGTAGAGTGTGTATCGATTGATGCTGAGAACATCTTTGTACCGTTAGGTGCTAAAGGGTTTAAAAAAGATCAGACTGACCATGTGATACATATTATCCCGTTAACCAAGAGTGAGTTAAACTATCGTAAGCTTATGGGCGTTTATGAAGGGATAGAAAACGTTCAATCAGGTGTAGGGTACGGAGATACAGCTAAAGATGCTGTGACTCAGGTAGTAGACAAATCAGCCGGATCGTCTATGGATCAGTATCGGAATAGAGAGATCTATTATGTAGCTGAGTATTACAAAACCTTCTGGAACGAAGAAGAGAAAAGACCGATAGAGTTAGTGGCGTGGATAGCCCCTAACGGTGGACAGCTTTTAAGAGTGAAAGAGAACAAAGAGAAGATCAGACCGTTCTCTCGTCATGTCATATACGAACACGAAGATCAAAGATTTTACGGTATAAGTTTACCTGAGAAGATCAGAGAGATACAAGAGAAACTAGATTACTCTGATAAGCAGTTAACTGATGCAATGGACAAAGCTAACTTACCTGCAATGTTTATAGATGACACAAGCGGATTTGATGCAAACATGAACCAGAGAGTGCCTGGTGGAGTTTATCAGGTTGGTGTAGGCAGACAGATAGACTATGAGCCTGTACCTCATGTTGAGAGAGGGTTTGATAAAGAAAGATTCGATCTGTGGAGTTCAGCTGAACGTCTTACAGGATTGATTGATGTAGTCCAGGGAGCATCGACTGTTTCTGGCAGAACATTAGGAGAAACAGAGATTAGGACTCAATCAGCTACAACTAGATTCAAATCGTTAATTAAGAGATATGAGAAGGGTTTCAACGATACTCTACAGATCATCTTTCAATATCAGAACCTTTATGTACCTAGAGAGAAGAAAGTTAATCTTATCGGGTACGAAGATTACAAGACGATTGACGAAGTGTTCATGTCTGGTCCGGACAAAGATCAGCAACAGTTCTACGGGTTAGGACTAGAAAGTAACTACAATTTCGTATTCTCGAACAAGACACCTATTGAGAAGCAAGATGACCTTATTAACTCTGATATGTTGTATGACCGTGCAATGTCTAACCCTGTAGCACAGAACCCAGCAGCAGCTTGGAACTTGTTAGAAGATTGGGCTAAGAAACACAATATACGGAACCTAGACTCGCTAGTATTCAAACCGAAAGAGTCTAACTTGTTACCAGCGACAGAGTTCATTAAACGAGTTCTAGCTGGTCAATACGGACTACAGATGCGACCAGGGATAGCTTATGAAGAGTATATGTTCGAGATTCAGTTGTACATGAAATCTGAACAGTTCCAGTTAGCTAACCCAAAAGTTCAACAGACATTAACTCAAGCTTTACAAATAGCTGACACGATGTTAAAAGCACAGAAGAAAGCTCAGATGGACATGATGTTAGTTAAAGATTATATTGATAAACGGAACAACATTGATTTAGCGTTAAAAGATGAAGGGATAGCACCTAAAGGGGCTGAACCGTTACCTAACGAAGAAGGTAGAGGGTTACAGACACCAGAGGTAGAAGCTGAGATGATAGGACAACCGCCTGATGACCAAAGAATTTAATAAAGAGTTAGACGATTCGCAGACGAATGTTCGTGTTATAGAACGAGCAAGAGGTGGTAGGTATTGGGAGTTATTAGAGTTAGAAGTTGATTCAAGAATAAAGATGTTTGAAAATAGAGTTATAAAATATCAGAGTCGTGGGATTAACACAGAACAGGAACGGTTAGATTTCAACAGAGCCATAGACAACATAGACAGCATGAAATGGTTTAAAAGGTTAAACGATATTCTAGTTAAGAGACACCAGAGTATCATTGAACGGATTTTAAGTGAAGTAAAGACTGTCTACAGAAAGGCAGAGAGTTTCGTTAAATAGGGATGTAGTTCAATAGTAGAACATGGAGGCTCTGTTTAAATACAGCCACCAAGGTTGGGAGGTGCGAGTCCTCTCCATCCCACACAGATTTTGTGTGATGTATCTCAGAGGTTAGAGGCTGGAGCGGTAAGCTGAAAGGCTGGAACCCCAGAGTCGTTGGTTCGATTCCAACCATCGCACACAGATTTATTCGTGGGAATGATCCCACAGAAATAAAAGGAGAAAACTACAAAATGGATAAAACCATCGTGAAGAATTCAGTTTCGGGGACTGAAAAAGACAATCTCGAAAACCCCTCGGGCAAGGGTCAGAGTCCGTTAGATAAAGAGAAAGAGATTGAGAATAGAGTAAGAGAGAACCTAAGAGCAGAGTACGACAGGAAGCAAGAAGTTCTTCAAGAGAAGTTTGAAGATGCTACCAGTCGTCTAAATGAGTTGGAAGAAAAAGATCGTTTGACAAGGACAGAGAAAGCAGAGAAGGTGAAACTAGAAAGTAAAGTTGAAGGGTTGGAGGATGGACTTTATCAGCTAGACAATGATCCTCAGTATGCTGTCATGTCGGAGAAATTCAAAAGGACTAAGAGAGAATCAATCGAAGCTGCAGTTAATACTGCTACAAAGGAATCTTCCTTTAATAGTAGCAAACAGTTAGCTTCACTTTATCTAGAACTGAGAGCAGAGAAAGAAGAAACAACTACTGAAAAACTAGAAAGCGAGATTGAGTCTATTTGTAAAGCCGATTGGGATTACTTCAAACGGTTGCTACCTTATGAACGAGCAAAAAAGGCTTATGCCATCCGATCAAAAGAGTCAGCGTACACCAAAAAACTCAGAGATCTTGAGAAGGACAAGAAGTCTGACAAGTTCATTGAGGACTCAAATACTGTTCCGAAAGCTGATATGTCTACTGGAGATTTAATCAAAGGTGGAAATATTGACGAGGCTCTCACAAGAATCTAACATTTTGATGTTTTCCTAAACTATAAAGGAGGAATTTATTATGGCACAGCTATTTTTAAATTCTGGTACACAAGGGTCAAATTTTGAAGATTTGATTAACATTGTTACTAAAATATCATACGAGGAAACGCCCGTCCTCTCAAATTTAGGGCGTACAAAAGCTTCTTCTCCGACGGTTCATTCGTGGACTACGCAGGTATTAGCTACTGGAGCATCAAACGCAGCAGCTGAGGGTGCATCAACGACCTTCGCAGCAGCTGATGTTACTGTCCAGGTGAAGCAATCAAACAACCTACAGATCATCAAGAAAAAGTTTTCTGTTTCTGGATCACAGGATGACGCAGCAAATCCCCATGCTGGTAGGGAGTACGAAAACCAGAAGAAACTCAAAACTATTGAACTTGCTAAAGATGCTGATTATGAACTAATCAACAACACAGCAGTTACCAGAGCAGCTGATTCTGGAACCGCTGGTGAGCTAGGTGGAATTTTGTCTGTATTGAGTATCGAGAAAGCTGCTGGAGACAACATCTTGACCGAGAACCTTTACACCCAGATGACTACCGAAGTATATACGACCTCAGGACAAAAGACGGATCACATGTTTGTTTCTGGATCGAATAAACTCACAGTCAATTCTTGGACTCAGGGTATTAGACGGATTGAAGGTAAGAGTGATCGTTACTCTAACACTTTCTCTGTTTATGATGGAGCGTGGGGAGCACAGTACGTGATTCCTGATGTTGCTATTCCTGATACAGACGTGTTTGCTCTTGCTGTCAAGTATTGGAAAGTAGCTTATTTCCGACCTCTTGAACACAAAGAATATAGTATTCCTGGAGACAGTCGTGGTGGTCATGTGTTGATGGAAATCACACTTGAATATCTTAATCCGAATGCTGGTGGTAAAGTCACTGGCTTAATCGCAGCGTAAGGGGGGTTTTATTATGAATAAATTATTTATTCCGATAGTTGCTCTTTTCTTGTTCGCTATGGTTAGTGTTTCGAGTGCATTATACATTGATGCCCCGAAAATCTTGGAAGTCAAAACTTCTAGTGGATTGGTTGCCGGACCGTGTTATCTTCAAAAGATATTCCTGTCCTCAGCTTCTATTTCTCATATAGCTGGGACGGATTATGCAGTTGCATATATCACATCCAACACTGTTTCGATGAGTGGTGCAGAAACATTGACACAAGTTTCCCCTGCTCTCATATACACTAGCACAAGTCCTATTACTGGTACTCAGCATTTAGGTGCGTATGAGGTGATTAATTATGGTAAGCCTGGTATTTTCATTAACAAAAGTCTTATCCTAAAAAACAATGCTACTACATCAGGTGAAGCATTCAAGGCGTTCATTCAGTACATTAGGTAATTTTTAAACTTAGATGGTACGGTGAGAGTTCTCCAACCTCTCCCGTACCAAATAGGTCTGGAGAGAATATGAAACTAAGTTTAGACCAGTTATGCAGAGGAGTAGGTAACCCGAACATCAAACACACTTTAAACAAGTGTAACGATATCAAGACTAATCACAGGTTTGCTAGACAGGGTTATACTAAAAGCAGAGATTACAGACATATAGGAGAGATACCTATGTGGGTTAAACATCATCCAGAGTTTTCTAAATACTTTGACCCAGACATGGATCAGCATGAGAGAACGAAGAATCTGTACGCATTTTTGAGAAAATACGGTCAACAGTTTATGGTGGTAGACAAACTATGAATAATAAACTAAGAGCCAACTGGAAGGTATATAGAAAGACCATGACGGTAGCTGACACCCAATATTCACAAGCTATATCACCTGATGCATTATTTGTAAGTGTAAGCACGACTGATATGGTAGCAGAGTTTAAGGTTAGTGTAATTGCAGATCAGGTAGTAGCACCCGGCACACAGTACAGAACGATCCCAAGCGGAGCAATATGGGAAATAGGCACACCGATTTTAGGAACTAAAACTATCTATCTGGCGAGTGGTACAGCTGGGATAGTAATCGAAATAGAGGAGTGGACATAACATGAGTGACATAAAAGAAAAATTAAAAACTTTTGTTTCTGTTTCTGCAACTATCGTCAGAGAGATTGATGTCTTAGAGGATATTGTTAAGAAGCTATTGAAACAGAAAGACGCAGTTGAGCATGAGTTAGAACAGTTTAAAGTTGAGAAGTTGAAGGTGGCAAAAGATGTTCAGTCTAAAGTATCAGCGTTTAAGAAGTACGAGGATGAGATTAGAGGTGCGATTGAGACTGAGAAGTCTAAGCTTGGAGTTCTGATTAAAGATCAAAAAGGTAAAGTACAAGAGTTAGCCGACAAGATTAAAGATGTCGATGTTAAAAAGATGGTCTTGGACAAAGCGAAGGTAGAAGCTGATGCATTGAAAAGCAAGTTCGACATTAAGCTTAAAAAGTTCAACGACGAGATAAAGGGGTAAAGAAATGAAAAAATTTATATTAAGTTTAATATTTGTCGGACTGATGTCTGTCCCAGTATTTGCAAGTGCATATTCTGAGCAGTTTGAAGATTGGAGATCAACAGTTGCAATATCTCCAAACATCCAAGTTATTATTACTACTGGTATTGTTTATGTTGACAGGATCATTGTTTCTTCTGGATCTGATGTCTTTTCTAGTTGTGTTCTTTTTGATGCTACTGGTACAGCTCTTGGCATTACAATTACCACAAAGACTCATGTAATGAACACATCAGAAACTGGAACTGTTTTCTATATACAGAAAACATTTAAAAAAGGGTTTGGGTATTGGTCTAACGGAACAGCGGATTTGGACATTAAATGGAATTATCCATACTCTATTCCTGTAGGTAAAGAATCACTGGGGTACTAAAATGAACTTTAAAACTGCGATAGACGAGTTAGTCACTAGAACCAACACAACGGAGGACACTAAACGAGCATATTTGAGAAGAAAGTTTAATTTCTCAGTTGGTGCATATTGGAGATCGTACAACTGGTCATCTAGGTATAAAACTGCACAGATTACTTTAATTCCGAATGTTGCTGCTACAGGAACCACAACAGTGTTTGATGGTACGAATGAAGGTGTATCAAGGTCAGTAAGTATCACAACTCCGTCACTTACATGGTTAGGAAGGTATCTGAATATAGACGATACAAGCGAATGGCACAGGATAGTCGGTGTAGATGTAACTAACGGGAAGGTAACTCTAGAGTCACCTGTATTAACTGCCGGTACATCGTTTACAATCTGGAAAAAGTTATACGCTTTATCTTCGGACTGTGACACGCTGATATCTTTGTACAGTTTTAACGGTGAAGGTGAACTAGGGTTTAGACCGTCACCTAAGATGGTTGGAGATTATACGAACCTATCGTCTGCATCAACTCCTCAGAAGTTCGGTAATCATGGGATAGACAACTACCAAGACTTACAGTATTCAACAGGGCTAGTTTCAGGGGTAGTAAACCAAGAGTCAGTTGTTGGTGTAGGGACAGAGTTTATTGAGAACGCTTCTATTGGTGACATTTTAATTGTCGGTGACTACGAGTACGCAATAAAAAGAATCGAGACAGATTTGTCGTTAACTTTGTACACAAACATTGTAGACAAGATCACAGATTCAGAGTTCAGTATCAGAAAGAACAATCCTAAGATCATTTCTTTATATCCTAACACAGACCAGTATAGGATTCTAACTTACGACTATTTGGCTAAACCTTATAGCTTCACAAACGAAGATTACGACATATTACCGTTTGATGATAACGAGATTGAATGTATTTTAAAGAGAGCCGAAGCTGAGGTTTACTCTGACAAAAATTTACTTGAGAATTATAACATGGCATTAACAGTATTTGATGCACGACTATCTGGGCTTAAACGGACTAACCGATCAGTTATTCCTAGAGCATTCCAGTTTGAACCGTTAATCGACACTAATATGCCTGGAAGGGGTAACTAATATGGCAAACGCATGGGATAAACCGATATTCAGCAAACTACCAACAGATAACAAACAACTTAGCGAAACATTTGCAAGGTATTTACAAAATCCAGATCAATATGGATTTGTAGACGATGAAGGGAATAAACTTGATGATGAAGGAATCCAAGAATATGTGATGACTAACAAAAAGTTACCACAATCTAATATTGGAGATGCTGAGTCTAGTGGTTTTAACAAAAAAATATCTAAGTACATGAGTAATGTAATAGAAGAAAGATTAGGAGATGTTGAAGGTACAGATTTCGGCACATTAACTGAAACTGAATTAAACGATAAGAAAGGATTGATGGAATGGCAGAGAGATTACGGAGAAATTACTTCACCTCAATTTGATATGGGTGGTGCAACAAGAGCATCACTTGGAGCAGTTAATTTTAATCTGACAGCAAATGGACTTCAACTTTCTGATGATATTAAAAATCAAGTTGCAGCTTTTGTGGCATCAAGAATGTCTGAGGATAAAGCGACTAAACAAGAGTTGTCAGATTTTGTTATGGGGCTTGACAAAAGAAACACCGAAGGAAATGACGGAGATTCTGAAGCAAGAGCAGCTTTCCAGAATACACTTACATCTGCAATGCAAGGTGTTATAAATCATATGCAACCAGCATTTGATAGAGAAGCTTTTTATACTCCAGTAACATATGGACAACCTAACCCAGACTTATATAAGGATCAAATAGGAGTAGTTACTGGATTAACAGATGAATTTGCCACAAAAGCAGACAAAGACAATATTTTAAAAAGTTTCCTCGGTACACCAGATAACGATTATGACGATGGAACATTAAAAGGTGACCTTCAAGAAATAACTGATGACAGAATGAGTGGGTTATATTCCAGAGCCGAAGAAGGGTTTAAAGAGAACATCAGACCACAGTTACAAGCATCACAGAACATTAAAGGGTTTTTAAACTCTGGAGACACGACTGAACTCGAAGCATCAGAAGCGTCTAGACTACAAGGTGATCTTGAGTCTATGAGAGGTAGGATGGAGACTTTTGATAAAGACTTCTATTTCAACTCAGCTTACAATGCTTCTGTTAAAGAGTTGATGGACAAGAACGTAGACTATGCAACTGCTATCGGTAACGAAAGGTCTAGAGTAATGACTGCGAGAGGTACTAAGTTCCAAGACGAGCAAGATGATTTGAATTACGAACAATTTGAACGGTTTGCAGACCAGAACTATACTACTGCTCTTAATTCTCAAGAGGCAAGACTTAGAAGGGATAAGAACGCTAGTGATAGTGCTTCAAGTAAAAACCTATGGGGAAATATCGGTGGGGCAGTAGGTGGAATTGCTGGTGCTTATGTTGGTGGTCCAGGTGGTGCTATGGCTGGGTATCAAGCTGGTAGTACAATCGGAAAGTCAGCAGCTTAGGAGTTAATTATGCCAATAGATTACAAAGAAAATATATTAAATGCAGAACAAGAGTTAGACAATATCATAGCCCAACCAGTCGATCAGTCTGATACAGAAGGAAGGATAGCTGAGGAAAGAGGACTGTTTGCACAGAACTTTGGTTTAGATCAAAGGGCAGCTGATAAACAGGCACCGGCACTTGATAGAAGAATTGACGAGACTATGGATGCTGAGAAGTATAAAGCAGAGGTAGATCGGTTAAACAAGAAATGGGACACAGTATTCCAAGCAGTTTATAACGCTACTAATAACGTCAGGTCTGCTACTTCGTATGCTAACAAATATATGGAACAGACTACACAGATTGAAGCTTCCAGACGTAGACAAGATAAACGGAGAGCATCTAACGAGAGGATTCAAGGTAAAAGATTAGACGCTGGTAGACGAGGAGCAGAACTAGATGAACAGTATTTAACTCCTGGTCCGAACTATGCAAATGCTATAGCAAGTATCTTAGGAACTGCTGCGACTGTGGGAACGATGGCTTATATGAATCGAGATACTGCGAACCCTACTGCGACAAATCAAAAGTTTGCTGGGGTAAATGGATCATCTTCATTGTATGGACAAGACAATTTTACACAAACTTCATTTAATAAGGATGGAGGTTTTGCTGGGACTTCACCAGTATATGAAGGTAGGGATTATGCATCATATTTAGAAGATTACAATGGATCTCGATATACTGGATCTTTAGCAGACGAATAATATTAAGGAGAATTACAATGGCTGATGATGAAATATTAGATATAGTTGCAGGGATTTCACAAGGATTTTTAAAAGGGTATATGCCTTTTGCTCAAGAGAAGCATAAGAATAAACTATTAATGCAGAGACAAGAAGTAGCTGATGTTAGTGCTGATAAGAGGGCAGAGGATAGTAGGGCGTATGCTTCTGATGTTGCTGAGACTAAATATGACAGAGAGAATTTTATTGAATCAGAGAATATCCCTGGTGCATTAAAAACAAATTTAGGTATTGAAGGGAATGATCCAGTAGACAAAACTGTTTTTGGTGCTTTAGTTAAAAACCAGAAAACAACTGCATCATCTGGAAGATATGTATTTAACACTAAAACTGGAAAATTTACTCTTGACGGGAAACCAGTTAAGGGAAGTTCTGTTCCAACTGATGCGAAAGTAGAAAGACTAACCACAAACATTGATCCAAGCCAAAAAACAAACATGGAAAGAGCTGGGATAACTGTTGTGAGAGATGGTAATAGAGCAATTCAAAAAATAGGAGAATCTTCTTTCTTCGCTAAACCTAAATTCCCAGGTGCAAAAGTTGTGACATCATCTGCAAGAATAGCATCATCTAAAATACCAGGAACAGATGAGTATGACATTCAGCAACTTATTGAATCTATAAAATCAAATGTTGGTATTGATGCTTTGTTGAATATCAAAAGAGAAGGGTCGGGGTTAGGACAAGTTCCTCAAAAGCAGTTGGAAACATTACAATCATTGTTGGGTAATTTAAAAATTGGAAGAGATACAGACCTTTTAGTCTCAGATATTCAAGACATCGTTGATTCATATCAAAGTATTGTTGATTCAGAAGCTGGGAAAAGAACTGGAAGAGATCAGGGTGGATCAGATATAAACGAACAAGCGTTAGTATGGGCTAAATCAAATCCAAATGATCCTCGTTCTAAAGCAATAATTGACAAAGTATCAGCATCAAGGAGGTAACAGTAATGGCTTTTGATCCAGATGCATATTTATCTGACAGTTCTACACAATTTGATCCTGATGCATTTCTAAAAGGGTCTATTCCTGTTGCACAGCCAGGAATACCAGGACAGACAATACCATCCATAGAACCTAAAACATTAGCAGGAAGAGCAACTTCTGTCCTTTCTAATCCATCTTTAGCTATACCAGGATTTCCTATTGTAAAGCCATTAGTTGACACTACAAAACAAGTTTATAAAGCCGAAGAAGCATCTCCAACACCTTTTGAAGATACATTACCTGCAGTTGGTGGAGTAGTTGGCGGTATTGTTGGATCTCCCGGGGTGATTACGGGTGGTGTAGGTGCAGGGTTAGGTGCTAGTGCTGGAGAAGCAGGGAGACAGATTATCAGAAGAGTAAGAGGTAAAGATGTTCCAGAGACTTCTTTAGAAGCTGGAAAAGAGATTGCAAAAGAAGGTGCGATTGCAGGAGCCACAGATATTCTGTTCGCTGGTGCTGGAAAAACTGTTCTTAAAGGAATAGAAAAAGCATTTGTTTCTAAACTTGGTAAATCTTCTTTTGGAAGGTTTAAAGGGTTTATTGATGACATGGTGAAGCCAAACCAAAGCACCAAAGCAACAGCTAAGGCATTGAAATCTGTAGAAGATAAACCAGTATCGAACCTATCTGATACTCAAGAAATTATTGAGAATGTTTTTGCCAAGAAAAAGTTAACCCACAAAAAGGGGGCAGAAGCAATAAGATCAAAGATGATGCAAGAATCAAATTTAACTTCACAAGAAGTAGGACAAATGGCTCAAGACTTAGCAGACGCTAAATCTCCTTCTGTTGCACCATCTCTCCCTACTACAGATGCAAACCCATACAAAATGATGGGAAGAATTATGGATGCATTAGGAGACAAGAACTTATCTTATGGTGATTTACTTGACATCCAAAAAACTGTTGGAAATATTGCTAAATTCGGCAAGAGTAACAGAACTCCGATAGAAAAGATGTATGGCACTATTTATAGGTCTACTGGAAAAGATTTAGCTCGTACAGCAGAAGAGCAGGGCTTTTCTAAGGCACACAAAATAATGAAAGAAGAAGGAAGAAAGTTTTATCAAAGGAAATTTTTATCAGATGCATTTACTAGAGCCACAGATTTAGGTGCTGAAAGAGGGTTGAACATGGGTAAACTCGAAAGCGAATTAAGTCTTGCTGAATATACTGAATCTGAGATTAAGTCTATCTTCGGTGATAAGTCTAAAATGGTGGAAGCGTTAAGAGATGTTGTTGCAGAACATTCAAAAGCATTTGGAAGTAAGGCATCTCTAAACCCTTATCTTACTCCTTCTGGTGTTAAGTTTTTCGGAAAACCTGGTAACTTTATGGGTAAATTAAACCTACAGAGTAATGTGAAAAAGATAGGAGCAAAACACGGGGTAGACATTCCTTTACCAATCTTAGACAAAACTAGAAAGATAGGAATCCCTATTGCTGGGGCTACTGGAATAACTCAAAGTAATGTTTCTAGACGGAAAAAAGCTACAGTTAAGGATTAATAAATGAAAAAACTATTATTAAGCATAATCATTACATTAAATGTAACTTTCTTGTATGCAGTACCAACACAAGAGATGGGTCAGATCAAGTTCGGTGGAGGAGTAGACTATAAGACAGACTGTGCAGACATAGCTGACAATCGTGCTTGTGATATGAACAATATGATCTCAGACTTCCTTGGTACAAGTTCTAAAAGGTTTGGTAGTGAAAAGTACATAGACCAAGCAATATCCAGCCAACCGATTAAAGGGTTGTTCAGGGCGTACTACTCAACTGGTTTGACGATCAACAAAGCAACGATTATGGTTAACGACGGTAATATATATGTAGATACGACTACTACGGTTGAAGGTCATGTATGGAGTAAAAGAAAGTCAGGGTTAAACACAAGTCAGTCATACGAGTTCCGCCAGTACCAACAGTATGTGATGATTTGTGGTGACAGTTTAGATGACAATGTTTTCAAATATAATGTTCAGACTGATTCAGTCACAGAGAACTTTTCAGCTACTAATAGTGGTGTAGTATTAACTGCTAGACACAGTATCTTTTCAAAGAATTACTATTTAGTTGGTAACATTAAAGAGTTTACTAATGGAACTACCTATTACCCACCCAGAGTACATTACACTCAACTATTAACCACTCCTACACATATATCGTCTATGACCACATTCAGATGGTTCGAGATTGACGAAGAAATCATGGGGATGGGCGAGATTAACGGGAGTGTACATATCTTTGGACCGTCAGGAATTACTGAGATAGCTTTTGACAAACTAGATTTAACGTCTAATAGTGGGGACCAGACGTACAACAAAAAGGTATCAGGATTTGGATGCGTTTCGAGAGGATCGTTAGTAAGTAACGGTAAATTCTACACTTTTCTATCTAAAGACGGAATAAGAATGTACGATCCCACCGGAAGGTTAACTGCTCAAGACGAGACTAGAATTATCTCTACTCCGGTTGAGCCGATTATTAAAAGAATCTTAGAAAATGGGACTTATGCAAACTCTCAGGGAGTATTCTACGAGAAACGAAACTGGTATATATTCTCATACGAAGATCCGCTTAAATATCCTAGAGGCAGACCAAACTCTACTTTAGTGTTTGATTTCAATACTGGCGAATGGTACCCGTTCTCTAATTGGCTACCTGGATGTTGGACTACGTTTAAAAATATCGATGATTCTCAAGAATGCGTTTACGGGGACAGTAACGACGGGTATGTGTACTATATCGACCAAGAATCCTATTTAAACGACTCTCGGAAGGAAATAGTGATAGACAACTGTGATATAGCGTCTAAATGGGCTAGATCGGTTGCTGGTGTAGTAATTAAAGAAGGAACAGCGTCTATCAAGCTTACAGGAACCACACCGACATTTTATTCGTCAATAACTTTAATGCAGACAATTAATTTAGGTGAGTGGTACGATAAGACCGAAGCTACAAAATCTGATTTCATTACTTTTAAAGTTTATCCTTCAAGTCTTGCTAATATCACATCTTTGAGAGTTGATTTAGAGTTAGACACTGTATCAGACGATTTCAATGTTTATTTCACATCTGTAACGATATCTTCTAACGCTTTAACATCTGGTACAAGTGTCTGGAACACAGTTAAAATAGCTTTCTCGTCATTCCCTATCTTAGACGATTGGGTAAATGTATCTTCTGGAGTGTTACCGTTTGCTAACGCACCGACAGTTTATGGGTTAAGGATATTTTCAACAGGTATCGGGTGGCACGAAGTTACTATAGACGATGTTAGGTTTGTTAGTGGTGAAACACCACTCAGGGCATATAGATTCACTAAACAGTTCAACTTTGGTACGAATGCAAAGAAACTTTTCAGACAGACATTCTTGGACTGTGAACAATCAGCTACAAGCAAGTTTTACATTGACACTTACTCAGACTTCGGTAAATTCGAGAACCGTCAGACAGTTACAAACACTTTTGATAAAGACATCTTTGTCACAGGGTACAATTCTCAAGAAGGGATATTCCGTTTAAACGGTAATACTTTCGAGATTGAAGATTCTACTATCCCTACTACAAGTGCAGTATTTGCTCCTAGACCAATTACAGCAGACGAGGATTACGTCTATGTCGGGGATCAGTACAACGACAGGATAATGAAGTTCGATAGAGATAACCTTGAAACTCTTGTAGATGTTGTAGGTAGTTCTAATGTATTTAATATACCCTTCCAGATGGCTCTTAGAGAATTTGATAGAAACACATCATTATATGTATGCGATTTCGCTAACCATTCTCTCAAAGTTTATAACGCCAAGACAATGAAATTAAAGAAGAATTTTGGTGAACTAGGAAGCGGTGCGACAAACTTCTTCTGTCCAACAGGAATCGCAGTAGACGATACAGACATATTCATATTCCAAGACGCTAACTATCGGTTACAGAAATGGAGTGCTACTTCATACGATTTTAAAGACTCTGTAGTCCTCAACTTAAACTCTGTAGGGAACATTAAACTAGCAGTAGATGAAAGGTATGTATATCTATTCTATTCAAAGATTACCGCTGAGAGTTTATTATATACCGAGTGTTGGTTAGAGAAACGAAACAAATCTGATTTGAAGTTAGTCAGCAAAACCAAAATCTTGCCTGACGGTGTTGCGAGTGATTCTGTTGTAACCAGTACCTACTCAGTACAAGGGGATATAGGGATAAACGACGAAACAATTATTGTTTCATTCACAGACGATTCAAACAAAAACGGGAACTATTACATCCAGAAACGGTTAAAAGACGGGGTTAATTTCCCTATCATAAAAGAGTATTCGTCAACAGGGTACTCGTTTTCCGCAGCATCGAATGGGTTAACCTATAAAGCAAAAAGAAAAACTATTGTAAAAGATATCGGGGTAGACAACACATACATCCAGTTTAGGTTCTCAGAGGATCTGCTCGACAATTCGTTTAAGCTGTACAAATTCGCACCAATTTTAATTCCGCAATCCATAAAGGAGAGGTAACCATGAAGAAACTTTTATTCGCAATAATGTTCACTACGATAGCAATTCTGTCAGTATCACAAAGGTCGGAGTGTTACATTTATTTTCTGTTTAACAATGCAGACAATATCGTATCTGGGACACTTAACCCAGCAAGAGTTTCTCCGTCTACTTTTACTTTAAAAGGAAACGATTGGGATTTATCTGCAACGACAAGCAGTGTAGCTCAGTTTGATTTGTTTGTTTCGACAGCGGAAACTAAGTTTGATGCTTTAACAGTCGATACAGCCACATTAAAATCTAGAATTGATTTTGTGGCGGTTGATACAGGAACTCTCTTGAGTAGAGTAGATTATATCGCAGTTGACACAGCTACTCTAAAAAGCAGAATAGACCAAGTTGGACTTGATACAGGTACATTTAAAGCTGATTATGTTGTTTTCAGAACCACAGCAGAAGCAGAGATAGACAAGATTGGTAGCGGTGGGTTTGATATTTGGGTAGGAACTGGAGAGCCAGTTATCGATAGTCTTGTAGTATTCAGATCGACAGCAGAGGTCTTAATTGATTCAATAGAAACAGGTGGGCTAACTACATCAGCAACATATCAAGTTGAAGGAGATTTCTTTTTAAGCGTAGATTTAATTACTGCTGATTTGGATTTTAATATTGATTACTGTGAAATTGCTCTAAGTGAAGATGGAAGATATATAATGATTGGGAAGGCTGGATCAGAGCCTTTTAGA
>Ga0075122_10001007_pt1 | contig 20783 bp, 17 predicted proteins | sample AntAceMetag02UKB_FD_69790 | JGI IMG/M metagenome (GOLD analysis project Ga0075122, IMG submission 69790) | Saline lake microbial communities from Ace Lake, Antarctica - Antarctic Ace Lake Metagenome 02UKB | ecosystem: Environmental > Aquatic > Non-marine Saline and Alkaline > Saline | place...
GTAAATAAAATGGGCTTGCTAGAAAAATGGCTGATGGGCATTACATTTAGAATTTGAAGCACACGAAGAGATGTTTTAGGGCAAAAATCTCAATTAATCGGTTAACTTAACGACAGATTTGGTTTATCTTTATCCCATTAGATTTACAACAACAGCGCTGCTATGCGATAAACCCCCATTCACCGCAAGTCTCATGGAACTTCAAAAAGAACAGTTATCCCACATCGATCAGGCAGAAAAACGTCAGGTGCTGATCGAGGCGCTTTCATATATTCAGGACTTCTCCCAAAAAATCGTCGTCATTAAATATGGCGGAGCAGCCATGGTTCAGGAGGAGTTCAAAGTCTCTTTCGCCAGAGATATCGTTCTCTTGCGATCTTTGGGGATGCTGCCGGTGATCGTGCACGGAGGAGGTCCGGAAGTAACTGCCGCTATCAAGCAGTATGGCCTGGAAACAAATTTTATCGATGGCTTGCGGGTCACAGACCTTCCAAGCTTGAAAATATCTGAAATGGTACTTTCCGGAACCGTTAACAAGGAAATTGTTACCAACATTAATATACAGGGCGGACATGGGGTCGGGTTGAGCGGCAAGGACGGACATTTGATCCTGGCCAGAAAGCTGAAACATCCCGGCACAGATCTGGGCTATGTCGGAGAAATCGAACAGATCAATCCTGAGCTGATCCTAACCCTGCTCGAAAAAAAATATATTCCGGTCATTTCACCGATTGGCATGGGTACCGATGGCAATACATACAATATCAACGCTGATACAGTAGCATCCCATATCGGGGTCGCCTTGAAAGCACATAAGATCATTTTCCTGACTGACGTACGTGGCATCATACAGGAAGAGCAACTGATTTCGGAAGTGAATCGAAAGGAATCCCTGGATCTGATTGATCAAGGTGTAATCGCCGGGGGGATGGTGCCGAAAGTGCGGGGGATGCTGTACAGCCTTGAGAATGGGGTTAAAAGCGCTCATATTATCGGGGGAATGGACCCACATGCGCTGATATCTGAACTATTTACCGACACGGGAACCGGAACGAAAATCATCTCCTGACCTGCGTCAGCCGCCAGCAGCTTGACATTCACACTTATTTTTTCGATTGAACAGCACATTCCATCCATGAACATATTGTTCCGAGCCAAGGAAACTGTTACGGTTGCTTTCTGCGGCACTCTCCCACAGAGCCAGTCTGGCAAATAGAACCATCTGTCCAGATGGCTCCGTCAAAAACGGTTCCTCGCAGATCTGCACCCTCTAAATCAGCCGCATAAAGTGTTGCCTCTCTGAAGGTCGCATAGGCCAGCCTTGCACCTTTAAGATCGGCACCCCGAAGATCCAGCCGATCGAGACTAGCCCGGTAAAAATCACACCCCGGACACTTTTTAGTTCGCAGTAACCGTTCAAGAGAGGCTCTATCAAAGGCAAACAGATCCAGGCTCGCCATAGTGAGCATTGTCGAAATTAAAAAGATTGAGAAATACGTTTTCATGGACCTACGCCTCTAGATATCCGGTTTTTGCATTAGTTTAACCAACGAGCAGTTCCAGCAGCCTTCATAATAGCTCTTACAACAGTCATCATGCAACTGAATCAGTCCCTGGTGATAGCTCAGATTCTTTTTTATCTTGAAATCAGGATTCAGCATAAACAAACGTTGTTCGAGGAATCGAGTCTTGCTGTTTTTACTTTCCGAAGGCATGAGCAGAAAAAGATCGAACAACGTCCTTTCAAGTTCTCGATCCTTTTTTTGTTTCGACCAGTGTAGAAAAAAAGGGATAATCGAATTAATCAGAATAATCAGTTGCCGCTGTTTTCCGATAAACCGTGTACTACTCTTAGATAACCTGGAACTGGTTGCAAAGAGCATATGACTTAAAGGATCCCATTCCGGCTGGGGGAACATCTCGTCCAAAAGGATCAAAACAGACGCCCGCTGTCGGGTTCTCTGGTCTATAGCCGCACGACACTCGTAAATGAATTTCAGCCAGGATTTAATCAATCCGTGAAACCGAACTTTTTCCAGATGGTAGTAGAGACCTGTCAAGCGTCTCAGTGGGTGGTTCAAAGGCCGGTAGGGCTTCTTTGGAATCGGTTTGGAAGCCGGTTCGGTATTCTTGATATTTGACCAGAACTGCTGAAAAGCCAACCACTCCCTTCGCAGAGTGTCATGAACATCGCCTCCATCGATACTATCTAAAATACCCATAAACCCGAGCCAGCGTCCCAGCACTTCGATACGGTTCTGGCGGTGCATTGAACGGAACAGCTTCATTATTTGTGAATACGGATACACTTGTGCCAGCTCAACAAAGGGTTCTGAAAAGGCTGCATACCCTGCTGACCGACAGATACTCTTAAATAGTAGATCTTCCAGCATCTCATCATCGGCGAAATCCATTTCCTTTCCCATGTCAGCCGCCTTATTTAAAAGTCTCTCTTCAGCTGCCTGAAAGATTAAATTCTGGATTTTGCGAAAGCGTTTTTTTGTGAGGAAGAGACCACATGCACCCGGCAATTCCCTCATCACTACAGGACGGCTGATATCTTGTCGTTCCCAGAACCGTTCTAGCGTGGGTCCCCCCAGATGAAGTGATGGCAGGAGCTGACCAAATTGATTGGCTGTATTTTCCCCGTCTTTTTTAAGAAATACATGCAGCACAACCTTGTTATACGCACTGTCCTGGTGATGCTGATGGGTTACCCATGATGATTCTGCAATATGGATTTCCACATCCCCAAAATATTCGACATGGTCAATCAGAATCCGGGCTTCTGTGAAGTCCGGTCCCCATCCCCGATTATACCAGCCGGGGAAAATGATCGTCAGATCTTTGTCGTCATCTGTCGTCAGTGGGGTATCATCGAGTTTCCCTTCTCGCCAGAGATAGTGCAGCCACAACTCGGTAAAGCCATTATCCGGGACCCGATCCATCTGATATTTTTCCATCAGACACCTTTTATTTTGAAATGATGAATCCACCGTTTTAGAAAATATTCAGCGTCATAGTAAATCAGGGACACGAAAAAAATAGCGTGTCCCCCAATTTACTTATCGATATTCGCCTCGCCTCTGCTGCTCTCGGTCAATGTTGTCGCTAAATCCTCTCCGGCACCCGCAGAGGTGTGGTTTCAGCAGGAAATATCCAAAAGCGGTGAGTGGTAAAGGCACTCATTCGCTTTTGAAAGCAGATTATATCGAAAAAATCTAATTAACAATTAAAAACCGGCATATCATTCTTGATTTTACAGACTGATCTTCTCAATTTATAATATGATCATCAAGAACGAATCATAATGTTCTTGGAAAATTCAATCAAAGAATGGAGAGCCGGTGCTGCGAAACTACCTTACCGTATTGATCATCCCACAAAAAAGTGGCAGGATTGTCAAATTTCAGATGTCGGCCCTCTTCTTTAAAATGGTCATCCTCACTCTTATTGTCTTTATCGTGGCGTCAAGTGGTATTTTGGTCGACTATTACCTGATTACCGAAAAAAGCCGCCGCATCAAGGAGTTGGAAAAATCCGCCATGCTCCAGAAAATCTCCATGCAGAAAATCACCAACATGCTGCATAACAGGCAATTAGAATTGGGTGAACTGGAAGTGTTTGACAGTAAACTGCGTTTAATCAGCGGATTGCAGGAGTCAGCGACGCGAATCCGATTTGTGGGAGGATCGAATGAACTCAACGAGATTAAAAACCAGCATACTCTGGATGGCCGCATGCTTTTACTGAAGCTGAAAAAGTTGGATCTCGATACCAAATTGCGAGAAATCAGTTTTTTCCAGTTGGGATCTTACATGCAGGAGCAAAAAGACAAACTGGCTAGAACCCCATCAATTGCCCCAACTTCAGGTCATATCGCATCCAGATTTGGAAAACGCAAGCACCCCTTTACCGGTAAAATCAGCTATCATCAGGCTCTGGATATTTCAAATCGCGAATACACACCCATTTACGCCCCGGCGGACGGAATAGTAGATAATGTGAGGATAGAAGGAAACTTAGGTCTTTTTCTCGTCATTGATCATGGGTACAATATCGTCACGCGATATGGTCATCTAGCAAAGACCGAAGTCAAAGCAGGGAGAAAAGTGAAACGGGGGGATCTGATCGCTAGAATGGGAAATACAGGGCGAAGTACCGGACCTCACGTACATTATGAAATTCTGATTAATGATCAGTATGTTGACCCGGAAAAGTTCATCTTCTGGGATTAAGAGACCGTTTGCAAGCACTCCAGCAAAGACGAATCAACTGCTTGATCTGTTATGCGGCTTATGCGCACAAACTCACCCTTTCCTGCTGTGTGCAACTCTGAATCGAAAACTCACTCTTCAGTGGATTTGACTCCCTTTTCACTGTTTTCAGCCTGAATTCAGAATCACCTTTACGTCGAATACCAATCAATACAAGTCGTTTTTTTTGATCTGTTTTCATAATACCCTTTCAAAATATTGAAAATAAGAGAGAATACACATAAATAATAGTGAACATCTGTATCCTCTTAAAATATAACATGGCTGTCAAGGAAAAAATGAACATTTGTTTATTTTTTCCTTTTTTTCCGGACCTGATGGTTAATGTAGAAAGGGATACAAAACAGTCCTATCCAGACTATCACAGATATAAGGGGCCAGGAACGAAAACTCTTCCATAAAAAGAGATTGTTCAATTGTAAATTGATGAGAAGCATTTGTTCCCAGAGTCTGCCCAAAAAATTCAACATAGAATAGAAATAGAACTCTCCCGGCATTCCACTCCATTGATACCCAAGAATAGTATATAGCGTAACCAGTAACGCGAAGGGAAGGAAAACAAAACTGAGAAAGAAAATATGGATAACATTATTGAATGCTATTATCAGAGAGAAATTATCTGCCAGTTGACTGACCAAAGGCAACGTTAGAATAAACAACCATAAGCTGATCGTCATTGAAGAGACCATCAGTTTTATTAAAGCCAGCCAGAGTGGATCCGAGAGCCTGCGTCGCGGAAGCAGGGGCAGAATCTGTATGATACCAGCCACTGAAAGAAAGGAGAGTTGAAAAGAAATCTGCCCGATAGCGAGCGGTGCATCCATCAAAATGAATAGTGCCGTCCCGCAAAGAATAAACCAGAGGGGTTGCCATTTGAGAAAATGACGTACCAAAACCCACCAGGCCAGCATGATGACTGATCGCTTCGCTGAGATGGGCATGCCGATTCCCGTCAGAAACAAAAAAATCAAGAAAACGGACATGAGGTCGGTGACAAACACCCCTGTGCCCCTCTCAATCCATCCAAGCGGAAAAGATAATAGCCACCGCATCACCAGAGAAAGCCATAGATATAAAATTCCAATATGCATTCCAGAGATGGCAAACAGATGTGCGATACCCAGATCGCTAATTCGTTTTTTCCAGATCTTGGTCAATCTTGTGCGATCTGCTGTAATAAGTGATCTGTAAAGTGAAGAGGGGAATGTACTCAGGTAGTATCGAGCTTTATTTTGCAGATAGAGCAGGAAACGTCCTCTGCGGACAATTTTTTTCTGAGAAGTAACGTTCCGGGTAAAAAACCTAAATTCAGGAGTAACATCCAAAGCAAAAAAATTTCGCTCCTTGATTTTTATATTCTGTAATTGAATACGATCTCCTGTTCGAAACCATCCCGTTCTTTTAATTCGTAGTCGAGAATAACGCAGTTCCGCAGAAGGCCAAAAAGCAGAATGTCCCTGACACCAAAGTTCAATTCTGATCAACCTCAGCACCCCGCTCTGCTCGAAACTGTGGCTCTCAACCGTACCCGAAAATTGATCTATTTGCTGGTGGCAGGATTTCGGGATTTCGGGATTAATATGAAACCAGGGATAGTTAAAAAGAAGCAGGAGCAGCAAGCCGACCAGCGCAACAAGCCGCCAGGAATAAACATATAGCCCCATCAGGCAGAAACCAAGCTGTAATATAATCTGGTACAGCCACCAGTATCTCCACCCGGAAAAGAACAGCAAAAAAGGCAGAAGCAGTAGAGCCAGGAAGAAAACAGGGTTATGCAATCTCTCCATGGAGTCCCTTCTCGCGGAACAATCCAGTTAATACTGGCAACCCCGTCTTGGGTTAAGGCAACCAGTGGGAATCAATATATCGCTTTTCAGCAAAAACTCCCTGACAGATTTGAAAACAGATGTTTCCCATTATAGTCAGCGCATCTTTCGCAAAAAATTTGACCTGCAAATCAGTTTTTGCCAGTTGCACGACGATGTTCTCCAACTCGTTGAGAGTGAAATTTCGGGTGTGCTTGACAGCCTGCTTCGCCACCCACTGATTAATCTTTAATTTACTGATCACCGCACTCTCAGACAAGCCGCCTTCCAGCATCCAAGCTATTTTCAGCATCCGGCGAAACTGCGAAGCAATCAAGCTGAAAACTGCAATAGACTCTGCAGGATGATCCTTCAAAATCATTTCCAGGCTTTCAAGCGCCTGACGCAAATCCTTCTGAACCAAAAAATCTGCGATACGAAAAATCGAAAACCGCTTTGAGTGGCTGGTACCTTTTAAAAGGTCTTCCGGTACGACTTGTTGGTGAGAGGGAAACTGCAGTGCCAATTTATCCAACTCCATGTTTAAAACTGAAAAATCGGTTCCCGCAATTTCAATCAGCAAGTCGGCCGTTTCTGCATTCAACCTGAGCTGCTTTTTTTTCGCCCGCTCAACGACCCAGGCGACGGGTCTGAAATTATCGTAAGCAACTGTGCATTTGATTTCTTTTGTATGTTTTTTCAGCAGCTGATAAATTTCCGTGTTAATTTCTCTGGGTTGGCGAATATTTGCCGTATATATTAAAGAAACCTGTTCAGGCGGACTTTCAATATAGGATTTCAACAAGGCTACGACCATTGATGTCCCAGACTGGCTATCTAAGAGTTCACCTTCTGGTGGATCAAAAACCAAATTTCCTTTTAATCGTTCATTTAGAAGGGATTTTAGAAGAACCGTTTCTTTGGTTTTTCCTTTCTGTCGATAGATGAGCCGGTTGGCCCATGACGAATCAAGTTTCAAGTAAAACGTGCTACCTCCACAATGAACCACTTCATCAACGATCTGAGCCCCGGTCACATGATGCCGTGTTTCCAGCCGCTCGATTGAGCTGTCAATATCAAACCAGACTGATTCCTCATCAACAACAGTTTTCACGAAATTGATCTCTTTCAATCCTGCATCAATTGCATCCGTCGGAGATTTTTTGAGGGGAATTTTTTGTAGATTGTAGAGTTGAACGACAATTTTTGGGGCAAAAAACGAGACCGTTTGGCAAGTATTCTGAAACTCACTAAACTGTTTTTTCGCCTTTTCCCGTTCCCTGGAAAAAAAATCAGCCGTATCGAATGAGAAAACCGCGTGTTCCTGGTCCGATTTTGGAATGAGACTGGCTGTTAATTCGTTAACCCTCTCCTTAATTTCTAGAGGTTGATTACCAAAAAGAAAATACGACTGCATTATATTCCAAGTGAGAAATTTTTTCTGAAAGTGACTCCCTTTTTTACACTTCTTTTCATATTAACTCAACTTTTTTGACATCACCCCCTCGTTTCCACTTCCCTGACCTATTAACAATGGAATTCATTGACTTTTGCCATCAAAACAAAATATCAGTGGTAGTGAAGATTTGATTTGTTCGTAGAGCAGCCTACATTCTTGTAAATAATCAGATCTCTTTACCTGATGATCACCGGGAATAATTGAATCGAATCAACAATTTTTCAATAATCTGATAATCTTGTTCAGGAGAAAGATTTATGAAAAAAGGCTCGTCGACAGATCAAGGGGACTCGTTCTCTTCGGTGAGCGATGATCTTCTGGAGATACGTTTCAGTTCTGAAAGTATTCAAGTTTTTCATAAAAATCTGGCGGATTTCGAATCCATTCTCCCAACCAGATCCTACGACATCCCAGTTCATTTTTATGGAAACTTTGACAATAAATCTAAAAGCGCAATCCAGAATCTTGTCAACGAGAGTTTTGTAAACGCCGAAAAGCACGGTTTAAGACTGGAGCATCACAGTCCTGAGGTCAGTTTTTATACTCGCTCAAGCTGGGGAATTGGCAGCAACAAGCCACTAAAGAAGGGCGTCAGTCTTCCAGCCGCACGGCTCAGCTGGGCGGATGGCATCCCTATGGTTGAACTGATCATTCCTGAAAAATTTTCAACCAGCGAGGAGGTCATAAAAACGGTTCGGCTGCTTTTTTCAAAACTGTTCGGCATTTTGTTTTTCGGGGAACATGTACCTCAAAAACCCGCGTTTCGCCTGATAGTTGATGAAGAGAACGCTTTAACATTCGACATAGCTGAAAAAGCCCATTTCTGCCATTTTACAGACCAGTACACGCCAGCCCTGTTAAAAGAATTTGACCGGATCGGTCGGGAACTTCACATCAAAGGTCCTAAATCCCGTGAATTTGGAAAGAAAGAGTTTTTCAAGAAACTGCAGCACCCTGACACGGAAATCGAAACGTCATCACAAAAGATATTGAATGAGGCATTCCAGATTCAAATCCAGGCTCTGAAGGAAAATCCGACTCTGTTTTTTGATACACTCATAGAAAAGTTTTTTTCACTCAACCCGCAAACAACGGTACTGTTGCCTTATGATATGCGAAACTTTCGTTCTCTGGCTGAAAAACAGCAGTGGACGATTTTTCATGCATTTGAAGAGCGCTTACAGCTCATCGTCAACTCGTTTGCTGAACTTTCCGAATGCCGTGATTATTTGGAGCAGGCGTCTGAGCAGAAATCTTTGAAATACGCAGTCTTATCCACCTGGAAAAACACATTCAGTGAACGAATTAAGACGCTTAAACGCCGCGGATTTGTCAAACCGTTTTTAATCGAAGGAGCAAAACTATCCGCAAAACAACAGGAAATGATTGACCGTTTCCCGCTTTGGATCTGGCAGCATTGCAGACCGGAAAAAAGCTCGACCGGGAAAAAGCCGGAGTCATTCATTACCTCAGTGACAAATCAATACAAAAACTCTGTCTATCAGAAGCTATTTGAGGCGGCCTTACGGATGCATAACTGTCTTAATGTTATGCAGTCTGAAGAAAAACATCGGTTTTCGGATTGTGCGGATTTTCCGCGTATTAAAACTATTTTAGCCTGGATGGATATCCGGAAAACATCGTATACCGACATGTTGTTTACCAGCAGAGTTGGATCTCAACTTGGAAACCTGGCCCAAAACAAAAAAATAGGAAGAACAGAAGCCCTGGAGAATTTTGAACAGGGCTGGACCTATTTCGTCTCTTTTGCCATGGTACATCAATACTTCCTAGCTTTAAAAGAGCGATCCCGCCAGGACAGCGATCGTAGTGACCAGTTTTATGCACTGATCGATAAATTCATAAGAGCCCGGATTAACAACCAACCCTCTTTTCAAATATCCGGTTTGTTGATAGAATTTTACAATAAAAGACAATTTAATTTAAAAAAGGTGTCTGCATTGATTAGAAAAGAGACGCAGATCCTTGATTATTTCATTCTCAATCAACAGAATATCTTTAACAGCCAGTCAAAATCTCCTGCAGAAACAATTGATCACTTCTCCGGAAGCTTGGTACAGTGGCAAGACCAAAGAGACGCACAGAATATCCGGCCAGAAGAACTTGAAGAAATCAAGATCTCGGACTCACTGTAAAGTGTATATCCAGCCTTAATAGAAACAACTGCTTATCATCCCTGAAAATGAACTATAAAAAAGTCATAGAATTCTTTCTTAAATTTGGTCTGACCGCTGGCATCATTTTCTTCCTGGTTCAAAGTGGCCGTTTGAATTTCAGCCGCTTACTGCTGTTTTTAGATTCACCAATAGTACTCTTTTCACTTCTTTTCATTCTGTTGGTGGTTATCATACCTTTAACAGCCCTTCGCTGGTGGATGCTCCTCCGGGCGATTCAGATCAAACTGCCTATAAAAAGGTCCTATCTTCTGACCTGGATAGGGAATTTTTTCAACACCACTCTTCCTGGTGCTGTATCCGGAGATCTGATCAAAGGGTACTATCTGTTTAAACTGGATAGAGGAGAAGGGAAAACAAAAGCAGCAATGACCCTGGTTATCGACCGGGCAACCGGTCTGTTCGGTCTGATTGTGATGGCGTTTTTCGCTCTCGTTTTCAATTGGCGCCTGATATTCTCCCATCAAAATCTTCAACCGTTAGCGATATTTATTATGGTCCTTTTTGGTGGCATCGTTCTATTTTACACCATTATCCTGTTTCCATTTCCAGAAGGCAGAGACCCGTTTATCCGGCTGCTTAACAAGTTCCCAAAAAGCGACCTCTTTTTAAAAATATACAATACGTTTAAGATCTATCAGCATCACTGGCGCACACTGGCCACGACACTTATTATTTCGATTATCATTCACTCCCTGACCGCCTTTTTATTTTTTCTGATTACAAAAATGCTGCAGATGGATCAGATCGATATCGCCACCCAGATGTTTATCATGCCTATTGGACTAATAACAATGGCGATTCCAGTTGCGCCAGGTGGAATTGGAATTGGGCATGCCGCATTTGAAACACTGTATCTTCTAATCGGAGTCAAAGGTGGTGCTGATATTTTCAATCTTTATATCGTCACTCAATTAGCTGTTTATCTTCTGGGAGGTATTGTCTATTTTATGTATAGTAATGAATATAAGGTCAAAGAAAAAAATCCGCTGGGGAGTGAAAACTGAGAGGACAGCACACTTATAGTTCAGATGTTACCTCTTAAGAAAGAATAGGATTCCCAATCATCGAACTTTATATATCCGATTCCGATCAGTGCAATTGAAGGTCATCTGCCAATCACAGTGGATAAAACCCCATGTTACAAAACAATACGCCCACATCACCCATTTATGTTGATTGTCGCCAGCTCGGCGGCAGCGGAATCGGAACCTATATTGAAAATCTCATCCGGCATTACGAAACCCTATCACCTGATATCAGCTTTGAGTATCTAGCTAGAAAGGATCAGACAGCATTCATCGAGAGCTTCTCACGGGCCAAGATCAAAATATATAATGATCCAATTTACAGCATTGTCGAGCAGTTCAAGTGGCTTTCCAAAATCAACCCTTTCGGATTACTGCACATTCCCCACTACAACGCTCCTGTGTTCTACCCTGGGAAACTGATTGTCACGGTACATGATGTTTGCCATCTCGCAATGAAGCAGTTTTTTCCAGGTATGCTGAAACGGATATACTCAGGCCCTTTTTTAAAGCGCATACTTTATAAAGCGGATCAGATCATTACGGTCTCGAATTTTTCAAAATCAGAACTGATTAAATTTTTCCAGATTCCAGCTGAAAAAATTACAGTCATCTATAACGGTGTTGGACCGATTTTCAGACCCATTCCGACTGAACAATCCCTGAGAGTTATCCACAAATACAAGCTTCCGGACACATATTTGCTCTTTGTCGGCAATATTAAACGCCATAAAAATATTGTTGGCTTGATTACCAGTTTCGACTTGGCACAACAGCAAAATGCGGATCTACCACCATTGGTATTGCTTGGACAATATACGGATTTAAAGAGAGATATCCCGGAAGTTAGCGAACTTGTTCAAAGACTTCTGGCAAAGAAAAAGATCATATTTACGGGCGTGTTGCCCACTTCAGATCTTCCTGCGATATACACACGGGCGTTACTTTTTCTCTTTCCCTCTTTTTATGAAGGTTTTGGACTGACAATTTTAGAGGCAATGGCTTGTGGCACACCCGTCATCACTTCGAATTGCAGCTCGATTCCTGAAGTGGTTCATGATGCAGCGATGCTGATCAATCCATATGATAACGAAATGATTAGTAATGCAATCCTTGAACTAGCCGAGGATACTGTGTTACAGGAAGAATACCGAAATAGAGGCCATCAATTGACCCAGCAATACTCATGGAAAACTTCTGCCGAAAAGCATCTGCAGATCTATGCAGACGTGCAAAAAACCGTGAGGAAAAAGCCAATTTTTGTCCCCCGACAATTGCCGGATAAAAAACAGAAAGTCAATATCCTCTTTCTCGATCAGTATGGAGACCGCGTCGGGGGGGGACAGATTATCCTTTTGGATATCCTGGAAAAATTTCGCTCCAGTGAACAATGGAATGTCTTTATTTCAGTTCCCAGCGAAGGCAAATTTACAAACAAACTAAAAGAGCGGAATTTCAACTATTACTGTACACCATCCTGGCAACCGACCTCTTTAGAGAAAGTGGTCATTCTGGATGTCTTCCGATATGTGCTCAGCTCTATTAGGAGTACGTTTTACCTCAGTCAGAAAGTGAAGGAGTATGACATTGACGTTGTATACTGTAACGGTGGCAGGACATTTCTGACTGGCGCCTTTCTATCTGTACTGTTTTCCGTTAAAGTATTCTTTCATCTTCACTTGATTCTTGAAGCCCGGCAGAAAAGAGCCGTAACCCTCTTCGGCAGGGTCCCCAGAGTCCAGTCCATCATCGCTGTCTCAAGTACGCTGGAAGAACAATACAAAAAAGATAATATCTACAACAAAATCGCCATTATCGCGAACTGGGTCTCTCCGGCACTGTACCAGATTCCACGAATCAAACGAGATATATTTTTTTCCACACCTGTTCGTATCGGAGTGGTCGGTCAGATTTCACAAGCCAAAGGTCAATGGACCATTTTAGAAAGCTTTAAGCAATCCAAAGAGATTTTGCCACTTCAACTCACTATTTTTGGGGATCCGTTAAGTACTGAACCCGAATCCTGGGCTGAATTTCAGGCAGATATCGGGATGCTGTGTCGAAAAGGTTGGGATATAACAAATGCAGGATTTATGAATGATACTGTACAGATCTATGACAATCTGGACCTACTGATCATACCATCGATCGTACCCGAGGCTTTCGGGTTAACCGCTATTGAGGCCATGGTTCGGGGCGTTATCGTTATTGCAAATAGATCCGGTGCATTGCCGGAAATTATTCAAAACCATCGCAATGGTTTGTTATATAATGCTCAGAATTATATCGAATTACTAAACCTTCTGGAGCGGATCTTGGATAATCACTACAATATCCAATCACTCAGAGAAGAAGGGTTTAAGTCAGTCAGCCACTTTTACCACCCGGATAAACAGTTGAACAAACTCTATAATATTGTCAGCCATAATAACCTGATATCGTAATCACAGACCCCGTTCATTCCATGCGTCTTTCTATCACTACAAGTAAATGACCTACTGGGAGGACTACCCGTGCTTTGTCTCTTTTAAAACAATTGGAAATGCTGCTGTGGTGACCTAATTCCAATGCCTCATTCTGAAGGGCATACACAAGCCCCTCACTAGACACATTTTCAACTCTGCCAAATACCGGCAGCAGTGAAATCCTGGTCCCAGGAGATGCAGTGAATGTTCGGGTGCCACTCATCAGAAACACAATATCATCGTTGGAAATAAGAGTGAGATCCACGCCCTGGCCGTTGAATTTTTTCAGTATCCCCAGATTATACAAGGTATGATCGACCCTTTTTCCCAGGGCACCAAACATGGTGATTTTCTGAAAACCTTTTTCGATGCAGTATTGAACCGCTTTTTCTCCGTCGGTTGTATCTTGATCCGCAATTTCGATTATTTCAGATGCTGCAAAATGGACTTTGGTTTTTGAGTCCAGAGAATCCAGATCTCCAAGTATGACATCGGGTTGAAGGGAGTATTCCTGGCAAACTTTAGCAGCACCGTCAGCACAGACCCGAATCCCTGATGTCAGCCAGTGCTGCTCCAGCACATCAAATAACGGTTTTTCTCCATCCAGCAAAATCAGTGCGGCTTTCCCCTTATCCATAAACAATAGACCAGTTTGAAAATACGGGCTCTAAGGACCAGTGTTGAAACCGGTTTGCAACCATTCTCAGAAAACACACCGAAGCACTGCTTAGTATGTTTTTTCCATAATAACCCCCACAAAATCGACACTGACTGGGATAGGTGGCGTCAATTTTTTAAGGTTTACTTCAGCGTGTTTGATTTGAGGATACTCCGATAGGCTGTCCAGAATAGTCTGTGCCGCATTTTCCAGCAGTTTGAACGTTTTCCCGGTAAAAACCGTTTTGACAGTCTTCATGGCGTCCCAGTAATTCAATACCTGATCCAGTTTATCGTCTTTGGTTGCAGGACGTACAACCGAGAGGATCAGATCGATTTCAAACTCCTGCCCCAGTTTGTTTTCTTCGGGATGTACGCCATGATAGGCGAACAACTTCAGACCTTTGATATTGATCTTATACGCTTTCTGATGTGGGTCCATATTTCAATCCGAAGTAGTCGAGAGATAAAGATCACGTTTTATTGGTTCCTCGCTTTGCTTAAGATCCTCAAAGGAAGCGCATTGATGCGAATAAAGCCTTTGGAATCTTCAACATCATAATTACCCTGATCTTTCTCCATGGAAGCGATATCAGCATCATACAAGCTGACTGGAGATTTGCGTCCAGTGATGTTGATATTACCTTTGTACAGTTCCATCCGCACAGTTCCGGTGACTCCCACCTGACTCTCTGAGAGAAGATTCAATAGTAGATTCATCTGGGGTGCATACCAGTAGCCATCATAGATCAGCTTGGCAAAACGAGGCATCAGGGTCTCTTTGAGATCGATAACATCACTCGTTAACGTTATAGACTCAATCGCGCGATGAGCGGTCATCAAAACGGTACCCCCTGGCGTTTCATAAACCCCTCTCGATTTCATACCGACACATCGAGATTCAACAATATCCAACCGCCCGATACCGTTCTCACCAGCAATTTTGTTTAATTCACGGATCAATGGTGCCAGCTCGAACGATTGACCATCGATTCTGACAGGCACACCGTCCTCAAAGTCGAGCATCAATTCCCTGACCAAATCGGGAGCATCCTGGGGTGAAACCGACAGCTCAAACATATCCTTCAGTGGTTTAGTCCAGGGATCTTCCAGCATACCGGCTTCGAAACTGATATGCATCAAATTCTCGTCTGAGCTCCAGGGCTCTTTGGTCGTTGCCTTAACAGGGATATTGTATTTCTGGGCATATTCCAGCAGTTCTTGACGGCCTGGATAAGCTTCGTAGAACTTTTTGGTTTTCCAGGGGGCAATAACCTTGATATCGGGGCTCAATGCATAATAGCCCATTTCAAATCGCACCTGATCGTTTCCTTTGCCAGTCGCACCATGGGCAACCGCTTTTGCGCCAAATTGATTTGCACAATCAATCTGGTGTTTTGAGATCAAAGGCCTGGAAATCGCTGTTCCCAGTAAATAGGTCCCCTCAAAAACCGCATTCATCTGTAGGGTCGGCAGAATAAAATCCCGGGCAAACTCATCAGCTACATCTTTGATAATCACTTCAGATGCTCCTGCCAGAATCCCTTTATTTTTGATCTCATCCAGACTTTCAACTTTCTGGCCCAAATCCAGGCAGAGCGCAATCACTTCATAGCCTTCTTCAACAAGCCAGCGAACGATAACAGATGTATCCAGTCCACCGGAGTACGCAAGTACAACTTTTTCCTTTTCCATAACAAATCTAATTATAATTCAATTTATATGATCCACACACTCTTCTGCCACATTATATTAACCATTTGTAACTATTCAGCAAGGGCATCGCCAAGTGGATTTTAAATCAAAACCCTCTCGGCTCCGGCAATTTGGTGAATAGAAACAACCATTTTTTAAAACAAGAATTAAGTCTAGCGCAATTTCAGGCAATTCCGATAGGACAGTAATCAATATCCTTTAAATCGGAGCTGTTTTCAAGCACCAAATTCAATCATTGAGGTGGGATTTTCTGACAGGGTGATGACCCAAATGCGTTGGCTATAGTTAATCCAACGGTTTCAGGTTTTTGACTCTCTGCAGCAGTTCCGAAGCAAATTTAGAATCTGGCTCTTTTTGATCTGTTTGAAGGTTTGCCTGCCGTTTTTTGTCCTGGAGATATTGAGACCTGATATTACCAAAGCTTATTTCTTGGTTTGCGCCCAGATTCAGATTTGAAAGATAATCTGAAAAAGAGTCAGCTGAAACTTTGGAGATAACACTGATACTATTAGTAGTAACCCCACATGCATACGCAGTATCATTTACTTCCAAAACGATGATCTTTTGTTTGGGGCTGATATGGCAGGTGGAAGAAACCTTTATGTTATACTTTCCCTTGTTGAATCGAAACCGAGTCATAAAAAACCGGTTGTATACCCAGAGCAGAAAATAAAAAAACAGCAACAGCAGAAACAATGCAACCAGCATCTTGACGATGTTGGTTGTCATATCACCCCCGGCGAACGAATCCCTATTCAGTATAGATGTCTGCTGATCCGACTGAGATTGATTTTTTGTCAGTACTGCACTTTCTTTATCCGGTTCTTCAGCATCAAATTTTATGGATTTATTAATCAGAACGGTTACTCGGTTTCCTTCTGTTTTTTCCTTAATCATTCCAATTGCATCAAACCCGGAATCGGCGAAATAGATTTCCACGATCGAGCTCCCGGACACCTTTATCAGACTGATATTCTGGATAAACCGGTCGTTCACTTTTAAATATGCCAGAGACGAGTTGAACACTGTGTTAGGAAAAGTAATCTGGATAAATCCATTTTCAAAATCAGTGCTGATCGATTCTTTGAACTCTGAAGTAAAATCCAGTTGGATCTGTTCTTGCGCTGTGTTCGAAGATACTTTAATATCGGAAATGGTGTTGCTGGGGGAAGCAGCAGCATATACGGCAGGTGAACATAAAACTAATAATACCAAGGCAAATGTAAGCAGTCGTTGCATCACCTAGTATTCTTGAAGTTTTAAAATCCGTTTGCTCTCTTCAATAATTTCTGTGAGCTTCAGGCCAAACTTCTCGTTCTGGACAACAATTTCCCCCTTAGCTACCAGCTTGTCATTGATGAGAACATTCATTGGAGAACCAATCCGTTTCTTCAATTCAACAATCGAACCCGTTTCCAGGGCCAACAAATTTTTAATCAAGAGTCTTGTTCTCCCCACTTCAACTGTTAACCGCAGCGGGATATCCATCAAGAAATCGGTCTCTACTTCACCCAGGGACTCATGCTGCTCAGTTTCATCGGTTTCAATCAGCTCATCCATTTCGGCAGACTTATTCGCTTCCGCTTCGTCGATGAGCATCTCTTTATTTTTCTGGAGCTCCCCTTCAACATCCGACCAGTCGATATCATCCATTCCATCAAGGCTGGATAAATCCAATTCCTCTGCCATTTTCGAACCTATGGATAAGGTTGTTTATTTAAAACAAGATCAATTGAGAATAATTTTGGTGATCAGTATCCTTTTCACCGGATTTTTTTTGTCACTTGTGTATTTTTCCAAGGCGTCCCCGTCAAATAGGGCATTCATCCTCTTTTTCATCTCTTTCTTTATTCGTTTAACATTCGCCGGAGAAGGTTGGGCTGTTTCTGTATCCATTCTAGCAAAATAGGAAATCACTATATCATCAATGAGCGGACGTCTTTGTTCGAGATATTTTTTCGCTCCTTCTTCCTCCAATTCCATTTCTGCAACCATTTTTACTCGCAGAAAATGTTTCCCATCCATCAGGCTGATGATATATTCCCCGCCGTCTGTTTTAGCACCTGGGAACTTAAAGTAATAAGGATTTTTTGCTTTTTCTAATACGTTGCTGGCACGTTCCCGCTCTTCTTCCAGAAGTTCTTCCTGCGCTGCATTATTCCCATTTGAGGCTTCTTTCTCCTCTGGAGCCAAAAACATAAACCAGGCAGCAGCACCGCCGCCTCCCAGCAACAACAGGATAACAAAAATGATAATGATAAGCTTCTTCCCGCCACCACCACCTTCTTCTGATTCTTCTTCTGCCATTTTCCCTCCGCGGTCAAAATCCATTTTGGCTGCTTTTGCCATAACCAGACTTTATATAACAATGATTAATTTAATCTACACCTATTCGGATCAATTTTTCAACCACCGATATGTATCTCACATCGCTTTTAAAAAGAGAGACATACCTGGCATGTGAACTTTTGACGATTATATTTCGATAATCGTCGCATCAAACAAAATGCAAAAGACAAGCCGCTTCAAGAAGATGTCTGGAAAAATAGTAAACAGGGGCAGGAATCTATCTCCAAAGATTTTTTGTGACGGGCAGGTCAACTCATTCCTTGGTTTTCTTTAAGCAAAAATTATTTTTGGGGAGTTCTCCCCAAAAATAATCAATGATATGTTTAAGACAGCTTTGGTTTTCTGATAGCCAACCCGATCTCCTTCAACTGGGTCGCATCAACTTCGGACGGTGCTTCCGTTAATAAGCATGAAGCCTGTTGTGTCTTTGGAAATGCAATGACATCGCGAATCGATTTTGCATTGCAGAGAAACATCATAATACGATCAAAGCCCAAAGCCAATCCCCCATGAGGTGGTGCACCCTGTTCGAGTGCGTCCATGAAAAACCCGAACTTAGTTTGTGCCTCTTCATCCTCAATAGACAGCAGTTTGAAAATTCTTTGTTGAAGATCTTTGCGATGAATCCGAATACTGCCGCCTCCCAGTTCGACTCCATTTAGTACCAAATCGTAGGCTACGGACTTTATCTTTGAAGGATCTTCATTTTCCCATTGGTCCAAATCCGACTCGTTAGGCATGGTAAAGGGGTGATGAGTAGAAGTGAATCGTTTCTCTTCTTCATCAAACTCAAAAAGTGGAAAATTTGTCACCCAGACAAAATTAAACTCATCATCCTTTATTAATCCGGTTCTCTGTGCCACTTCTTTCCGCAGATTCCCCAGTGAATCGTTCACAATCTTCTCAGTATCTGCTCCGAAAAGAATTAGATCCCCTTCGGTCACCCCTGTCGTTTCATTAATCTGCCGGATTTCCTCATCTGTAAAAAACTTTGTGATTGGTGATTGCCAACCATCCTCCCGAATCTTCACATAAGCCATTCCTTTTGCCCGGTAAATCCTGACAAAATCTGTGAGATCATCCAAATCTTTTCTGGAAAAGCTGTTGCCACCGGGAACTCGAATCGCTTTAACCACACCACCGTTTTTGATGGCGTCCCCAAAAACTTTGAATTTACAATTCGCAACGGTTGAACTCAAATCGATCAACTTCAGTCCAAAACGCAGATCTGGTGCATCACTACCATATTCATCCATCGCCTCCTGATAGGTCATGCGGGGTATCGGTAATGGAATTTCAAAGCCGATGGTTTCCCTGAAGAGGCGTGTCATCATCGTTTCAATCAGATCCAGGATCTGATCCTGATTGGTAAAGGAGAGCTCAATATCGATCTGAGTGAATTCGGGCTGTCGATTTCCCCTGAGATCTTCATCTCTAAAGCATTTGACAATCTGAAAATACCGATCATAGCCACTGACCATCAGCATCTGCTTAAACAATTGGGGGGATTGAGGGAGCGCAAAGAATCTTCCACTATTGACCCGGGAGGGGACAAGAAAATCCCTTGCACCTTCAGGGGTGGATTTTGTCAACACTGGGGTCTCAATTTCAAAAAACTGATTCTGGTAAAAGAAATCCCTGACTACTTGCGCAGCTTTAGACCGCAACATCAGATTTTTCTGCATCGAAGCCCTGCGCAAGTCTAAAATTCTATACTTTAATCGATTTTTTTCGCTGATATCCTGATGCTCATCTCCGATTTGAAAAGGTAACATTTTGCAACTGTTCAACAGCCTTAACTCCAGCACATGAATTTCAATAGCGCCGGTTTTCATTTTCGGGTTGATTGTTTCAGGATCTCGCTTTGCGACTATGCCTCTGACCGCTAGAACATATTCTGATCGAACAGAATCCGCCTTCACAAAAGCCTTCTCTTCATGCTGCTGACCGAAGACAATCTGCACAATACCGGAATAATCTCGTAAATCGCAAAAAATCACACCACCATGGTCTCTGCGGGTATTGACCCAGCCCATGACGATTTGTTCGGTACCGACATCTTCGGTACTCACCTCTTCACACTTCTTAGTTCTTTGCCAATTCTCTAGTTGATCAAGCTTCATATTTCAACTGCCTCTTTGCACAATAGTAATACAGGTTATTTATAGTTCAGATGTATCTCAAATCCATTCATTCACACATTGCCTCAAACAGCAAAATCGATTGGAATGCACATCATGTCCAATGGTCTCGCAGGCGGGATATATAACCGATAGCATCAGGGGTTCACCTCGATCACATGATTACATTATCAACCGATGCCAAATTGCCGAAACCAGAGCGGGCCCGGCAATGATTAAAAATGATGCCACCCAATGGAGTGATTACTCGTAAAAACTCTTCAGCATGCGACTTCGTGTCGGATGGCGCAGTTTTCTCAAGGCCTTAGCCTCAATTTGACGAATTCTTTCCCGGGTTACATCAAAATCCTGCCCAACCTCTTCAAGAGTATGATCTTTTTTCTCATCAATACCAAATCGCATTTTGAGCACTTTTTCTTCACGTGGGGTCAAGGTTCCCAACACTCTGCGGGTCACATCCGTCAGATAGGTATTGACAACGGATTCGCTGGGAAGCACGGCCGTCACATCCGGGATAAAATCCCCCAGATGGGAATCATCCTCATCACCGATCGGTGTTTCCAAAGAGATTGGCTCCTTGGCGATTTTAAGGACTTTCCGCACTTTATCAACCGGCAAATCCATTTTCTCGCTGATCTCTTCAGGTGACGGTTCCCGTCCATATTCCTGCACAAGGTGTCGAGAGGTACGG
>Ga0075122_10001008_pt1 | contig 20782 bp, 24 predicted proteins | sample AntAceMetag02UKB_FD_69790 | JGI IMG/M metagenome (GOLD analysis project Ga0075122, IMG submission 69790) | Saline lake microbial communities from Ace Lake, Antarctica - Antarctic Ace Lake Metagenome 02UKB | ecosystem: Environmental > Aquatic > Non-marine Saline and Alkaline > Saline | place...
TCCATCAGAAGTGCTATAACATAAAAAAGTTATATTAATCTGGTCAACTAATAATGTCTGGTTATTTGCATCATTAATTAAATATCCAGATAGATTATATCCTTGTGTATAAAGATAAAATGTTTTAACCCCTGAAGTCATTGATGCTAAGTTAGAGAAACTTACATTAATGTTGTTATAATGTAATTCATTATCGGTTATATTTACAAAACTTGTACTTAAATTCCCAGAGATATTTGTGAATCCTGATGCAAGTGTCCAGTTAAATGTAGTATTATATGCAGTATTATTTTCATTAACAGTTACAGAACCCATTATATTTCTTAAATAACTCTCTAAACTAAAATTCTGAGGGGTTAAATATAATGTTGAGGGGGAAGATGTAATTTTTTGATACAAATAAGGACCTTCTTGATTTGAAACAAGGGTTGCTGTGGTATTTCCACTTGATGTATTTGACCTGCTTGAAACTTCATCAATTGTCATGACCAAATCCTCTTGTTTCACAGTATTAAAGAAGGTTGCATTTATGGAAATATTCTGAATACTTCCTGCAGAGATAGTATATATCGAGGAAGGTTTATACCAACTATTATCAAAATAGATTCTTTCATCTTCTAAATCATATGTTAATCTGAAATCTAAACTGCAATTAGTATCTGCAAATTCAGAGTCACCTGTATTATTTATGATTATGTTTCCTATTTCTTTATTTTCATCCCAGCCAGAAATTACCCCTAAAGCAGAGGTTGCTGTCCATGTGCAATCCCATAGAATATTCAAAGTAGTATTAGAACTTGTTATAGAGTCTCCCTGGGTATCATTTGCCCAGATTCTATAGGTCCAATTTCCTTCGCGGTCAGGAGTAAAATTTGCATTCATTAAAGTATATAGTCCTTTAGATGTTAAATTATTCATCGTTACATTTGTCCAGTTAGAGGTTGAGTTCTTGTATTGCAATATTGCAAAATTAAAATTATTATCCGTGTCTGAAACATTTACTGTCACATTTATTAAAACATTCGGATCAATATCATTACTAGAGGTTGGGGTGTGGGTAATGGAGACAAATGTCGGAGCAGAGTTTCCTTGAATTGTTCTGACTTCAGTAGAATTTGAATTGCCTGCAAAGTCTGTAACAAAAATTTGATAAGTATAACTTTGACCTACAACTAACCCTGTTTGAGTTAAATTAAAGTTCCAATTAGGGGCACTTCCAGTAAAATAACTTGCATTATTTGTAGTGTCATAAGTTATATTTGTTCCATTCCAATTATAAGTCACATTAGCAAGATATTGTTCTATAATAGAAACATTTACTCCAAATTCTGAAGTTCTTCCTGAGTTATTTGGGGGTGTCGGCTCTTCAAAAGAAATTAAAGGTTTTGTTTCATCAATATACGTATAGCCAATTGAAACATTCAATAAATAAGGGGTATAGTTTTGGTCTTCTGTGTTAAAAAATGTTTTATATTGGAAATAAGTATTATTAGGGGATAAAGTTTCATTTAATAAGTTATAAGTTTCATTTGTGAAATATGTCAGAGAGGTATTGCTAGGTCCAACAAATGTCTCTCCAGAGCAGAGAGAATCATCACAACTTCTTATTTGAAATGTGATGTTCAAAGCACCAGTTTTTGTTCCATCAGCCATAATCCCATATATTGTTTCTCCTGTGGTGTAGTTAAGTTCTGCTGAAACAAAATTTAGGTTCACTAAGATTAAAAATAATGTGATTGATAAAATTCCTAATTTTTGAAATTGTGTTTTACATAACATTTTTGAAATACCCCTGATATAAACTATTTTTAAGATTATGACTATTTCCATGAGACATATAAGCCTCCCAAGAATTAAATGACTCCATTAATTTATCAAAATTTATAACTCCTGAATCATATTTTTTTAATTTTGTTTTAGTATTTCTAATAAATCTTTTCGTCGTGCTTTTTCTGATTAATCTATGATTATTAAAGATTCTATATCCAAGAAAATCAATTCCTAATGTAATTGGAAAAATATTTGATTTTTTGGGGTGTAAAGTTAAACGCATTGAAACAAAAAATAATTTGACATCTTGTTTTATTTTGTGTAAGTATTGTTTTGACTCATGCAATATAATAAAATCATCCATATACCTAATATAATATTTTATTCTTAGTTCATATTTTATAAATTCATCTAATTCATTTAAATAAATATTAGCGAATAATTGGGAAGTTAAATTTCCAATTGGGATCCCTGCCTCGGCACTATCTATTATTTGATCCAAAAGCCATAATAATTTTTTATCTGCGATTTTTTTTCTTATGATTTTTTTTAGAATTTCATGGTTAACTGAAGAAAAATATTTTAAAACATCACATTTTAAAACATAATAATTGTTATTAACTTCCTTAATAAATTTTTGAATTCTATTAACACCCGCATGGGTGCCTTTTTCTTTCCTGCAAGCATAAGAATCATAAACAAACTTCTTCTCGAATATGGGTTCAATTACAGAACAAATAGCATGATGAATTACTCTGTCTCTGAAAGGCAATGCAGAGATTCTCCTCTCTTTTGGTTCGAAAATAACAAAGTGTCTATATTCTCCAGGTTTATATATTTGATTTTGTAATTCATTTTGAAGATTAGATAATTCGTCTTCTAAATTATATGTGAATTTAAGAACTTCTGGCAAATTAGTTTTTCCCTTTCTAGCTTTTAAATAAGCCCCATAAAGAGACTTATAACTACAAACTTTCTCAAATAGATTTTTGTGTGTTTTCATTTTCATTTTTTATTAACCCAGCAGAGTTCAATCAGCTTTGCTTCATCTTACTAACCGCGGAATTTTTAGTTTAATATTCGGCTTTTCAGCCTGGATTTGGATTGATGTAGCTCCCCTACGCGGTTCATCATCTCCGTAAAGATATGAATCTGGTCTTGGGAACTCTTGCAGCAACGAAACCCGATATTGTTGTTCGTATTCGTCGGGGCATTATTCAAATTCGCATAAAAAGGACCTGCATTCGCCCCATTGTTCCAATTGCCTCCCCGCAGCTGATAACAATCCAACCCATTCCTATAAAGGAACATTAACGTATTTCTTATACCAACCCCCCAGCATTCTACCAATTTCATTTATCAATTTAGAACCATATTCATATTGGTCAAAACTAGTAAACTGTAAATCTTTTGAAAGTCTTAAAAAAATCCTTAATTTATCTAACTCAATTATTGCTTTTTGCAGTGATTGTTTTTTGTCAAAATCATTATTTGATTGGATAATGCTCTCTAAAAAATTTAAAGAGGTATTTTCTATTTTTTGAGCCATCGTATATTTTTCTGATTTTGGAAATTTATTTAGTAAGGTATGTAACCATTTGATAAATTCATAAGTTTTATGAAATATTTTCATGTCTTCAATCATTGTTTCTTCCCCTTATTTTTCTTTTTTCCATTTTTTTGTTCCTCTCCATTTTAATTTTATTCCTATTTTTCTATCTTCAACTTTATTATCCGCTATTTTTTCGCGTGCCGCCTTCGGCATCTTCCCAATCTTTTCAAACTCTCAATCAGATTCCCAGGGACCAGGAACCAGATTCAACTACTGCAGCAACGAAACCCGATATGGGGGTACGTATGCGTCGGGGCAAGATTCAAATACGCACAAAAAGGACCTGCATCCGCCCCATTGTTCCAACGGCCTCCCCGCAGCACCCCATAACCTGACCTTGCAGTTGAATTATCTAAAAAATAAACTCCATCATTTCCATATACTGCTGTATTTGCATCTGTTCCTGTTTGAAATTCGCTTCCATTCCAATAACACCATCCTGAACTTCCTGCATTACAAGGCTTAGTATAACCTACTGTTCCATTTGTCCACTCCCGAACATTTCCTGTCATATCATAAACTCCTTCTGATGAAACACAATCTGCCTTATTTCCAGTCATACAAGCATCGCCAGCTCCAGGAGAATCTGCCCAATCACAATCAGTTGCCTCATTCACAGTACACTCCGTCAATTCCGCATCCAAATTATAAATCTGTCCTTTAATATTCGCCGCCCCCAGCCATTGCTCATCTGTACATAAATATTTATTGCCCCCTGGATAATTCGCACACGCCGTTCTCGCTTCATCCCTGTCAATATAAACCCATGGATATTTTCCTTCAGAAGAATTGGCATAAGCACCCGCCGCAAGCGCGGCATCTGTATCTGTTGCTGTATTCCAAGTGCTTGTATTAGATTCTGAGTTCCATGTCCCGTCGGAGTTCCACACACTCGCTTCATACTTATCAATGCAATAACCATTTAATTTATTGATATAAGCCATACCTTCTGGACACTGGATTCTTTGGTAATCCCAACTTAAATTATTTAATGATATATTTGACCCTGTATTAAAAATCTGACTTGTGTAAGTTCCATTATTATAAGAAAGATTAAGCTGTACGGCTCCAGAGCCGATACTTGAATTATATTCGGTTTGATTATAGGTCCCTAAATCAAAATCTGATTGGGAGTTATCTATAAGGACTGAGGCAAGAACAAAAGTCGCAAACGCAAATACGATTAAAACCATCGATAAAATTCTTCTATTCCATATATCAATTAGTTTTTTCATTCAACGATTATCTCCCTTTTTATATTCATATTCAAATCTAAAACAGAAAATAGTAATTCATAACTCCCACTTTCCTCAAATCTATATTCAATCATCTCTTCCACCCTTATAAATTTCCCCCCAGAATTTTCATTTTTATTTAAGACCTCTTTCAGATTAAAAGTTTTTATTATTATTGGATCATTATCTTTTGTTAATAATATCATCCCATAAATCGATTCATTTGTTTCTTTTTGATTTACAATTATATCTCCTTTAAGAGTATCTCCTATTTTAAAATGGTCTTCTAAATCTAAAACAACATTTCCAGTCAAACTCATAAATTTATTATCTGATATGCTCGGTATTTTTGAAACAGCTCCAAAAGCAATATATACAAATGCTATAAAAGAAATTATAGTTATTACATAAAGTATCCCCTCTTTTTTTCCCATGTAGAGGAAAGGTTTTTGCTGTTTAAAAGTTTATCTGCAAGATTCGCAAAACTTAAATACACTAATTCCATAATAAAGTAAGATGGTGAAAAGAAAGAGCGTGAAAAAGACCGCGAAAACTTTTGTGAAAAAAATAAAGCCGAAAGCTGTTAGGCCCAAGCCAAAATCAAAGATTGCAAAGCCTGTAGTAAAGCTTGAAGTTACAAAAGTTGAAGCTAAACCCGTGGAAAAAATGGCAGTAAAGGAAGCCCCAGAGAAAAAGGAACAAGGATTTTTCAGTAAACTATTCCATCACGCACCGGAGGAAGCAACAAAGGAACCATCCAAAGAGAAACCAACCCCTGAGAAGAAAATCGAGAAAGTAGTAAAAAATCTTAAAACTGAAATCAAAAAAAAGATAGCGAAAGAAGGGAAGGAGAGCCCGAAAAAGAAGGATGGTGAAAGATTCGTAAGAACCGGGATCAAAGGTTTCGACGAATTATTTGACAACGGCATGGGAATCCCAAACGGGAAGGCAGTACTCGTCGAAGGCGGACCAGGAAGCGGTAAGACAATTTTCTGCTTGGCAACTCTAAACGAGCTGTGCAAACAAGGAAAGAAATGCCTCTATATGAGTTTTGAGGAGTCTGAGGAGCAGCTAATCGGACACATGGAAGAATTCGGCTGGAAAGCAAGAGAGTATATCAAAAAAGGACTTCTAAGAATTTCGAGATTCGACGCAATAGATATCTCAAGAAGTATCGAAGCATTGCTAAGCGCCGCCAAGAAAGAACTCCTAATCGAAGTAGAGCCAATGTTTTTCCCAGATGATTTCGAACCAGACTTCGTGGTAATAGATTCGCTAACAAGTATCGCCAGCGCGTTTTCCGGGGAAGAATCCCGTTTCCGAATTTACATGGAGCAGCTGTTCAGATATTTAGAGAACAACAACATTACCAACTTTTTAGTAAGAGAGGTTTCTTCCCCTTCTCACATCGGAACAACATTCAAAGAACAGGGCGAGGCGGTTTCATTCCTCAGCGACGGTATAATCGTTATCTACAACGTGATCTATGACTCGGGAGAAAGAGACTCCGCGATAGAGATACTTAAAATGCGAGGGGTCAGTTTCAAGAAAAAAATAGTCGAAATGAAAATAATAGATAAAAAAGGTGTCGAAATCAATCCGAACAAAATCATCAAGAAAAGTGGAAAGAATAATTTTAGTTTGACTTAATCACAGACAACAAGATCAAACAGACACCTCGCCAAATATTCCTCGTTATAATTTCTAGTATCCCAGCAAAACCAGTCGAACCCAATGACACCAAGCCACAGACAACTCATAAACGTCCGTAAAATAATCAGATCACCTAAAACTACTTCTTTTTCTCTCCAACCTTTTTCTCTTCAGCTTTAGCTTCCTTAACTTCTCCCTTCTTCTCTTCAGCCTTCTCAGCCTTCTCTTCCTTAACCTCTCCACCCTCACTTTCCGCAGGAGCCTCAGCAGCCGACGCGGCCTCACCCTCAGGAGCAGCCACAACAAACAAATCTTCAAACTTCTTCACACCTTCCTTCAAAACCTTAACATTAATCTGAACAGTAAACGAAGAAATCTCCTTACCTCGAACAGTCTTTCGCAACCTCAATCCTTTCGGCTTAACATTCGGCTTCTTGCTCAAACCCTTCGGCTTCATATGCATTCCTCGACCGTAACCCAAAAGAACTTTCTTCAGATTAGGACCATCAATCTCCTGATGACCAGCGAACCCAGCCTTATCAGAAGTCCCAGTAATCTCAATCTCGTATCCAGCAAGCTCTTCAGAAAATTCACCACCATCAATCTTATCCCCAATCGATTTTCCAACTAACTTCTCGTCTTCAGTCTCGACTTTGTAAGTCTTGCCGTTGTGCGATACGTTTATCTTAAATGCCATTTGTTATGTTATGTTTCCGTGGTTCCCAGGTCGATTTCTCGCCTCCCCACAGTCAAAATACTATTCCTAAATAGAATTTTGGGTTTTTAAAGATTGGGGTTAAATACTCCCAGGTAGTCCTGCGTTCGCCCTCGCGGTGCCTTTAGAACTACTGGAAGAAACTCTATGCTCAGGCTCATCGTCCTCAAAATGTTCAGCAATATAATTTCTAACGAGTGATGATGCACCATCCCCCCTTAGGCCCATTTCAATAGATTCACAAATTGCATCTCTTAGTGCAATCTGAGAACCAAGAAAATAATTTAATACTCCTTTCGTGCGATCAAGATATTTCCGAATATCCTCAGGGGGAATATCTAAATCAATCATATCCCTTACGTCCCTATATCTAACTTTACAAAAAGATCTGTTATTAGGCAAACTCCCAAAATGTTCAGGTGTAATCATAATCTATTCAACCAACTATCATTTATAAAAATTATTATACTCAATCACACACAAGCCGAACCAAACAACACCAAACCCACAATCACTCACAAACGTCCCACCATGCGAAATCTCGTGGTGAAGCCCGAGATGAAGCCACAATAACAATACAACTCGATAATCACACACTAGCGATCCCCAACATCTGATGATAAACCTGCGCCGTGATATGACAATCCGCCAACGCATCATGCGCCTTCGAATAATCAACCTTAAAATAATCCGCAACCGTCTGAAGATTACTCCTAAGCGAATCTGGGACATCGCCCGTCCGCTTCAACCGATTCCACAAATGCATCGTATCAATACTCTCATCATGCAACTTCGGCACACAGTTCTCCCTCTCAAAAAGTGTACGAAGAAACCCCTTATCAAAACCAATATTATGCCCAAGCAACGGAGTCTTATGTAACCCGTTCCCCTCGACAAAATCATTAATCTTCCTACAAGCCTTCGGCGCCAAGACCGCCCGCTTCGAATGCTCAGCTAAATCAATCTTATTTACTTTCAATGCCGCCGGATCCGCCCGATAATTCTCATGCTTAATAAAAATATGATTCGAATCAAGTATATCAAGAAACTCACTATTCACGTCGACCAACAACATCCCAACAGTCAAAGTTTTATTAAACCGCGGCGAAAGCCCAGTCGTCTCAACATCCATCACCAACCTTTTCATTTTTAAGAAAATGATTTTAGGTTTATAAGAATTTAGGGAGTATTATCTAGCCCTCAAGAACTAGGCCGAACGGGACCAGGTATTCCTTTCAGAATTATAACTAAACTCCTCATGTCCTCCCCCTTCATAACAAACTGCCAAATGAGTCAATGGCTCTACGTCCCCGACAGGAAAAATGCGATCAATTGCCCAACATCCCCTCCTTTCTCTTCTGGCAAGAGAAATAGAAATGGGCAAACCAACCCCATAATCCCTTAGGAACCTATCACACAATTTCTCGCCTCGCGTAAAATCATCCGGACTAAAGCCATGCATATGCGGATCATTACCCATAAAATATTAATAGCATAAAGCTATTTAAAAATTATTACACTCCATCACCACAATCAAAACAAGCCGAACCCAACGACACCAAGCCACAGACAACTCACAAACAAAACTAAAAGAAAATCGGAAGGTGAAACCGGAGATTTTCGCCACAGTTACACGAGCCACAGTTACACGAGCCACAGTTACACGAGCCACAGTTACACCAACTCATAAACGTCCGTAAAAAATCAAACTCCCCACGTAACATTAGTCCGTCTCTTAATCGCAGCAATCTCCTGCAACACCGCCTTCTCTCCCGCGCTCAAAAGATCCTTATGTTGCTTAAACTTCCTAAAATGAGTCTCCGACAAATTCGTATAAAGCGATTCGCCGACAGTAAGCTGCCTCTCAAAATTCACACCCGGAACCGAAATTGCGACCTCTTTCTTGGCAACAGCCTCCTGAACATTCGCCTTATCCTCCTGGATCTCCTTAATCTGCCCAATCTTCACATCATCCTTATTGATAAACCGCTCACCTTTTTTCAAAACTCCACCGTCGACTATAACTCCGAAAACAGCCGGATTAGAATTCCTAAAAACAAAATCCAAAATCGTAATCTTCGCAATCCGCGGCAACTCATCCAACTTAGCCCTTTCAATTTCCTTCATCTTAACTTCCTGCCACTCCTCAAAATTCTCAATCAACTTGTAAACAACCGGATCCGATAAAACCTTAACGTCCTTCAACTCGGCAACATCAGCATCGTCTGCCAAATCAACATTAAACCCAAGAATAATTTTCTGATCTTCCGGCAAAGTATTCGCAAGATAAACATCCTTCTTCCCAATCGGACCAATCCCAGCACATACAACTCGAATCTGCTTCTGCTTCAATAAAACCAACAGGGCCTCAAGGCTTCCAAGAGAATCAGCTTTCACAACAATCCCGGAATTATCAGTCACGATCTCCTCACTAATCTCCTCGGCAAATTCCTCCTTAATCTCATCCAAATTATCATTAATAACTCGAAAAGGCATCCCTGGCAAAATCTCATCTTTCGAAACAATCTGCAACCGCATCCCCGTCGCTGCTTCAACTTCATTAACAGTCTTGAATCCTTTATTCAACGGCTGAGCCTCGGCGATATTTCTAATCTTCGTAACAACGGCCCCATCAAAAGACGCAATCGCAATCTCATCCTTACACGAAAGCTTCCCATCATAAAGTATACTCTCCAAATAATTCCCAGCCTTCTCTTTCTTAACCTCCAAAACAACACCCTTACCTTCCTCTCGAACTTCAATCCGATCCTTCAAAAACTTCTGAGATAAAGCCGTCAGCATTGCAAGAAGTTCGGAGATACCCTCGCCACTCTCAGCCGAACACGGAACAATCGCAACATTCTTAGTAAAATCATCAATCTTCGAATACATCTCGGCATTAACCCCATAAGAATTAAGCGCCCCGATAATCGTATAAAACTTCTCATCAAAATTCTGCTTAACATTAGTAGCCTGATTATCAACCGACTCAAAACTAAAACCCAGTTCACTTTTTTTCCATCCCGAAATATTATCAATCTTATTCAAAGCAATAATAAACGGCGTCTTGTTCGCCTTCAAAATCTGCAAGACCTCAGCCGTCTGCGGCTTAATCCCGTCGTTAACGTCAATCACCAAGATCGCAATATCAGCTAAAGACCCACCACGTTTTCGTAAATTTGTAAACGCCGCATGCCCTGGAGTATCAATAAAAAGTAAACCCGGAATCTCCAGCGAAATCTTAAACTTCTTTAAAATCACACCAGCCCTTTCCTGAATATTATCTTTAGGTAGCGTCGTAAAAGATATCTTTTGTGTAATCCCACCAGCCTCGCCAGTCTGGACAGAGGTGCCCCTAATCTTATCCAAAATCGAAGTCTTCCCGTGGTCAACATGCCCGGCCACGGTCACAATCGGCTGTCGAATTTCTGCCATAAACTCTCAAGAATACGTTTGGTTAAAAGGTTTTGGATTAACGACCGTTAACCGGATAGAAAAACAGGTAGCCAGCATGCGCCTTTCTCCTCTTGCCATCCATAGTTTTCAGCCCAGTATAAACCTCAACCATTAGAATTCTTTTTCTCTCACCAGTATTACGATCTCTCACCACGGGTCGCCTTAACCTAACAACCTCATAATCCTTGCCCAATCGCAAACCCTCACTCTTAAAATTATCCATTAAAGTTGGAGAATTCTCCGCCCCCATGAAAGTAACCAAATCACCCGGGCTTAGACACTCACACCTCTTCTTAAGTCCCCCATCAATAACCTGCCTCACAAATGCTGCCGTGGTAAACCTCCAATATTATAATGCATTCAAAATATAAATACTTTCCGAAACCGAAAACCGCCAAACCTTTAAACACAAATTAACTAAAAATTTCATGGACTACACATTAGAAAATCTCGAAGAAAGATACGAGCTCGAACTAGATCGAATCGTCGAAGAAATAAATACCCCCGCAGCATCAGGGGTACACCGAGCGGTGAAGAAACCAAAAACAATTTTGCTACAGCTCCCAGATGGACTAAAGCCCTGGGCGACAACACTTACAGACTATCTAGAAAAAAACACCGATGCGAATATCAACATCTGGCTCGGCGACTGCTTCGGCGCATGCGACCTCCCAAACTCAAACGCGGACCTCGTCATCCAATTCGGCCACGCCCCATGGGGAAACTAGTTTCATCTTAACATTTTTAAACAACTTTTCTTAAGTTATATAATGAAAAAACTAGCATTAATCTTCGCATTAATCTTTCTAGTAACAACCGTGTCCGCAGTGCCACAAACCGAGGTCTCGTACTTCTACTCAATCGGATGCACCCACTGCGTTAGCATAGCCCAGTCAGGAATCCTCGAGCAAATCAACAGCACAGATAATATAACCGTAACAAAATACGAAACCTCAACAAACCAGCAAGGCAGAACGCTATTTTTAAACTACGGAGAGCAGTTCGGAATTCCGAGGGATGAATTCGGCGTCCCGTTTGCAGTAATCAAACAAAGTGGAAACCACTCATACCTGATGGGAGATACTCCGATAATAGAAAATATAGAAAATGAAATCAGCGACTTTAACGGAACCACCTTATACAGTGTAGCTGCTTCGAGTGGATCGAGTGGGGATGGTGGAGGTGGAAGCGGACCCTCAAAAAACAACCTAACTCTCTGGGCAATAATCATAGCGGCGTTAATCGACTCAATCAACCCCTGCGCATTCGGAGTCTTACTTTTCCTGATGGCGGTCCTACTTTCGATGGGATCCTCAAAAAGAGCGCTCAAAGCCGGACTAACATACACTCTAGTAATCTTCGTCGTATACCTCGCGGCCGGATTCGGAATAATGCAATTCCTTAGCTCGACCTCGGTTCTTAATGAGATACAACTGGTCGCCGGAATACTAATCATCCTAGCAGCACTAATCGAGATCAAGGACTTCTTCTGGGAGGGAAAAGGCTTCAGTCTCAAAATCCCTGCTGGAGCAAAACCATTGCTAGAAAAGTATGCGAGAAAGGGAACTCTCGTATCGATAATCGTCCTTGGAGTCCTCGTCGCACTTGTAGAGCTTCCTTGCACCGGCGCAATCTACCTGGGCATCCTAAGCATGATCGCAGAAAGCGGAACAATCGGAATATTCTACCTGGTCCTGTACAATCTGATCTTCATCCTCCCGCTAATAATCTTGGCCCTCGTCGTATACCGCGGGATGGAAGTCGACGCGGCAAATGAATGGGTCCAGAACAACAAGAAATACATGCGACTTGCAGCCGGGATCATCATGATTATCATAGCGCTACTGCTCTTTGGCATCATATAAAAACTTAAATACAAATTTTGACAGAAAATAACATGGGACTATTCAATTGGATGAAAGGCGGAACGACACTCTACTACCCCGGGTGCCTAACGAAAAGTGTCCTAAAACCCGAACTCGAGAACTACAAAACAATCTTCAATAAACTTGGAGTAGACTTTATAATGCTTCCAGACAAAGAATCCTGCTGCGGACTACCAATTCTAAACGCCGGCTACAAAAAGGACATGAAAAAACTTGCAAAAAAAAACTACGATCTTTTCAAAAAACACGGAATTACAAAAATAATCACCAACTGCCCATCGTGCTACCATACATTTAAAGAAATTTACCCGAAAACTCTCAGGGAATGGGACATCGGAATCGAACACGCAACGATAACAATTCTAAAAGCACTAAAGAAAAAGGGAATAAAATTCAGAGGCCAGGAAGAAGATCGAGAACTAGTTTCTTACCACGACCCGTGCCACCTCGGCAGATATTCCGGAATCTACGACGAGCCGCGAGAGGTGATAGAAATGCTAGGCGGCAAAGTCCACGAATCTTTCTACACAAAAGAGAACGCAATCTGCTGCGGAGCCGGCGGCGGAATGCGAGCGAACTTCACAGAAATCGCGAAGAAAATCGCGAAGAAGAAAGTAAGTTTCATTCCAGAACACGTTGGAAAAATTATTTCGCCATGCGGCCTTTGTTATTCTAATATTAAATCAGCGACGGAAAAAAGCATCGAGTTCTCTACGTTTGTACTTGGTAAATTAAGAGGATTGGGACGATGAACAAAAACCTAATAAAAACTTATGAGACTGACGCATCGCGCCTAAAAGGAAACGCAAAAGATGTATTTTCACCGTCGACAATTACAGAAGTCCGAGGAATCGTTGCGAGCAATCAAAGAATCGTTCCAAGAGGTGCGGGAACCGGACTCTCGGGTGGGGCAGTACCACAGAACGGTCAAGATGTTGTATTAGAGCTAACCAAACTCGATAAGATAACAGCACTAGATAAGGAAAGAATGACAATCGAAGTTGAAGCCGGCGTGATCCTCGACGAGCTTCAGGGATATCTCGCACCGCACAGACTAGAATTCCCGGTGAATCCATCAAGTCACGAAATCGCAACAATCGGCGGCATGATCGCAACAGATGCAGTTGGAAGCCGAGCAATCAAATACGGAAAAACATCTAACTGGGTAAAATGGGTAGAGATAATTGACGGCCAGGGCAATCTACTAAGAAAGGGCGCAACCGAACTTTCAGATTACGCCGGAATGGAGGGGACCACCGGAATAATAGTAAAAGCCTGTCTAAAACTCGAAAAGAAAAAACTCAGAACAGCGTCGCTAATAGGGATCGAAAAAATGAACCAGGTAATTCCGACAGTCAGGCAAATAAAACAAAATCGAGCAGTCTCAATGATTGAATTTATAGACAAAAAAATATCGGAAGCACTAGAGCTGAGTCCAAAATATCACCTGATAGTCGAATATGAAAACGATAACGGATCGCTAAAGGACGAAGCCTACCAAAAAGTTCTAGCAATGCGAGACAGAATCTATCCGCTAGTCGCAAGCGAGGGTTACACAAGAATCGAAGATCCAAAAATTCTCCTGGACAGGTTCGAAAAACTAATGACATGGCTCGAAGAAAAAGACATCCCAACATTCGGCCATCTTTCCGTCGGGATAGTTCATCCCTGCTTTAATCACGACCAGGAAAGATACATCCCCGAGCTAATGAAATTGGTCAAAAGATTATGCGGACAAATTTCCGGAGAGCATGGAATAGGAATATTAAAAAAACCATTCATGGACATAAACGATAAGAAGATAATCATCAATGTGAAAAAAAGAACGGATCCTATGAATAAATTTAATGTGGGGAAGGTAATCTAATGGTAGAAGACACGCCCGCTGACACACAAACGGAACAGCCGGTTGAGGATGATGACACAATTACAAATGTCTCCAGCGCGGAATCTCGTGGCGAAGTCCGAGATGAAGCCCCTAGAAAATCACAAAATCACAAATCGCCAAGGCGCACAATAAAAACAAAACCAACAAAGCAAGACAAGCTAGAAGCAAACAACCTCCTCGAAGAAGCAAGCGAAATACTGGAAAACTGCATAAGCTGCGGAATGTGCAAATCACTCTGCCCAGTTTTCAAAACAATCCGAGAAGAATCAATCTCACCGAGAGGAAAAGCAATTCTTCTAAAAGAAAAAATCTTAGACAAAGTCTTATTCCAATGCACACTTTGCAAAGCATGCGAACAAGAATGCCCATTAAACATCAAAGTCTGCGACGCAATTAGAAAGGCGCGAGAAGCCGCTGTCCTAAAGGGCAAGAGCCTCGCATCAAACGAAGAGATGATCAAGAACACCAGAAAACACGGCAATCCATTCGGCAAGGGCGACGTCGCGGATTTGGAGAAGTTGTATTGTTGTTAGGATGGATAAAAAACAAGTAAGCATAATTATTTTCTCCACCATGATTTCCCTAGGTGGGATATTGTTTGTCAATAGATATATCAAGCCATTTCTTCCCTCCGAAAGCTGGAGAATACTTTTGGATCATTTTGTTGCAGGATTTTTAATTCCCCTGGGAATTTTTATTTTAATATTGGGAATTTTACTCTTCCTTTTCCCAAAAACAAAAGTAATCTATAAGAACAAAAGTTTTATTATTCCCACGGCCGCGTCTCTATTAATCCTCCTTCTTTGGGAGGTCCAAAACGGATTCGGTGATCTAGATCAAATAGCCTTGGAACTTTTAGGCATAATTACTAGTTGGATTTATTTCATTTATCATAAGAAGACTTAGATCCCAAGCAACACCAAGCCACAGACACTCATAAACAAAACTAAAAGAAAATCGGAAGGTGAAACCGGAGATTTTCGCCACAGTTACATAAGATACAGTTACACGAACCACAGTTACACGAGCTCACAGTTACATAAGATACAGTTACACGAACAACAGAACTCTAACCGCAACAAAACCAAAACTCCAACCTATCTTTCTCTCGACGATGCAACCTCACAAAACCAAATCTTTCAAACTGCACAACCGCACCCTCTTTTAACTTCATTAAACCCCATTCACCCAATCCCTTAATCACATTACCCTCAGGCATTCTAACATCGACAGCGATATTATTCATACTGACCGGCAACCACTGCATAAACTTTGTATCCAAATTATTGTCCGGATTCTCAGAAATAAAAGAAAAATCGCGAGGCTGCAAGTTACTGACACGACCAGACTTAAAATTCAAAAGATGCATCAACCTATAATTCCCATCAGCCATTAAATCATAATCCGACCCCGGGATCAAAAATCCCTGTCCGGTACGGACTTCCCTAAACCCCTTCTTGCCATTGGGATGCAGCGGCAACTTTGCATTCAGCTCCGGGCAACCAGCAATCCGAATCTTCTGCGGATTCTCAACGAAAAAATACCTAGACACATCCCCAAGCGCCTTCTTGTTCAACCCGTACAAGACATCAACCGGAACCCGAATACTCGTCTTTCGCATCCCCATGTCTAGAATAAACTGACGAATAGCTTCAGGCTGGAATCCTCGATCTCGCAAAGATTGTAATGACCAAGTCCGCGGATCATTCCAGCCAGTGTAAACGCCCGACCTAACTTCGGTCGAACCCTTTGACTTTGAAAGCTTAACGCCATCAACACCAAAGTGCCCGGTATGAATAACCTCCGGGTGATCCCAGCCAAAAATATCCCAGATAAACTTCTCGACTCGCGTCTCCATCATCAACTCCATCCCACGAACGATATGTGTAATCCCAAAAACATGATCGTCAATCGCCCACGAAAAATCCAGCAACGGATAAACTCGATACTTAGTTCCAATCTTTGCATGCGGACGATCGCTAATCCTAAACATGACCCTATCCCTAAAGGCAGGATCCGGATCACTCATGCTCGTCTTCAGCCGAACGCACATCGAGCCCTCAGGCGCATCAAACATCTTCTTCCACCGCTTAACCTGCTCCTCCGGCCCCAAATGACGACACGAACACTCAACCCCCTTGGCCTTCAACTCACGCATCTCCTCCCGGTCGCAATCGCAAACGTACATGTAACCTTTCCCGATCATCTCCTCCGCATACTCATAATATTTCGCAATACGATCGGACTTATACTTAATCTTGGAATCGTACTTAACACCCATCCACTTCGCACCCTCCTCAATCAACTTATACGCCTCAGGCTCGATCGGTTTAGCCTCACTGCCAATCGTATCATCCATCACAAGAATTAACTTCCCATCATACATCTTAGCATACTCATCATTCAAAACCATCGGCTTAGCATTTCCAATATGAAGTGGCCCCGACGGAAACGGCGCAAACCTCATAACAACCTTGCCCTTCTCGGCATTCGGCAACTCCGGCAAACCCTCACGAATCTTACGCTTAGAAACATTACCCTCAATCGACGCAAAATCAGATTTCTGCTTATCCGCATTAAGCGCGTTAACCTCCTTGATCACCGCCTGAATCTTAGGAATATAATCTTTAACCTGAGATTTCTCAAGCCCAGCAGCAAAAAGCCCAGCCAAAACCGCACCCTGATTAGCCTTACCGCCATGCTTAATCGCGTTCTCAAGCGCATAAGCCCGAATCACATCTTTTGATATTTCACCCATACAACACACAAGAACCCTCAGATTTTAAATGTTGTTACCATCCCCTCCCAGCTCATCAAATCCACAACACAATCACAAACGCCCCCCATGTGGAATCTCGTGACGAAGTCCGAGATGCAGCCCAAATAACAACAGCCCCACAAGTCATAACAAAGAATAATCACCAGCCCATCACGCCAGTACCAGAATCGCTAGAATCCGACGAACCCGCACTCGACCCACCGACATCCAACTTTCTCTCAAGCAACTCAATTCGCTGCTCCAGCTTGTAAATCTTATTATCTAATGCAACAATCTTCTCATCAACTTCCCGCTTATCATAGCCATCAGTAGAATTTGAAAAACTATCTGGCGAACTTAAAGCACTCGGCCCCGATCCCGCAAATCCAAAAAAGTCTGCATTACTCGACGAGGAATCAGAACTAGTCGACGGACTCGCTTCAGAAGATCCTCCACTTCCAAATTCGACGAAACCATCACGGTCAGTAGGCACGACAACATTCTCCTTAGGAATCCGCACAACACCACGTCTTTGAAGCTCCCGAACGTCAATCATCCGCTTTTTTTTCCCAAAAAACATAACCAACAATAGCCTGAGCTTTATTTAAAGTTTGTCAAAAACCCCAAAACGCAATCTTTAAATACCCAAATCTGTCACTACAGAGAAGGAGTAATATGAAAGTAAAAACACTTGAAAAGTTAGCAGAAATGGGGGTTGCGCCAAAAGAGTTAGGCTTAGATGCAACTCAAACATACGGACACATTAAACAAGAAAACCGCGAGTTTCCAGGCGAGATGAGAGATTCTCTCGGCAGAGCATATGAAAACACGGTAAAAGGAACATCCAAATTAAAAGAAATAGTAACATCTCCAGCATACCTTGTAGACACCTTTTCTCAAATGGCAGTAGCAACCGGAATAATGTCCTACTTCGAACATAACCTAGGACTAAAAGAACGTATACTTACGCGATTAACATACGGCGCGATAGGACTACTGGCTAACAGGGGAGCAGCCGTAGCTGCAGACAAAGCAAAAAGCCTATGCGGCGTAACGGAAGAAAGCTCCGGCTTCAAGGAAGCCGTTTACATGGGGGTGACGCTGGTTTTGTCAACAGCAATTTACGCAGGAATCACGACGGCAGCTACGATGATTGCCGGGGGAGACAAGGCAGATATAATCAAGAACCTAATGGAAACTGCCGGACCATCCGCGCTACTAACATGGTTCCAACTTGGATGCGTTGTCCCAGCGGCTAGAAAATTATTTGGAACAACTCCGAAAACAAAAACCCCGACTCTTGAGGATATGAGCTCAGAGACCGAACTCCCGGCAACAAGCCCGGCCACAGAAGCATACGCCACACCAGAAACAGCCACAGAACTCGTATAACAACTTCTATCAAAAACGTTTATATATTCCCCTTTCTATATCAGACCATGGGTGCAAAAGAGGTAAAAAACATGGCCGCGGTCGTAAGTCCAGACATGCACTACGATACCGAAGACGCAGAAGGCAGAAAAAACCTGAAGGCACTAAAAAAAATTCTAAAAGAACACGGAATAAAAGAAGGCTTGAAGATCGCGGAGGAGGAAGAGATTCCAATCTCGCCGAAACCAGTCTCGTCATTCACGATGACCTTCGATTCCCAGCAAGCCCAACTCGAACCGATATACTACTGGCTACTCGACTTCATCCAGGACGGAGGATGGAAAACAGAAAAAATTACGGACAACTTCATGGCAAGTCCCGGATCCGGACAGTTTCAAGAGATGGGGCTTAGGGCCACGAGACTTCAGGAGGAAGGATTAAAAATTCTCGGAGGAATGAACCAAATAGTAAAGTCAGTCCTAAACTTAATCTACGATCTTAAAGAATTCGAAATGCGGCTCGCACACTACGACGACGCGGCCTCAGAAGATAAAAAAACGAAAGAGAACGGTCTTCTGGCACTAAAGCAAGTCTGGCTCGACAACGTCGACCTGAAAAGAGGACGAGGAGCAATCCACCAAATGGCAGCCGAACTAGGATTCACAACAATCCGAGAGGTATTCATGATGGCGAACTCCACGGACGATCTCGAAAAGATGAATAGCGAAGACGAAAAAGAGGGCGGAAGTGGACTAATCAACGACCAGGTAAAACGAATACTAATTCCGAGAATAGACGAATTTCTTAAATGGATAAAATACTCAGAAAGAGAACTAAGAAAAAGATTCAAAATAGAAACATCATATCTGAAGTCACAAGTCGAAACAATAAAGCTGTACTCTCAATGGATGAAACCATATCTGAAATCGGCACAGGCGCTCCAACAAAAAGGATTCGAGAAAAGCGCCGCGCTGGTAAACGCATTCAGTACATCAATGTTCGAACTAACAATCATGGGAACACAACCCGCAAAGGTCCCAAGCAACTTTAACTACAAACTGAAGCGAGGATACAACTCGGTCATAGTCATAGGATTCACATACCGGGGACATGTCTCACAACGGGTTACTCAAAAGGGCGATTACGGATACGCGATGGGAGGAAGAGTCGACATGACCTTCGACGCGTACGCCCTTAACGACGAAGAGCTAGTGCTCCTGAAAAAGAAACTTGATGAAGAAGACGTCGGGGATACATTGCAGTTCTCGGGAGACATCGCCGCAGAAGCACTTGATGATTTAAAAGAGGATCTAGATTACTTTCTAAAAAGCGACGAGGAGAAGGAAGAAATAGACAAAAAGGAGAAAAAGAAAAAGAAAACATCGGAAGACATCAACCCATTTAGCGCACTTTTCAGCATGTTTACGGGTTCCGGAAAGAAGAAGAAAAAGAAAGACAAAAAGGAGATTGCCGACTTCGAGGACATAGCACCAGACAACTTCGTCGAAAAAACCGTCAGAGCAAACGCGGCCGAATCAGCGGCAGACGGATTATATCTAGTATACGACATCTACAAGAAGGCGCACGGAATGGCATCATCTCCAGAGAACTTCGAGAACATGAACCCGGCGGCGGCAAAAGAACCAGATGTAAAATTCAAAGATATCTTCAAATCCAAATTCGAAAAGATAAAATAAAGATAAACCCTCGCCTAAACACTTTCATTCTGCATCAAACTTATAATAAGCAAGCAATTCGCTATGGAATAGCACCTTCACAAATGTCTTCTGTGTGCAAAAATCTGGCGAAGCCGATTTTGGAGCCCAAAAGCCATAAGCAATCTAGCAGATCCATAGACCCAAAAAACATTCATATACTAAAGCTCAGGCTTCTCAGCAAATCCACAAAGATCACCCAAAAAGCTAAAAAACTCGAGAGTCCTCTAATTATATGGTCAAAATAAAAGAAACTCGGGAGATCGAGCCAAAAGAGAAAGAAATCGAGCCGGAGCCGATCGTAGACGAAGAACTCGTAGAGGAAAACCTATCTGCAGAAGAATTAGTAGAAGAAGATCTGTCCAAAGATAAGGTCGAAGAAGAAGACCTATCTGCAGAAGAATTAGTAGAAGAAGATCTGTCCAAAGATAAGGTCGAAGAAGAGCCGCTAGTCGACATCGGAGAGATCCAAACCTCAACGGCACTTTCCGCGGCGCCCCCAGCAAAAGCAGAAGAAGTATGGGGCCTAAAAAGTCTTGAAGAAACAATAGAAAAAGAATTGGTTGAGATAGTATCCCCAGAGAAAGATGATGAAGAAGAACTCGAGGATCGGTACACTCCAAGCGAAGAAGTCCCGGGATCAGATCTCTACAGCGAAATCAACTCACGAGAGGATAACTTTTATGGAGAGTCAACGCAAGGAAACGACTTATACGGTCCATC
>Ga0075122_10001010_pt1 | contig 20777 bp, 21 predicted proteins | sample AntAceMetag02UKB_FD_69790 | JGI IMG/M metagenome (GOLD analysis project Ga0075122, IMG submission 69790) | Saline lake microbial communities from Ace Lake, Antarctica - Antarctic Ace Lake Metagenome 02UKB | ecosystem: Environmental > Aquatic > Non-marine Saline and Alkaline > Saline | place...
TCCACTTCTAAGAATTTTACATCATTTACAGGATCATAAGTTCCAGCTTTTACCGGCTCACCTTTTTCATTTGTTGCACCAGCTACATCAATAACATGAATCAAAACATCTGCAGAGCCCAAATCATCAAGGAATTTATTTCCCATTCCTTTTCCTTCGTGCGCACCCGGGACAAGACCTGCAACATCTAACATTTTAACTGGAACAAATCGTTCACCATTAATACAAAAACCGTGCAGAGGATTGCATTTCGTTTTGAAAAATTTCTCAACACATGGATGTCGTACAAATCCCATTCCAGAATTTGGTTCAATTGTTGCAAAAGGATAATTGGCTATTTCTACTTCTGAAAGCGTTGCTGACTTAAACAACGTACTTTTTCCCACGTTTGCCTTACCAACTACACCAATTAACATATAATATATATAGAAAAAGTTGTTTTTAAGGTTTTCAATCGCTTACAATAATAATATACAAACAATTTTAAAATATAAGCACATAAATATGAAATGAAATACAAAATATCAGGAGATAATTTGCAGGTTGCTAATGTTAGTCTTAATTCTAATGAAAATATAAATGCTGAAGCAGGTACAATGATTTATAAAACGGGTAATGTTACAATTGATGTTGAAAGTAAAGGTGCTAAAAAAGCACTTAAACGAATTTTAACTGGCGAATCGCTTTTCCTAACAAAATTCAAATCAGTTGGTGGTGCTGGAATTGTTGGTTTTGGTGGTCGATTTCCCGGTAAAATTAAAGCAATAAAATTAGTAAAAGGAAAAACTATAATTGCTGAAAAAGGTGCGTACTTATGTTCAGATAATTCTATTGAAATTGATCTTAAAATAATTAAAAAAATTGGTGCAGGTTTATTTGGTGGTGAAGGAATATTCTTACAAGAAATAAAAGGTCCGGGAACGGTTTTACTTCATGCTGCCGGAGATTTGATTGAATATACACTAAAAAAAGGACAAAGATTAGATGTTGATACTTCGCATTTAGTTGCTTTTGATCCAACAGTTGATTATGATATTCGTAGAGTTGGTGGAATCAAAACAACAGTGTTTGGTGGTGAAGGTTTATTTTTAGCTCAAATGACAGGTCCAGGAAGAGTTATTTTACAAAGTATGACAAAAAGTATGCTTACAATGGGTGGTGTACAAAGTGGTGTATCAACACATACTAAAGCCGGTTCAAATCGAGCTGCAGGAAATGTAATTGGCGGAATACTAAGAGGCATGTCTCGATGAAACCCGAAGATAAAATATCTTTTTGTGGAATAGATTGTTCTAAATGTGATGCATATTTAGCTAAACAAGAAAATTGGGATTTAGAAAAAAGAAACAAAGTAGCAAAAATATGGGCTAAAAAATATAAGCATCCAACTTTAACTGAAAAAGATATTGCTTGCGATGGTTGTAAATCTACTGGGCAATTATTTTCATATTGTCATGAATGCAAAATACGGAGCAAAAATATAAAATGAAAATAAGAGATTGGTTCGAAGGCGTTAGTGGATTATTACTCGCAGCATTTATTACGTTACTTGCAGTATTGTTCTTTTTTGTCTTCAATTTAGTTTATGCAACAGCCGTATCCATTATACTTGTAATTGCTATTCTTATTTTACCCTATTATTTTGGTAGAAAAAACGAACCTGAAAAAAAAGATAATTACGATTTGAAACAAGTTAAAGAGTAAACTCTAAAAATGTATCTAAGCTAAATAACTTATGACTTACCACGCAGACAGTATTAAAGAATCATATGACTTGGTAGCTACAGAATATACTAATAAAGCCATATCTGAAAAAAGCATGCTCGCTGAACTTTCAAAAAATTTCACTGACAATCTGCGAGGCAAAGACATTCTAGATATAGGGTGCGGGTCTGGAGAATATACTTCATTTTTTGAACAACAAAATTACAATGTAACGGGCATTGACTTTTCTCCGAAGATGATTGAATTAACTAAACTTCAAACAAATAACACCTCATTGATATGCGATTCATTTGAAACGCACAAATTTACAAAAAAATTTGATGGCCTTTGGGTTTGTAATTCCTTACATAATATGCCTGCAAAACGCAGAGCGAACTTGCTTTGGAAATTTGTTCGATTATTGAAACCAGAGGGTATAATCGCAATAACTTTACGCCAAGGTGATTTTGAGGGTCCTATTTCTGTCCAAGGTAGTCAACGATATTATTGCTATAGCACTCCTGAAGAAATATTAAATTTGTTAGACGGCAATATGATACATATTAAGACCACGGAAAATACTTGGTTAGGTATAAAATATTTTACAGTGATTCTTAAAAAACCAAATGAAGAAACATTTTGGTCAAAAATATTAGCGAGTGTTGGTGAAAAGACTTATCGGAAAATTAAATTTGTAAAATATTATGCATCTAAACGAGTTACTGATGAAATTTTTATGCGATATTTAAACGCGGGCGATTCTTCATTAGAACTAGGTTGTGGAAGTGGAGTTATGTTATCCCTATTATCTAAAAAAGGTGTATTGACAACAGGTATTGATAACGCAAAAAGCGCGTTGAAACTTGCGGAAAAAATTGCCGAAGAAGAAAATCAAAAAGTTAAATACATACAATCTGATTTTCATAAACATCAAGGTAAATATGATTTAGTTTTTAATGGTGGTGTAGTTGAACATTTATCTAATGCAGAGTGTGATGAAACTATCCTAAAAATGATTTCATTATCCAACAAATATATTTCTATTGCTGTGCCAAATATCGATTCTCCGATATTTAAGGGATATATCAAACAATTACATGCACAGGGCGTTATTTATCCATTAAAAGACAAAAAAATTGATGTTAAGCACTTATTCAAAAAACATAAAATAAAACTATTAGATGAAGATGGCTATTTGTTGTTATTAGAAGACATGCGTTTTGCTAAACAAATATTTCCGAACATACCACTAACATATACGCATGAAGATATCAACAAAATGATACATATTGAGAGCAACATACCAAAAAATCAAAGAATTAAATATGGGCTGATGAATATTTATTTTGGTGAAATAAGCTAATTTTAAAAACCTCTGTTTCTGTAATATATTATGACTAGAATAGCAATTGTCAAAAAAGCTGATTGTAACCCCAAGAAATGCAGTCATGAATGTGAGAAATACTGTCCAGTTAACCGAACAGATAAAGAATGTATTGTTATCGAAGATGCAGCTAATATCGCTGAAGCGCTTTGCACGGGTTGTGGAATCTGCCCCAAAAAATGTCCATTTGATGCAATTCAAATAATCAATCTTCCACAGCAACTTAAAGAATCTCCCGTTTTTCGATATGGAAAAAATGCATTTGAGTTATTTAGATTGCCTATTCCTCAAAAAGGGCAGGTTGTAGGCGTACTTGGTGCAAATGGTATTGGAAAATCCACTGCTTTGGAATTATTATCAGGTTTAGCTAAACCAAATTTAGGTAATTTTGACAAGCAATTACTTGAACAAGAGATTATTGCTAGTTTCAAGGGAACTGAACTGCAAGCATATTTTACTAAACTTTTTAAAAAAAATATTAAAGTTAGTTACAAACCACAATATATTGATTTAATACCTGAAAAATTCAAAGGAAAAGTTATTGATCTTTTACTAAAAGCTGGTACGAAAAAACATGTTGAAGAACTTGCAAAAGAAATCAACATTAAAAATATTTTAACACATAATATTAATCAATTATCTGGTGGAGAATTACAAAAAGTTGCTATTGCTGCAGCATTCCTAAAAGATGCGGATTTGTATTTGTTTGATGAACCTGCTTCTTATCTTGATGTTAAAGAAAGAGTACGTGTTGCTAAGATAATTCGAAAGTTGGCACAAACAGGTAAAAATGTTATTGTAGTTGAACATGATTTAATTATATTAGATTATTTGGCAGATTTAGTTCATATTTTATTTGGAAAAATGGCGTGCTATGGTGTTGTTTCTCATCCACTTTCTGCAAAAAATGGTGTAAATACCTATCTTGAAGGTTATTTGAAAGATGAAAATATTCGATTTAGAGATACTCCAATCAAATTTGAACATGCTATTGCAAATAAACAACAAGATTTAAAGGTGTTTACAACTTGGCCAGAATTGAAAAAGAAGCTAGGCAGTTTTAAATTAGATATTGATGCTTCAGAAATTCATGAAAAAGAAATTGTGGGAATTGTTGGTGCCAATGCAATTGGTAAAACGACTTTTATGAAAATGATTGCGGGACAACTAAAACCTGATTCTGGCAAAATTAATAAAAAACTTAAAATTAGTTACAAAGAACAGTATCTTAAACCGACTAAAGGTGTTACGGTTTTATCTGCACTTAGTTCAATAACAAAAGAAGTTATGACTCAAACATATAAATTAGAAATTCTTAAACCTCTTGAAATTGAACACTTACTTAATCACAAACTTGATGAGTTATCTGGTGGAGAATTACAAAGAGTTGCAATTGCGGTTTGTTTATCACGTAAAGCAGATTTGTATTTGTTTGACGAACCTTCTACATATCTTGATGTTGAACAAAGATTACAAGCATCGCGAGCAATTCAAAAAGTTATAAAAAATAAAGAAGCGGCTGCACTTATTATTGATCACGACTTACTGTTTATTAATTTTGTTTCAGATAGACTTATAGTTTTTGATGGATTTCCTGCAAAACAAGGAAAAGCACACAAGATTCAAACAGTAAAAAATGGGATGAATCATTTTCTAAAAGAGCTAGATATTACATTGAGAAAAGACCCTTCAACTCATCGCCCTAGAGTTAATCAACCTGGAAGCCAAAAAGATAAACTTCAAAGAAAGGAAAATAGGTTTTACGAATAAAAATAGAAGTAACTTATCAGTCATATGTGAAACTTAAAAACATTTCTAATTACAATTTGTGATATATCACATATTGCAAATATCACATATCTCAAAAAAAGATATATAAAGGGAGCGTTCGAAAATCTAATTGAAAGCTAAAATGGTAACTAAAAAAATGATGGTAAAGAAGCTAGTACGAAAGACTAAAGAAAAGTGTAAGACTTGTGGAAAAGAAAGCGTAAGAGTACTATTATTCAAACGTTGTCCTGATTGTCGTAGTTTAAGAATTGCTACATTAGCCGAGACTGGGGAAAAATATTGTAAAGCTTGTGGTTTAGTTTTACTCTAAGAAATAATTAAAAAAGAGTCTCTAAGGACTCAGAATCTTCTGTTGCGCGTTTAGCTGCATCATAAGACACATTTCTAGCCTTAACAATAAATCTACCAATACTCGAACCCAGTTCCAGAATAGCTGCAGGCGTTAACTCTCCAATGATATGTTCTCGACCATCCGGTAAACTAATTTTACTTTCCATTGGATTTTTGACAAAAGCGTCACTTAACTCCTTAAGAACTGGTGAAATTTTCGATTCCAGTATGCCGGTAGAAATGCCTCTACGAATTCGCGTAGATTCATTACCTACAAATATTGCAGGACTTACTGATAATGGTACATGTGACAATATACCTTTAGGATCGATAATCGCATAGTCAAGTTTCATACCGTCTTTCACGTCAATCAAATCTCCTACAAAATCATCTGCACTTGTATCAAGTAACCCTACGTGTGATGGATAACCAAAAACCTCCAGATCATTAAGCTTCGTAATTTCTTGCCGTAATCGTTGCTCCTCGTTTATTAATTGTGTATTATCTCTATCATTGATATATCCGCGAAATGCATTATTTGCAGTAATACGTTTTCCAGCCCCGTAATCCACAAGATGAGACATACTACGTATGCCCTCTTCACGCTTATTTTGCGTATCTATAAAATCTGCAGTATGGAATATATTTACATCCATTGGTTCTATAACACCTACATTTTCAGTAAGTCTTTTTGCAGAAGATTTCAAACCAAAAGTATTCAAAATCGCTGCTTGAGCAAGAGTAGATTCAGAACCATCAGAATTTAAATAATGTGAAAATGGTGCCTGATAACGTTTCATTATAAGATGTGGTGCACTTGGATCCAGACAATATGGATCTGCAGGATTATGTAGTGGTGTAAGTGATTCTCCCTTGCGTATCAAGAATGATTTAAAGAAGTCTTTAGCCTCACCAATCCATTTCATTGATGCGCTATCAAGAGGTATTTTAGCTATAACTGATTTAGAATCAATTTTTCCTTCCAAAAATATGTTACGACTATTTGGCTTAAGTTCATAAGCCGGCCTATCTGTTTTTTTGAAACCTGGTACGGTGTTCCTGAAATACTTCATTATATCGTCTGCCTTATTTGGAATATACTTCAAATCAGTTTTTACAGTATTTGATACATCCTCTAAATCCGTTTCGCCAGTAATTGGAAGATTACTTTTAATCGTAGAAACCAATGATGCATATGTTGTAGGGTCGCTCTTCATAAATTTCGGAACACTATTTCTTGGTGGAATTGAACCAAGATATAAAACTACCATTATGCAAAACCTCCATCAAAATAAGCTTCAAGTTCAGATGTAGACTTACTTTTATTTTGTGTGCCATTTATATGATTAAATCTTGATATAACGATTGGTTCAGTTTCTAACTTTAATGCAATTCTAAGATTTTCTGATTTAACTTTATCAACCAAATTTTTAGATAATTCTGCAATCTCTTTTTGGCTCGCTAAATCAACACAATCAAGACCGTGTAAAGATATAGAATACACGCAAGCATTAGCATGTAAATAATTCCACCGTTCTCTAATTGCTGAATCAAAACTTAGATTTGATTTAATAAATGTTCCAAGTAAAACTTCAACATTACTAATATGTGTATTAACTGCACAATTGATTGTTTCGTTAATACGTTTTTTAAGTTCATTAAAATCATTTGATTCTTTTAGTAATTTAGGTATATTTATAGAAATCTTTTGTGCCTCACCAACTCGGCTAGACATAAACCATCCTCTCCAACGCGCATTAATACGTGAATCAAATAAATAATTAGAATCGTTATTAATATTATTTATAACAATACCTTTTGAAACATCCAAATCATATTCAGTTTTATTTAATTTAAAAATTAATCGAATATTATCAAATATTTTCGGATCATACAAATTCACAAGTTTACGTGTAATTTGTTCAGCAACATCTGAATAATTAGAATAATAATCATCAGTACCAAAATAAGATGTAGGTATTTTTCTAGCAAAAGTTGGTTCTCCAATATCCAAATTAATATCTACATTATATTGATTTAATGCTAAAAGAAACTCTTTAAGATCTTCTTCAGTGATACCTTGCATTTTTGCTAAGGGTGCAATTAAATAGTTAAATGAAGGAATTCCATGACTTTCCGATAGAGTTTTATCAACTTTATCTACAGCAATTAATAGTTGATTTAATAACTCTGGAATATTTTTTGCAGGTTTGCCGGTTGTACTATGTAAACTTATTGCACGTAAATCATGCATAAAATTAATTAATTTTGGTTTAGCTAAATTCTTAATAAATATATCTCCCCGTTTATGCATATTAAGTGTATCTGGCGCATGTAAGGCTAAAGTACTTGAAAAAGTTTTTTCGCGTAATTTATCTTCTTTAAGTTTCAACAATATATTTTGAACTAAATCTGCTCGTTGCTTTAATGTATCAATAAAAAGTGATTCTAATTCGTTCCAAGTAATACTATCATATATTTGACTTTTAATACAATCGAAGACAATTTCAACAGTATTTTTGGGTATTCCTGCATCAATATAACTTTGAGCAAACTTATATTTATTGAATCTTTCAAGTTTACCTGAGTTAGTTATGATATTAAAATTTCCATAAGCTTCTTCGCCATGTTTTGCTTCTTCGCCATGAAGTATTGCAGATACATTTCTTGGAGTTACATTAATTAGAAAATCTTGAATGTAGAACATTCGCTTTAGTCTATTTGCTGTTTCTTGTCGTGATTTTACAAATTCAGCATGTTCCAGTTGTTCTAAATATTTATGAGCAGTTGAAAAATTAAGATTAAGCATCTTTGAAATATCTGTGATGGATTTAGCGCCAGTATCTGCTAACAAAGATAAAATCCGAATTTTAGTTTCATTATCTAATACTTTAAGCTGGTTGATTATTTTCGAGTTTTGCAATACGTCACTCTCCAAAGTAATTACGTATATGATAGCAAGGCTTAAAAGTCTTATCTTTATGCGTGATACGTAAAATGAACTATATATTACATACTATAATAAAGAAAGTTTTATAACTTTTAATATTTACCTCGTCATATGAGATCAGGCATAAGAGCAATTGATATCGGTGATAAAAAACTTAAAACAGTTAAAGCTTCCGACAAATTAGTAACTGCTTGCAAACGCATGTCTAAGCATCGCATTGGTGGATTACCTGTAGTTTCCAAAGAACAATTGGTTGGTATAATCACGGAACGAGATATCATAAGTAAAGCATGTTCTAAGGGTAAAGATATTAGAAAACTAAAAGTCAAAGATATTATGACGTCTCCAGTTAAAATACATGCAGATAAACACGAAGATCTAACCGATATTGCCAAAAAAATGGTAAAGCATGATGTTTCGAGAATACCTATTTTAGATGATAAAAAATTAGTTGGATTTATTACAAATAAAGATTTAGCTAGAGAATCGCCTGCATTAATCAATGTTCTACTTGAACAAATAAAAATGAATGATCCTGCGTTTAAATTTGACCCACGATCTTTTGGATCCTGTGAAACTTGTGGAGAACCTAGTGCATTAGATTTCAAGAGTGGAAAATTTCTTTGCGAACTTTGTGTTACTTCTGAAAAATAATAATTCGTTAAATTAATAAACTTGCGTACTATGTTACACATTATTTTAAAATTAAAGCAATAAAATTACGTATTCCTTCAGCTAAACCAAGTACAGTAATGGCCATAAATAAAAAGTTACGAAATTCGATATCTTTAATTTCTTTTGAAATAATATATATCGAGGGAATTATAACCAGTAGCTTAAGTGGTATAAAACTAAACGGTCCAAACTTTTCAATAAAGAACCTAGGTAATGGGTGTTTTTCCCAACCACCCACAAAAAATAAAATTATTGCTGTAACAACTGAATCTAATAAGTGCGCAAAAAAAGCAGCAAACCCAAATCGACTACATATCCATTTCCAATTAAGTTTAGAAAATATTTTATAAAAAATTAAATTAAGTACGCTCAAAATAAATATTATCAAAAAAGCTAAATCCATATTCTCAAAATTTAAATTTGATGAGAAAAAATAAATTTCAATTAAAATCAAAAATATTCCTGATGAAATAGTAAAGCTTTGCCAATGTGTAATAAGTTTTTGTCTTTCAAGTAATACTCCGACAAACATACAAAACAAAAAAGTGCTAGTCAAAAGTAAATAAATTCCAGGAGATACTGTCCAAAAATTTCGAAAGATGGCTTGCATATCAACGAAAACTCGTAAACTGGATCCAATAAGAATAAATGGGAACATTGCAAGCAAAAATTCAAAGTTCAACTTAATATTAAATCGCTTAAACACGTTAAATATAATATAAATTAAAACCAATGCAATAATTGCGTAAGTTACGGTATTTACAAAATTATATCCTTGCTCAACCCGAATTGGTGACAAAAAATATTCATCGATAAATCCCATTAGGTTAATTTAATTAAATGTATAAAATCATTTCTCTTATTCATATACAAACTTACTTTTTGTTCGCCGAAGATATGAAAAAATTGCTATTTGTGCAATAATTGTTAAGACGAGCAAACCTACCAAATAATTCTTAGCCGGTACTTTTGAAACTGAAAAACTAGTAATTTGATTACCCGGGTTGCTTTCTTTATCCAATGGATTGCTCTCAAGATCAACTTCAACACCATCCGAATAACCATCTTTGTCAGTATCCATATCTTTTGGATCTGTACCAAGTTTATTTTCTATAAAATCTTTAATCCCATCATCATCTGTATCCAAATTATCTAATGGTTCTTCAAGATTATTTTCGATTAAACTATTAATATTTGCATTAGGTGTTTCAGCATAAGCTAAATTAATGATTAAACATGCTATAAATACAATCAATAATTTCTTTAACATTTTACCACGGAGATTGCCAATTCTGTTCAGGTTGTTGTGCCGGTTGTTGTGCGGGTTGCGTTTGAAAACCACCATATGATGAAGTTGTATCTTGCTGGGCAGAACCATATGTTTGTTGTTGAGGTTGAGGTTGAGGTTGTTGTTGTGTATGTGAATTCTGATTAAGTTTATTTTCCATATTTGTCAACTTTTGTTTTAGTACACTAATTTCTGAAAGTAAAGTTTCAACTTTGGTAGTAAGCAAATCAATTTTGTTTGCTAATTGCATTTGTGAAGACATTGAAGTTCCACTTGAACTGGGTAATGCATTTGAACTAGATAACATACTTGAACTGGATAATGCATTTGCACTTGGTAACGCACCTGGACTAGGTAATTCAGGCATTCCACCACCAACTTGTTCTGTAGCGTTTCCTGCTGGACCAAATGCACCAGAAGCGCCACCAATACCTGAAGGCATAGTCATAAAATCATCTTCACTGGGCTTCTGTTTGAACTTATCAAAGATTGCCATAATATTTGAGGAATTTATTACTTATATATTTTTGTACTAATTGAAAGCCAAAATTTATTAACAACTTATGCCCTAGATTATATATGTCTAAATATGAGATTATATTGGAAAATTACCAAGGAAGTGTTGAAAAACATTATTTTGCAATATTAGAACTTATGCGTGATTTTGGATTTAAAACAATTAAAACTAAAGATAATTTTAATTCGAGTATAACTTCTTCATTTTGGGGTAATATTGAACAAAGAAGAACAATGCAACAAGAAAAAGCATCACAGTTCATGGGTTTAATTGCAAATATGGTTAAAACCATGTTTCAAATTATTCGTACAATTCGTATTTCAGAAATGCGTCTTGATTTATATACTCAATCGGAAAAAGGTCCAGATAACAAATCTGCAGAAATTGCATTAAAAGGAATTTGGGTTGATATTGTAGAAGGTGCAGGTAAAAATCCAAGTTCAGTTTATGGTTTAGCTGCACAAGTGGGTTTTACAACTCTTCCAGATTTATTTTTCGATGTTACGGTACGTAATGCAAAAGAGATTGAAAAAGCTGCAAAAACATTAGAAGAAAATGGACTAAATCGTAAGGTTATTGAAGTTTTGCGCAGAAAATTAACTCAATATATTAAATGGCGCAATAGGACTGAAATTGAGTTAAAAACAAGTAAAGTTTTCAATTTAGCATATTTACGACAGCACTTTAACACAATCAGAATTTATCTAAATTGGGTTAAACCTTATTTGGAGAATGTAAAACGTCTTAATCAAAATCCGTCTCGTGGCGAAGATATGCTGGAAATGGCAGATACTGCAATAGCCGATATTGAATTATTTGGATTTCAGGATAACCAAGATAACCCAGATAACTTTAAAAAATGGATTCCAACAGTAACTGCCACTTTTGAATATAGAACCGTACCAGATATGGTATTTCATCAAGAATATCAAAAAGGTCCAATACATGTTGGAAATACTAAGATTATTTTAGAAGGTAAGCCAATGTTAATTGATGAGATTCGTGAAAAATTCAGAGATGATATCTTAGAAGATATTAATATTATTAAAGATATTAATGCTTCAATATCTGCATTTGATACAGAATTAATTAAATATCTTAAAGAAGCTGAAGAAGTGGATCCTGAAGGTAAACTTGGACTTAAACTTAAAAAAGGTAAAGTTCAACCACCAAATAGCTTAATTAAATTATTCGGACCATTTACTGATATTGGGAAAGGTTTCAAAAAAATCTTTGGCTCATTTAAATCAAAAGAAACTAAATCTGAACAACTAGCAATGATTACATATGATTTACCTGCAGATATTAAAAAAATGTGGGATACTTATCAAAAAAATCTATCAATGATTCGCGGAAAGAGAAAAAGAATATTTAAATTACGTGAAAACTTTGCAACAGATAAAGAATTTAAAAATTATATTTCTATGATTAAAAAAACCAATACAAATGATGAAGAAAATGAACTTGCAAAAGTTAAAGGTCTGGTTAATAAAACAGATGATTTAGTTTGGAAAATATATGATACTTTCAAAAAACCAATTGGAGCAATTCGTTGGTGATTGGAAGTTAGTTTAACATCATAGTATGCCAAAACAGAGCAGAAAATTTGCTAAAAAAATTAAGAAGAAATTAAAAGAAAACAAAAATATTGTTGTTGAAAAGAAACCTGAAAAATTAAAACCACAAATACAAACAACTAAACAAGAATTTTTAGATATATATAGCCAGTTTGAACATCATAATATAGAACAATTAATGCAAACAAAAGCCAAACTAAAAGAAAAACCGCTTGAAGAAATTGCAACTCAATTTACGATTAAAGAGGAAAACGCTGAAATAAGTAATTCATATACACAATCGAATGTATATAAACAAAACAAATATGAAAAAATGAAAATTTTAGGTGACCCATCTAAATATAGTGAAACAGGTGAAGAATTGTCACAATATTCTACAAAACAACCAATATTTAACCCTGCAAGTTCTGAAGATGGAACGGATATTGAAGATAAATACAATACATCAAAAAAGAAAGATATATATTATTGAATGTATATATTAGATTATAATGAAATTAGCTCCAGACTATTGGAAAAGTGTAAATTATTTTAAACATGATTTAGATAGTCCGGGAAATATTGGAATTGGTACACATATCGCTAAAGACCAAGTGCAGGAACTAAAAGCTAAAATTTTCAAGGGTGCCGGTTCAATAGAATTAGGTTTTGCAGGCAGATCAAAAGGTAATATGGGCCAAGGAAATACTACTCCTGGAATGTATGGTAAAGATGAAAGAGAAGCTATGCGTGACCTAGCTAAAGTGAATAAAGTTCGATTATCAACCCACGCTTCAGCAGGTGTAGGTTCTTGGTCAGGAATAAATGAAAATCGTTTTGATGAAAATGCAAGAGGTCAAAATATTATTGAGGGGAAACGTGCATTAGAATTTGCTGCAGAAGTTGCAGGCGGTGGCCCTGTTGTCATTCATACTGGTGAATTTCCTCGAGCAATTTCGCGTTCAGGCGAAGAAACAAAAAAAGATGAGTTATTCACAACTCTTGCTGAAGATCACAGTCATCTTGATGAAGATCAAAGTCAAAGAATCCATTATTTAATGGATAAAAAAACTGGTCAATTAATCACCGGTGTGCGTGAAGATATGAAAAATTTCATGCCAGTTGAAGTTGACACAAAAGAGAAAGATGCGTGGGGTAGACCAATTAAACATCTTGAGTGGCGAGAAGATATGCCTGAAGGTGGTGAATTTAAAATTAAACCTCGCGATTGGACATATTATGTTAAAAAATCTAAAGATAATCAAAAATCTTTTCCAAACGTTGATGCAGAAGCAGAGAATTATCGTGCAAATCATTCACATGATCCGGCAGTTTTATTTTGGTTTGATAATATGGAAGCGAAAAGACTACAAACACAAGGTCAAGCTGATGAATATGAAGAAAGTTACCGTGCTGCTAAAGAAAACCGAGAAAATATTCTTGAAAGTTTAAATTATTGGAAAAAAGAATGGAAAAACATACCTAAAAAAGATCAATGGAAACACTATGAAGCAGTACCTATAGATCGATTACAAAAAACACACCATATTCGAAATAAAGTAGAGTATTTTCAAAGAGAATTAGAAGATACTGAAAAAAGACTGAGCTATACTAAAGAAACTGCTGCAAGTGCACGTTCTCAAGAAGCGCAAATTATTGATGAACAAAAAAGACTTACTTCTCTTTCGAATTATGGTCTCCATAAAACCGCCGATTCAATTGCGCAAATGGCAATTTATGCTGCGGAACAAGAAAAGAAAAATAATTTAAAACGAGATTTATTTATTGCAGCTGAAAATATATTTCCTGAAATGGGATATGGTTCTCATCCAGAAGAATTAAAAAGAATAATTACTGACTCGCGTGAGCAAATGGTTAATTTGCTAACTAATCCCAAAAGTGGGAATTTTTATCAACCTGGATTAAGCACAGCTAAAGCAGAAGAAATGGCTGAAAAACATATTAAAGCGACTTTTGATATTGGACATGCACATACTTGGAAAAAATATTTTAAGAAAACAGACGGTGAAAGCCAAGAATCTGCAGATAAACGTTTTGATAAATGGATGATGGACCAAGTAGAAGAATTAAATAAAGCTAAAGCACTAGGTCATGTACATATAACGGATAATTTTGGATATTATGATGAACATTTATCGCCCGGTCAAGGTAATGCTCCAATTAAAGATTTTATGGGTAAATTACGTAAAATTGGTTATAAGGGACAGATAACTGTTGAAACTGCGCAACAAGATTTCAAAGCAATGACTGAAATGTGGCGTATGGCAAATAGTCCAATATATAAAATAGATAGTACTTCAAGAGGTTGGACAGATGTTGAAAGCAATCATTTTGGATATACACACAGCCCTGAATTTATTTTTGGAGAATACGCACCAGATCCAAAAATGTGGTCTCCTTGGAATGACATGCCAATGGAATAAATAAATTTTTAAATATACGTTTATTAAGTAGTAAATGATGATAGTTACTGCAATCGATGGTCATAAAATTAAAATTCATTTAGATGATTTACTAAAACAAGTAATACCTGCTGGAACTGAATTAAAAAATATTAACTCTTCAACACTTGAAAAAATTCCCGGTGCAGTGGAGTTAGCTAAACAATCTTCCCAAAAAGGTAAACTAATGCTTATTGGCGAAGATCTAATTTCAAATGGTTCTAACGGTTCCCGTAATTATTTATTAAATACACAATATTTGTTTTACTTAGGTTCAAAAGGTCTTTTTATTAGTTATGTGCCAAGTACGTTTAGTCAAACGCTAAAAAAGAAATTATACGCAGATATTCAATCCACGATTAATCCGATAACTAAAGAATCTGAAACACTTGTTGTTAAAATAAACCCTCATAAATCAAATTTGCAATGCGAAATTCAAAATATGAATAGTTTGGAAATAAAACCATTTAACTTAAAAAAAACTTCAAAGCCGCAAAAATATGTATCGCCTTGCATAGGTAACAAACACGCCACAGCTCCGCGTACAGAGATTACGTTACCACACATAAATTTGTGTGATCGGCAGCTATTTGAAAAATATTTTCAACAAATTAGTGCATTAAATTTTAGAACAGATGCACTAAAAATCACAATACCACGTGAATATTTACCTAGACCTGATTTAACCAATTTGAACACAGAAGTTCAATTTCATAACCCTGATTACATTGGTGTCACGGGAAAACCCAAATTAATTGGAAAACTTACTCGTACAAGTAAGCAAGAAATTGTAGACAAATTTTGTGAACAATATGTCCTTGATCAAACCAAAAAAATAGTTGAAAGAACAATACGTCAACTACCTAAAGAAACATTTGCAGGATCTCTTTGGAAACCCGAAAAACGCAATATAGAATTAAATTTAACGCAATTAAAACAAGAATCTTTTGAAATAGGGGGCTATCCTGAACTTAAAGACACAAATGAAGCATTTCGAGCAAGAATATATCATAATAATATGGGATTAACACCCACACCGTTTCGATTTTATTTTTTAAGAGCGCTGGTTGGTTCAAATGCAGGTGAAATCTGGATTCAACCAAGATTGGACCAGGATCAGACTGGAGATTTATTGCTACAACATGAAGCTCTTCGAGGTGTCACCAAAACTTTAGAAGAAATATTTCCAATTGCTAAACAAGCAGCTAAAACCAAATTAATATACGATAATTATTAAAACAACTTTCATTTTGTCAATAGAATATTTTAATCGTAAAGTGGTTACTAAAATATTATATAAGCCAAAACTTTCATTTTGTCAATAGAATATTTTAATCGTAAAGTGGTTACTAAAATATTATATAATCCAACCTATATATTAAACCAAATATGAAATTTAATATTAAGAATAATCAGAATCATCCTAGTTATAATAGCAAATATCCAAAAAACGATATTGACATAGCCAGGAAATTAGCTAAAAAACTTTACAAAGAAATGGGTGAGTTTATTGTTGCAATGTCTCTTTTTGGTTCTACTGCTCGCGGTGATCACAAAAAAAATGATATAGATATTCTCATTATTATTGATGATGTTCATATGAAATTATCTCGTGATATTGTAGAAACCTATCGAATAATTTTAGCTAAATCGGTTGCTGCTATTGACCAAAAAAAATTACATGTTCAAACAATTACTTGGACTTCTTTCTGGGAATATGTACGTGTAGGTGACCCAATCGCAATAAATATTTTGCGCGATAGTATTGCGTTAATTGACATTGGTTTCTTTGACCCACTTCAAACAATGCTTCTTCAAGGAAGAATTAGACCTTCTGAAGAAAGTATTTGGACTTATTTTTCATTAGCGTCTGCAAGCATCAGTAATGCTGATATGAAACTCAAAGGTGCGGTTTTAGATTTATACTGGGCTGCGATTGATGCAGCGCATGCTGCTTTAATGAGTATTGGAGAAATACCTCCAAGTCCGGCACATGTATCTGAAATGATTCGGAAAAAACTAGTAGTACCTGGTTATGCTCCTGCAAAATGTGCTACAATTATGAAGCATATGTATATTTTATCAAAACAAATAACTCATGGAAAATATTCACATTTAGAAGGTGAAGATTATGACAAATATAAACATCACGTTGAAAAATTTGTAAAAGATATGGAACATGTAATTAATCGTAAGAAAAAATAATTCTTTAAAAATATTAGTCCACCTCGACATATAGCCGAGGCAGTAAGTATAAAAACAAAAAACTAAGCGTTTTGTATATAGTCTTCAAGTTGCTTATATTTCATCAATTTCTTTGTCATGTCTTCCTTACTATTTACGACTTGATCACCATATTGTGCAGCTATTAACTGTAACTGTTGATAGAACGTATTTTGATTTCCAGGAGTTATTTTCATTCCAATATGCATTTTACTATTTTGTTGTGCATAAGCATTTGCAGCTTGTCCTACATCTCCATGCCAAGCATCAGAATCATACATTTTTCCACTGCCGATTTTTTCCCGTACCTCTGAAAGATTAAGACCAGTTACACCTGCAAAAGCAGTAGCAATTTCAGTGCGTCTTACGTCATTCTTTTTACGTTCTTCGCCAGTAATATTTGCATCATCTTCTTTTAAAAATACATCTTTATCTTTTTGTGTGAATCTAATACCGACTCTTTTTGCATTAACATTTAACAGTTTTCCAATAATTTTCCTACCGTCTTCATCAGTCATACGGGAATAATCTACATTACCTTGTTTATTTACTCTTCCATTTTCACGCATATATTTCAGAAATTGTTCTTGACCAAGGAATTTAAAATCACGACTAGTTTTTCCAAATTCTCTAACTCCTTCAAGAGTTTCTTGTGCATAATTTCTAGGAACTGCTGGATTAGCTACGGCATTTATATTTTGTTGGTTTGGATTATTTGGCATTTTACTTATTCACCTTCACCTATAAGTGAGAATTACTTGTTTATAAAGCTTTCTATTTTAAGTATCCCTCAATTGTATAGTAAAGAATACATTCAAAAGCTTTATATCTATTGCGTTTTACGATTTGTATGACAGCCGATTATCCAAATCCAGATCTTGATATTAAATATCAAAATAGAGATACTTCTACAGATGTTAAAATTGATGACATGGAAATACTTAAAAGAAAAGCTGCAGAACAAGCAGCTAAAATGCAAGAACAAAAAAAACAAATGGCTGAAAAAATAAACCGTGTCATGGAAGATAATGTAAAAAAAGCAATTCCATTCAAAAAAGAAGTTGTTAGCAAATTTAAGAAACAGATTGTTGGTATGCTAGTTATGCCACCAAAATCCGATAAAAAACTGGATACAAAAACTGGAAAATTTGATGAAAATCTTGATGTTTTAACAATTATTGAAATTAAAGACGTATCTGATATAAAAAAGAAATTAGAGAAAAAACAAGAAATTGAAAAAAAGATGCGTGAAGTCGGTAAGAAAAAATTCAAAAATCATTTAATAAATGTAGTATTACTTGATGAAATATGGGATATGTGTTTGAAAGGTAAATATGATATCCTAAATATCCTAACAATGGGTAAAATTCTTTATGATACTGGTTGGGTTGGCGCACTTAAAATGACTGAAATCCACAAAATGAAAGTTCTTCAAAAATTTGAGAAGTATGTTATTTGTTATATTTTTGGTGGTTCTATGGTTAGGGGTGAAGCAGACGAACACTCTGATGTAGATACTTACGTAGTTATTGATGATACAGATGTTACAAGAATGACTTCAGCAGAACTAAGACAAAGATTAATGAGTATGATTTGGGGATATGCACAAGAAGCTGCTATGGCTGCAGGTGTTGAAAACAAATTGAATGTTCAAGTTTATGTTTTAAGCGATATGTGGGATTCCATTAAAAACGCAAACCCGGTTATCGTTACATTCTTAAGAGAAGGTATTCCATTATATGATCGAGGAATGTTCTCTCCATGGAAACAATTACTAAAACGTGGAAAAATTAAACCAACTCCTGAAGCAATAACACAATATATGAAATCAGGTGACCAAATGGTTAAACGAACTGAAGCTAAGTTGCGTGAAATGGCTATTGAAGACTTTTTCTGGGCAACATCTACACCAACACAAGGTGCATTAATGTTATTAGGGCATCCATGTCCTGTTCCAAATAAAGTTGCAAAAGCAATTAGAGAGCATTTAGTTAAACCTGGATTAATAGAAGAAAAATACGCTAAGATTTGGGAAGGAATATTAAAAGTACGTAAAGATTTTGAGCATGGAACCATAAAAGAGATTGATGCAAAAGAAATTGCAGTTTTATTTGATAATACAAAAAGTTACTTAAAACGTATGAATAAACTTTTCAAACAAGTTGACAAACAAAAAACTCTTGAAGAAGTAACTAATCTTTATGACAAAACTGTTGATGATTGTATTGCATCTTTAACAATGATGGGTTCATCTGCAACAAAAAAAGACGCATTTAAAAAATTCAAAGAAGAGCTTGTTGACAAACAAATTGCATCTGATAGATATTATGATTTGATGCTTAAAATTGAGAAACTAAATAAATCAGGTTCTACAACTAGAGAAGAAATTGCTTCAATAAGTTTTGAACAAGATAAACTTGCAAGAGATATTTTTAACATAATCCGCGCTGAACATGGCCAAAAAATTGAAAAATTCAAAATATCTGCACAATATAAAGATAGTAAAAAAACTGCAGGAATTTGGTTATTTACTAAAGATGCATATATTATACTTGATGTTGCCGATTCAGATACAAAAATTGTCAAATATAAAATCGCATCAGATGGTTCACTAACTGACGAAAAATCATCAAACTTAGGTGAAATTGAAGAAAAATTAAAAACTTTTTCAGGCACACCTACAACCATGACCAAAAAAACAATTGATAGTTTTAAGTCAATATTATCTGAAGATGTAAAAATAGTTATTGGTGCATAAATTTTTCAACACGCATTTGGATTGAAATTTTTTAATATTTTATCTATTGATTTTTGAGTTTCTGCCATTACAAAAATATCTTTTTTTGGTGTTTTTGTAATATATGTATTTAATATACCAAGTTTAAGCCAAGCGTTCTTATCTCCATTAAACAAAGCACTAATTTCATTTTCACGCATCTGCACAAATCTATCTTTGAAGTATAATTCTGGACGATCTATTTTCCGAGCAGGTTTACTATCAAAAAAAGATTTAACTAGATTAATTGGAACAAAATAAGTTGAAGAGATATTTTCCATTAAAGCAAGAGTAAGTAAATCTGGTGTAGGATATTTTGTAGCTAAATCTTCTTGCAATAAATGATATGAAAAAATATAAAATTGCTCAACACCTTGATTTTTTAGTGAACCAACTAATTGCTTTTCTCGTATAACTCCACCATTACTTCTAAAGGATGCTTTAGATTCAAACATATATGTGCCATCACGAGTCATTAAATCAGAAAGCCTGCCGGCACCATCATTAAACTTTGGGCGATAATCATCATCAAGTTTTGCAAAATCAAATAATTTTACTGCTCTATCTTCAAAAAAAGTTCCAATAACTGTACGAACACTATACGTCATATTATTTCAAAACAAAAATGCTATTAAAAATTTCTACAGTTCATCCGATACTTTTTTAAAGCAGGTTTCTTGTTCATAATTATGACAAATGCAATAATAATGAATTACCGAGGAAGTCACAAAACACAAAGACCTAAACACATGATACTTTTACCTGACGATGCAAACAATAAAGCCGATGCTGAAAAATTTATTGGCAAAAAAGCAACATGGACTACTAAATCAGGTAATAAAATAACTGGAATAATCACAGGTGTACATGGTTGTAAGGGTGCCGTTCAGATTAGATTTGACGAAAAAGGGTTACCAGGTCAATCTTTAGGAACAAAGATTGAAATTGAATAAATTCTAGAAAACCGGTATTTTTTTAAATAAACGATGTCACTATTTAGTGAAATGTCAGACTACCAATGCAAGTCGTGCAACTCAGGAACATGTGGTAGTGGTAGCTACAACGCAGGTAGTGGTTCTTCAAGTTCTCAATCAAGTTATATGCAAAATACACAAATGCCT
>Ga0075122_10001011_pt1 | contig 20754 bp, 30 predicted proteins | sample AntAceMetag02UKB_FD_69790 | JGI IMG/M metagenome (GOLD analysis project Ga0075122, IMG submission 69790) | Saline lake microbial communities from Ace Lake, Antarctica - Antarctic Ace Lake Metagenome 02UKB | ecosystem: Environmental > Aquatic > Non-marine Saline and Alkaline > Saline | place...
CGAGGCTACCGGCAAATTTCTAGGCATGCAAGCAAGCACAGCAGGATTCGTCGTCGGCGGAGCAATAGCAGTAGCAATCTTTTTAGCAACGTACAAACAAGAATCAACGGAAGTAATTCGATTTAATTGTCAGCCATGGGAGGCACCAACGGGAGGATCAAATTGTGAAAAATGTAACAATCAAGATAATTTACCCTGCTCAGAATATCAATGTAGGAGCTTGGGACAATCTTGCCAATTAATAAACCCAGGAACAGAAGAGGAAAAATGCGCATGGCTGAACAGAAAAGATGTGAAACCACCAGTTATTACAGAGTGGGAGGTTGCGTTATTAACTGACTTCAATTATGCACCAGTAACATTCACAAGTCCAGGAGACAGAGGCGCCAGAATAGTTTATGATAAATCAGTCGACGGATGCATACCAGCCTACACTCCACTATCATTCGGAATAAGTGCAGACGAGCCGGCAAGATGTAAATTAGATTATCAGAGAAAAGCAACATTCGCAGAAATGCAATTCGACTTTGGAGGAAGCAACCTATACAGATACAACCATTCTCAAGTTTTAAGTTTACCAGGAGCAAATGTCGCAGAAGAGGAATCACCGGTTTTAGAAAATGATGGCGAATTCGAATTATTTATTAGATGTATGGACGCAAATGGGAATGGCGACCCAGCAAACAGAGCGAGTTCAGATGCTAGTGGCAGAGCTACTCCGTTTACTGAAGGAGTAGAAAATACAGCAAGTTTTGTATTCCAATTCTGCGTTGACAAAGGCCCAGATACAACTCCTCCGAAAATAATCACAACAGATATAATAAACGGGATGCCAATCGCATATGGCACAACCTCGACAGGAGTAAAGCTATACATAAACGAACCATCATTATGTAAATGGAGCAGAAGTGATCAAGCCTACGAGAAAATGGAAGAGCAAATGTCATGTAAGTCAAACGTCATAGAAATGAACGCAAGAAGACTATACGAGTGCGAGACAACATTAACAGGGTTAAAAGATGGCCAAGAAAACAAATTTTATTTTAGATGCGAGGACCAGCAAAATATGCCAGAAAACGATAGAGCAAGAAATCAAGAGTCGTACGAATTTTCGCTAATGGGAACCAGGGAGCTAGTGCTAAACGAAGCAGGGCCAAGTGGATTGATAAGGGACTCAACAGATGTAGTACAAGTAAAATTAACCGCAAAAACTTCAGCAGGATACGAAGAGGGAAAATCAACCTGCGAATATAGTGATACAGATGAACCGGACAGCTACATACCATTTTATACAACCTACAAAGCAGATGGAGAACACGAACAGGAATTGTATTTACCGGCGGGAGATTATTTCTACTACATAAAGTGCATCGACCTAGGCGGAAATCAAGACCAAACAACAATATCTTTTACCGTAGAATCAGATAGGATAGCTCCACTAATCACACGCGCGTACCACGAAGAAAATTTTCTAAAATTAATAACCTCAGAAGATGCAGAGTGCGTGTATGGTAACGCTGATTGCAATTATCTATTTGACGACGGGATAAAAATGACAGTAGTCGACGGAAGAGCACATTTTACAGATTGGGATACAAAAGCAAACTTCTACATAAAATGTAAAGACGAGTGGGGCAATCAGCCAATCCCAGATGAATGTTCAATGGTCGCAAGAGCAAGTGAAAATTTTGATAATTAATTAAGAATTTTATATTTTTACAAACTTCTCTTTCCCGCTAACCATATTTCTAATTTTGAATTTACCTTTCTTTACCTCTTCGGGTCCAACAAAAATAACTTCTTCAACACTTTTTGAATTTGCATAATCCATACCTTTCCCAATTTTTCCGGTCCATAAATAAACATTTTCATTATTCTCTCGTAATTTTTCAGCAATTCTAATAGCCTCTTTATCTTCGGAAATTGACAAAACCATTTTTTTCTTTTTTTCAAAGTCACCCTTCATTAAAACTGCAAGTCTGTCAAGTCCAAACGCATAACCAAAACATTGAGTGTTATTAAAAAAATACGCCCCACCCCCACAGATTGTTTCCTTCATTCCCCTAGTCTTTACTTCAAAAACAGTTCCATTATAATAACTTAGGCCACGAGCCAATGAAGCCAAAAACTTAACTTTAACACCAAACATCTTGCAATATTTTTTCAATTCTTTAATCTCCGAATATGCGGCATATTTAACAAATTCTTTTTCGTCTTTTTGCAAAATATCAACAACCTTCGAAGCACCAAGCGGCTCTAATTCATCTTTAACTTCCTTTGCACTTTTCTTATCTAATTTATCAATAATCCTAATCACATCAGAAAAATCTTTTTCTTCAACCCCAGCCTTCGACAAAATCTCATTCAAAAGTTTTCTATTATTAATATAAATCACAAAGTCAATTTTTAATTTATCTAAAACATCTCCAGCTGTTTTCAAAACTTCAGCCTCAGATGTAACGTCAGACCCAATAACATCAAGGTCGCACTGAGTAAACTGTCTAAATCTGTTCTCACTAATAGGCTCATCTCGAAACACTTCGCCAATCTGATAACGCTTATACGGCATCTTCTGGCCCTTCATAATTCGTTTTAATTGAAAAGTCGATTCATACCTTAGGGCAAGTTTTCTTTTTCCCCTGTCTTCGAGTCGATAAATTTCACTAACAGTTTCTTCATTGGGATTATCCCCTTCAACAAACTTAGCATTCTCAACTATCGGAGTCTCAGCTGGCTCAAATCCATAACTAGAAAAAACTTCGCTAACAACCTTGCGAATATATACACGCTTTTCAGCTTCTTCTCCGACAAAATCCTTAAATCCTTTTACTAAATCAGTTTTCATTTTGGGTCTCCCCCTACCCTTACAGGTGGTTTTCGATTTAATAAACTTACTATAAAGGAAGCCCGAGGGCTTCCAGTTTTATGTGCTTCTTTAGGTCTACCCCCGTATCTTCTAAGCTCTGCTCTTCGCAGGTCCTCTCCCGCTAAACGATCAGACGGACCTTCTTTAGGTCTACCCTCGTATCTTCTAAGCTCTGCTCTTCGCAGGTCCTCTTTCGCTAAACGATTAGACGAATCTTCTTCAGGTTTATCTGAAGAATTTGCTTCATATGTCATTTTATTTAAACTCCTGCCAAACCAAATTTAATGGGTTGACAATTAATAGAATTCTTTTTAATAATTGTTGGAACAATGGGGATAATCACGATTTTTTATTACCATATTAAACTCCCAATTGACTCAGAAAAGCGAAAGAAGGGAATCGAACCCTCGTCTTGCGGACCACAACCACATGTAATAACCACTATACTACAATCGCCATTTAAGTTTCTATTTCTCTGAATTAAATTCGAGTTAAAAAGTTTACTATTAGAAGAATCCGAACCACAACCACATGTAATAACCACTACCTCATCAGAGGCTCTTGCACCGGGAGCCGAACGAGACGGTGTACTATCAATCTGACATTTTAAGTTTCTATTTCTCTGAATTAAATTCGAGTTAAAAAGTTTACTATTTAAATTATTTAAGAAATTTGAGTAACAACTATAAAAATCTTCAGTAAATGAAGTGATGGGGAAGCCCCCAATTTTTAGTTGTCATATTATATCTAGTTGCGTAGGATATTTAAGGGTTTTGGTTTAGATTCTAAAAAGGTTCTACTCGTGGATTATTTTTTAGACCTTATTTTAACGATAATACGACCAGCAATTGCTCCAATTACGAAGTAGAAAACAGATAAGGAAAAAAAGGTAAGAAGGAAAAAAACTAGAGAACTCATGTTCCCACTGACTCCCCACATATCTCCTCCAAGAAACAACGCATCCACAGAAACAACCACAACAACGGAGGGGAGGGTTATGATTAAAAAGATTAGTAATAGAAAAGAATTTTCAACAGAAATTTTGAATAAAGCAAACAAAAGAATAACAATTAAATTTGCAGAAACAGCACCAATCAATCCCCCCATTAACCAAGCTTTCATAAAACAACTAATATATTATAGTTTAAAAATTTTCCTAACCCCAAACCTTTTTAACTTTAATTAACCTAATCTAACAAAAGAGATGGAAGAAATATTTATTCAGTTAGCGTTGATCTTACTTACGGCTTTTATAGTTTCATACATCGTAAGATTATTCAAGCAACCAATAATTATAGGGTACATAATTGCAGGAATCATAATTTCGCCATTCATTTTAATGTCGGGAATAACAAACGACGTTATTAGGATTTTTTCAGATTTTGGAATAGCATTTCTTCTTTTTATAGTGGGGCTCCATTTAAATCCAAAAGTAATAAAGGAAATAGGAATAGCGGCTCTTTTAATTGGCGGAGCACAAATAATATTAACTTTTATTTTAGGATTTGCAGTTTCAACTTTTATTTTAGGTTATGCGACGGTACCTTCAGTATATATAGCAATCGCACTATCATTCTCTTCGACAATTATTATTATGAAATTGTTATCCGATAAAGGAAAGCTAGATTCATTACCGGCAAAGATTTCTATTGGAATTTTAATCTTACAAGACCTGGTGGCAATAGCTGCTCTAATGTTTATATCATCATTTTCAAACGGTGGAAGCTTCAGCACGTTCGCAACACAAAGCATATTGGCAGGAGCAGGATTATTAATAGCAGTAAGTATCATAGGTTTTTTTATAATACCCAAAATAACAAAAAGCGTGGCAAGGTCACAAGAGTTACTGTTCTTATTCTCAATATGTTGGTGTTTTGCCGTAGCTGCCCTCTTTTCATATTTTGGATTTTCACTAGAGATAGGAGCATTAATTGCGGGAGTGGTTCTGTCAGTTTCTCCTTATAGTATAGAAATCAGTGCAAAAATCAGGCCGTTGAGAGACTTCTTCCTAATAATTTTCTTTATCATATTGGGGCTAAATATGCCGATAGACAAGATAACTACAATAATTTACCCAGCATTGATATTATCTTTAACTGTGCTAATAGGAAAACCATTAATATTAATGACATTGTCCGCGTTTTTTGGATATACAAAGAGGACTAATTTTTTGGTGGGGACAACCCTGGCGCAAATAAGCGAATTTTCAATAATTATTTTAACATTAGGGCTAGCGGTAAATCACATTAACGAAGAAGTGTTGTCGGTGGTGGCACTAACATTGGTAATAACAATAATAGCATCATCCTATATGATAAGTTATTCTACTCAGCTGTATGACAAAGTCTCTGGGTGGATTTCAATTTTCGAAAGGAGAGATCACAAAAAACAGCTAAAGAAAAAGGTAAAGGTGGACGCAATTTTATTTGGTTACAATAGAATAGGGTTCAGCATATTAAGATCGCTAAAAAAAATAGGCAAAAAATATTTAGTAGTCGATTTTAATCCAGACGTTATAAGCAATTTATCAAAATACAAAATACCATGCCTATATGGGGATAGCTATGATTCAGATTTATTAGAAGATTTACCGTTAAGTAAAATACACTTGACAATTTCAACTATTCCAGATTTTGAAACCAATTGTCTATTAATAGAGTCTATCAGAATGAAGAACGCAAAAGCAATAATAATCGTTAGAGCACATCAAATAGAGGAGGCCTTAGAGCTCTATGAGAAGGGGGCAAGTTATGTTTTAACTCCACATTTTTTGGGAGGAGAATACGTAGCAAAAATGATAGCAGATCTAGAAGTGAAGAGGAAAGGATATAAAGAGGAAAAAGATAAGCACATAAAAATGCTTAAAGAAAGATTAGAGAGGGGAGATATACACCCAAGTGTAGAGAAGAACTAAGCGAATATTTTGAAAAAGCTTGGCATAATTCTATATTAATTTATTAAAGTAAATTTTATAGAAACAGACCGAAGAGCTTTTAAACTAAAATTTACTAGAAAATTCATGACAATAGGCAAGGTAATTCAGTTTAGACGTGGACGTCACGTGATCCATGAAAGACATTTTTTGATAGGAGTAGAGGATTCTAAATCCAGAGAGGAGGCTAAAAAGTATGTGGGCAAAGGGGTCTCTTGGACATCTCCTGCGGGCAAAATAATTATGGGGAAAGTGGCGGCGCCACATGGAAATAGCGGAATATTAAGAGCTATATTTGAAAAAGGTCTTCCAGGTCAAGCAGTTACAACTAAGGTGGAGATTCAAGATTTCACGGAATCAAATAAAAATAATATAGCGAGTGAGGCCTCGAACAAAAACTAAATGGCAACACTAAGAGCTGCGTCAGCTTACACAAAAAGAAATGTAACACCATACACGCGAGTTTCTAAGAGAAGACAAAAATCATATATTAAAGCTGTTCCTGCGCAAAAAATTGTAAAGTTTACAATGGGGAAAAAAATGGAAGAAAAAAAGCTAAAGCATATGTTAAAAATAGTAACAGCTGAAAAACAAATGCAAATAAGACACAATGCAATGGAAGCTTGTCGTCAATTTATAAATAAAAAATTAGAGAAAGAATTAAATGGAAATTATGGATTCAAAATATTACCATTTCCTCACCACATTCAAAGAGAAAACAAAATGATTACTGGAGCAGGTGCAGATCGTATGCAGACTGGTATGCAATTATCATTCGGAAAAGCAATGGGAAAGGCAGCAATCGTAAAAGAAGGTAAGTGTATTTTTTTAATAGCACTTCCGAATGAGAGAGCAGTTGTTTTTGCGAGAAAAATTATAAAACAAGTAAAGCCAAAAATTCCAGGAAGAATAAAGGTCCAGTACGAAAAAATTTAATAGTATTTACTCTTTTTAAAATAATCTTTTTTGTCTCGTCGTATATAATAGATGATTTTTTATAGAAGCATTTAAAAATAATTAATGTTAGAAAAGAATAATAAAACGAGGTTAAAGATGGCAAAAAAAATCGAGGAAACTGGTGACGAGTTTGATGAGCTAAATGACGCTATTGACGATATGGACCTAGACTAGGCCTATACTAATTCTTTTTATTTTTTTTTAAGAAAGAAATAATTCACCAACATTATTACTTTTGTTTAACTCTGCCGAGTCATACTTTATCATAACTTTTATCTGAGTATCTCCAACCCTAGTCTGCAAGTTTTTTAAAATAAGTGTAGCACCAGTTCCAAAGTGGATTTTAGACATATCTAATTCTTTTACAAGCTTTTTATTAGAGTAAATTTCAACGACAAAGCTTTCAGAATCAAGAAGCCCATCATTTTGAATAGTAAAATTTAAGTCCAGATATTCTTTATTTATTTTTCCACTCAAATCTTCAATTTTTAAATCAGGCAAAGGCTGATAAGAATAAAGTTGGTCAAGTAGGTTAATCATGTCATCTCCAATTCTCTGATTGCAACCACTGAAGTTATACATAATATTGCAAACATTATTCGAATGAGTAAATCCCAGTGCATGAAATAATTCATGGATAGCAACAACTGGGCGCTCGCAAGTAGATTGCCGGATCAGAAGAACTTTTCCATTTAAGATTACGTGAGAAGAACTAAGCTTTGTAATATTAGAGGGCCCACCCTCTCCAGCTATAAACATGCCATCTTCCAACCTACTTTTACTATCGCACGTAACGGTAATTTCTTCATTATCATAAACCTCATAAAAAGAAAGAATGGTTTCATTTTCAATTTCATAAAAAGCATTTTTCATTTCCAAGGTTTTTCCGATGGGGCAGTCTTCTATCTTGTAGGAAATATGAGAATCAACATATCGCATATTTTTATAAAATTGTATATCTGAGTCATTTCCGAATTCGTAATTTGAGCAAGACAGAAATTCCCCATGTGAATTAATTAGGTTAACTATAGACCCACGTGGAACAATCCAATATACAACCAAAAGTCCGATAACTAAAATAAGAAAGAGAATACCAAAAACCAATTTTAGTTTTGCTCCTTCATGCTCCTCTGGAAGAGATTCAATTGCCATAAACTATAATAATGCAGTGGCATATTTAAATTTGTCCAATAAGAATTATATGCGTAAAACAATTACGCCTTGAACGCAATTTCTTTACTAACTTCTTTCTCATCGATAATACCTTTTCTAATAATTTTTCCTTCTCTTAGGGACATCTCACGAACTTTAGAAAAATCTTCTTCATTTTTCAATTCCTCTGGAACAACAATATTTTCAATAACAAAAGTATGAGCGAATAAAGCCTGAGAAAAGCTATCTGTCTCAATAACAAAACTTTTTCCTAAGTTAGCATCCTTTGTGATAAGTTTGCAGAAGTCAGGCTTTGGCATCTCTCCGTTTTTTCCGGGTTTCCCAGATTTTGGAGCTTTTGGTTTTATCTTTAATATGGTATTGTCTTTCTCCGCTGCGAAAGAAAGTCCAAAAAAAGTTTTTGGAAACTCTTCGACCAACTTAGCGATATCATCTCCGGTCATCTCCTTATCCATAAGATATCTTTTAACACCCTGGAACTGCTTAATATTTTCATAGTCAAGTCTGTCCTTTAAGTCACTCGTAGAAACAATTGCCCCTGTAACTTTAGTAGAATTATTTCCAAGTTTTTTGGCAACTTCATAAACAAGTTCGTTCGCGAATTCGGCGCTAGTATTAATAGTGAATTTATCCTTTGTTTTTTTCACTTTAACGATGGCTCTATTTGGGAATTCTCCACGGCTAAATCTTTGAAATTGCAAATGCACGAAATTATCAATATTTCCGTCAACAATTTTTTTTATGAAATTCATGAACTAAAAAACAAGAATTTCTTTATAAACTTTTCTTGACTAGCAAAAACTTTTAAAGAACCAAGAACTAGGATAATAAATGGAAAAAAAGGTCGGGATAATATTTTTAGCAATATTAATTTTGGTAGTTTTAGTTGTAGCAATATACTTTACTTTTTTCTTCGCATATAAATGCGATACAAAAGATTGTTTTTTAGGAAAACAAAAAGTCTGCAGAAGAGCCACCTACGTAAATGCAGCAGATGAAATAACTTGGTCTTATAAAATAGAAGGAAAGACGAAGGGGAGTTGCGAAATACTAACTCAAATATTAAATATAAATGAAGGAACAATGGATCAAGAAAAATTAGAAGGAAAGGGCATGAGGTGCTTCTTGGAAATCGGAGACACGAGTGCCCCAGAGGCAGAGATAGCGAACTGTCACGGAGCACTAAGAGAAGGATTGCAAGAGATGATAATAAAAAATCTACATCAATACGTGCTAGATAATTTAGGAGAAATTGATGAAGATTTTAAAACGATATAATTCTACGCCAACATTAAGGCATTATTCATAATACGTTTTTTTGGTCAAGAAATTCAAGTTAAAACAATAACCTTTAAAAAGCAAAATTCAATAGAAATTGTATGCCAAAAGTAAGAATCAAGTTGAATTCGACAGATATAGAAATGCTCAATTCTATTTGCGAATCCATACAAACAATAGCAAAAAAATCCGGTATAATCGTGAGAGGACCAGTGCCACTTCCAACAAAAAAACTTAAAGTTACAACAAGAAAATCTCCTTGTGGAGACGGAACAGCAACCTTCGACAGATTCGAAATGAGGATACATAAAAGATTAATCGACATTCCAGCAAACGAAAAAATACTTCATCACATAATGAAGCTCCAAGTTCCAAAGTCAGTTAATATAAAAATTGAGATGAAAGAATAATTCAATTTGAATATATACTTTTCATAATACATGTTACATAATACACTTATTTTAGGGATTTAATTTATAAATAAGAGTTATCTTAATTCTATATGGTTAAAGGTGGGACTATACCAACATTCTTCGTTGAAGCAGATTCTATTCCAGAAGCCCATTATAAAGCATTAAGTAAAATATGGGAAGAGGGAATGAATATGAGAACCCAGTATGATAGAAGAAATGATGATGGAAGTTTTGTCGATCCTCCGGGAAAAGATGCAAGAGTTTTAATTTCCGTCAGAGACCCGTTTTCTGAACCAAGGTTTCCTCCGTTGAGTTTTTCCGAGAGAGGAAAATATATTTTAGAACTGTTGGGAGTAAAAGATGAAAATGTAATACCAAGAGAGGAGTTGATAAGAGGAATTGACGAAGAGGCCCCGGATACACGTTGGCCGTATACTTATAGTGGTAGATTAATAAATCATCCAACATCGGGTGGACCAGTAGATCAAATTTCAGGAGCACTAGAAAGATTAGTCGAAGACCCAATTTCAAGAAGGGCGGTAATGACAACAAGGTCAGCAGAAATTGACAATTTATTAAAAGTAGATATACCATGCTTGGGAGAAGTTCACCTAAGAGCACCAGAGGACGAAAACGGGGTTTTAACTCTTAATATGACAACCTACTGGCGTTCAAGAGATTTTCTAAAAGCATGGGCGGATAACACAATAGCAATAACATATATGGGAAGAAGGTGGGCAGATAGATTGTCTGAAAGGTTAAGTAGACCAGTAAGCTTTAAGGGATACGCAGACATGTCAACATCGGCACACATTTACGGACAGAATTTTGTAAAAATCGAAGGAAAAGAGGGGTCAGGAAAAATGCCGTTTTTTGAGAGATTCCCAGATGCCCAAAGTTACATAGCGGCTTCAATGCCATCAAGTCTTATGACGGAGGCGGAAATACTTCCACAAATGAGAGAATTATTAAAAGAAACAGATCAGTGGGGATTCGGCCCAGACGAGTTGGCAACAATAAAGGGAGAAATAGCCCACCTAGAAGCGGGCAATTTGGCGTAAGTTTTAATTTTAAAATCTATAAATAAATTATACAACATGAAAAGAGGAAAAATAATTTTAATCGAAGGAACGGATTGTTCCGGAAAGGAAACACAAGCAAAAATTCTTTATAGAAAACTAAAGTTGGCAGGAGTTCCAATCCAAAGAATGGGCTTTCCAAGGTATGACACGCCGACGGGAAAGATTGTCGGAGGCCCCTATTTAGGAAAGCCAGAAATATGCAAAGGGTGGTTTCCAGAGGGAGCAATTAGCGTAGATCCAAAAGTGGCTTCACTATTTTACGCGGCAGATAGAAGATATGCTTTATTAGAAATAAAAAAGGTAATAGATTCGGGGACCAATCTAATTCTAGACAGATATGTTTCATCTAACATGGGACATCAGGGAGGAAAGATAAAAGATGAAGATGAGAGGGCCAGGTTATATGAATTTTTGGAAGAATTAGAGTATGGCCTACTAGAACTTCCAAGGCCAGACTTAACAGTTTTTCTTCATATGCCGCCAGCTGTAGGAATGGAATTAAAAAGAGGAAGGATCGGAGAAGCGGACCAGCACGAGGCAAGTCTAGAACACCTAAAAGACGCAGAGCAAGCATATTTAGAACTATCCGACAGGTATTCTTGGACGAAAATTGGCTGCGCGCCAGATGGCACAATAGCGTCATTAAAGTCTCCAGAAAAAATCAGTGAAGAAGTGTGGAATTTGATGGACAGGTTTTTCCGCTAATTTTATAAAGCAAAAACTTCTTAATTAATAATGCAGAATACAACATATAAATTGGTAACATTTATAGCTGTATTGGCAATCGTGGTATTTCTTTTCGGAATATCAAAAATGACAGGAAATGTTACAATGACCGGAGGGGTTTCAAGAACGGATAATCAAATGACAAAAATAAAATTAACAACGAATCATGGAGACATAGTAATAAATTTATATACAGATATGCCAATCACAACTAACAATTTTATTAGTTTGGTTGAAAAAGGAATTTACGACGGAACAATTTCTCATAGAGTAATCGACGAATTTATGGTTCAGGCCGGAGACCCAACAGGAACAGGATACGGAGATCCCAATATACCAAAGATAGAAGACGAGTTCACGCACGAGGGCGGAAATAAAAACAACAGGGGAACAATATCAATGGCAAACGCAGGGCCAAACACAGGATCAAGTCAATTCTTTATAAACTTAGTAGATAATAATTTTCTAGACGGTAAGCACCCAACATTTGGAATGGTGGTCGAGGGAATGGACGTAGTAGACAAAATAGCAAAGGTGAAAGTTGGAGCAAACGACAAGCCAGTAGAAGATGTGGTGATAGTAAAAGCTGAAATTTTATAAGTTTATTTTTTGGCCTCAAAAATAAATAAAGGAGGAATATTTAAAATTTTTAAACACGTTTTAACTTCGATAAATTTTCCCAGAAGATACTTGCCCATAATTCCACGAGCCTGATAAATTAGCATTTTACCTTTCGGCCGGAGAGATTCCCAGCTATCATCAATAATTTTTTTACGAGTCTCAATATTAATATAAGAAAAAGGAATACCACTAATAATGTAATCTACAGATTCTATTCCCTCTTCTTTTAAGATGTCTATTATATCTTCTGCCCCACGAAGAAAAACCTTCACCCGAGAATCATTAATCTCAAGAAGACTTTCACAAAAATCTTTATTGGTTTCAATTAAAACAAGTCTGGAATCGCTTCCCATTTTTTTCAAAAGAGCCTTACTAAAAACTCCATTTCCAGGACCATATTCCACGATAATTTTTTGACCACTAAAATTAATCCGAGAGCATATGTAATTTATACAAAATCTAGAGGTGGGAATAACAGATGCGACATTTTTATCCTTCAAAAATTCTTTGAAAAATAATATTTTTCCCTTAAGCATAATACAAGAAAGAAATTAGCATTAAAAAGATTATTGAAATTACAATACTTCCTCAACTTTTTTATTGGATTCTTCCCGAAATTTAATTCCCTTTTCGTTTAGTGCCGAAACCATATTTCCACCGGCCTTCCCGGCAATTACTAAATTAACTTTTTTATCAGCCAACATATGAGCTATCGAAAATCCAGCTCCACCACTACCAGTTGCAAAAGGATTTTTTATACTTTCAATAAGTTTTCCTTCATCAAAAATAAGATAATAAGGAGCCCGACCTCCTTGCGAACTAATCTCTGAATCTTGAGCTTTTCCTTCAGATGCGATTGCTATTTTCATTTTATTTAACCTCCATTAATTTATTTATTATAATTCCTTGAATAATCGAAGCTAAAATCATAACCAGGAGAAGAATAATAATGTATTTCCAACTAAAGTAAATAATAGCCAAGGGAATCAACGGGATTTTTATAGAACGATTATATAAAAAACAAGCAATTAATCCGTAATTTAATCCTTTATTTCTCAAGTCTGCCAATAGTGGATACCACATATAAATAGGGCCAGAAGACAGAATCCCACCGATAATCACAAAAAACCATTTTTTCATACCCTTATCTTTCAAGTGTTTCATTATAAATTTTGGAGTTATAAAATAATTAGTAAAAGTCATCAAAATAAAAACAAGAATAAATATAGGAATTATTTTATAAATAATTTGAGTAAAAAAATTTAAACTATCAAAATAAATTTTTTGATTAAATATGGAAAGTAAAAAATATACTATAATTACAACTCCCAAAAAATACCAAGAGCCAGAAAGTTTTTTTAATTTATTTTTTAAATTCATACAAATACCTCCAAAATTAACACGGTCATAATTGCAACCAATATTGAAAGTATAAACGCCGTAACATTTCTTAATATAGCAAATTTTCTTCCCAAAATAACAGATTCGGCAGGCAATTGTATCAGTCCAACTGTTACCCAAGAAATTAGGAATGCAGTAACAGCAATTAATCCAATTCCTTGATCCAGCATCTCCCCTCCGAATATGTAACTAGTAATAGGATTACCAGCAGAAATACTTCCAACTATGCCTCCTATTAAAGAATCTAAAAACATATTTTTTGTAAATACTGTAGTATAGAAAGATTTAGGAACAATTGCAGAAATCAAACTTATAAGTAGAATAGTCCCAAGTATCATAGGAAATGCATTCCATAATCCCTTGGTCGCTTTAATAGCGGATTGTTTTATAGAGTTATTATTTTCCATTTTATTTTTTCTACTTTTTATTCATTTTAATTGCATTGTTCGGACAAGCCTGTATACATGCTCCACATTTTTTGCAATTTTTAATATTTTTAACTACTGCTTTTCCACTTTTAATTTCTAAAACACCAAATGGACAAACTTCCATACAATTCCCACATCCATTACATTTTTCTTTGTTTATTTTTATCATATTACTTCTTCTATTAATTTAATTATATTATTGCAGGATTTTGACAATCCCTTTTGAAAGGTATTATCTTCAGGAAGTAATTTTTTAATATCACTTTCTTCCATTGCTGCATATGCAATAATTGTTTTTTTAGATTCTTTACCTTTATAAATAACGATCTGTTTAGGTAAAAGCAATAGTGCCCCTCTTAAAGGATCTTCCAATATGCTCTCATAGGCTTTTTTAGGATTACAAAGCATTATTGAGTAATATATAAAATTTTCTTGTATTTTTACTCCATGATTTTTAAATTCGTTAGCCATATTAAAAAGTTCTCTAATTATAAAATCAAAATCAGGAGCTTTTTTCTTAATTTCTTCAATTACTTTTCTTGGTGCTTTTTCTGTTTGAATTTTTATTAATCTGCTCATTTTTTCACCCCCTTAGTATACTTATTAAGAATATCTAATTCAGTAAGCACTCCTTTTATATTACCTTCCTGGTCAGTAATAAGTACTTTATATTCATGTTTTCTTTTCATAGTATAAATAACTTTTTTAATAGGTGTAGTTTCTTTAAATTTAATTATAGGCAGTAATTTAATGGTTTTTAGTTTTTCATTTATTTTTTTACCTTCTGCTAAAGCATTAATTATCATTTCAGCACTAATTAATCCAATTGGATCTTCATTTTTATCTAGTACGGCAATAGAATGGATATGCTCTTCATTAAGCATTTTTATTGCATTATTTAATGTTGCATTTTCATGAAGAGCAAAAACTCCTTTTTCCATAATATCTTCAGCTACATCTTTTGGAGCTTTGCCAAATATTTTATCACTAAATTTTACATACCATGCCGCTGATTGAACTTGAATAACATATGCCATGGCAATAATTAATGCAATTTCAGAACCTTGTTTCCCAAAAACAGTCATTGCAATTGCAAGAGCTATAGAAAGATTCCTCATAACAGTTCCGTAAACAAGTGCAATTCCGTCATTTCTATTAAAAAAGAATTTTCCAACTAAAGTACTAAGCAAGAAATTAAAACTATATAATATAAGTAATGGTGCCAATAAAACTAATAACATGGAGGGAGTTGAAATGATTGTTTCTGATTTTAATGCCATTGCTACAAATACAATTCCTAATACTCCCAAAGTTGAAAGTGCGGGAAATTTCTTCTTTATGTCTTTATGATATTTTGCTTCTCCATATTTCCAAATTATAAATTTTTGAGTAAAATAGCCCAAGAACATTGGAAAAAAAACAATAATCGCTATCTGCTTAAATATGTTTACCATAGGTATTGCTACTGCTGCCCCCATAAGCCACTTAGCATAAAGAGGAGTTGCTAAAGAACCTACAATTAAGCCTATAACCGTCATTTTTATTGCAGCATTTATATTCCCCTTTGCAAAACCAGTCCATGAAATTGTCATTCCACTTGTTGGAAGCAAGGCCGCTAACAATAAGCCTAATGCTAGTAATGGATTATTGCTAAAAAATAATTTTCCAATACCAAATGCAACAAAAGGTATTATTGCAAAATTTATTAGTTGTGCAACCAATTGAACTTTATAATCACCTTTAGAAAAGATTTTTTTTATCTGAAGATTTATCATCATGGGGTAAACCATAAGAAACGTTAATGGAAGAATTAATATTTTAAGAAAGGAAGGATCACTAAAATATCCAAATAAGATTCCTAATACCATAAATGAAGGAATTGACCAAACTAAATTTTTCTGTAAAAATGATAATCTTTTCCACATTTTTATTTCCCCCCCTTCAGGACATAAGGGCATTTACTTTCTTCTGATTTTTTGTCTAAAACGGCTCGTATAAATTCATTACAGGATTTAAATCCGCATTTACCACAATTTAGATTAGGAACTCTTGCTTTTAATTCCTTTCCTTGATTATATCTGTTTAATGTTTCTTCAGAATTTAATATTTTATTTCCATAACAATATCCACAAATTCCAGTGGGCATAGAATTTTTTAAAGTGAGAGTACCTGTTACTTCTTTAGATTCTTTTATTTTTTCAGCTACATCTATTGCGCCTTCTCCAGTTAAACCATTCCCATCAATTATTAAACTATTTTTATTTACTTCTAAAATCTTACTTCTAAATATTTCTCTTTCTGCTTGAGAAATTAAATCTCCTTTTGATACAACAATTACATCTGCATCTGTTAATAAAGGACCATAACCCGAAGGTTTACCAGCTAAAATATTTAAAACATTTACTGCTAAGCCTTCATTTACATAAGGTGAACACCTTAAACATAATCCTGCAGTTTCTATAATTATCAAGTCCTTATCTTTATGTTCTTCAATTATTTTTGGGATTTCTAAAGCAGCATAATGATCTGGACATGCTTCTCCAGAAATTTTATTTTCTGTGCTGATCCCAAATTTTTGCTTAATTAATAAATCATCATCTGTATTTAAAACATCAAATTTAACATAATGAATTTTTAAATCTTTTAATTCTTGAATCGCAAATTTAATTATACTTGTTTTTCCACTCCCGGGTGTTCCTCCAAAAATTATAACTTTCATTCTTCTGCTCCTGTTGGTGTACATATCAATTTTAATTCATTTATTTTTTTACCTTCTCTTATTTTTTCTCTTAGATCTAAAACATAATCATTCATCCACGAATGATAATTTGCAATACCTTTTTCTTTTATAGAAGTATGAATTACCTTGCTTATTCCTCCATTTTTCATTACAATTCTTTTGTCAGTATCTAAAGCAAGTAATGGGTCATGAGTAACTAAAAAAATTATTTTACCTTTTTTAATAAGAATTTCAAGAGCTTGTTTTATTTTTATCCCTGCATTTTCTATTTCATCAATCAGTATTATCGGAGATTCGCTTATATATGCTAAATCTGCAATCATTAAAGCTCTTGATTGTCCTCCAGATAATATCAGTAGATTAGTTTCTTTTTTTATTTTTTCACCAGTTATTTTATTAGCTTCAATTATTACTTTTTCTATAATTTTTTCTGTTTCTTCCTCGGTATTGTGTTTCCCTCTTGTTATTATATGTGTTTTCAGAAAATCATAAACAGTCGTGTCTGTCATAAAATTCATATGTTGGGTTAAATAACCAATTATCTTAATAGTTGGATCTGTTTTTAAATTTTTATTTGGCTTTTCTCCATTAATAAGAATTTTTCTTTTAGTTTTTGTTTCTCCATAAGCTAATTTTTCAATATCATAAAGCAATTGACTTTTTCCTGAACCCGTATGTCCAACTATTCCTATTTTTTGTCCTTCAAGGATTTCTATTCTTTTCTCGCTTTCCTCTTCTTTTTTCTTATTATATCCAGGCAGAATACTTATATTTTTAATTTTCATGATTAATGTCCACAACTTGAATTTAAATCTTTAAGGTTGTTAATATTTTTAATAACTTCTCCGAGTGTTTGAAAATCACCAGTTTTAAGTTTTGCTTTAGTTTTAGAAAATAATTTAATTGCTCTTCCACCTATTCCTTTAGAAAAAATTATATCTGGATTAAATTTCATCGTTTGGTCTACGGGGGTAAGTTCCTGATCTGAATGGTCTATTTTATTTTCCACAATATTAATACTCTTATCTTCAGTTTCATAAATTCCAAAATATGGGCAGTGGCCAAAATGCTCACTAGGCTTAGAGGCAATTCCCTTATTTTCGTTTATTGGTATTAATATTTTCATTTTCTTATTTCAATAGCTTTACCATTAATAATAGCATCGGCAATTTTTTTTCTAGCTTCTTTAATCAATCTATGAAAAGTTGGCTGAGAGATGTCCATTTGTTTCGCACATTCTCCCTGCTCTAAATCTAAAAAATCTTTAAGTCTAACGGCTTCAAATTCTTCCATTTCTAAAATAGATTCTTCTAGTTCAAACTTAGGAATTCCCGCTGGCTTAAAATAAGTAGAGTTAGGATTTCCCCTAACTCTTCTCCTGTTTCGTGGTCGCGGCATTTACTCAGTTTTTTCTTGAGTATCAGCATTAGCTCTTCTGAAGCCTCTGCCCATTCCACGCCCTTGACCTTGTCCTCTACCTGCTTCACGTACAGGCTCTGCCCCTTGGCAATTTCCCATTTGTCTTCCAGTCTTTGAACCCTTTCCTTCTGGGCCCGTTTTGTCTTTATTTGGCATTTTATTTGTTCTCCTTGGAATTGCTTCCATTTTAATTATGAATATATATTCATAACCATATATAAATGTTTCGGACTACCGATGTTACAAAAATTATATCCCCTCTTGAGTCCTAGTGGTCTTGTCTTCTTTTGGGGCAAGTGCTCTAAGTTTATCTTCCAAAACCTTCTTTTCCATTTGAAGTATTTTCGCTAATTCGTCATACTGGTGCAACTTCCGGATAAGCTCATTTAAAATATCATTCCAGTTGTTATTAGACATAGCTATTTTCTCTGGGCTTAAAATCTCAACATGGGAAGGCATAAAGTTAAACATCAATGAAACCATGTGATTAACAGATTCGACATTAACTTCAATTTCAGCAAAGGAGGTAAAAAATCCAGGCTGTTTTTCCAAAGGACGGGGCGTGTTAATTGTACTATCAACAACGTTTATTCCATCTCCACCAGTCATTTTTTCAATAATATCTTTTAATGCCTCAGTCAAATGTTCTGCGGGTTTTCCAAGAATCTCTACGATTAAAATAGCATTAATATTTAATTGTGTATCATCTGAATTCATTTTTGTATTTACCTTGTTTTATTATATAAACCATTCCAAGAAAAACGGAAATAATCAATATTCCGCTAAACGCAAAAAGGTTTTTATAAAAATTAGTCGAACTTCCACTTTTTATATCTTTTGAATTATTAAACTCGATTTTTATTGGCTCGTGCGTTTCCTCCTCGACATGTTTTTGCGAATAAGACTGCTCTTGGCCATTTTCCTTAGGCGCGATGCTCTCAAGAATAGGAGGCTCCTTTTCGGGCGAAACGGCATCTACAGAATCTTCAATAATTTTTATTTTATATCCAGTAAAGACTTCAGAATTACTTGCGCCACTTCGACGAATTCTAACAATCATGTCAGCCTCTCCAGAGCATTCAACAACTTTTAACTCAAAAGTCCCATCATCTGTGATAGCATTTTTCACATAATAAAATGTAGATTTCCATTCATCATTAACTAGAATTTTTGAAACTCTTTCTTCATCCTGTGTAATATCAATTTTCACGTCGTATTCTGCTGTTTCAAAATCGACAAGTTTTAATTCAACCTCAAATTCAGAATTGGCGTGAACCTCATCGGGGCAAATTAACTCTATACTCTGAGCAGAAACGGATTCTAAAAATATCAATAAGAACAAAACTATAATCAACTTTTTCATTTTAGTAAAAGCCTATTAGACATTTTAAGTTTTATTATGCAAAAGCAGGGACATCGCCCTTTAGCAATCTTATAACGTCTTCTCTTGAGGGAAGCTCTGGTTCTTCATAGGACATTCTAGGATTTGATGCAACACCACGAAGAAATATATTAGTTGCTCTCCGGACAAGTTCTGTAGCCAGAGCGGGGGTCTTGTCTTTTCCGCCAATTTCTCTAAACACATATCCAAGAAAATTAGGAGCGGTGGGGAGAGACCCATCAATAGTTTCAGCTGTAGCAATCTGAACAAGTCCTTTTTCTTCCATGTAGGCTGCAATTGCATCCCAGTTTCCAGTATCGCCAATGGAGTTTCCTCTAGCAGAATAAGGATAAACAATGGAGCTAACAACTCCTTGAGTTACACCACCCCTAGAACGAAGAGAATATGGAGCTTGTATTAGGGGCAAGACCAGGGCCAAGTGAGGGAAGCTTGGGTTTAATAAGATGAAATCCAGCGTTGGCCATTTCTTCATACAGTTTATCAGATGCTGCCATTAATTATGGATAAGAATTTTAGTTTTTAAGTTTTATTATGCTAGAAACTTTGGATATTTTTCTGAGAAATTATCATACTTTACAACAATTTTTTTATTATCACGATCTAGTTTTGCAATCCAAATTTCACCAAAAGTTTTATTCTTCAAGTAATATGCACATTTTTCTTTTTCAATTTTACTTAAAATACCATTTGTTTTAACTTCTACTCCAATAACGCTGTAAATATTATCACGAATATATTTTATCGCAATAAAATCAGGAAAGCCGGTACCAATAGTCATAACCTTAGAGAAGGGATTAAACTTTCTTTTTGCTGGAACAATCTTGCCTCCACTCTTGTCCAAATCGTCAGATACGGGTACACTCGCACGTGCCAAATTCTTTGAAGGAGCTTTAGCGTTCGTGGAGGTACTAGCGGAGCTAGGCATTTCTTCCAAGTCAACATTATTGGACCATTTATCAACCACTTGCCCCATCTCTCCTAAATCTTTTCGAACCCTTAACTCAAACCTCGCACCAGCAGCCCTAGAAACTCTACCTTTTTTTATTTCAGATTTTTTCTTTGAATGGGGAATTCCTTTTTCATCCCAAGAGGTTTCATATCTTTCGCTACCAGCCTTTTTTATTTTTTTCAAAATTTCCCTTTTGTGGTGCATGTCAGTTTTATTTATCATTTTAATTTTACAAGTTATCTAAAGAAGATTTAATATTAGATAAATCTTTTGAAAAACTTCGTTAAATTCCGATGTTAAATGACATATTACTCGGGTGAAAACTTATTAAGTCTAGTTGAAGAATATATGTGTCTTTGGTAAGCAC